>PVBE012011269.1_pt1 | contig 14306 bp, 9 predicted proteins | sample 1631181 | NCBI WGS metagenome assembly PVBE01 (sample SAMN08397723, study PRJNA350692) | Marine metagenome, whole genome shotgun sequencing project. | isolation source: water | place: Pacific Ocean | collected 2012-04
GCCGTCGCAGTCGTCGTCGAAGCCGTTGCACAGCTCTACGGCGCCGGGGAAGACCGCGCTGTTGGTGTCGTCGCAGTCGCCCTGGCAGGTGGTGTAGCCGTCGCTGTCGGTGTCGAAGCCTTCGTCGATGCTGCCGTCGCAGTCGTTGTCGACGCTGTCGCAGACCTCGGTGGCGCCGGGGTTGATCGCGGCGTTGGCGTCGTTGCAGTCGCCGTCGCACAGGCGGTAGGTGTCGCTGTCGCCGTCCGCTTCGTTGGCCGGCACGAGGCCGTCGCAGTCGTTGTCGAGGCCGTCGCAGATCTCGGCGTTGAGCGAGCTGATCGTGGGATCGCCATCGTCGCAGTCGCCCCCCCCGCATTCGGGGATGGTGTCGCCGTCGGCGTCCGCATCGCAGTCGACCACGTCGAAGTTGAGCGCGGCCTCGCTGGCTTCGCCCTCGGTCTCGAGGTTGGAGTCCAACCCGAACCGCAGCGCCATCGCGGTCACCGGCTCGCCGGCGGCGACGGGGGCAGGGTCGGACACCACGGTCCAGGCCCCGCCTGAGGAGGTGGTGACCGCGCCGAGGTAGACCGCCGGCTCGCCGTACCCGGTGGGATCCTCATCGGCCCCCCAGGCGCCCACGAGGGCCGATCCGCACGAGGTGCCGGTGACGGTGAGCACCGTGCCGTCGAGGTAGGCGGTGGCGATCGTGGGCATGCCCATGTCGCGGTTGCCCACCGTGGTGTCGATCGAGCAGGAGCCGACCGTCGGGCCGTCGTCCCCGGAGGCCGACTCGATGTCCATCGCGAGGCCGGTGTTGTCGTGGATCAGGTTGACGTACATCGCGTTGAGGCGGGCCTGGCGGGAGCCGCCGCCGTCCCGCACCCGCACGCCGTCGCCGTCGTTGAACGCGATGATGTTGGCGCCATCCAGATCGATGCCGCCGATCTGCCAGCCGTCGCTGTGGTGGTAGTCTTGGCCGAGGATGTAGATGCCGTCCCCGTCGTTGCCCAGGTCGAGGGTGCCGCCGAAGTTGGTGCCGATCGCGTTGTCGAGGAAGTCGGCGTCCTTGGTGGCGTGCCCGTAGACGCCGCCCAGGGCGTTGGCGGAGATGATGTTCCCCTCGAAGTCGCTGTAGCGGGGGTAGCTGGTGCCGCCGCTGACGCCTTCGAACTGCACGCCGTAGCCGCCGTTGCCCAGGGGGGCGTCGCCGGCGCCGTTGGTGCCGATGATGTTGCCGCTGACCTCCCAGGTGCTGACCTTGGCCTCGTGGTAGATGCCCGAGTTTCCGTTGTCGGAGATGACGTTGGTGCCCGCCGCGGTGCCGTCCCCGACGGTCCAGTTGCGGAGCAGGCGGCCGCTCTGGGTGGGCCCCTCGACGTAGATGCCGTAGCCGCCGTTGCCGAGGCCGGAGTCGGCCGTGATGTCGGTGACGATGAGGTTGCCGAAGATCTCGCCGAAGTCGGGGTCGTCGCCGTTCTGCCCCATCTCGATCGCGTTGCCGGTGTTGCCCGAGATGACGTTGAAGGGACCGATGATGTAGCCCTCGCCGTCATCCTCCGAGATGGTGATGCCGGTGCCGTTGGGGATGGCGGCGAGGCCGTCGCGGTCGGTGCCTATGAGGCACCCCTCGATGATGATCGGCTCGCTGGCGCTGGGGCGGTCGGTGATCTCGATGCCGGCCTCGGCGCCGCCGCGGATGTTCAGGCCGCGGACGGTGACGTCTTCCTTGTCGATCGTGAGCACCGCTTCCCCGGTGACCGCGGAGCCGTCCAGGGTCGGGCCGATGACGAGGTTGAAGCCGTCGGCGGGGTCGTTGGTGTTCTCGACCGTGGCGCAGCCGGTGCAGTCGTAGCCGTCCAGCACGATCTCGTTGTCGATCTCCAGGCCCGAGGTCAGCACGATGACCGGGCCGCCGGACGGCAGCGCAGCGAAGGAGAAGTTGATGGTGTCGTTGTTCGCGACGTTGTCGAGCGCTTCACGGAGCGTGCAGCCGCCGGCGTTGGTTCCGCAGACCCCGTCGTCCGTGTCCGCGAGGCTGTTGACGGTGAGGGTGGCCGCGACCGCGGGGGGCCCTCCCAAGAGCATCAAAGCGAGAGACAGGGAGCCGGAAAGAAGGTGCCGTCGACGCATGATCATCCCCCCGGGGGACTTCCCCGGAAGTAGCAATCATACCCGCTCGGGTCTATCGCAGCCGGATGCGCTCCGCGACCCGGGCGACCTTGGGATCGGGATCCTGAGCGAGTCGGTCCAAGCCCGGCAGGGCCTTGCTCAACGTGGGATCAACCCGGTCCAGCGAACGGAGCGCGTTCAACCGAACGTCGGGACCGGCGTCGCCGATCGCGGCGGTGAGGGCGCCCGCGGCGGCTACCACGTGGAGGTAACCGAGGGAGCGCGCGGACGCGGCGCGGACCGCCGGATCGGTGTCCTGCAGGGCGAGCACGAGGTCTTCGGCGAGCTCCTCGCCGTCCACCCGGAAGCCGAGCGAGCGGGCGGCCTCAGCGCGCACGTCGGGCAGGGTGTCGCGGAGGCCTAGAGACAGTCCCGCGAACGCGCTCTCGGGCGCGGCATGGCGGAACGACCACGCGGCCATTTCGCGGACCTTGCCGTCGTCGCTGTCGCTGAGCACGGCGAGTATGCGCTCACCCCAGTCGTCGCCAATTCGAATCATCGACATCGCCAGACCCGCCCGTGCGAGGGAGGCATCGGTTCCGTGGAGGATGCGCTCGACGACGGCAGGCTGAGCGTCCGGGTCGGCGAAGACGTCGTCGACGAAGCGCTGGCGCACGTCGCGGCGGTCATTGACGGGGCGGGCGGTCCAGACCGCCGAGAACAGCTCAGCGTCGTGCCGCCAGCCCAAGACGATGGCCGCCTGGGTGCGGACCCGGACGTCGAGGTGGGACTCCGCGAGGTCGGCGAGCAAGCCGTCGTCGATGGCCTCGTCCAGCACGAGCTGCCGGCGGGCGGAGGGGTAGTCGACCTCTTCCAGGTCCCAGGCGATCAGCAGCACGTCGGCGACGTCGGCGTGATCCTGCGCCAGCGCGGGGAGGGCGAAAAGGAGGGCGAGGAGGGTCAGGAGGGTTGTACGCATCAGTTCAACACCTCGTCCTCGATCAGATGTCCGGCGGTCAGCCACCACTCTTCGTTCGGCGTCCGCGTCATGTTGGTGCCGCAGTGCACCTCGCCCAGACCGAGGTGGTAGACGGACCAGTTGTCCACGAAGTGCCAGTCGATGCCGGAGGGGTAGGTGTCCTCGATGAAGGCGATCATCGGGTCTTCGTCCTGGCCGATGTCGGAGTTGGCGCTGTCCCGCATGAAGGGGTCCGCGAGGAAGATGTCGGTCCGGTCCCCGCGGTTGGCGACGATCATGTTCGCCATGCCGGGGATGAGGGCGGCGTCCGTGCCACCGCAGCCGCCGGGCTCCTCGAAGAGGCTCGGCATCGGGATGATCTCTTCGGCGGTGAGGTCGAACTTGTCGATGAACCGGTCGAGGATCGGGTCGAGCACGTCCTCGGTCAGGTCCTCGTTGAAGTACCGCACCGCGTCGTCGTTGACGAACTCCTCGATGGTGTCGATGCCGTAGCTCTGGCGGTACTTCGGCAGCTCGACGTTGTCGGCTCCCTCGAGCACCTCCCAGGCCGCCGAGGCGTCGCTGTAGACGAAGCGGAAGCCGCGGGGGGCGCTGGGGTCGGGGACGAAGCTGACGAACTCGTCGACGTGGCCGACGCAGAGCCAGGAGGTGTCGACCCGGAAGGGCGCCTGGATGAGCTGGTCCGCGAGGTGGTCGGTCATCTCGACGGCGGGGTGGTAGTTGTCGTCGCCGCCCCAGTAGGCGCGACCGAACGGGTAGGCGTCCCCGAGCGGCGGCGAAACCTCGAGGTTCCCGAACGAATCCAGGGAGTTGGCGACCTGGGGCCGACCCCAGGTGCCGATGATGGCGTCAGGTCCGCCGACGAAGCCGTCGCCGGGGATCGCGTCGAAGTTGTTCTCGGGCCAGTTGTCGAGGCCGCGGTCGCGGACCGAGTCGATGACGACGTCGATGCGCTGGTCCTTTGCGCCGTACCAACCGAACTGCACCTCGTCCTGGATCCAGACGTCGCCGAAGTAGGTCTGGGCGCTGAACGCGGTGAACTGCTCGCCGAGCACGTCCTCGTACGTCTCCACCATGTGGCGGTTGTTGTAGCTGCCGCCGCCGAAGCTGAGGTCCATCACCCAGACGTGCTCGGTCTGCTGCAGGTGGTGGTTGAGGAGCATCGACCCGGTAGTCATCCACAGGGTGAACGAGGCGAGGACCTCGCCGTCCTCGTCGAGGTGATACAGCGTCGCGGTCGTGGTGGTCAGCGGCTGGTCCGCCTCCACCTCGAAGACCTGGTCGACGTCGGTCTCGGTGAGGTTGTAGCTGGTGAGGTTGGGGCCTTCGGCCTCGCCCAGGATGAGCACGTCTTCCTGGGTGATGCGGATGTTGCCGGCGTCGCCGCCGAGATCGAGGCGGAGCCACTCGCCCTTGTTCGCTTTGACGCTCTCCCACGCGGTCGCGGGGAGCACGAAGACGGAGCGGTCGTCGTCTTCCGCGGCGCGCCCGGCTTCGGACCAGTCGGGCTCACCGTCGACGTTGTCGTCGTCGATGTTGGGGATGAGGGCGAGCCCGGGGAACGTCTCCAGGGAGCCGAGGGGGTAGCCCTCGGCGGTCAGCTCGAGCGGGGCCTCGCTGGAAGGGCAGCCCGCCAGGAGAAGGGCCGCGCTGGCGAGGGCGATGATCCGTCGTCGCATGAACACTCCGGGCCGAAAGATAGGTCGGCGGGGGAAGGATATCGAAGTGTGTTTGCGAGCCCGGTGATGTTTCCGTCAACCCGGTAAAGACTCGGACAAAACCGGGTCAGGACCACCAGTGCAGCTTCATGCAGTAGACGGAGCCGCCCGAGAGCAGGAACTGGTCGGTCTCCAGCTCGATCACTTCGATGCCGAGTTCCCGCAGCTGGGCGTTGCAGCGAGGGCTCCCCTTCTGGACCAGGAAGTGCCGTCCATCGGGGCTGTGGCCGTTGCAGGCCATGTTCATCGCCTCGACCTCGTTCACCTCCACGAGGCGCGGCACCAGCGACGCGAGGAGCTCGCGGCCGGCGTCGTCGAACGCCCCGGGGAACACCACCGCGGTCTGCTCGTCCACGAACGAGAGGCAGGTATCCAGGTGGTAGAAGCGCCGGTCGACGAGCCTCAGCAGCGCCACGGGCACGCCGGTCATCGCCGAGACGCGCTCCCACGCTTCCCGCCGCGAGCGGGGCCCGACGCCGCCCCACAGCAGCGCTCGGCCGGGGTGCCAGGCGCCGTCCCCGGTGCCCTCCATGCTCGGCACGCTCCAGGGGTCCAGGTGCGCGATGTGCACGCCGCGCTCGGCGAGGAAACCCTGGATGTGGGCGACTTCGGGCTCCCGTCGGGCGCGCCGCATGATGGACATGATCGCGCCCGAGCCTTCGGTGAGCAGACCCGGGGGGACCGGCAGGGACTGGTTGGCGCAGAACACGAGATCCGGCAGCAGCGGCTGGCCCTCGAGCACGTCCACGGTCTGGCCGATTCCCCGGTAGGCCTCCACCAGGTGACGCCACTGGTGACGCGCCTCAAAGCGGTTCACCTGGCCGACGTTGCCCTCCATGTGAGGGTTGATCACGTACTCGACGTCGTAGAACCGCGGCTCCACCACGAGCACACGATCCGGCAGCGGCACGGTCGGGAGGTCCGCCAGCAGGGGCACCTCGGGCCCCGGCCGTTCGATCAGCTGACTCACGCGCGGGCTACTGAACGATCAGCGGGTACGTGATCTTCTTGGGGGTCCCGTCGAACGGCGGGAACTTGAGCGCATTCAGCTCGCGGCTGATGCAGGTGTCCAGCGCGGTGCCGGCGAATCTCGACGTCGTCACGCGAGCCTTCGACACGCCGCCCTCGGGGGCGATGGTGAACTTCAAGTAGATCTTGCCGCTGAGGTCGACGCCCTTGGCCTCTTCGACCCGCAGGCAGCGCACGATGGCCGCGTTGTTGCGGATGATCGTGTCGATGACGAACGGGCTCGGGCCGTCGCTCTTTGCGCTGGAGGAGGAGGCGTCGGGCTCGTTCAGGCGGGGACGGGACGGGCCGGGGCCCGACGACTCCCGGGGGGCGGGGGTCGGCTCGGCCTTCGGCCGGGGGGTGCGACGCTCCGCGGGGGGCGGACGCACGACATCAGCCTTGCTCTCCTTGGCCGGGGTCGGCTCGCGCCAGGCTTCGTCTTCCTTGCCGTTGCCCAGGCCGGCGACTTCGGTGCCGCTGTACTTGCGCGCCATCTCCAGCTCATCGCTGTCGAGGCCCGCGCCGGTGGCGCCGTCGCCCCGTCGCCTCGCCCTCGGGGGCGGGAGCGGGGGTCGCGACGGGGGGCACAGGCTTGGTCGGAGGCGGACGCAGCTCCGCCGGCGACGGAGTGTCGTTGCCTCCGCTGACCAGCCCGCCGGCGACGGCGAAGTGGATGGCGGTAAGCACGACCGTCAGGAAGAAGGCGAGGATCAGCGCGATCGGGGTGCGCTGCGGGTGCAGGCCGCGGCCGGTGACCGTCGCCAGGAACAGGCACGCGGTCAGCCCGAGGGCGGCGAGGGCGAAGAAGATCAGCGAGACCGGCCAGTCGAGGCCGGCGAGGCTTCCCAGGAGGCCGACGAGGCCGACGATGCTGAACCAGGTCACGGCGCCGAGGACCGGCGAGGCGGACACCTTGACCGAGGTCACGGCGGTGGCCGAACCCATGGCTGCGGCGCTGCGCGGGGGCACGGAGCCGCCGACCGTCGGGCTGGGCCCGGGCGAGGGGCTCAAGCCGAGCGTCGGGCCGGTGCTCCCGTTGCTGGGGGCGACGCCGCCGCGGCCGGTGGTGGGCAGCGGAAGGGGGCGGGTCTGATCGCTCGATGGAGCGAATCCGCCGGTCGGGCCGGGGGGCACCGGGCCGGCCTGGGAGGCAGGGCTGGGCACGCCCGCGACGCTGGGCGAGGGGCCGTCGTAGACCTTGGTCGCCGGAGAGTCGCTGGGGGGGATGGCGGTCGCAGGGATGACCGAAGGCATGCGCGGCGGGCTGGGCTGCGCGGCGGGGCCGGGGGCCGCGGACTGGCTCGGCAGCGGCGCGATGGCCGGCGGCGGAGGCGGAGCGGGGGTCGGCTCGGACGGTCCGGCGGGCCCGAGCGGCCCGAGCGCGTCGGCCTTGGCGGTGGGGCCACCGACGGACTGGATGCCGGGGATGGAGATGGCCCGAAGCTCGGCCGTGAGGCTCCCGATGGAGGGGACTGAAGCCTGGCTCGAGGCCATCTTCTGGAGCTCCGGAACCGACTTGATGACGGTCCGCTCCTCGTCCTCTTCTTCAGCGGCGGGGCTGGTCTGGGACGCAGCCGCCTCCTCGGCAGCACGGCTACCGGGCTTGTAGATGATGATCTTGTGGCCGCAACGCTTGCAGGTGGCCCGGTTGACCTCCTTGCTCAGCTTCTCGTTGGCGATCTTGTAGACCGCGCCACAGTTGTCGCAGACGACTCGCATCACTCTCCCGAATGGGCGCGGGACCTGGGGGGCTACAGCGCTGACCTACCCCGAACTCCGCAGCCGACGGACCCTACTTCAGCCGGCCCGATCAAGTCAATTGAAGGATTACGCGCGTGAGGACAGCGACCCTGTCGGTCGAACGACGGTCATCGATCGAGGACGTCCGGCACGCTCACCAGAAGGGGGCGGAGCCGAGCCAGGACGTTCGTCCACTGGGCCCGCGGGATCGCCGGGAGCGCGGCGGTGCGGTCGTCCAGCCACTTGCAGACGCCGGGGAGCCCGCCCTCCAGCTGGTGGAACGGGAGCAGCCACATCGTGACCTCGCCGTCCGCTTCGAGGTCGTCGCCGATGAGCACGTACTCGGGATCCCGCAGCAGCGTGTCGACGTCGGGGGCGAGCACCACGGCGAGCACCTCGCGCCCGTCCCGACCGTCGAGCCACATCGGGTTGGCCTCGTGGTACCGCTCGAACCCGCGGGCCTCGATGCTCCCCTGGATGCGCTCGATCAAGGCGACCGGCAGGTCCTCGGGGTCGTGGAGATCGTCGATGAGCTCGATCCAGGTGCGGGGGCCGATGGCGGCGTGCCCGGCGGGGCCGCCGATGCGGGCCACCCGACCCTGCCGCACGGTCGCTTCGACCGACGCGACGCCGGCGACGCACTCGTTCAGGTAGCGCTGATCGTCCTGCTCGAAGTGGCGGAGCACGCCCTCGGCGAGGAACTCCCCCTCCCCCTCGACCCGCAGCGTGCCCGAGGGACCCGCGAGCACCTGGCAGACGGCGACGGCGAGCCGCCAATCGCTCCACGTGGCCAGCGCGGCGACGGAGACGACCACCTCGGCGGCGTCACGGCCGCGGGTGGCGAGCAACTCGACCCCGCGAGTGGAGGCGCCGGGCACGTAGATGGCGATGCGGGGGTGGGGCCAGGGGCACCACGAGGTGCTTCGTTCGCCCTGATCGGCGGCGATGGTCGTGACCTCGTCGGCCTGCACGTCCATTCCGAGCCGGTCTCCGGCCGCGTCGATCAGATCGGCGAGGGTCGGGAGCTCGGCGACGTCGACGCGCACGACGAAGGCCATGCTCAGTCGTCCTCCCCGACGACGCGCCGGAGCGCGAGCAGGCCGGGGTCGTCGGGGTCGAGGAGCTCGGCCTTGTCGAGGGCGCGGACGGCGAGCTCGGGCTGCTCGAGGGCGAGCCAGGCGCGGGCGAGGTTCACGAAGTGGTCGGGCTGGTCGGGGGCCCACACGATCGCGAGGTTCCCCAACTCGACGGCCCGTTGGGGGTCGTGGTGGACGTGCGACTCGGGGTGCCCGAGCACCCAGGCGTGGAGGCCGACGAGCGTGGCGCAGGGGCGGCGCAGGGTGCCCAGGTCGGACTCGACGGCGACGCGGCACTCGGTCACAAGGAGGTCGAGCTCACGGCGGGCGGAGGCGCGGCGCGCGCGTTCGAAGGCGGCGTAGGCGGCGAACCGGGCGGGCAGGTCGACGTCGGGGCGGATGGCCCGCCACTGCACGCGCCACTGCTCGTCGGTGAGGTACGGGTCCAGGTCGGTGAGCAGGTGCAGCTGGAAGCGGACGGTGTCCCAGGAGATCCGGTCCCAGTTGTCGTCGGCCTGCCACACCAGCGAGTCGACGAGCACGTCCACGCCGTCGGGGTCGCCGGCGGCGAGGAGGGCGCGGGCGGCGGCGCGGCGCACGGTGCGGTCGCGGTCGCTGAGGGCGGCGATCTTGATCCACTCGGGGAGCGGCTCGGCGAGGGTGGAGTCGGCGATGCGGGCGCGGTACTCGGCCTCCGCCGCCGCCCAGCGCTCGGCCGGATCGCCCTCGGGGTCGCCGGTCCCGGGGTCGGGGGGGAGCTCGGCGGGCACGGCCTCGCCGGACCAGGTGAACGGGCCGAAGCCGCCCTCGGGCCGCAGGGGGGCGTGGTCGAAGCCGGCGCGGCTGACGACGGTGTCGATGCCGGCGGCGCGGTCTTCGAAGAGCCAGGTGGCGTTGTCGGCGGCGTTGCCCCCGGGGCGGTTGATCGAGACGGCGTAGGTGTCGCTGCCGCCGAGGTCGGCCAGCAGCGCGGTGGCGCCGCGGTCGGGGCGGGCGGGAGGCACTGCGAACGCGATGCCGTCCCACAGGGCGACGTAGTGGTCGTCGCCGCCCTCGTCCACGAGCAGGCCGAGGGCGTGGGCGCGGCGGGCCCAGCCGATGCCTCCGCCGAGGTCGTTGGGGACCGCGTTGCCGGCCGGTTCCAGGCGGTAGGAGTCGGGCGCGTCGCCCTGGTCCCAGAGCACGCCGACGGAGCGGTCGACGGCGGCGCCGAGCACGGTGTTGGTGCCCTGGTAGGCGTCGGATCCGGCGCTGTCGACGAGGATGCCGGCGGCGAGGTGCGAGGCGCTGCCCTGGGACCGGTACTCGGCGACGTAGCGGTCGGACCCGGCGCGGTCCAGGAGCATGCCCAGGGCGAGCATCTCGCCGCTGCCCTGGCCGTAGGCGCGAGCGTAGTAGCCGTCGTTGCCGTGGCGGTCGTACAGCAGGCCGACCCCGCCGTGCAGCGTCGCGTCGCCGACCCATGGGTACGGGCGGGTGCCGTAGGCGCCGCCCTGTCCGCCGCCGCCGTACAGGCCGAGGATGTCCTCGCCGGGGATGCCGAGGCGGACCTGGTCCGAGCCGAACAGATCGATGTAGGCGCCGAGGCCGCCGGTGGAGGCGAAGCCCTGCCCACGGCCGTGGACGACGGAGCGGTCGTCGCCGGAGCCGTCGACGAGCAGGCCGATGCCGAGCGTGCCGGCCCCCTGCGCGAAGCCGTTGGCGGAGCGGGCGTCGTCGCCCCCCTGGTCCCAGAGCACGCCGACGCCGAGGAAGCCGGCGCCCTGGCACTGGTAGGTGCAGAGGTAGTCGTCGGCGTCGCGGCCGGCGTCGATGAGGATGCCCACGCCGCCGTAGCCGGAGCCCTGGGTGTGGGGGGCGGTGGCGGTGTAGCGGTCCTTGCCGCCCAGATCGATGGCGACGCCCACGCGCGAGGGGAGGCCGACGTTGGAGCCGGCGCCGCCGGTGTACTCGTCGTTCCCGGCGGGGTCGATGATGAGGAAGGCGTCGTTCCCGGCGTGCTTGTCGTCGCCGGTGCTGCCCACGATGAGGGCCCCCAGGGAGGTCTCGACGTACAGCAGCGGGCCGTTGGAGGCGGGCAGCTCGGCGGCGGCGAGGCGGGGGAGGATCGCTTCGATCTGGGCGAGCAGCTCGGAGGCGTGGGAGCGCATCCAGGGGTAGGAGAAGCGCTGGGCGAGCTCGAGGAACCCCAGCTGCACGCCGACGGGGTGGCTGCGCACGCGCAGCTCGGTGCCGAAGGAGCCGACGAAGAACGACTCCGCGGTGCGGCGGGGGGTCGGCATCTGACCGTCGGCGCCCCACCGGAGGTGGGCCTTGTAGATGTGCTTGCAGAGCTCATCGAGGGCGTCGCGGAAGTCGGCCGGGAGGTGGGCGCTGAGCACCTGGCCCTTCTCGGATTCGAACAGCTCGGACGGCTTGGGCAGCGGTGAGACGAAGGTCGAGGCCGGCGGCGGCAGCGGTGCGGCGGGGTCGGCGTCGCCGCCGGGCGCGACGGGCGTGAGGGCGTCGAGCAGGGCCGAGGGGCTCCCGATGCCGGGAAGCTCCGGCTTGCGGTAGCGCGTGCCGGGGTCGGGGAGCGGGCCCGCGGCGGCGTCGAGGGCGTCGCCGAGGCGGTTGGCAAACGGGGCCGCGGCGAGGGGACGCGCGAGCACCGAGTCGATGACCGGAGAGCTGGTGGGGACGAAGTAGCCGGCTTCCTCGGCTCGGGGGAGGGCGAGGCTCTCGAGGCTTCGGCTGGACAGGCGGAGGCCCCGCTCGATGGGGGCCTCGCCGGGGGCCGGGTCGGGCGGCGGCGGCACCGGCTTGGGGCAGCCGAGCAGGAGCGCGAGGGCGGCGGCGCTACTCCAGGAACGGAGCGATGGCATCCGTGACCTCCCGCCGGTGGATGAAGTCGGAGATGTAGTCGAGCTTCTCGGTGTTGATCTCGAGCGTCGGGCTCAGGTCCCACCGCGAGAACCAGTCCTCGTACAGCGTCTGAAGCTCCTTGAGGTACTTCAACGGGATGGCCTGCTCGTTGGCGCGACCGCGGGACTTGATGCGGCGGCGCACGGCGCGCACGGAGCAGCGCAGGATGATGAGCAGATCGGGCGGCGCCAGCGCCTGGGTCATCGCCTCGTACAGGTGCGTGTAGGTGGCCCAGTCGCGATCGGACATGCGGCCCGACTGGTGCAGGCTCCGGGCGAAGATCTCGGCGTCCTCGTAGATGGTTCGGTCCTGGACGACGGTGGACGGCTCCTCCATCAGTTCCATGTGAAGCCGGAACTTGTGGGACAGGAAGCTGACCTGGGAGTGGAACGCCCAGGCGTTCATGTCGGCGTAGAAGTCGTCCAGATACGGGTTGAGGGCGTTGGGCTCCATGAAGGGGCGGAAGCCGTACGTCTGGCACAGAAACTGGACCATGGTCGACTTGCCCGCGCCGATGTTTCCGGCGACGGCAATGAACTTGCGAGGCTTCGCGCCGGGGAGCATCGCGGGAGGGTAGCGCAGAGGGGTGTGGGGGGTCCTTGAGGAGGGAGCGGTCTGTGACCGCCAGAACGGGGCGAAACGAGTCGTTTCTCCTCCCGATGGCGAGGCCACACCGCCACAAACGGGGCGAAACGAACCGTTTCGCCCACCAGTGGCGGAGCCAAACCGCCACAAACCGGCCGAACGATTCGTTTCGCCCACCGGTGGCGGAAAGCCGGGCCCCTACCTCCCAACTTCCCGCGCCCGGACCACCTGCCGCCACGCGGTCCTCAACGCCAGCTGCCCCTCAACCGCCCGAACCATCTCGATCTCTGGCTCCAGGCTCTTGAGTCGCTCGACCGAACGCGAACCGATGCCGATCGCAGTCGCAAGCGTCACCGCCGAGCCGTCCACGATGTACACCGCCGCACACCGCGCCGCCCTCGCCCGCTCGTGCCTCGCATGCGCCGCGATGACACACGCAGCAGCCCCCACCGACGCTCGCAACACGCCGACGTCGAACGGCGCCACCGCTGGCATCACCGGCAGCTGCTCCAGCAGCCGTTCGCGCCCCACCCGCGGGAGGTACCGTCGCACGTTCCCGATCGTCCACCCTCCCAGGGTCCGCCAACCGAGCAAGTCAGGCAGGTTCGAAGCCTCGAACAGGGGATCCAACTCGACCCCGTGGTGCTTCTCCTGCCCCAGGCAGTACCAGAAGAGGTTGCGCAGATGCCGCTGGTCCACAACCGGCTTGACGTACACCTCGGAGAACCCCACCCCGGGCTTCAGCCGATGCTGCAGCGAAATCTCGACCCGCCGCCCCAACTCCCGGCCCGCGGGACCGTCGTTCATCGTGACCGCATGCAGGTGGTCGTCGACCAACCGGAACACGACGACCTCGAACGGCCGTCCCACCGTCAGCATCGACTCCGCCACGTGACACCGCGCCGCCGCGTTGTTCGCGATCACCCGGCCGTCCTTCAACCGCATCATCAAGTGGGAACCCACCGCCATCGCACACCTCCGCCCCCTCCCCTCGCAAGGGGGATGCCAGGGCCGAAACGGGGGACGCAGCGGGTGCCCATCCGTGAGGTGTCCGTGAGTGTCGTCCGTGAGTGTCCGGTGCCCGGACACTCACGGACAGCGGCCGGCTGGTAGCCTTCGCAGTCGATGTACACCGTCGCCAACCTCGGCCGCGTCTGCGACATGCTCGTCGCGGACGGCCTCATGCACGATGGCCAGGTCAAGGACGTGATGGTCCGCTACTCCATCCAGGAGAAGCGCATCCTCATCTCCAAGCGCGGCCAGATGCGCAAGCAGATGGGCCGGGTCAAGATCCCGTACCGCGTCGGCGAGATGGAGATCATCGCCTCGTTCAACTTCCCCCTCCCCAACAAGGAGGGGCAGAAGCTCACCGAGCACATGATCACCGAGTGCGTCGCCCGCCACCTGTCGCTGGCGTACTTCATCCCCGACCCGATGAAGCTCGACTACAAGATGATCACGGATACGTTCCCGGGCTCGTTTGCCGAGCGGAACCTGATCATCCCGATCGCCAAGACGCGCAAGACCATCACCCTCGCCGTCGCCGATCCTTTCGACGAAGCCATGATCGAGAACCTCCGCCGCTACACCGGCACCGAGGTCGACATGGTCCTGTCGCCCAAGACCGACCTCCTCAAGACCATCATGGAATTCCACGGCTTCAAGAAGTCCGTGGACCTGGCCGCCAAGGAGTTCGGCAAGAGCGGGCTGGACGAGCTGGGGAACCTCGAAGCGTTCTCCAAGATGAAGCGGCTGGAGGACATCGACGCCTCCGATCAGCCCGTCGTCCAGGCCGTCTGGTTCCTCTTCAACTATGCCTTCGACCAGCGCGCCTCCGACATCCACATCGAGCCCAAGCGGGAGACCAGCGAGGTCCGCCTCCGCATCGACGGCGTGCTCCACCGCATCCACGTCATGCCCCGCGCGGTGCACCGCGCCGTCATCTCCCGCATCAAGACCCTCGCGCGCATGGACATCGCTGAGCAGCGGCGACCCCAGGACGGCCGCATCAAGACCAACTTCAAGGAGCACGAGATCGAGCTCCGGGTGAGCACGATCCCCACCGCGTTCGGCGAGAAGGCGGTCATCCGCGTCTTCGACCCCGAAGTGCTCATGCAGGACATCTCGACGCTGGGGTTCTTCCCCCCCGAGCAGGAGGTCTTCGAGTCCTTCATCGCCCGGACCAACGGACTCGTGCTCGTCACC
>PVBE012697323.1_pt1 | contig 14306 bp, 12 predicted proteins | sample 1631181 | NCBI WGS metagenome assembly PVBE01 (sample SAMN08397723, study PRJNA350692) | Marine metagenome, whole genome shotgun sequencing project. | isolation source: water | place: Pacific Ocean | collected 2012-04
CCTGTCTGGTCTTTCTATAACGCCAACGGATTCAACGGAGAGGCGACTCCAGGGTTGATCAACATCAACACAGCACCGCTGGAAGTCATTCGTGCGCTTCCGCACATGTACAAGATGGTGCACCAGACCGATACAGCGGACGCCGCGACGCTGGATGGTGCCGATCGAAATCCACGCACCGCAGTTGCGGAGGCGATTGTGCAATGGCGAGAGAATGGAAACGGGCGGGCAAATATCATCGGTGGCACCGGGATCACCGGCGGCCCTGACTATGCAAACCGGAACTTTACGCTCGGCATCGACACAACCCTTCCAATCGAAGAGACGCGTGGGTTCCACTCACCGGCGCAGATTGGCAATCTGACGGCACCGGGACAGGCGGATGATGTCTACGAACCATGGCACCTCAACCAACAGCACCAAGCGGTCAAGGACCGCGATGCATGGCGGATTGACTTCGCCGCTCGCAATCCATTCGCCGATCCCGCCAACACCGGGTTCTGGATCGATGGCGACGGGGATGGCGTCAATGATGATGGCGTCGGCGCGCATCTGTCGACCGATGTTGTGGGTCGGCCGTACTCCGGGCTCAACACGCTCAGCGGCGATATGGTCAGCGGCGACAGCGAAGAGATCAACCTGTTGCTCTCAGGCATGTCAAACCTGATCACGACGACGAGCGACATGTTCACGGTGCACATGCGGATCCGCACCTTCAAGCGGAATCCAGTTTCTGCTGTATGGGATGCGACCAACCCCGAGTACATCATCGACGACAGTCGGTACGTCATGCTCGTGGATCGCAGCCGCGTCAATCACCCCAACGACCAGCCGAAGATCCTCTACTTCGAAAAACTTCCGAACTGACCCAAATACACGTTTTTTCGCCCGCCCCGTCACGCTCATCCGCAAATGACGTCGGGGCGGGCCTTTTTAGAGGTGTCCTTTAGAGGTGTCCGATACCGGTACCGGACACCGGTGTCGGACACCCTGAAATTCGGATTTGCCGATTGGCGGAAAGGTGGCCATACTCACTGATACCGGTGGGGGAAGAAACAGAAGGAACTTCGGCATGCGTGTACTCAAGACTCTTGCGGGAATACTGGCTCTGGCCATGTGTAGCGTTGCGGCGGCGTAGGATGGCATGGGCGCATGCTGTCTGCCCGACACCTGCCTGCAATTGACTGAAGACCTGTGCCTGAAGCACGGCGACGACATCCAGTGCACGACCCCCGATGAGGGCGCGTGTTGCCTCGAAGGTGCCTGCGTGATGATTCCAGAAGAACACTGTGCGGCAGAAGGCGGTGACTGGCAAGGAACCGGTGTCCGCTGTGAAGACACTAAGTGTGGCGGCAACCAACATGAAGGCGCCTGCTGCATCGACGGTTTCTGCGAAATGGTCATGGAAATGACCTGTGCGAAACTCGGCGGCGACTGGCATGGTGCCGGGTCGAGTTGCAAGGGGACCGAATGCGGCCAGGCTCCGATCGGCGCCTGCTGCATGGACTCGGACTGCCACATGCATGATGAACTGTTGTGCTTCGAAGAGGGTGGGCAGTGGTATGGACCGAACTCGACGTGCGCGGATGTTGACTGCACCACGCCGCCCGAGGATGGCGCGTATTGCGTCAACGGTGGCTGCCTGATGCTGCCATCGGACCTGCGCGACTCTGTGCACGGCATGTTCCATGGTGGACACTGTGGCGAGACCGAGTGCGCACCCTTCTGCGATGGTGATGTCAATGGTGATGGCATCGTGGATGTCACCGACCTGCTGGCGGTCATTGCGGCATGGGGTGCATGTCACTGAGGATGCACGCCCGCGGCCTGTTACGATTGGCGGATGCCGGCTGACACATCCATCCCGCGCGAACAACTCCCGCGGCACATCGCCATCATCATGGATGGCAATGGCCGCTGGGCCGAGGCCCGTGGATTACCACGCCGCGACGGGCACGCGGCCGGCGTCGGGTCTGTTCGCGCTGTTGTCGAACGATGCGGGGAACTGGGGATTCCCTTTCTGACCCTCTACTCGTTCTCCACCGAGAACTGGTCGCGGCCCGATGCGGAAGTCGACTCGCTCATGGCGTTGCTGCTGGAGACAATCTCGGGCGAAGTACCCGAGTTGATTGAGAAGGGCGTTCGGCTGCGGCACTACGGCGGCAGAGAGCGACTGTCGCCCGGCGTACTCGCGGCGCTGGACAAGGCCTGTGAGGAAACTTCCGGCGGCAATCGCCTGACGCTCGGCCTGGCGCTGGACTATTCCGGGCGCAGCGAGTTGGCACGGGCTGCGCGTTGTCTTGTAGAGGACGGTTTGACCGGGCTGGACATTGATGAGAAGGCATTGGCCGACCGGCTCTACACCGCCGGCGTACCCGACCCTGATCTTCTCATTCGAACGGCGGGCGAACACCGCATTTCGAACTTTCTGCTCTGGCAGGTGGCCTACAGCGAGATCCATGTCACGGACATCTGCTGGCCGGACTTCGATGGAGCATCGCTCGACAACGCACTGCGGGACTTCGCATCCCGCGATCGCCGGTTCGGCGCGATCAACTAGTCACGCCAGAACGGTCTGGCTCCGCTTCGGTCCAACACTGACAATCGAAATCGGAATGCCCAAATAGGATTCGATGCGGTCAAGATACGCCTGCGCGTTGGGGGGCAAACTCCCGGGGGCGGTCACATCATCCAGTTCTTCGGTCCAGCCGGGCATGGTGTCCCAGCAAGGGCGGACTTTGGCAAGGCACTCCGCATCAGGAATGAAACGATCAGTAGTCTTGCCGTCTGGAAGCGTGTATGCGGTGCAGAGTTTCAACTCATCGAATCCACTGAGCACATCCAGGAGCATGCAGGCGATGGATGTTGCGCCGCAGATCATTGCGGAATACCGGACCGCCACCAAGTCCAGCCAACCGCACCGCCGCGGGCGACCGGTTGTTGTGCCATATTCATTGCCGCGATCGCGTATTCGCTCGCCGATCTCGCCAAGATCTTCGCTCGGGAACGGTCCTGCACCAACCCGCGTGCCATAGGCCTTCATGATTCCAACGACATCCTGAACGTTGCGTCCGGGCAAGCCGGTTCCCGCAGGAATACCCAGCGTCGAGCAGTTCGAACTTGTGACATAGGGGAATGTGCCGTGATCGATATCAAGAAGGCATGCGTTCGCGCCCTCAAACAACAGCGATCGGCCTTCGGCGACATAGCCATGCAGGTCATAGACAGTGTCGGTGATATGGTTCGACAATATGTGACCCAAGCGGGCATACTCCGCGGCCAGCGCATCGGGATCGAGTGGCGGGGCATCCACGCCGAGTGCGGCGAGTTCCGCCGATCGAATGGAACAGATGATTTGTAACTTTTGTCGCAGGCGATCTTCGTCAAGGAGTTCGCCCATGCGTATCGCAGTAGCACGGTGCACCTTGTCGGCATAGGCCGGTCCGATGCCGCGTTTGGTCGTGCCTATTGATGTATCGCCGTCGGCTGCGGCGGCCAAACGGCGTTCCAACGCCGCGTCATGTTCCTTGTGATAGGGCATGACAACATGCGCGCGATCAGAAACCTTCAGATTGTCGCCGACTTCAACACCGCGGTCACGGAGCGATTCAACCTCCTCCACCAACTTCTCCGGGTCCACAACCACGCCATTCCCGATGACACATGTCTTGTCCCCATACAGAATGCCGGACGGAATCAAATGCAACGCATATCGCTCGTCTCCGACTACAACGGTATGCCCCGCATTGGCGCCGCCGTTGTACCGAACAATGACATCATGTTCGGCGGTCAGGAGATCCACGATCTTCCCCTTGCCCTCGTCGCCCCATTGCAGACCGACGACAGCCGTATTGCGATTGGATGGATGGGGTGTGGTCATCGCGGGGATGGTATCACTGGTCGGCATCGAGCCGCTGAATGATCACCTCGTCGCTTCGGACGGAGACAGTGAACTCGACGGGACCGACGCGGACCCTGTCGAGGTCAGCCAAGTTGGCTTCGCCCACCTGATGCCCGTTGTGCCAGGTCTGCGATTCCGGATCTCGATTGAGGAGCTTGATGGACTGCCCGCACACGGTGATTTCGCAGTGGAGTGGTGCGATGGCGGGCAGGGGGACATGCAGGTCGCAGGACCGCCGCCTCCCGATGGTGGTCCGATCGCGATCCAATGGGAAGGAGCGGCTGCTCCCGTCCGCACTGGTCATGATCAGTCGAATACTCATCGTGGTGCCCCAAGTACTCCCCCAAGTACACATAGAATGCAAACCGTGGACGCCGTGCACATGACGCCCCCGACCCCGTTGCCCCAGTGTACCGGATCGGCCCCCGATCGCCAAGATCCTGCTACCAGCAAAGTTACGGCGACGTGGTTGCCGTCGGCGGGGACCTGCAAGGGGGCCTATGTGCATGTGCCGTTCTGTTTCCACAAGTGTCATTACTGCGACTTCTTCAGCGTCGTAGGACAGGAGGGACTGCAGGGAGACTTTCTTGACACCATCGAAAGGGAACTCGCAACGGTAGGGCCGCATTGTGCACCGATCGATTCCATCTTCATTGGCGGGGGGACACCGACGCTGCTCGAGGCGCCACTGCTGGCGCGGCTGCTTGATCGCCTGCAACGCCACATCCCGTTGGAGATCGGCGCCGAATGGACGGTGGAGGCCAATCCAGAAACGATCGATCAGGAGAAGGTGGAGGTACTCGTCGGGGGCGGCGTCACTCGCGTGAGCATCGGCGCGCAGTCGTTCGACCAGAGCTGCCTCGATGCGCTCGATCGGCGCCACGGCCCCGAAAAGGTAGCAGCGGCGGTTGATCGCTTGCGAGCTGCGGGCATTTCGTCCATCAACCTGGACATCATCTTCGCCATCCCGGGTCAGACGCTCGACATGCTGCGGCGGGACCTGGACGCAGTGATCGCCCTCAACCCGGAGCATGTGAGTTGCTACGGACTCACCTACGAACCCGGTACGCCTCTTCATCGGCGCCGAGATGAGGGCCAAGTGCGGAGCGCCTCGCAGGACGAGGAACGAGACATGTTCGCTCTTGTCATGGACACACTTCGCACCGCCGGATATGAGCAATACGAGATCAGCAACTTTGCTCGTCCCGGCCATGCATGCAGGCACAACCTCCTGTATTGGACAAATGGAAACTGGTGGCCCTTTGGCCCCTCCGCAGCGGGACATGTCTCTGGCCGGCGATGGCGCAACATCCCCCGGCTTGCCGACTACCTTGCCGCCGATCCCATGCCGCCGATCGATCAACTTGAAGCGGCCGGCGAGGATGTTGCCGCAGGTGAGTCATTCATGATGGGACTCCGGCTCCGCCGCGGCATGCCTCGCTCACGAATCCAGGCCCTGCTGGGAGGCTCTGGCGGGATTACTCGGGCGAAGGCCATCGAACTGCACCGAGAGGCGGGGTTGCTGGAGTGGCGTGATGATCACCTGCGTCTGACTGAGGACGGGTTGTACCTTGCCGATACGGTCATTGGTGACCTGCTGTGTACGGCGACTGCGGCGATGGCCGATACCTGAGCGGTATGGCGACCGCATCAGCATTTGCGAAATTGAGACGACGGCTTGCGCCGTTCATTCGCCCACTGCTTGAGCGGTGTCCACCGATTCGCGCAGCGGCGCTCGGGATCCTACGGCGGCGGCACCGGGACGCAATTGAGATCGATGGATATACATTCCGCGTGGAGGCGGCCGATTTCGGTGTTACGCTCGAACTGGAGTCGACCGGTGCGTATGAACCGCTGACCAGGCGGACGCTCTCATCGCTGCTTGGGCCGGGAATGACATTTGTTGACATCGGCGCGCATGTCGGGTTGTTTGCGGTGCCAGCATCGCAGTGGGTGTCGCCGGAGGGACAGGTCTTTGCATTCGAACCGCACCCCGGAAACCGCTCGCTGCTGGAGGAGAACATCGCGGCGAACGACTGCCCGGGCGTCACTGTCATTCCGTCCGCCGTGTCAGATCAGGTTGGATCAGTATCACTGCATGTCTCCGCGTTCAACACCGGTGATCATCAACTCTTCGGGACGCACCGAGGGCGCCGCACGGTCGAGGTGCAGTGCACGACCCTGGACGACTTCTTCCAGAGCGGAACCCGGATCAATATCATCAAGATGGATGTGCAAGGCGCGGAGGGTGCTGCCTTTCGCGGCATGCGCAGGGTTCTGGCCGATAACCCGAGCATAGTGATCATTTGGGAACTCTCGCCAAGCCAACTTCGTAGTGCCGGCGACGACGCAGCGGCAGTCTTGCAGTGGCTTGTGGATGCGGGGTTCGACCTGTCGCTGATCGATGACGCATCGGACGCGGTGACACGGGGGACCGTGGAGGAGATTCTTCAACAGTGTCCAGACGATTCCTACATGAACATTCTGTGCAGGCGATGCGATGACTGATCGGCACGATCGATGTTGGCGCCTCGCTGCGGTGATCATGATGATCCTTGTGCTGTTCGGTCTGCGTTGGACATCGGACATTCTCTCGACCGGACCGATCTTCGACGAAGAGTGGATCACCGTTCCGATCAACGACCTGATTGAGCAAGGATGGTCCGTAGAGACAGCCATCGACTTCGAGGAAACCAAGGGGCCGGCGCTGATCTGGCCTTATGCCGCCATCGGGAAGCCGCTGGGTGGAACGCTGAACGGATTGAGGCTGATCAGCCTGTGGTCGACGATCCTCGGCGGCGGGGTGCTTGTCGTACTCGCTGGCTGGTGCGGTGTGCGACGCTGGGGGTACATGGCGGTCGGTGCGGGGTGGCTGCTGCTGCCCTACATGGCAGTGTTCTCTCAACTGGTGATGGGCGAGGCGTCCTTCATCCTGCTCGAGATGCTCATGGTGGCCGCGTTTGTTTGGGGCGTGCGGCGAGGTGATCGGGTTATTGCGCCGGTAATGTACGGGTTGTTGCTGGCAATTGCGCTGCACAGCCGCATTCATGCCGTGGCGGTTGCCGGCGGCGTGTGCATCGCAGCCCTCGCATCACAAGGTGTCGCGAGTTGGCCATGGTGGGTAGCAAGCATGGCCGCCGGTCTGCTGCGGATACCTCTCTGGGTTCGCTGGGATGGGTTGGTCAGTTCGAAGTTTCAGAATCTGCACGGACTCGGGCTTCGGTTGGAGAGCCTGACCTATCTGGCCGCTGCCATGGCGCCACTGGTTGGTGTATTCGTTCTTGCCGCTTGGCAAAGAGGACAGCGGCGGTGGATCGTCGGCGGGGGCGCGGTGGGCGCGCTGCTGGGCCTGCTCGCCATGCCCGACCTGTACTTGCCGCAGGGCATGGATCTGTCCGTGCCGCATGCGCGGTTCCAGGGGATCGCCGCCACGCTGGTGAAACAACTTGCCAGCGGAGACGGGCTGCGACAGGTCTTACTTGCGGGCATGGCGGCACTAGGTCTTGCGGGTCTTGCGGGGCTGTGGGCTTCGAGCCGTCGGCTGGAGCGGGTTTCGACGCTCTGGCTGATTGTGCAGGTGCAGGCGTGGACGCTTATGGCCGGATGGGGGCTCTACGCCGTCACCCGCGGCTTTGTCTTCGACCGCTTCCTGCTGGTGTGGGCGATACTGCTGCCGATTATCTGGATTCGAGTATTGCCACGGTGGCTGCTGGGCGCGCAGTGCATCGTTCTGGTGGGTATTTGCGTGCGTCTTTGCGGGCTTTGGTTGTATTGGCAGGCCTGCTAGGCCGTCGGGTCGATGATCCCAGTAGCGGATTCAGGCTTGGCCGCCGGCGCCATGCCACCCGTCTCGACCTGCTTGGCCACCAACTCTGCGATCTGCACGAATCGGGCCTGCAACTCTCGCAGGAGTTCCGTCAACTCCGCCGACTCTTCCGGCTCGAGGTTCCCCTTGGTCTTTTCCTCGATCACGGCCAGCAGGTCGATTGCGAACTTGGCACCCTCCAAGTCGACCATGACGCCCTGCGATTTGGGATCCTGCATGGTTCCGAGCCCCATGAGGGCCTGTGAGGCGAGAATGCCCAGCAAGCCGCGAAAATTGGCCTCGGGCATCTTTCTAGCCTCGGCCTTTTCCTCCGCCTTCTTCTCGGCATCGGCAAGCCGTACCTTCTCCCGTTGAGCTTCGGCCTTCCAGTCGCTGTCCACATGCAGTCCGCTTGGTGTTTCTTCAGTCATGGCAATATTCCTCAGATGTGCCGCGAAAGACGGCAAGCGGGCAAGTATAGGGACCGCGGCGGGGGATACAATCCCGCCCATGCGATTCATTGCCCTGATGGCGATAGCACTGTGCGGATGCTCCTCCATGGATGTCATGACGGAGGATGTTGAACATGTCACTCCCAGCGACTTTGGGGGAAGTGTGAAACGCACCAACCCGCTCGTCAGTGTCTCTGATCAGATGCTTGAAGTCGCCGTTGTGGAGGAAGAGGACGGCAAGTTCGTCGTCGAACTTCGCTTTGACGAGTTGGAGGAAACGAAGATTGACGGGGCTGTCGTTGAAGAACATGCAGTTGAGCAGAGTGTGACCATCGAAGTTCCGGACGAAACGGGATTGCTCGAGCCATCGATCGTAGGCGTTCCGCTGACGGTGGAGGGCCTGGTCGGTCAGGTCAACGGCCGCCCGATCTTCGCCGATGAGGTGCTGGAACCGATCGCTGACGAACTCTACGCGGAATCGCTTCGGCTCACCGAGTCGGCATTTGAAGATCAGGCCCGCATGCTTGTGGGCCTGAAGATCGAACAGATGATCATCAACGACTTGTTCCTGTCCGAGGCGCGGTCCGAGCTCTCGCCGGAACAAAAGCAAGGACTGATTGCATTCATGCGGAAATTGCGAGAGGACCTCGTTTCAGAAGAGGGCGGCAGCGCTACCCGCGTTGAGCAGCGGCTCTGGGAGGAAGAGGGTAAGACGGTGGAGGAGTTCTTGGAGTACCGACAGCAGGAGGCGCTCATTGAGCAGTACATCCAACAGAAGATTCTCCCCCGGGTCCATGTGACATGGCGGGATGTGCTCCGCGCCTGGGAGCGTCTTCGGTACCGATATGAGACAAGCGGCCAGGTTGAATTAGGCTGGATCTTTCTTCCACGGGAAGGATCCGAGGAGATGGCGGGGCAGGTCAGCGCATCACTGGCTTCGGGAGTACCCTTTTCCGAGGTCGCGGAGTCGGTGGGGATGCGAGACGGCGGGCGATGGAAGGTCTTTCCGACCGGTGATGGCGGTGTCGCCGACATCGAAGTCGCCGCGGAACTCAAGACGATGCTTGAGGGGATGGTCAAGGGCGAGGTTCGTGGCCCGGCGACCGTGCGATCGAGCCTTGTATGGCTCACCATTCTGGACATTAGCCAGCCGAGAACCGCAAGCATTTACGATCCAAATATCCAGATGGAAATCCGCGACAACCTGTTCGGACAGCGATTCGCCGAGGAACAGGATCGCTTTGTGCGGTCGCTCCTGAATAAAGGCAGCTATGACGCCATTGAAACAATGAAGAAACGCGTTGCGCTCATCGCAATCGGGAGGTACGCCCGGTAGAACGATGGGGGTATTCCGAGGTAATCCGGGGGTGGGACGCCGCGGCGAGCGGCTTGCACAAACCTATCTGAAGAAACATGGATGGCGATTGATTGCCTGCAATCTGCGGATCGGCCGCGATGAGGTCGACATTCTGGGTATGACTCCCCATGATCGTGTCATGGTCGCGGTGGAAGTCCGGACGACCGCGACTGTTGGTCGCCGACCAAGCACGACGCTGCGAGGACGAAAGTCAAGGGCCCTTCGGCGCCTGGCGAGGCACTTTGGCAGGTTGGCCAGTCGCCGGGGAATCGCCTTCCGCACGGACCTGCTGGCAGTGGATTGCAGTGAGGAACCCCCTCGAATCACTCATTTTGAGCAAATTCTGGGATCGGAAACCAAATTTTCCCCGCCTGCGCCGCACTATCTCCCCCGCAAGGGGCGTTGAGTGTAGTCTCCGGGGAATCAGGAGAGACACGTATGATACGCATGCCACGATCGACCATGTTCATCACAGCCGCCCTCGGCCTGAGCCTTTCGGCAACTCTGTTTGCCCAACCCTCCCGCGATGGCGGTAGCCGGTCCCCGGATGGGCAACGAGAACGGGGCGAGGATCGCAGAGGTGGGCGCGGCAGTTTCGGCCCGATGGGCATGAGTGGTGGGATGGATCCCGACTACATGCTCAGGGACCTCCGCCGATTTACGGAGGCGTTTGTGTTGTCCGAAGACCAGCAGGTCATCGTGGAACAGATCCTCCGCGACTACGACGAATCGTTCCGTGAGGCCAGCGAGGCGAGTCGATCATCGATCGGCGATTCGTTCCGCGGCATGCGGGGCAATGAGGACGATCCGGCTCGGCAACAGATGCAGGAGTCTCGCGATCGGATGCGAGAGATTCGCGAGAAACTCGACTCGATTCGCAATCTTGAAAGCGAGCAGGACATGCAGGAGGTTCGGGATCGTCTCGACAAGGAGATGGAGACGATTCGAGATGAGATGCAACAGCAGAGAGTGGGCCAGTGGCAGTCGCCCGAACGGCAGGCCGCCTTCGAACAGGTCGGTCTCTTGATGCAGGATCAAATGCGCCTCAAGCGGCAGATGCGGGACGAGCTGGAAGGCGATTTGCAGGCGATTCTTACGGAGGATCAATTGCTGCTCTGGCCGCCACTGAAACAACTCATGGTGCGGGACCGTCTTCTCCCTCGCGGTCGCCTGAGCGGCGAGTCGCTGGATGTCATGGGATTGGTCGAACAGCAAGGGCTTGACGATGACACGCTCATCACACTCTTGCCCGTTCTGGATGCGTGGGGGATGCAGGTCACTGAGGCATTGCAGGCTCGTGATGACCACATGATGGCCAATCAGGGGCAGTTGATGTCGGCGATGCGCACGATGGATGTCAGCAGCGGTTTGGCTGTCATGGAAACGCAGGCAAGACTTGCCGAGGCGGTTCGCGACACAAATGACTCGGCTGTTGATCAGATCACCCAGCTTCTGCCGGATGAATCTGCCGCAACCTTCCAACAGGAAGCCATGCAACGCGGATATCCAAGAATCTTCCGCCCGACTCGTGGTGAGCGGGTACTCAAGGCGGCCATGGAACTCGATGCGTTGGAGCCGGATGTTCTGGAGGCCATTGACCAAATGCTCGATTCGTATCTTCAGGAGATCGTGGTGGCCAATGACTCGATGTTGCGGACCACCAGGCGATGGGAGGCACAGGAGCAACTCGACCGCATGAATCGTTTCGCGGCCCAGATGACCGGGGCCGGCGGCGATCAGTCCGAGAGCCCCATCCGGCAGGCGGAGACTGACCGGCGGGAGATTGAGGACCGGTACATCGAGCAACTCCGTTCCATTCTGACTGAGGAACAGATCGAAGCAATCGGCGCGCTGCAAGAGCGGCGGCGGCCTGATGAACGCCGAGATCGAGGGTCCAGCGATCGCGGCGGGTTCACCGATCGCGAGTCGTTCATGAAGGAGTTCGACAAGAACGGCGATGGCGAACTGGATGACAACGAGCGTCAGCGTATTCGCGACTACTTCCGGGACGGTGGCCCGCAACGCGGTGGCGGTCCGCAACGCGACGATCGCTGACTTCCGGCAAGTTGTCCGCATGCAGCCATGGCCCCGCGGCCCATCGTCACTCGCCTGGTGACGAATTGGCCTTTTGCCTTGGCAGTGTCAATGAATGTTTGCACTGACTCTTCGGTCGGCGCAGGCCACGGACTGTCTCGGCGAGGGTTGTAGGGGATCACATTCAATGTGCAGCCGACTGGTCGGAGGTACTCGCAGAGTTCCTTTGCATGCTGCGGCTCATCGTTCACGCCGGGGATGAGCACATACTCGGCAAGGAGATGTCTGCTGGGCCAGCGGAGCATGGCCGATCGCAGGTCAAGTAGCGACACGCTGCGAGCGATGGGCATGATGGAGGCCCTGATGGTGTCGTTGGGCGCGTTGATCGACACGGCCAATCCCAGTTGATGGAAACCGGGGGTTGCGGCTAATGTGGCAAGGCGATCGATTCCCGCCGGCAATCCGACGGTGGATACGGAGATCCGAGAGCAGGCCATGGCGGGGCCGTTGCGATCGACGAGGACCGTGATGGCCTGCATGACGGGGTTGAGGTTCTGGAGGGGTTCGCCCATGCCCATGAATACGATGTTGTCGATTGCATGACCCAGAGCGTGTGTTGCCGTGTGCCACTGCGCGACGATTTCCGCCGCAGTCAGGTTGCGGTGGAGGCCGAGTTGGGCTGTCTCGCAGAAACTGCAACCAAGGGCGCACCCGGCCTGGGAGGACACGCAGAGCGTCGTACGCGTGCGCCGCGAGCCTTCGATGGGGAGAATGACTGATTCGGTCTCCGCGTGATCGTGCCATCGCATGAGGAACTTGACCGTGTCTCCCTCGCGTTCAACTTGGGCAGGGGGGATGGCGTTTGTGCCGGTGCGGTGAAAGTCCCTGTAGGCCTCGAGGTCGGCGCAGGACTCCGAGGTTTCGGCGAGGAGGATCATGTGGAGTCCGAGTTCCGCTTGATGAGCATCAGGTTGCGCGTGTACACGACCCACCCAACCGATTGCCCCAGCATGCCGACCGGTTCGCCGCGTATGGCGAAGTAGACGAAGAGCATTGATGCGCCGCTGAGGCTGAGCCACCAGAACGCAACCGGGATGTGGCTTTCGCCGCGGCGTTCGCTGGAGAACCACTGGACGATCCACCGCAGGAAGAATGTTGTCTGCGCGAGTACGCCGAACGCGATGACAAAGAGTTCCCATGTGCCATCAATCTCGGCCCACTCGTAGAGCCACTCGGACCATGAGGTGTCGGTTGCTGCGGCGATCACGGCTGAATCTCCTCAGCGGTTGTTGGGCGGCGTCGTTTTCGCATCCATCGCATTGCCAGGCAGTCAACGAATCCGGGGACTGCGCGGTTGAGCATGCCGTATTTGGAGTCACCTGTGTTGCGGAGGCGATGCGTCACGGGCATCTCTACGACGTTGTATCCCATGTGGCGGGCCGTGAGTGGGATGAAGCGATGCATCCCGCGGAATTCCAATGGAAGAGCGGCGGCAATGTCCCGGTGCATGACTCGCAGGGAGCAGCCGGTGTCCCTGATCGAATCGCCGAGAAGCAGTCGTCTGAATGTACGCCCGACCCAGGATGAGAGTCGTCGAATTGCCCCATCGGCACGCGATGCCGATCGGTCTCCTTGGATGAAATCAGCCCCTGAGGTGCGGAGCAATTCGAGCATGGCCGGCAGGTCCGCGGGGTCGTTTTGCAAATCGGCGTCCAGAACCGCCACGATGGAAGCGCGGCAGGCGGCGAAGGCTGCTTTGAAGGCGGCGGATTGCCCGTTTCCCCCACCGCCCGGAGGCGGGGGGAGGCGCAGGACTCGCAGCCGGGGCTCATTGTCCTGAAGCCGTTTCAATGCCGCAAGCGTCCCGTCCGTCGATGCATCGTCTGCGACGATGATCTCGAACCTGTCGCAGCAGGGATCCAACGCAGCGACAATCTCCGCCACAAGCGGCTCCACATTCCCCTCCTCATTGTGGGCGGGCACCACCACGCTCAACTCAACAGCTTCCCTCATCACCGCACCATACCCAATTGTGACTGTCACTTTCTGAGCGGTTTTCTCCCCATCAAACCACCCTCAATCGCGCAAGGGGCCTTCCGGCTGCGAAATCGCCGCTGCTTCTCCCCAAGGGAAAGCGACAGTCACAATTGGTGGTTGCCGAAAGGCAATGGGGGGAGGGGGGAAGTGGGGCGTACAATGGAGGCGATGGATCGGATGGAGAGAGAATTGCGAGAATCGGCGGCGGCTGAACGGGGCGGCACGCTTGGCCAGCCGCGGACGCCGGTGGTGTTCATCACGGGCGCTGGGGGAGAAGTTGGACATGGGCTTATCGAGGCGATGGGGAGAGGAGGCAGGTCCGACATCGTTGCCACCGACCTGCGGGAGTTGGATCAGTCCATCCGGGAGGCCTGCACCGGCACCTCGCAAGTCGATGTATGCGATCACGAGGCCATGGATCGGCTGCTCTCCATGTACCGCGTCACCGAAATCTACCACCTCGCAGCGGTACTCAGCACCAGAGCGGAGTTCGCCCCCGAGGTCGCCCATCAAGTCAACGTCAACGGCACGGTCAACATCCTGCAGCTTGCCGCCGAACAAGCTCGCATGCACGGCGAACCGGTCAAGGTGATCTTTCCAAGTTCAATTGCCGTCTACGGCTTCAAGTCGCTGTCGGAAAAGGCGAGAGCCGGGGCCGTTGGCGAGGCGGAATTCACGGCACCGCGAACAATGTACGGTTGCAACAAACTCTACTGCGAG
>PVBE012299263.1_pt1 | contig 14305 bp, 11 predicted proteins | sample 1631181 | NCBI WGS metagenome assembly PVBE01 (sample SAMN08397723, study PRJNA350692) | Marine metagenome, whole genome shotgun sequencing project. | isolation source: water | place: Pacific Ocean | collected 2012-04
CCGCCTTGCCCTAGACTCCGCGCCCATGAGAATCCTCGCGCTCCTCGCCACCGCTCTCCTGCTGACCGCCTGCCCCGCAGAGGAGCCCGCGCCCGCCTCCGCCCCCGCGCCGACGGCCGATTCCTCCGGCGCCAAGGGGGCCGCCAAGCCGACCGCCAAGGCGGCGCCCATGATCGAGGCGTCCGCGGTGCAGACCGCGCTGGACGGCTGGCTCGCCGCCCAGAACGGGGGCGACTTCGATGCCTACGCGGGCGCCTACGCCGACAAGTTCTTCGGCATCAAGCGCTCCGGTCCTCGCACCTCCCAGTACGTGCGCGCCGGCTGGCTCGAGGACCGCAAGCGCATGTTCCGCAAGCCGATGGTGGTGCAGGCCGATCAGGTCAAGATCGGCACCGCCCGCGCCGCCGCCACCGTGACCTTCGTGCAGACGTGGTCGTCCGGCACCTACAAGGACGTCGGCCCCAAGCAACTGGTGCTCGTGCCCACCGCCGCCGGCCTCAAGATCGCCCGCGAGGAGATGCTGCGCTCGACGCTGCTGGGCGACAGCCCCCGCGCCGGCGGAGACCTCGGGTTCGCCCAGGTCGAGACCATCGACGGCGACCTCATGATCCACCTGAGCGAGTCCCTCGACGAGGACGTCGCCACCGGCGTGCTCTTCCTCGCCAGCACCGACCCCGCCGTGGTCAAGCGCATCATCGACGCCAGCAAGCTGGGCACCGAGCGCGCCGGGCTCGTCGGCACCAAGGTCTCGCTGTACGACGGAACCGGCCGCGTCTGCGACGCCACCATCGCCGACTTCCACGGCGTCACCCGCTTCTACGCCCACTTCGGGATGCTCGACGTCTGGAACGGCGCCGCGCGCGAGTGGGATCCGGACCTCCGCCAGCCGACCGAGGTCGAGATCGCCGAGGAGATCTGGTCCATGAGCTCGCCCGGCCTCTGGGCCCGCGTCACCCCCGCCCGCGACCAGGTCTGCGATGGCGCTTTGTGGGGTCGCAGTGGCGCCCTCGCCCCGCCCAAGCTGTGGTCCCAGGACACCACGATGGCGTCCGCCCTGAAGCCGACGGTCTCCAAGGCGCTGGCCGAGTTGCCCGCCTGGAAGGAGCAGCAGCGCTCGTTCGCCGACGACGGAGGCTCCGGCCCGTGGACCACCGACCTGACGATCAAGGCCTTCACCGACCGGGCCAGCGGCTCCACCTACGTGGCCGCCTCCGCCGCCGACGGTGACGGCTGCGGCGCCTTCTACGGGGAAATCTGGGCCGTCTGGGAGGTCACCGCCGGCGGCACGCTTACGCTCCGAACGGACGGCGCCAGCCCCGGGCCCCTCTTCTTCCCGGACTCCGCGTTCGACCTCAACGGCGACCACGTGCCCGAACTGTTCGGCCGCGACGTGCCCTGGAACGTGCCCGCCAACACCCTCGTGGAGTTCGAGGGGGGCCAGTTCCGTCCGGCCCGGTCGACCGCGATGCCCAGCTTCGACTGCCCCTGCTGAACCGCCTCAGCGGGCCAGCACCACCTCTGGCACGTGCAGGCAGTCGTACGCCGGCGCGTCGTGCATCGGGGTCATCGTGAGCCCTCGGAGCACGACCTCGAACCCGGGGTCCATCACGCCGCCGGACTGCTCCAACGCCACCACATCGACCTCGCCCGCCGTGGCCAGGAACGCGTGCTCGTCGTCGGGCACGAGCCAGAAGTACAGCCCCGTCCCGTTGCAGTCCGGCGCGAACGTGCCAGCCTGCCCGGTCCAATCGTCGCCCCAGACTGTGTACGCCTCGAGGTTCGCGTAGAAGCCCGGCTCGTTGTCGTGGATCTGGAAGAAGGGGTCGTCGCCGTCGTGCCAGTTGGCCGTGAGCGCCCCCCAGCCCGAGGTGTCGAGTTCGACCGTCGGGCATCCATCCGGCCCCGGCCGATCCGATTCGATGGTCAGCGGACGGCCACCGCCGCCGGACTCCGAGCCGCCCCCGGGACCTTGCGGTGCCGCGGCGGGGCAGCCCGTGAGGGCGCTGAGGACGATGGGGGCGATGATGAGCAGGCGGGTGATGCGGGACATGGTCTCTCCTCCGGGTTCACCAACGCCGAAGGAGGGGAGGAACGGGGGTTTTGCACCCCTTGATCGTTTTCTCGCGAAGATCTTCGATGGAACCGTCGAGGCGGCGCATCGCCGCGGGGTCGGCGCAGGGGCCGTGCGCGCCTTCCTATCCGACGGACCGCAATCCCCTGTAGACCTCGATGCAAGTCGTCTCCACATCGGGGTTCGGGACCGCGAACCCATGGGGCTGCTCGCCCACGATCGTCACCACGCCGCGGTCCACGCGGACCGTGCAGCCGCCCAGCGCGTCCAGACGTACGAGGGCGTCTGCGACCCCCTCGGAGCCAAGCCACGCCTGCATCGGTTCGGTCGCTTCCGCTTTGACGAGGAAGCGGCCGTCGAAGGCCTGATCGCCGATCTCCACGTCCGGCACGCCCAGGGAGCGGAACATCCGAGTCATGCGGTTCTCGTGGGTGATGCTGCCGCGGACGCGGGAGTCGGGGAGCTCACCGCGGAACTCGAACAGCGTCTCCTCGCCGTCGGCGTCGTCCACGTCCCAGGCGAACTGCACGGAAGCCCCGTCCACGAGCCGGCGGCTCGTCCCCTCCGGGAGCGCCTTCAGCGCCGGATGCGTGTGGGCAGGGTCCTGGTCCAGCACCTGCGCGTGGCGGCAGACCCGGCACAGGCTCCCCAGCCCGCCCTGGGCGCCCGCGGCGTCCGACGCCGGAATGCCCACCCCGCAGACATCGCAGCTGGCGTACTTCGCCGCCCCCTCGGCGCCACCGCCCAAGGCGACCAGTTCGCCGCCGTCGAGCCACAGGCCGAGGCAGTAGAGGCAGCGGTCGATCTCGACGCCCTCGATGCGCTGCTGCCGCATCGGGGGACTCTGGGTGCAGACCGGGCAGCGGGGCCCCTCGTCGAGGTAGCCCTGCTCGCTGAAGTAGGTCAGCAGGCCCAGGGGGAACAGCGCGCGGATCGCGGCGACGGGGATCCACATGCCGCCGCAGCGGGCGCAGCCGCCGACCTCCACGGCGCGACCGTCGAGGGTGGCGGGGACAAAACGACGGAGGGGACCATGGCCGCGGGCGCAGGGGACGTGCGTCATGCGCCGCAGTCTAGAACGGCTCCCCCATCCGGTCAGCGGGGGGTCGAACCTCGATGCTCATCAGAAAGCAGAGATCACTCCCTCGATGTCATTCAAAGCTGCGTAGACGGCGAGCACCTGCTCGGGCGAATCGACCCGCAGCTCCAGCGTCATCGACTCGAACTTGCCTCCGCCGGACTGGCGGGTCGAGGGCGGCTCCGTGGGGCGCGGGATCCCGGTCGCGACACACACCGACTCGATGATGGTGGCGCCGATCTCGGCGCTGGCGCGGTAGATCACCTTGAAGGTGAAGGGGCCGGGGAAGTCGTGCTGCGCGGCGAGCAGCTCCAGCATGCGTTCGGTCATCGGGCCCCCTCCTCAGCGATGAGCCGCTCCGCCATCGACGCGACCGCGAGGGCGAGGGCGGCAGGGTCGTCGGCGCTGTCGCCGAGCAGGAACGGGATGGAACCAAGCAGCGGCACGTCCACCGGCAGCGTCCGGCCCAGTTCGCCCGCGTTGGCTTCTTCCGCGACGCTCGGCTCGCCGCCGTGCAGCGTGTTCAGGACGACGCCCGCGACGCGGACCCCGCGGGCCCGGAGCGCCTCGACGGTAAGCAGCGTGTGCGACAGAACGCCCAGCCGGTTGCCCGCCACCACCAGCGCGGGGAGGGACCAGCGGGCGGCGAGGTCGGCCACGGTCACGCCCCGGACGACCTCGACCAGCGCGCCTCCGACTCCCTCGACGACGATCGGCCCGCCGACGCCGCGGAGGGCATCCCACCGGGCATCCAGCCGGTCCAGCGACAGGGTGACCCCGGCGCGCCGCGCGGCGACCACCGGGGCGAGCGGCTCGGGGAGCGAGTAGACGTTGGCTCCGAGGGCGCCCTCGTCGAGCCCCGCGGCGCGGGCGAGGAGGGCGGCGTCGGCGATGATCCCGCCGTGGTCGTCGGTCCCGGACTCGACCGGCTTGAGCGCCCGCACGTCCGGCCAACGGCCCCGCAGCCACGCCACCAGCCCCGCCGCGACGACGGTCTTGCCCACGCCGGTGTCGGTGCCCGTGACGAGGAGGCGCAGGCTCATCGCAGCTTCCGCGTGACGTCGTCGATGCAGCGGCCGACCACGCCCGTGAGCAGGTCCAGCTCGTCCTCGGTGATGCTCAGCGGCGGCATCAGCACGACCACGTCGCCCAGCGGTCGGATCAGCACGCCGTGCTCCAGCGCCGCCTCGACGACCCGGCGGCCCGCCAGCAGCGTCGGGTCGAACGGCTCGCCGGTTCGCTTGTTCTTGACCAGCTCGATGCCGGTCATGACCCCGAGGCGGCGGATGTCGCCCACGTGAGGGTGCTCCGCGAGGACGCTCAGGCGATCGCCCAGATGCGCGATCCGGACCTGGAGCCGCTCGAGGGTGCGCTCCTCCTCGAACACCTGCAGCGAGCCGAGGGCGGCGGCGCAGGCGAGGGGGTTGCCGGTGTAGCTGTGGCCGTGGAAGAAGGTGCGGTATTCGGAGTGGTCCCCGAGGAAGCCCTCGTAGATCTGCTCGCTCGCCAGCGTGGCGGCCAGCGGGAGCACGCCCCCGGTGATGCCCTTGGCCATGCACAGCAGGTCAGGCTCCACCCCCGTCGGCTCGCAGGCGAACATCGTGCCGCTGCGCCCGAACCCGGTGGCGACCTCGTCCAGGATCACGAGCGCGCCGTGCTCGCGCGCGATGGCGGCGGCGGACCGGAGGTAGTCGGCGGTGTGCCGGATCATTCCCCCGGCGCCCTGCATCAGCGGCTCCATCACCAGCGCGGCGATGTGTCCCGGACGGGACTCGAACAGCGTCCGCATCTGGTCCAGGCACTCGGCCTCGTGGGCCGCCACGTCCTGGCCGAAGGCGGTGTGGAACGGGTCCGGCGCGGTCGCCTTGACCGTGTGGAACAGGAGCGGCTCGTACAGCGAGTGGAACAGGTCGATGCCGCCCACGCTGACGCTGCCGATGGTGTCGCCGTGGTACGCGTTGGACAGGCAGACGAAGGTGTCGCGGCCGCGCTCCGCTTCGTCCCGGTGCTGGGCGAAGTACTGGTAGGCCATCTTCACCGCGATCTCGACCGAGGTGCTGCCGCTGTCGCTGTAGAAGACCCGCGTCAGCTTGCCCGTGGGGGCGAGTCCGATGAGCTGCTCGGCGAGCTCGACGGCGGCGACGTTCGTCGGCCCCAGCAAGGTGCTGTGGTCCAGCGTCTGCAGCTGCTGGGCGATGCGCCCCATGATCGTCGGGTGGGCGTGGCCGTGGAGGTTGACCCACAGCGAGCTGACGCCATCCAGGAACGCCCGGCCGCGCACGTCCAGCAGCCAGTTGCCGCGCCCCTCGCGCATGACGATGGGCGTCTCCTCGACGTAGCCCGCCATCTGCGTGAACGGCTTCCACAGGTGGGTGCGGTCCGCCGCTTCGAGGCGGGCGATGGCGTCGGAATCGAGCGAACGCTTGCCCTCGAAGGGGCTGAGTTCAGGCGCGGATCGGTAGGTCAGGCTGCTCACGGGCGCGGGACTGTATCAGGCGAACCCATGGCTCCAAGCAAGCGATCGATGTCGTCGTCGGAGTGCGCCGCCGAGAGCGTGATGCGAATGCGGCAGGTGCCTTCCGGCACGGTCGGGGGGCGGATCGCCATGGCGTACAACCCAGCCTCCAGCAGCCGGTGGTGCAGCGCCATCGCCTCCTCCGGAGGGCCGACGATCGCGGGCTTGATCGGAGTGTCCTCGTCACCCGGGACCTGCCAGCCCGCGTCCAGCAGTCCGTTCCAGATCCGGCGCGCGTGCCCCGCGAGCCGGGCCCGACGTTCGTCCCCTTCCGCGGACCGGGCGATCCGGATGCCCGCCAGCGCGGCGCCCGCGGCGGCGGGGGCGAGGCCGGTGGTGAAGATGTAGGTGCGGCCCGCGTTGACGAGCAGGTCTCGGGTCGCGGCGTCGGTGGCGATGGCGGCCCCGGCGGCTCCGAGGGCCTTGCCGAAGGTGCCCACCCGCGCCAGCGGCAGGTGCCCGGCCCCGCGCTCGGCCGCGACGCCCGCGCCCGCCGGCCCCAGCACCCCCAGGGCGTGGGCTTCGTCGACCAGCAGGTGCGCGCCGGTGTTGTGCACCGCCCACATCCAGTCCTTGACCTTGCCCCGGTCGCCGTCCATCGAATAGAGCCCCTCGCCGACGAGGAAGCGCTCGGCGAATGCTCCGTCTGACAGCGCCCGCTCGGCGGCCCTCCGGTCCTTGTGGGGGACGACCGCGACGGTGGCGCGGCTGAGGCGGCAGCCGTCGATGAGGGAGGCGTGGTTCAGGGCGTCGCTGACGATCTGATCGTCCGGCCCCGCGAGGGCCTGGAGCATGGCCAGGTTGGCCTGGTAGCCTGACGGAAACACTAGCGCCGCCGCGGTGCCGAGCCAATCGGCGATCTCCGCTTCGAGCTCCTCGTGGACGGCCAGGGATCCCGCGATCAAGCGGCTGGAGCCGGCGCCTCCCCCGTGGGCTTCGGCGGCGTCGGCGGCGGCCTGGGCGATGCGGGGGTCGGTCCGGAGGGCGAGGTAGTCGTTGCCGCAGAACAGCGTGGCGTCGCGGCCCCCGACCCGCCCCGTGACCGGGCCCGTGGCTTCGATCGTGGGGGGCTGGCGGAGCAGCCCCGCGGCCTCGATGGCGGCGAGGCGGTCGCGTACGAACGTGGGGGTGTCGGCCACGGGCGAAGGGCTACCCGTCCCGCCCGGGGCATGTCAACGAAGGCACTGGTTTGTGACGGTTCGATGTGGTCTACGTCCGCCCATGATGACGACGCGGACCCTGCTGATGCTGATCGCCGCCCTCGGGCTGCTGGCGTGCAACCCGGACCTGGGGGGCGGGAGTGCCGGCGGCGGCGACGACGACGACGACATCGATGATGACGACGACGACGACGACGACGACGACGGCGCGCCGGACGCGGTGCTCCTGTCGGTCTCCCCCGACCTGGACGAGATCGACGTCCCCATCTGGACCGAGTTCGAACTCGTCTTCGACGTGCCCCCCGGCCCGTTCGACTGGCGCGTGGCGGGCTCGGACGGCAGCGACGTCGACTTCGAGATCTCCGTGTCCACGAACGAGACGACGTACATCGGCGAGCTGGTGAGCGCGCTGGAGCCGGGCGCCACCTACCGGGTCTCCCTGTCGTGGGGGAGCAACGATCTGAACTACGAGTTCACCACCCTGCCGCCCGCCGATCCGGACAAGATGAAGGCCGTGATCGGGGCGGTGTACGTCGCCGAGCTGCTGGACGGCGAGTTCGTGCAGCCCGAAGGGGCGGGCCCCCTCATCAAGGGGGGCCTCGATCCGCTGCCCCTGATGCTGTCGGTGCACGCCGAGACCGCGTTCGCGGTCGACGCCCAGCCGGGCTTCCACATGATCGGCGCGGTGGGCCGCTACAACGAAGGCGGCGTGCCCGAGGCCAACCCCTGCGCCGCCACGATCGCCATGACCGCGGGCCCCGACCAGGCGTACGGCACGGACGATGACAACCCCGGCACCTTCGACGCCGGCCTCTTCGCCGTCGGCCCCACCGAGATGGCGGTCGCCGCCCAGGGCACCACCCTGGACCTGCGCGAGGTCGTGCTGGAGGGCACGTTCGTGCCGAGCCTGGACCGCATCACCACGATGACCCTGGCGGGCATCGCCGACACCCGGCCGCTGGACGAGATGCTCGGCGGAGGAGGGGAGGGGGCCATCTGCGAGCTCCTGTCCGACACCGTCGGGGTGGAGTGCTTCGAGTGCGGCGAGCCGACCCTGGGCGCCTTCTGTATGAACGTCGAGGTCGAGGAGTTGGAAGCGGTGATCGCCATCGGCCAGCAGCTGACCGAGCGCACCTGCGTCGACGTCATCGGCGATTGGGAGTCCAGCGGCATCTGCCACCCCGAGGCGCTGGCCTACGACGAGGACGGCAACGGGACGTACGAGCTGTGCCCCGCGTACGCTGAGTAGCGATGCGTAACTGGCTGTCCCTCCTGGTCCTGCTCGCGGTGTCCGCCGCGCTCGTTGCCTGCGGTCCCACCCGCCGCAGCCCCACCCCCGACGACGACGACTCGGTCGATGACGACGACGCCAGCGACGACGACGACGCGAGCACCGACGATGACGACGCCAGCGACGACGACGACGACGCCAGCACCGACGACGACGACATCAACGCCGGCCCCTACGAAGGCGACTGGACCGGCACGGTCATCGGCGCGGTCCGGTTCGACGCCGTCGAGTACGCCTGCGGCGGCGAGGTGCTCGTCCACATCGACGATCTCAACCGGGTCACCGGCACGGTCGACTGCCCCATCACGGGGAACGAGACCCAGAACTGCGGGTTCGACCTGCCGTCCGTCGGCTTCGTGCTCGACGGCCCCGAGGCGCCCCACGTCATCGACTGCACCGGGCTGGAGTGGGGAGGCACGGTCGCGATCGTGACCGACACGTTCGTGCAGGGCGTGGTTCAGGGCACGCAGATCAACGAAGCCCTCGGGGGGATCGAGATCGAGGTCAACATGACGTACTCGATCTTCCGCTAGAGGCGCCGCCTACTGGTACCGCTGAACGTGCGGGATGAAGGCCTCTTCCTGCTCGTAGGTGGCGTACGCCCCGATCAGGTACAGCAGGTGGGCGAGCCCGCCGGCCTTGCTGCACTCCTCCAGGTCCACGCCGTCCTTGTCCGAGTACTTCTTCATGAAGCCGCGCAGGTCGGGTGATGCGGTGAAGAAGACGTGCGACAGCTCGCCCTCCCAGATCGCTTCGCCGCCGAGCACGACCTTGGCCCGCGAGTTCGAGAAGCCGGCCGTCGAATCGATGCGGGCGGTGTACTCCGCCATGATCCCCTGGAAGGCGTTCACGTACGCCGCGGGGGCCCGCAGGTAGCCCTTGATCATCCCCGGGATGAACGACGGGAGCCCCGGGATGTCGTCCGGGAAGACATTGCTGGCGCGGGTGAACAGGTCGGTTACGTCGTCGGCCCAGGCGTTGGCGTTCTCGACCGTGGGGTCGTTGGTGAACGCATCCAGGGCGCTGCGGTCCATGAACTCGGCGAACAGGTCCGCCGCCTCCAGCGCGGTCTCGATCTTGCCGAGGTTGGCGGTGACTCCGTCGAAGTCCGTCCCTTTCATCGTCCCGGTGAACGAGGAGAGCTGCCCCCCCGCGGCGGAGATGTGACCGGCTGCCCCGGTCAGGGCGCGGGCCGCCGCGATGAGGTTGTCGTCGTCGCCGTACCAGTGGGTGCCGGCTTCCCGCATGTCGTCCGCGGCGCCCTGGAGGTTCGAGACCGTGGACTCGAGGTTTTTGTACCTGGCGTGCGCCCGGCGGGCGTCGGAGATGAGCGACGCGGCGCTGGCAGGGTCGCGCTGGATGCCTCCCGGGGCCATCGCGGCGGGGATCGCCAGCGGCTTCTTCTGCAGTCCGCTGATCGCCGCCTGGGACGCGAATCCGCCCCCCGCGGGGGAAGGCCACGCCGACATCGGTCCCCCGCCGGCGGCACCTCCCGCGCGGGAGGAGGACGAAGACGAAGAGCCTGCGCAGTCGCGCTGGTGGGTCTTGGCGGGCATCGCAACTCCAGGACCGGGCATCCGGCAAGTGGAAGAAGACCCCTTCAGCCTAGTCACGGGCGACCCCCCTCACGAGGGGAAATGCCCCTGGCCCCTATTTGGGGCTTGCGGTGAGCGCGCGGAAGGCGTCCTCCAGGCTCCCCGCCTCGCGGCTCAACTGCAGCAGCGTCCAGCCCTGCTCGACGGCGGCGGCGAAGATCGCGGGCCGCGGATCGGCTTCGTCCGAGGTGAACACCGTCGCCCCGAGGGTGCCCGGTCCTTCGCCGGCGGAGGCGCGCACCTCGCGCACTCCCGGCAGTCCCCCGAGGGCGGCTTTGAGATCGCCTTCGCCCCGCACGACGACCTCGATCCTGCTCCCCCCGCGGGCCCGCCCCTCGAGCTCGGCGGGGGTACCGAACCCGACGATCTTTCCCTCGTTCACGATGAGCACGCGCCCGCAGACGGCGGACACCTCGCCCAGGATGTGGGTGCTCAGGAGGATGGTCTTGGTCTTGCCGATCTCGGCGATGAGGTCCCGGATCTCGACGATCTGGTTGGGATCCAGCCCCGTGGTGGGCTCGTCGAGGATGAGGATCGGCGGGTCGTGGACCAGCGCCTGGGCGAGCCCGACGCGCTGGCGGTAGCCCTTCGACAGCTGGTCGATCGGCCGCTCCATCACGTCGCTCAGCCCCACCCGGGAGGTCGCCTCGTCGATGGCAGCGGCGCGCCTGGCCTTGGGCACCTGGCGCACGTCGCAGACGAACTTGAGGTAATCGCGGACGATCATGTCCCGGTAGACGGGCGCGTTCTCCGGCAGGTAGCCGATGCGGCGTCGCACTTCCAGGCTGTCGCCCTGGGCGTCGAGTCCGTCGACCTTCGCGCTGCCCGAGGTCGCGCTGATGAAGCCCGTGAGGATCTTCATCGTCGTGGTCTTGCCCGCGCCGTTGGGGCCAAGGAAGCCGACGACCTCGCCCGGTTCGACGGAGAAGCTGATCCCGTCGATCGCGGCGAGCTTGCCGTACGTCTTCTTCAGGTCTTGAACCTCGATGCTCGGCATGACCGCGCGGTTATAGTCGCCCGCCTCGCGCGATGGAACCCTCGAACCCCCGGTCCGGCTGGAGCCGCCTCGCTGACTTCGTCGACCAGACGAAGCGGTTGGGCCTCATCTTCGTCGTTCTGGCAGCCCTCGGGCTGGCGCTGCTGCCCCGGCTGACGTTCGACTTCTCCCCCCAGACGCTGTTCGACGCGACCTCGGAGAAGGCGCGGATCTACGCGGCCCACCGGGCCCAATACGGCGCCGACGATCACCACCTGATGCTGCTGGTGGAGGGCGATCTCGACGACGTCGCGACGTGGACCGCGTTGGGCGCGATCGAGGAGCGCATCCGCGACGAGGTGGACGAGGTCGAGTGGACGCAGAGCCTGCTGACGCTGCCGGTCCCGTACGCGCCCGAGCCGGGACGGATCGTCATCGAACCGATCTCCCAGGGCCCCGCCAGCGCCGCCGAGGCCATCGCCGCGGCCCAGCGCGCGCGGGACCACCCGATGCTCGCGGGCCAGCTCGTGGCCTCCGACGGCAGCGTCGCCTGCATCCTCCTGAAGGTCGGCGATGACATCGCGGCGATGGCCAAGGCGAGGCCGGCGGTGGAGGCGATCGAGGCGATCGCGCAGGAGTCGTCCGGCGGGCTGCCGACGTGGCTGCTCGGTCCCCACGCCTACCGGGCGACCGTGGTCGGCGTGATGATCCGGGAGGAGCTGCGGTTCGTGCCGCTGACGGCGGGGCTGCTCGCGCTTGTACTGTTCGTGCTGTTCCGGTCTTCCGCGGGGGTGCTGATCCCACTCCTGTCGGTGGGGCTCGGGGCGCTCTGGACGGTCGCGGCGATGGCGGCGACGGGGCAGGGGATCAACATCATCAACACGATCACGGCGACGCTGGTGCTGGTGATCGGGGTCGCCGACGCGATCCACATGATGACCCGCTACGGGCAGGAGCGACGGGAGGGGCAGGAGCGCTCACCGGCGATGAAGCGGGCGGTCCGTTCGGTCGGCGCCGCCTGCCTGCTGACCTCGGTGACGACGGCGGTCGGCTTCGCCACGCTGCTGACGGCGCGGCTGGAGATCCTCCGGGACTTCGGCCTGTACGCCGCCTTCGGCGTGATGATCACGTTCGGGTTCACCATCGTGTTCGTGCCCTGGGCGCTGGTCCGATCGCCGCACGACCCCGTCGTCCGGGATCCCACCCAGGGGCTGGAGGCGGGCGAGCGGGCGACCCCGCTGGGGCGGTTCCTGGCCCGCCAGGGCGAGCTCGTGGTGCGGCGGCCGGGGATGATCCTGCTGGTCTCCGCGCTGGTCGTGGGCGGCTTCGTCGCCGGCATCCCTCGCGCCACCGTGGACAACTTCATCATGGAGTACGTGCCCCGCGGGGAGCCGATCCACGAGGCCCACGCGCTGCTCGAGGAGAAGCTCGCGGGGGTCGTCTACGTCGACATCGTGCTCAAGGCGGAGGGAGGTCCGGAGCAGCCGTGGCACGAGCCGGAGATGCTCCGCCGCGCGGCCGCCATCCAGGATCGGACGCTCGCGGACGAAGGTGTGCAGTCGGCTGTGTCGGTGATCTCCCTGATCCGGGAGCTGGGCTACGTGCAGCGGGGCCGGGACGGCGATCGGAACGCGCTCCCCAGCTCGCGCCAGGAAGCGGCGGGGCTGCTCCTGCTAGCCGAGTTCGCCGACGGCGACACCCTGCTCAACACCCACCTCGACGCCGACCGGCGGGTGCTCCGCATCACGGTGCGGGCGGCCGACCTGGGGGCGAAGAGCTACCTCGCCCTGGAGGAGCGGATCGAAGGCTGGATCGATGAGCATCTGGCGGGCGCTCCGGTCCCCACGAAGGGCTACCTCGCGGGCACCTCGCAGGTCGGCTACTCGGGGATCGACTCGCTCATCCGCGACATGATGACGAGCCTGGGCTGGGCCTTCGGGCTGATCTTCCTGACCCTGGCGGGGCTGTTCCGATCGGTGCGGTTGGCGGCGATCGCGATGATCCCCAACGTGCTCCCCCTGGTGGTTGTGCTGGGGTCGATGGGGTGGGCCGGCCGGCACCTGGAGACGCTGTCGGCGATGGTGTTCTCCATCGGGCTGGGGATCGCGGTGGACGACACGATCCACTACCTCGCCCGGTACTGCGCGGAGGTCCGGGCCGGCTTCTCGCCCGAGGACGCAGTGCGCCGAACGACGGAGCGCACGGGCCGCGCGATCGTGCACACCTCCCTGGTGCTGGTGTTCGGCTTCGGGGTGCTGTGCACCTCGGCGTTCCCGCCCAACCAGCTGTTCGCGATCCTCGGCAGCGGCGTCATCGTCGCGGCGCTCGCGGCCGACCTGTGGGTGCTCCCCGCCATCCTGGTCCTGCTGAAGCCGCCGGTGCCGGGGGCCCCGTCGGCATGATCGTGCGACGGCGGCGTCGTCCAGGGCATGGGACACTCCCCGCCATGCACGCTCGGCTCCCGCTCGCCTCCGCCCTCACCCTCGCGCTTGCCGTCGGAACAACCGCTCACGCGGGAGACAACCTGCCGCCGAGCATCTCGCCGTTCGCCCCCCTGGCGGTGGTGGATCCCACGCCGTCGGAGGTCGACTTCACGGTTTCGGATCCCGACGACGCCCTGACCGAGTTGACCGTGACGGCGACGTCCAACGCGCCCGGAGTGCTCCCCAACGGCGGCCTCGTGCTGAGCGGTGCGGCCGGGGAGCGAACGCTGGAGATCACCCCGATCGGGATCGCCGGCAACGCCTTGATCACGCTGACGGTCAGCGATCCCGGGGGGGCCTCGGCGACCACGACCCTGAACGCGACCATCGTGTGCGACGGGGACGCCGATGAGGACGAACTCTGCGACTCGATCGAGACCGACGACGACAACGACACGGTGCTGGACGAGGACGATCTCGATCCCACCGATCCGCTGGTCTGCCAGGACGAGGACGGCGACGGCTGCGACGACTGCGCCGGCGGCACCCCCGACCCGGACAACGACGGTCTGGACAGCGACGGCGACGGGCTCTGCGACGAAGGGGACGAGGACGACGACGGGGACGGCACCCTGGACGTCGACGAGGCCCCCGGCGACAGCGACGGCGACGGCATCCCGGACGTGCTCGATCCCGAGGATCAGGACGGCCCCGAGGGGGACCTCGACGGCGACGGCCTCTCCAACCAGGACGAGGACAAGCTCGGCACCGATCCCGACGACCCCGACTCCGATGGCGACGGCCTCAGCGACGGCGTCGAGGACAGCACCGGCACCGATCCGAACGATCCCGACACCGACGGCGACGGGCTGGAGGACGGCGAAGAGGCCGGCCACGGCACGCACCCCAACAACCCCGACAGCGACGACGACGGGCTGCTGGACGGCGCCGAAGTGCACGACCACGGCACCAACCCGCTGCTGCCCGACACGGACGAGGACGGCATGGAGGACGGCATAGAGGTCGACAACGGTGCCGACCCGCTCAACCCCGATACCGACGGCGACGGGATCCTGGACGGCCCCGATGGTCTCGGTGACGAAGACGAGGACGGCATCATCAACGTGCTGGACCCGCGCGAGGCACCGCCAGACGAGCTCCCCGAGGAGCCCGATGTCATGGTCGAGGAAACCGCG
>PVBE012679269.1_pt1 | contig 14302 bp, 18 predicted proteins | sample 1631181 | NCBI WGS metagenome assembly PVBE01 (sample SAMN08397723, study PRJNA350692) | Marine metagenome, whole genome shotgun sequencing project. | isolation source: water | place: Pacific Ocean | collected 2012-04
CCCGCCGCGCTCGTAGAGAATTTGAATAGGGAAGAACCCCGGTCGTCGAGAAGATTTGTCACCGGGTAGCCGGTCTCGGCGGCGACCGAGGTCGACACGCTCGAGGCGCCGGCGTCGCGTAGCGCGTGCGTCATACTATAGACCGGAGCTCGCCACGGCATTAGGCGGCACCCTGCGCGAACGTAATACGCTGCCCGGGTAGCAACCATATCACCTCGCCGCTCGGGAGTACGGTCGGCTGCGCGAGCGTTAGCGTCGTGAAGGTTCCGCCGGATAGCGTCGCATTTGTATATCGGACCTGACTCGCCGCCCGCTGGGCCGTATTGTTCCGCTCGGTCGCGCGCGTGTTTTTCTCCGTCTTGCGAGATAGGTCGTCGATCTCGCGACTTGCCGCGCCGGTCGCGCGGTCGAGCTCGCGGAGCGCGGCGGCGTCCGCTTTCGCGGCGACGGCGCCCGCTTCCAGGGAACCGTTCAGAACCTCGATCTTCGCCCGGAGCCGGTCGGTGCCCCGCTCGTAATCCGCCACCGACACGAAGCCCGAGCGGAACGCGTGCTCGAGACTCTCGATCGACGCCTCCGCCTCCTGTACCTGCTTCACAACATCCTGCTCGAGCGTAATCCCGAGCGTCTTGAATACCGCGCGCGCGTTTTCTACCGCGCTCGCTTGCCGCGTCGTGACGTCGGTCGCTCGTTCCATGTTCGCCCGCATCCGCTCCCATGCCTCGGATACCGAACCGAACACCGAAACCATCGTTCGGAAATTGCGAATCGTGTCCGCTATCTGCGAGTCGGAGCGCCCGAGCGCCTCGAGGTATTTCCCGAGTGTCGCGACCCCATCGTCCACCGTTCCCTTCCAGTGTTGGAGTGTCGTATCGAGGTTTCCGATCCTCCCATCAGCGACGGCGACGCTGGGTGTAAGTTGCTGAACCCAGAACGTGAGGTACTCGAGCGACGCTTGCAGCCTATCGCTCGACGTGATCGGCGACGCGATCCCGCGCCCCAGGTCCGACATAGCGTTAGACAGATTAGTAAACGCCGTGCCGGCTGTTTGCGTTTCCTCCGCGACACCTGCGAACTTCTCCGCGAGGAACGTAATCCCCTCGCCGGAGCGGAGCGCCTCGGCGGAGAATTGCTTGAGCTCGGGTATCAGCTCCGAGAGCTCGCCAGCGAAGCCGCCCATCGTACGCCCGATATTTCGCGCGGCGCTCTCGAGCCCAATTCCTAGCGCCGCGTCGAGATTGACAGCCGCGCGCGTCGCCTCCTCTAGTTGCCCCGGCACAACCCCCATTTGCGCGAGTAGCGCCTGCATTCCAACGACCGTCGTGTCTGTATGCCCGGTAAGCGTCGATAGCGCGCCGGCTTGCGCGCGGAGCGCGTTGTTTACCGCGCTCGTATTGCCGCCGAATCGGGCGAGCGCGTTATCGAGCCGGCGGAATTGCTTGTCGAGCTCGATCGCGTCGCGGATCGCATTCACAGAAGCCGCGCCGAACGCGACGAGCGCGGCGCCGGCGAGCCCCGCGACGCGCGGAAACTTAGAGAACGCCCCGGTGAGTTTTTTTAGACGACCCTCGGCCCGCGAGAGTACGCGGGAGGCTTTGTCTTTTGCGAGGAGCGTCGCCTCGACGAGAAAACGGCGCCGCGTTCGAGCCACGCGCAAGCCCCCCTAGACGAAGTATAATTCGAGCTCGTCGTTCCCGCCGGCGCCGGCGGCGCCTCGCGCGACGAGTGTCACAGTGTTACCCGCTTTCGTTCCGAGCGCGACCGGGGTCTGCGCCTGGAGCTCCGGTTTCGGGAGCTTGACCTGCACCCCCCTCGCCGGATCGCCGCCCGTCATCGCCGGCGGCACCGTAAATGAGAGCTCGTCGAGATTCCCCTCCGCCGCCTCCACTAGCTGTGAATATTCGTATCCCCACGCGCTCGCCCCGGCGTCGTCGGAGAACAGCGTCGCCTCGAACGAGACCGAGCGCGCGGTCTTTTCCTTAACGGTTCCGCCGTCCGTTTGATTACAATCGGGAATCTCGGCAATCGTATTGTCGATCACGAGCGTCCCCTCAGAGAACCCCCTCGTGTCCTGCCACTGGTTCGCCAGATTCTCGACCACTGGCGCCGAGACGGTCGACTGCGCTCCGAACGTGAGCGTCGTCGGAAACGCTGTTACCGTCTGCTCTTTTACCGACCCGACCGCGACCGTCGCCTCGGCGATCGGCACCGACCCCGGCTCGAACGAGATCTCGAGGTTGACCCTACAATCGAGGAGCTCGAGGCGCATCCCCGAAACATAGACGAGGGCTGAGATCGGTTTCGCAGAGTCAGAGAAAACATATTTCCACGTGTCCGAGCCCGAGTCGGCGCCCGTCATACCGGCGCCGTTGAGGAGCGCGTCGATCCCCAGGATCGGCGTCGCGTCGGCGGCGACCGGGGGGCTCGACGCGTCGTCGCGGTTCCCGCAGAACGGAAACGCGAACGTGAACGTCGGCACGTCCGCGCGGAGAAAATCCGAGAGCGTCGACGTTAGGGCGCTCGTCTCCGGCGCCTTGTCTCGGAATGCGCGCGCGAATGATATATCGAGCCCGCTCTCCTTTACACCACTTTCGCGGTCGCCGAGTATCAGCCCATGCTCCACTCGGACGAGCGTCGTTAAACCATCGAGGGTCGCGTTGTAACTTCCCTCGGCTGTTTGCTTCCCAAAACCAACGCACGCCTCGTGTATGAATTTCGCCACGATTTAACCTCCGTGCTACTCCGAGGGGTTAGCCTCGAGCGCTATTTGAATCGTAACCGAATACTCTAAGACGTTCCCGACCCTCTCGGGTTCCTCGAGCTCGGGGGCGGAGGCAACCTCGTACACGCCGGCGAGGCTCCGCCAGAACCCCGGAGACGTGAGCTGTTGTTGGTCGAGACGAGCTAGCGCGAGGTACGTCTCCTCTTCCGTCGGTGCCCCGGTAACGGTCCCGAGTTTATGCGCGATCGTTACGGTGAAGCCCGCGAGATCGTGCGTCTCGTTAGAGTTGCCTGGAAATACGTCGCCGCCCGAGGCTCCGATCGAATGCGCCGCGAGCCGCGCGATCGTCCCGCCCGCCGCTATAGAGACGTCCCTGCTAGCGCCCTCGGTCGCCGTCGTCGCTTGCGTATTGCTTACGACCGCACTGTCGAGAACCGCTAGAACCTCCGCGATAGTTGCCATCTAACTAACCCGCCGCGCGGAGATCGTGAGCTCGGCGAATCGCCGATGCGCGCGAGGATCCTCTCGAGCGACCCACCCCGAGAGCCACGCGATCGCGCACCCACCCGAAAGCGTAGGGTCGCCGCGTATCGCGTCGCGGATCGCCTCGACGTCGAGGAGTAGCGCCTCCTCCGTCGTCGCGTCGGTCACGAGCTCGCCCTCGAATGAGTACGTCGTTTCCTCCTGGCGCCAGTCGAGAACCTCGACGCTCGCCTCGGGGCTATGCAAAAACAAGTGGGGAAAATCCGCGCTCTCGAGATGCTCCGAGAGGTCGCCCCCACGCGTGACGCTCAACCCCGAGACCGCCCCGGTCGCGAGGGCAACGATCTCGTCCAGGATAGTGCCGGGGTCGCTCACCTACTTCCCCCCGGCGGCGGCGGCGGCGCGGTCGAGCGCGAGTACCCACGCGCGCGGAAACTTCTCGACCGATATCGCGATCCCATGCGCGAGCCAACGGCGCGCGCGTATGTTTTTCGCCTTCCACCCGAACTCGAGCGGCGGAGCCCATTCGACATTGGAACCGATCGCTATCGACTTCGGCAAACCGCCGGGGTCGACCTTCACGCTCCGCCGCGTCTCGCCCGTTCGTACCTTGAGTTTTTGCCCGGATAGCGAGCGGAGTTTGGTTTTCCGTCGCAATAGCGCCGCGTTCAGCGTGAGGGCTTTCCGGTAGACCGCATCCGCTTCCGGCTTGCGTAGCTTGCGGAGGCACCGCTCGAGCTCGCGGTCGCCCTTGAGCGAGGCGCGGAACTCAAACGAGGTTCGGCGAGCCATGCTAACCCGTGCCCCTATCGCGGTATTGCTCGAGCACCTCGAGCACCCCCGGAGCCCATGGCCCGACGAGATAGGTCGCGGTCCCGCCGGCGTCGAGGATCGTCCCCCGCTCGCCGATCCGGTTCCCCCCAGGTTGAGAGTTGCGGAACTCGTACGCGGCTTGCTTGGTAGCCGCGAGCACGAGATCCTCGGGCACCGTGAGATAGCCCGCTGTGTAGTCGATCGAGATATTCCGGCGGCCGGCGTCCCACGTCGAGGCGTCGGCGGCCGGCGTATCCTCGTCGCGCCGGTAGAGAATCCCGGCGTCGGTGTCAACATGGTACGACGCCGCCGCGATCGCCGCGCCGTCGATCCGAACCTCGGCGACCGTCGTTACCGGGCGCCGGCGGAGCACGAGCGTGTCGTCGGCGTTCCCGTCGTGAATCTCGGCCGATACTGCCGCCGAGACGATCGAGCGCGACGTCCTCGCCTTGACGCGCGTCGAGACGCCCGAGATTATATTCGCGAGCACGTCATCGTCTCCCGAGCCACTTAGCCCGAGATATCGCTTGACCCTGGGGAGCGTAACGAGCACCGTAGAGAGCCGCTCCGCCGATTCGGCGACCTCGAACCAGCCGGAGAGATTCATAGAGTTCGAGTCGGCCGACGTAACGCGGAGCCAATATTCGCTTGAGCTCACCGATCCGGTCGCGCTCGCCGAGGCGGTCCCGTCGCCGAGACTCAGGTCGATGCTATCCCCGACGGCGCCGGTCGCCCCGTAGACGGATGCTAGAACGACGTCGCCCGATCCGTTATCGGTGCGGCGGAGGAATACGCGGGTCGCCTCGACGGTGTGCCCGAAGTCCGCTAGCGGGAGATCGGTAGAGACGAGCCCCGAGACGAGCCCGGGGTGGGTTCCGATCGGAACGCGATCGGCCACGCCCGACTACTCCGGCGCCGGCGTCGACCGGCGCCGGCGAACTCGGGGGCGCGCCGCGACCTCCGGGGTCTCGCGCGCCGCCGCCTCCGCGGCGACCGACTCGGCGTGCTCCACCTGGCGCGCGTCCTCTTCGGGGATCCGCTCGGCTTGATTCGCCGAGACGAGGTTCGCCGCGAACGCCGGCGAGACCTCGAGGCATTCCCCGATCTCGCGCCGCTTGCCGGCCAATCGAATCGGCCGCACCAATCGCACAAACGCCATATCCACGCCCCCCCGTCGAGCTCGACGCGGAGGGGGGCGAACCGTCGCCCCCCTCCTCGCCGCTAGGCCAGAATCGAGAAAGAGGCGCCGTGTCGCAGCGCGATATCCATATCCTGGAAACCGCGAACGACGAGCCCGCCGCGATCGCCGAGGGTGTATTGATCGGCGAAAACGTCGAGCACTCCCCACATTCCGATTAGGAGCTCGGCCCAGTTCCCGAAAATCACCGTCGTCGCGGGCGCCTGCTCGGTGACAAACGCCGGGTAACCGTTCACCCGTTGCCCGCTCGCGAGCGCGGAGATCGAGCCGCCGACCTCCATGAGATAGCGACCCGAGCCGGAGTCGACGAGCGTCGTTTTGAACGCTCCCGCCTGCGCGTGTCGCATCATGTAGGCGAGGCTCCCGTTGAGCGCATTCGCCCCGCCGACGTCGGTCTCGAGCTCGACGACCTCCGCCCACGTTCCCGTCCCGGTGATAGTCACCGAGCCGGTTCCGGCTGCGTTGAGTACGCCGGTCGGTTGACCGCTCGCCCCGCTCCCGTTGATCGCGGCGGAGTCGACCGCGACGCCGATCTGTTGTCGCACGTCCTGGCGGATGACCTCCTCGATTCCCGTCGAGCTCTGTTTGAGCATCCGACGCGTGACGTCCGCGCGAATACCGACCGTCTTCGGTGTGAGCGAAACCGTGTCGGTAGCGAACGTAGTATCGGTCGTGAGATCGGTCGTCTCGGCGGCGAGCCACACCGCCGCCGCCCCGGCGCTCTGGCGCGGGAGGTCGACGTCGCCGACGAGGTTCGGGATCATCCGCGCGCCGGCCTGTACGACTTGCGACTGGTTCCGTAGGAGCTCGATGAACTCCGACGGAATGAGGTCGGTCCCCACGAGCGCGGCACCGGTGCCCCCCTTGTCGACGTCGCGACTCTCGTACCCGAGAGGCATCAACGCGCGGTAGGGGACGAACTGGCCCTCGGGCTCGCGCCCGACCCGCTCGGCGATCTCGTCGCTCGCGCGGCGCTCGAGCCGCGCCTGCCGCGCGTCGCCCGATTTGAGAGCGCGGAAGAGCGAGAGTAGCGAGTAGCTCCCCTCCTCCTTCTGGTGAAACGCCGGTGCCAGACTACGAGCCGGGGGCTCGGGCATCGGCACCGGGGGCGATCCGACCGGCGTCGCGAGCTCGCGCTCGAGCGAGGTCGTGCGTTCCTCGCGCTCGATCCGCTCGCCGAGGATCTCGCCCTCGGCGGCGAGCGTCTCCCACCGTGCCTTCTCGTCGTCGGAGAGGTCGCGATCCTCGCGGCCGGCGTCCTCGAGGAGCCCGCGTACCTGCTTCGATACCTCGGTGCGCCTCGCGCGTAGGGTCTCGGTCGTTCCCATATCTAACGTCCCCCGGCGCGAGCCCGATCTCGGCGGGGCGCGCCTTGCATGGTTTCTGATTATGAAGGGAACCGCGCTCGCACTGGGAGCGACGGAGGCGCTCGTGCTCAGTCGTCGAGGAGCGCGAGCCAACGCTCGAGGAGATCGCGCCGCGGGGTGGGGCTCGCACTGGGAGCCCCGGAGCGGCGCAGTTCAACGAACGCCTCGGAGATCATTGCGGAGACCTCGGGCGACGTCAAGCCCGCGCGGAGAATCGCGACGAGCTCGCGGCCGGAGCCCGGGGCGCCGGGGTTGAGCTCGGCCCAGGAACGCAGCGCGGCGGTCGTCGCCGCATAGGCCGGATACGCAACGACCGACACCTCGAAGAGTTCCGCGCGCTCGATCTCGCGGAGTAGACCGCCTCCCGGTAACGGTTTCTCAGGAGCCTCGAGCGCGCGGAACCCGAACGAGGCGCCGCCGAGTTCGCGGCGGCGGAGAGGCTCGAGCACCCGATCGCGAACGCTCGGCGTCCAGTCGTAGCCGGCGCGGGCGGGGTCGACCTCGAACGCGAGCCCGCGTTCGTCCTCCCATACTCGCAGGGTATCGGCGGCGGTCGACCCGAGAACCCACGACGTATCATGGTCGAACAGCGCTTTTACCTCGTCCCCGGCGTCGAGCGTGCCCGAGAATGCCCCCGAACGCACGACCTCGCGAGTACCGGGGCGCAGCGCCGTCTCCTGGTCAAAAACGGCGGCGTAGCCGCGTATGCGCGTGCGGCCGTCCTCGCCGGCGTCGGCGCGGAGCTCCGACTGCTCGAGCGTTAGTTTCCGCCGTTCAACGTCTCGCGGCATCCTGCCCCCCTCTCGACTGGACGAACCGCGACGGCGCCGGCTCGATCTCGCAATCGCACCCTCGGTGAAGCGGAGGGTGCCCAATCGACCGTTTCGCTACGAAAGGTTTTTGCCCCTCCGCCTCGAACGCCGCCCCCTCCTCGACGAACGCCCCCTCGATCGAGACGATCGCCCCGTCGAGTTTTTTGCACCACTCGCAGGTGGTACTCCCGCGCCGGCGCCAGCGTATCAGCGTCACCCCGCTCCTCCGGTACGCCTCATGCGCCGCCGCGCGCGTCTGTTGCACGGTCTCTTTCTTGGCGACCCGCGCCCCACGCGAGACGACCCACGCCTCGAGGAGCGTCTCGATCGCCGACCGCTCCTCGCCTGGGGATTCCCGAACCGCCGCCTCGAGCGACCGGAGCGAGGCGATCGTATACCGGGCGGCGAATGCTCCCGTGAGCCCGTCGAAAAACTCCCCGAGCCCCGCCCGCGGCGTCTCCTCGGCGAGCTCCTCGGCCGCAATGTCAAACGCGCGGCCGGCGAGCCCGAGCACGGCGGGCGCCGCGAGGCGCTCCGCGAGCGCGTGGAACGATCCCTCGCGCGAGTAGAACGCCTCCAGCGCCGGCGCAAGTGTATCCGCCGAGCGGAGCTCGCCGCGCTCGCGCGCGAGGATCTTACGCACCTCGCGACTCTCGGCGCGCACGAGGCGACCCACTAGGTCAACGTAGACGGGAAAGAACGCCTCCGCCGCGCGGGCGCGCGCGTCGAGATCGCGCTCGACGCGGAGCTCGAGCTCGCCGCCGCCGGCGAGCTCGCCGATCCGAGCGCGTGCCGCCTCGGCGACCGCCGGCGGCGCCTCGTTCGGCTTCGGGTCGCCGATGATTTTCCCCGCAGTCGCGGTATCAATACCGAACGCGACGCCCATGAGCTCGACCGCGCCGGCCTTCTCGAGCGTGCCCGAGGCGACCCCTTGCACCAACTGAACAATACTCGCGACCTGCGCGCCATTGAGTACGCTCGAGCCGGTAATCGCCTCGGTCTCGTCGAACTTGCCCGAGCTCTCGGGGTCGGTCTCCGGTTCCGCCGGCGGCGAGCTCGAGGGGTCGTCGGGCGCCGAGTCGCCGAACGTCGAGACCGGGCGCCCGTCCTCTCCGACGATTGCCATATTGAGCGGGACGAGAAACTCGTCGAGACCCTCCTCGGGGTTTAGATCCTCTTTCTCGCGGGCCTCGTTCCGCGTCATCCAGCCGCCCTGAATCGCAGCGTTATAGAACGTCGAACGCGCGCCGGAGTCTCCGCGTAGCATCCCCTCGACGTTGAATTTTACGAACAGGCTATCCCGCTCGAAGTCGCCCAGGAGGTCTCGCGCGATGCTCTGCTCGAGGTTCACGAGGTCGGGTAGCAAGTGGTAAAGAACGAACTCGAGCGACTGCTGCTCGATATTCCCGAACGTCGCGCGGTCGAGGTCGCCGATTAGGTGCGGCGGCACGCCGAACCATCCCGCTATTTCGGCGCGATTAAACTTGCGGGACTCGAGGTATTGGGCGTCCTGCGCGCTTAGGCCGATGCTTTCCCACTTCATCCCCTCTTCGAGTATCGCTACCCTGTGCGCGTTATCGCTGCCAGCGTGTAGTTGTTCCCATTGTGTGCGGAGCCTCGAGGTCGCGCCGTCGCGCTCCTCCTCGGTTCCTCCGATCCGACCGGGGTGCGTGAGCACTCCGCCGGGGCGCGCGTCGTTCCGAAAGAACCGCGCCCCGTAGTTTTGCATCGCTAACCCATGCCCGACGCTCTCCGCTTGCGCGGCGATCGGCGAGAGCCCGACGATCCCGTCGGTCGACATAGCGTGGCCGTGCCAGACGTCGGAGCGCCGGAATAGACGCGCGGCGCGCTCGCTCGGTTGCCACCGATACACGATCTCTTGGCCCTCGCTCTCGACCGTGATTTGATCCCACCGCAGCGGGTAGATCCCGACGAGGCGACCGCCCGTATCTCTCTGCTTATACGCGAGGAAGTTTCCCCGCATGAATAGGCTCGCGGCGAGGAATTGAAATACCTGAAAGGCGGTTTGTCGGTCGTTCGAGAGTCGGTGCAGGATCCCATAAAGAGGGTGATCGAAGGCAGGCTCGCGAGATCGACCGGCGCGCCGATACAGCACGAGCGGGAGCGCGGCAAGGTTGCGCGAAAGGAACCGCACGCACGCATACACCGTGCCGTGCGCTAGCGCAGACTGCTCATTAATCGTCGGGCCGGCGGAGGTCTCGAGACTTCCCCAGCCGAGGAGTCGCCGCCAACCGAGCGCACCGGTCGGCAGCGCTCGGCTCTCTTTCGCTCCGGCGAGCGCGCGAGTAATCACTCGCGACGCCCCAGGAGTACCCCGTACCCCATCGAAAGAAACCCCCCGAATATAAAGGCACTCGGGGGGGAATATTGCCATAGCCCAAAGCCGATTGACACCCCCCCGGCGAGCAACAGCGCGTCTGAAACTAGACCCTGCATCATAACTGCACGAACCCCCCGCTCGAGTAGATCGAGCTCGCGTCGGCGGAGCCCTCGTTTCGTAGCGCGCGGTCGAGGGCCATTACGAGCGCGACGGCGCCGTCGATTTTGTGCCGGCTTTTGCGTCTGTCTGGTTTTAGGTTGCCCGAGGGATCCTCAACCGTAACGAGGTTATCGACCATCCACCGGAGTACGGGGTGCCCCGCGTGACGCAGCCCGCCAGAGCGGACGAGTTTCGCGAGCTCCTTTGTCGGATTGCTTAGCGATGCATACCCCTGCCGGATAGGAACCATTGAGAGTCCCGCCTCTTCCTCGAGTTCCGTCGCGAACTGGGTCGCGTTCCACGGGTCGTAACCCACCTGCAAGATCGAGAACCGATCGCCGAGGATCTCGAGCTCTCGGCGTATCCACGCATAGTCTATTACGTTCCCCGGGGTCGCGTGAATCCACCCTCGCTCGACCCACGCGTCATACGGTACGCGGTCGCGCCGGCGCCGTTCGGGGTCGAGCGCCGCCTCTTCCGGCATGAAAATCCGAAAAAGACACTCGAATTTTCCCCCGGAGTCCTCCGGCGGGAACACAAGAGCGAGCGCGGCGAGGTCGATCGTACTGGCGAGGTCGAGCCCGACATATCCGGCGCGACCCTCGAGGAGCGTCTCGAGCTCGCGCGGGTCGAGCTCGCCCGCGCACGCGTCCCACTCGGCGAGGTCGAGAAACCGCGACGAGGCTCCCACCCACTGGTTCAGCCGGAGCCGCCTAAACGCATTCTGGCTCGCCGGCTCCGACTCCGCCCGCGCGCATTGGTCGGAGATGCTCTCGAGCTTCACCGATACGCCGAGGTTCGGGTTCGCCTTGACCCATACCGAAGGGTCATTCCACGCGTCGCCCTCGTCGAGCGCGGCGACGTAAGGGAACAGCGTATCGTCCTCGAGCGCTCCGGTAAGTAACTGGCGCGAGTAGTCGTGAAGCGTCCCGCACACCGAGAGCGCCTCGGTGCCGGCGGTCGTAATCGCAAGTATCAGCGGTTGCCGGCGCGCGCCGACCGAGGTCTCGATCACGTCCCATAGCTCGCGGTTCGGGTGTGCGTGAACCTCGTCGACAATCGCGCAGTGTATATTGAGACCGTCAAGCGTATTCCAGTCGCTTGAGAGCGGGCGAAACCGCGAAGCCGTCCCCGCGATATGTAGATTGTTTCGAAACGTCGTAACGCGACGCGAGAGCGGGGCTGACGCCTTGACCATCCGTTCTGCCTCGTCGAATACTATTTTCGCTTGGTCCCGCGTCGTCGCGGCCGAGTAGACCTCGGCCCCAGGCTCCTGGTCCGCTATGAGGCAATAGAGACCGAGCCCAGCGCCGAGCGTGCTTTTGCCGTTTTTGCGAGCGACCTCGACATAGGCGGAGCGGAATCGCCGCGACCCGTCGGCTCGTTTCCACCCGAAGAGCGACCCCACTACAAAGCGTTGCCAACCCGCGAGCTCGAGAGCCTCGCCCGCCCACTCGCCCTTTGAGTGAACGAGGAACGCAAAAAACGAGAGCGCGCGGGCGGCGGCGTCCTCGTCGAAGTAGAGACCGCGCGAGGCGCCGCCGGCGAGGTCGCGCGCGTGCCGCTCGACCGCCAATCGGACGAGCTCGCCGACGGTTTCGCGCCCCTCGAGCACGCTCGAGACGTAGGATCTCACCGCTCGAACGCGTCCCCGAACGCGTCGCCCTCGAGCGCTTTCGGTACGTGAATGCGCGATAGCGAACTCGGAGTTAGCCCACCTTCCGCTAGTAGGCTTTTGTACGCTTGAAGCGTCGACGCTCGAGGCTCCTCACGCATTCGCGCGTACGCGACGCACGTCGCCTCGAGCCACGGTTCGTTCAGCCGCGTCAGCATCCCGAGCCGGCGGAGCTCCGGCGCTAGCCGGTGCCATAGCACCTTCGCCTCCCCGTCGAGGTTCCTCGGACACCTCCCGCTAGAAGGTTTCGACGTCGGCTCGGGCGACGTCGCGCGGTCCTGGCGGAACGTCCCGTGCAGAATCTTGAGCGCGGTCGGTTTCGGTTTCCTTCCCGGCATTCGCTTGACCTCCGTTTACGACGCCGCGCGTCGTAACTACCTGATTTCGCTCATTTCGACGGTGTATCAGCAGCGCCCGCCCCGCCCGGTCTCCCGCCCCCTCCGGGGGAGATTCCGACCGCCCCCGGGCGCCTCGAGCGCGCGCTAGAGCGCCCCCCGGGGCCTCGAGCGCGCTCTCGGTTCGTCTTTGCCGAGTGGTGGGCGCGGCATAACGGTTGGAGATTCCCAGGGTCGTCGGTGCCGCCGAGGCGACGGGGCGTAACGTGATCGACCTCGGTTGCCGGTTCCGCACACTCGGCGCAGCTAGGATTGAGCCGGAGATACGCGCGCCGAACCCCCCGCCACTGTGCCCCGTAGCCACGGCGCGCGGCGGAGGGGCGCCCGCCGTCGCGCTCTGCTCGAGACGCGGCGAGATGCCTCGAACACAAGCCCCACCGCTCTGAGAACGCGGGGCACTGCGAGACGCGGCACGGGTAGCGTGCGTCGCGGTGCGCCTCGCACCGTCCCCCCCGCTCCGTTAGCGCGGGGCACCCAGCGACCGTGCAAGGCTTACGCGCGCGGGTCGGCACTGTTCCCCCTTCTCAAGACCTCCGGCGCCGCGAGGCGCCTCTTATTGTTTTTGTTTATAGAGATGTTTATAGAGTCGGGTCGTAGCGTACCGGGGGTCGGGTCGTAGCGTACCGGGTAGCCGGGTTGTGACGTACCGACCCCCTTGCTCTCGTGCGGTACGTGACACACCGGGCCTGCTTTCCCACGCTTGCGGCGGGGAATCTCCCATAGCTCGGGCTCGACGACCGGCTCGATCTCACGGCGGCGCCCTTTGCCATGCACCCGAAAGCGTAGGAGGTTCAACCCCGAGAGCTCCTCGAGCACGGCACGCGCGGCGCGAGGCTCGAGCCCCGTCAGCCTGCCGAGCTGGACGCTTCCGAGGTAGCACGATGACCAGCCGTAACCGTGCGTAAGGCGGAAGACTCCGAGGTAGACGCGGACCTGCCGATGCGTGAGGTCGCTCGCTAGCAGCGCCTCGAGGAGCCCATTCGGTACCGCGACGAACCCAGGCTTAACCGTTACCCGCTTCCCCAATTTCACCCCCCCGAGTGGTTGTTTCGGTTGTGACCGGATCCGTCACACAGAGCACCGTCACCCCTGCGCGCTCGCGCTCCGCCTCCTGGGGGTCGGCGAGGAGTTCGCTCCGCGTCACCCTTCCCCCGGTCGCGAGCTCGAGACGGAGCGCGGCGCGCCGGCCTAGCGCGATCTTCCCTCGGATAACTTGCGAGATCAGCGTCTCCGAGACGTTGGCAGCGCGAGCGAGCTCCGCTTGTGAGATCCCCGCCTCGGTGCAAAACCGGCGTAGGGGGTGTCCGTCCATGTAGCTATAGTGAACGATCGGAGGCGGGGCTGCAATACGGAGAGCCCCCCGTAGTTGGCGCGGCACTTGCGCCGGCTCCGCCGCCTCGCTAGTGGTTTATCTATGGTAAACGAGCGAGAAACAAAACCCCGCGAGGCGGCGATCTACACGATCGACGATCTCGACGAGGCCATCGCGTTGACTATACGCCTCGAGAGAATCGCGATCGCACTCGAGCGCCTGGTCGAACTCGGCGAAATCCACCTCGACGACCGGATCCGGCCCCGGTGTCCACACGGCAACCCGCATAGCGCGTGCCACGCGTGCGACGTCGCCGGCGATCTCGCTTTCGACGCCGCACGCGAGGATGCCGACCGGTGAGCGTCGACGACCCTATCGACTGGGAGCGGAAGAGACGCTACGCGGAACGAGCGCTCGCGCGCGCCGACCTTGCCACCTGGGAGGGGAAACCCCCGATTGAGGAGGCCTACGAGGAGGCGCTCGACCTCTTGAACTACCTCGAGGCGCACCGCGTCGCGAGGAACCATTTTCTAGGGGGGGTCGCCGCTACCGGGCCGAGGCTTCCCGGGACTCTTCGTCCTGATAGCGTTAGAACCGAGGGCGCCTCGCCTCTCGAGGCGCTCGCCCGGTCCCTCGCGGTCGCGATACGCCGCGAGATCGAGCGCGGGCGATGAGCCTCGTGAGCTCCGGGCGCCTGTTCGACGAGACCCCCGGTTCGACGTCGACCACAACATGATATTAGCCCGGACCCTCGCGCGCGGAATACTCCTAATAATCGAGCGTTTGGGCCTAGACCTGGACACGAACGACAAACGGGACAGGCCGTGACGTGGCTCGCCCCACCCTCAATACGCTCAGCCTTTGCAGCGGAGCCGGGGGGCTCGAGCTCGGCATCGACCTCGCCCTCGAATACCTCGGAATCCGAAGTCGAGTGGTGGGTTACTGCGAGCGGGAAGCCTACCCGGCAAGCATCCTCCTGGCGAGGATGGCAGACCAGACCTTGGAGCCTGCCCCTGTTTGGTGCG
>PVBE012179960.1_pt1 | contig 14300 bp, 14 predicted proteins | sample 1631181 | NCBI WGS metagenome assembly PVBE01 (sample SAMN08397723, study PRJNA350692) | Marine metagenome, whole genome shotgun sequencing project. | isolation source: water | place: Pacific Ocean | collected 2012-04
CATCATCGGGACCCCGCCCAATGCCCTGTTCGCGGCCTTCATGGCCGATTCCTACGGCATCGAGATCGGCTTTCTGCGCTGGATGTTGATCGGCGTTCCGGCGGTGCTGGTCCTGCTGCCGATCGCCTGGTTCGTCCTGACCCGGGTGAGCTTCCGGATCGCCGGACGAGGCTCGCTCCAGGCTTCCGAAGCGATCGCTTCGAGGCTCGCCGCGCTGCAGCCGATGTCGCGCGCCGAGCGCCTGGTGGCGGGCCTGATGGTGTTGGTGGCGGCGTGCTGGATCTTCCGGCCGCTGTTGGCGGAGGCGTTGCCCTGGCTGCAGCTTTCGGATGCGGGCATTGCGATGACCGGGGCGGTCTTGCTGTTCGTGGTACCGGCCGATCTGAAGCGCGCCCGCTTCCTGATCTCGTGGAAGGAAGCGGCGGCGATCCGCTGGGACGTGCTGATCCTGTTCGGCGGCGGTCTGGCGCTGGCCGCGGCGATGGGCGAATCGGACCTGGCCCAATGGATCGGGACGCGGTTGACCGGGTTGGAGGCGTTGCCGGTGTTCGTGCTCTTGTTGGCGGTCGGCGTGCTGATCGTGCTGCTCGGCGAGCTGGCCAGCAACACCGCGATGGCGGCGGTGTTCTTGCCGGTGGCGGGCGCCACCGCGCTGGGCATGGGCGAGCCGGCCTTTCTGTTGACGCTGCCGGTGGCCCTTTTCGCGACCCTTGGCTTCATGCTGCCGGTCGCCACCCCGCCCAACGCCGTCATCTTCGGCAGCGGCGCCGTCGAGATGCGTCACATGCTGCGGGCCGGAGTGATCCTCGATTTCGTCGGCATCGTCGTCGTGGCGCTGGCCATTCTGACGCTCGGGCAATGGGTGCTGGCCCTGGGCTAGACGTGGGTGGCGCCCTTGCGCCGCCGCGCGGCGCGCAGTATCACCGCCCCGGTACCCGCGGGCGCCCGTAGCTCAGTCGGATAGAGCGCAGGATTCCTAATCCTGAGGTCGTGGGTTCGAATCCCGCCGGGCGCGCTAGCCTTTCAACATGCGGTCGGTGCCGCGTGTGTACCGATCTCCTTGAGCGCGGGCGCCAGGGAAGCCGCTAAGTCGCTAACGGTGTACCAGATCGGCGTGCCGCTCCTCACGACGCACTAGGAGCGGGGTGGCCGTTGGGAAGTTGACACCGCGAGCGGCATTCCACGTAATCGGCCCTTCAAGCCTGGGAGAGGCATCATGGCGGAGACCAAGGTCTATTTGCTCGATGGCGGCAGCCTCGTGAGCGACGGCTTCCACTTGTATTGGAACCGAGGACCCGGGGGCGAGGTTCGGTTTCCCTGCTACAGCGTCCTGATCGAGCACGACGAAGGGAAGTTCATCTTCGACACCGGTTTCGACAAGGCCCACGTAGACAAGGTGCTGCCCTTGGGGAAGCCCATCCAGAGCGGGGAGCAGACGATCCCCGGCCAGCTCAAGAAGATCGGGGTCGATCCCAAAGAGATTACCCACGTCATCAACTCGCACTATCACTTCGATCACTGTGGGGGGAACCGGTTCATGTCCGGCGCGACCACGCTCTGTCACAAGAAGGAGCTCGATGCCTCGCGCAAACCTCAACCGTTCGAGAACCTGAGCTACTCGGACCTGGCCTTCGACCGCGCCGATGACGTGTACACGCCGAATTACGAGCTCATCGAGGGCGACACCGAGATCGCCAAGGGCGTGCGCCTGTTCGAGACGCCGGGCCACACCGCCGGACACTATAGCCTGATGGTCGAGCTTGCCGGGCGGCAACCGATGCTGTTCACCGCCGACGCGATCTATGCCGCCAAGAGCCTCGAGCTACGCGCGATCTCGAGCTTTCACGTCGATCCCGTCGCCTCGTACGAATCGATGGAGCGGCTGGAGCGGCTGGCCGAGGAACACGACGCCGAGCTTTTCTTCTCGCACGATCCGGAATCCTACGGCGACTACCTGAAGGCGCCCGCGCACTACGCCTAGGTCATGTACGAAGCGATCCTGAAAGCCTGAATCCCTGACTTGAACCAATTCTGCGGTTACGCGTTGCCGATCGCCTCTTTGGCTCGCCGAATTGCGTCGATGTGGTCGTCGGGGGTTTCGAGCTCCGCACCCATGGTGTCTATCGAGGCGTGGCTCGCGCCTCGATCCTTCCACTCCGCGATGGTCTCGGCACAGCCCTCGGGTCCGCGGTCTGCGAATCCCACCATGGCCTCGAGCCCGATATCGGCGGGATCGCGGCCCGCCTCGCGGGCGTGGCCGTGGACGGTCTCCATCATCGCATCCATCGACCTTCGCCGAGCCGTTGCCGGCGAGCCGCCCGCCCCAAACACCCAGCCGTCGCTCACCGCGCCAATTCGCCGCAGTACCGGCGCGGCGTAGCCGCCGATCCAGATCGGGATCGGCTTTTGCACCGGAAGCGGATTGAGCCCGGCGTCGGTGATGGAATGCCATTCGCCCTCAAACGTCACCAGCTCCTGGGTCCACAACGCCCGCATCACCTCGATCTGCTCCTCCGAGCGACGGCCGCGGTTGGTGAAGTTCTCGCCCAACGCCTCGTACTCCACCTGGTTCCAGCCGATGCCGACGCCAAGGCGCAGTCGGCCGCCGCTCAGCACGTCCAACGCCGCCGCCTGCTTCGCCACCAGCGCGGTCTGGCGTTGCGGAAGGATCACCACCCCGGTCATGAAGCCGATACGCTCTGTTGCGGCGGCCAAGAATCCGAACAGCACGAATATCTCGTGGAAGGCGTGAGTGTACCCGTAGGGCTCGGTCTCGGCCCCTATCGTGGGCGGCATCGGTGTCCTGCTGAGTGTGTGGCTGGCCGGATTGGCGCCTAGCACATGATCGAACGCCAAGATGTAGTCGTAACCAAGCGCCTCTGCCGCCTGGGCGTAGTCCTTAATGACGGCCGGGTCGTTGCCAATCTCGTTCTGGGGGAATATGGCGCCGATTTCCATCACGCCCGCCTTATAGCACCAACCGAAGCGCCGGCGCAGCCTGGGCAACACCTGCTCCGCGTAGGCCCGGAGGAAGCGTTCTTGATCGGGTCCGGGGGCATGAAACACCAGGTGCGTGAAGCCAAGTTCGACGGCAGAGTCCCCTTCGAGACTGTGCGCCATCATCCGGGCACCGCGCAGATTCGGGGCTTGACAAGTTGGTAAGTCATAGCTTACGGTAAGTCATGGCTTACGCAGAGGCGTTTGCAGCGTTGGCGGATCCAACCCGCCGGCACATATTCGAAGCGCTGCGCGGACAGCCCAAGACCGTAGGTGAGTTGGCGGAAGGCCAGCCAGTCAGCCGGCCTGCGGTATCGCAACACCTGAAGGTGCTTGAGTCCGCGAGGTTGGTCAGGTTCGAGCCTCAGGGTAATCGTCGCCTGTATTCGATCAAGCGCGATGGGCTGGAGGACCTGCGGGTGTATCTGGAGAGTTTCTGGTCGGACGCCTTGTCGGCGTATGGCGCCGAAATTGCGCGTCGCATATCGAGGGAAAGGAGAAAACCTGATGTCTAATTACCTATTGGCCTATCACGGCGGCAAAGAACCCGGTAGCCCCGGGGAGGGAGCCAAACAGATGGCCAAATGGCACGAATGGGTCGCCGATCTGGGCGATGCCTTGGTCAACCCCGGCACTCCCTTGGGACGGTCCAAGACCGTAAGTTCCGATGGTGTATCAGACGGCGGTGGGTCGAACCCCCTGACCGGGTATTCGGTCGTTAAGGCCGAGAGCATGGAGGCTGCGCTTGAAATGGCGAAGGCATGCCCGTTCCTTGAAATGGGCACCCTCGAGGTCGCCGAAATGAGGGAAATGTAGCCACCGCTACGGGCTTGGGAGAACAAATGCTCGATCCAATCATCTCGACAATCGAAGTTCCCTGCAGCCAAGAAAAGGCGTTCGGGGTGTTTGCGAACGAAATGGGCAGCTGGTGGCCGCTCGACAAGCGCTCGATGTCGATGCACAGCGGCAATCCGGCCAAGTCGTTGCGCGTCGAACCGAGGCAGGGCGGAACGATTGTCGAGATCGGCCACGATGACACCGAGCACCTGTGGGGCACGTTCACTTCATTCGATCCCCATGACTCGATCCGCATGGACTTTCACATGGGGCTGCCGGCAGAAACCGCGAGCCTTGTCGAAGTGCGGTTCACCGCCCTTGGCGATGAGCGAACCCGGGTCGAGCTGACCCAGAGCAATTGGGAAGCATTCGGTGAATTGGCGGAGATGATGCGCGGTGGCTATGGCTCGGGTTGGGTGATCATTTTTGAAGGGGCGTTCAAGTCGGCCTGCGGCGGCTGAAGCCGGACGAAAACGCGACGAGGTCCCGACCTATTCGCTAAGCTAGCGCCACGATCGCTGGCACGGGGGAGGGCAGCGAATGCCGAGCGGACCGCGACCGCCGAGTCCTAGAGACATCCTGGAGATCGCCACCGACTTCGGGATCGATATGAGCGTGGGCGAGGCCGCGACCTATGCGAGCCTGATGGCGCCGGCGGTGCGTTCGTACCGGCATCTCGAAGACCTGCCCGAGCGCAAGCCGCCGGTCAAGTATCCGCGCACGCCCGGATATCGCCCCAAGGCCGAGGACAACCCCTACAACGCCTGGTACTGGAGGACCGAGATCGAAGGCGCGGCGGTGGGGCCTTTGAAAGGCGAACGGGTTGCGATCAAGGACGCGATCTGTGTCGCCGGGGTGCCGATGATGAATGGCTCGGCACTGCTGGAAGGCTACGTACCCGACGTCGATGCCACGGTGGTGACGCGGCTTTTGGATGCCGGGGCCACCGTGGTCGGCAAGACCAACACCGAGGACTGCTCGTTGTCCGGCCTCGGTCACACCTGCGCGTTGGGGCCGGTGCGCAACCCGCACAAGCCGGCCCACGCGCCTGGCGGCTCATCGGCGGGCAGCGCCGCCGCACTCGCCGCCGGCGACGTGGACCTGGCGCTGGGCGGCGATCAGGGGGGATCGATCCGCCGTCCGGCAGCCTGGTCGGGCGTCTATGGCCTCAAGCCGACCTATGGGCTGGTGCCCTATACGGGCTGCGCGATGATCGAGATGTCGCTGGACCATATCGGGCCGATGGCCAACTCGACCGAAGGCGTGGCCCGGCTGCTTTCGGTCATGGCGGGTCCCGACCCCTTCGATCCCCGCCAGCGCGGCGTGATTGTGCCGAACTTCGTGCGCGACTATCGCCCGGCGCTCGAGCGCGGCGTGGCCGGCATGAAGATCGGCATCGTGAAGGAGGGCCTGGGCCAGCGGCGCCGGGACGATCTGGGGTATCCCGGCAGCGAGGAGGTCGTCGACAACAAGGTCGTGGCGGCGGCGCGGCGCCTGCAAGGGCTAGGCGCCGTGGTGAGCGAGGTCTCGATCCCGATGCACACGATGGGGCCCTACATCTACCGCGGCATCATCAACGAGGGCGCGGCCGCCTTCATGATCGGGGGCAATGGCGCGGGTACCAATTGGGCCGGCTTCTACAATACGACGCTCGCCGAGGCCTTTGCCCGCGGACGCAGGGCGCGGGCCAACGACCTGGCGGCGCCGGTGCTGACGAACCTGTTCACCGGCGCCTACCTGCAACGCAACTACCACGGCCGCTATTACGCCAAGGCGCAAAACGTCCGCCACCTCTTGACCGGCGCCTACGACGCGACCCTCGAAAGCCATGACCTCCTGATCATGCCGACGGTGCCGTTCCGGGCGCCGCCGCTGCCGCCGCCCGACTGCGCGATCGAGGAAAGCGTGGCCGCCGCCGCGAACATGGCGAGCAACACCTGCCAGGCGAACCTCACCGGGCACCCCTCGATGAGCGTTCCCTGCGGCATGGCCGAGGGTCTGCCGATCGGCATGATGATCACCGGCCGAGCTTTCGAGGACTTCTCGGTCATCGCGGCGGCGGCGGCCTTTGAAAGCCTGGGCGACTGGCGCTCCATGTGAGGCCGGCCACGCGGCCCGGCTACCCATGGCCAGGCGCGGGGCGTACAATGATAGCCGCTGCGGGTCGCGGCAGGAAACATGTGTCGGCGATGACGTGGACCCATAGAGACAGGCTGCTGGCGGCACTCAATCGCGAGGAGGCCGATCGCGTCGCGATCGACTTCGCGGGCACGCTCTGCAGCACGATTACGCTGCCCGGTTACGAGCGCCTCAAGGAGCATCTCGGGCTCGAGCACGAGACCGCGGTCATGTCGAAGACCAACCGGCTTGCGGACGCCGATCCCTCAGTGCTCGAGCGCTTCGATGTCGATGCCCGCTTCCTGGCCTTCGGCGTCGCCAGCGAAGACATTGACGAGCACAGCGTTCGCGACGAGTGGGGCATCACCTGGCGCCAGTCGCCCAATCAACACTACATGCCGGTAGATGGCCCCTTCGAAGGCAAACCGCCCGACATCGCCGATCTCGAAGGCTATGCCTGGTTCGACCCCGGCGCGTTGGGCTACTTCGACGGTCTTGGAGAACGCGCCGAGGCGCGGCGGCGCGAGAGCGACCGCGCCCTCGTCCTCAACCTCGGGGCCGGCCCCGTCCTTCTTGGCCAGCGGCTGCGCGGCTTCGCCGACTGGCTCAAGGACCTGCGGCGGGCGCCGGAGTACGCGACCCGCCTGATGGACCTGATCACCGATCAATGGGTCCGGGTCGCCGAGGAGGCACTGCGCATCGTCGGCCCGAAGATCGACGCGGTGTTCGTCGGCGACGACATGTCCTCGCAGGCGGGGCCGATGTTCAGCCCCGAGGTCTACCGCGAACTGGTCAAGCCCCGGCACAAGCGCATGTTGGATACGGTCAGGGCCTGCGGCGAGGCCAAGATCATGTTCCACAGTTGCGGCGCCATCCAGTCCTTGATCGACGACCTGATCGAGATCGGGTCCGATGCGATCAACCCGGTGCAGGTCAACGCCAAGGGCATGGAACCGGCGAAGCTCAAGGAAGAGTTCGGCGACCGGGTCGCGTTCTGGGGGGCGATCGACACCCAGAAACTATTGCCGTTCGGGACCGCCGATGAGGTCCGCGCCGAGACCCGCCGGATCATCGAGGTTCTCGGCAAGGGCGGGGGCTATGTGCTGAACAGCGTCCACAACATCCAGTCCGAGGTGCCGCCCGAGAACATCGTCGCCATGTTCGAGGCCGGCTTGGAACACCGTTACACCAAGCACGGTTTCGACTAGGATGCGCCCGCGATGAACGCCTACGATCTCAAAGGACGGACCGCGGTGGTGACCGGCGGGGCGCGAGGTATCGGCCGCGCCATCGCTTCGCATCTGTTGGCCTCGGGCGCCAACGTCATGCTGTGGGACATCGACGCGGGAACCCTCGAGGAAGCAACCGCGGCGCTCGCCGGTGGCGACAAGGTGGACGTCGCGATCGCCGACGTGACCGACCCGGACGCCGTCGCGGCAGCGCTCGCCAGCACCCTCGAGCGCTTCGGCGGCATCGATGTACTGGTCAACGACGCCGGTATCTCGGGGCCCACCGTCAACACCTGGGAGTACGGGCTCGAAGATTGGAACCGGGTCCTCGAGGTGAACCTCACGGGCACCTTCATATGCTGCAAGGCGGTGGCCCCGGGAATGATGGAACGCGGCTATGGGCGCATCGTCAATCTCGGCTCGATCGCGGGCAAAGAGGGCCCGGCCGGCTGCCCCGCCTACGCCGCCGCCAAGGCCGGCGTGATCGGCTTTACCAAGTCGCTGGCCAAGGAAGTGGTGGGTGCCGGCGTACTCGTCAACTGCGTGACCCCGTCGGCGACTCGAACCCAGTTCCTCGACCAGCTGAGCGAATCGCACCTCCAGCACATAGTGGACACCAACGACAGCATCCCCATGGGACGGCTCGGCAAGGCCGAGGATGTGGCCCGCCTGGTGGCCTGGCTGTGCACCGAGGATTGTTCGTTCTCGACCGGTGCGGCGTTCGACGTCTCGGGCGGCCGCGCCACCTACTAGGGGCGAGCCAAGGCGGCGAAAACGGTTCAGGGTTCGCCGGCGCGTTGCGGCCGGCCGCGGCCGGGTCCGCCGGTCTTCTTGAGGACGAGAAGATTGCCGCCCAGCGCGAGCACGATGCCCGCGGCCGCGAGTGGGGTCCAAAGGTAGCCCTCGAAGACCGTCGAGACGGCGAGCGCCACCACCGGCACCACCACGTGGGCATAGGCGGCGCGGTCGGGGCCGAGGCGGCCGATCAGAGCGATGTAGCCGGTGACGCCGAACGCGGTGGTCGCCAAGGTCATCCAGACAAAGGCGCCGGCGAACGCGGGGGTCCAGGCCACGGCGAAGTCACGCCCCAAGGCGAGGGCGACGACCAGGGACGAGATCGCGCCGTAGACCATCGAGATCGCGGTCCCCGCCAGCACCGGAATTCCGGCGTGCTGGTTGCGCGCCGAGGCGATGGAGCCGAACGAGGCGAGCACGGCGCCGGCGAGCGCGAAGCCCAGCCCCACCAGCCCCGCGCTCGAGGGGTCGAAGGCGCTGAGCTCGCGCCAGAACACCATGGTGACGCCGGCGATCCCAATCGCCCCGCCGCCGATCACCCGGCGGCGGATCGGCAGACCCAAGAACAGCGCGCCGAGGACCGAGTTCATGACCGTCATCAGTGTCAGCGCGAGCGGCACCAAGCCCGAGACCTCGACGCGCGCCACCGAGCCCCACCACAGCATCTCGTTGAGCGAGCACAGCAGCAGGCCCTGGAGGGCGAGAAACGCGTGATCGCGCGCGCCGAAGCGCAGGCTTAGGCCGCGCACGCTGCACCAGCCGAGCAAGACCGCGGCGGCGACCACGAACCGGTAGCCGACCAGCGGCTCGGGATCGGACGCGGCGACCAGGGTGGCTGTCGCGATCGGCCCGGTGCCCCAGGTGAAGACAACCAGCGAGAAGAGCAGGATAGGATTCATGGTGCACGGGAGACCAGGAGGACAGGCAGGTGACATACACTGGGCGCGCCGGTTAGGCTACGATGGCCGTTGGCCCGCACCGGGCCACGGGGAGGAACGCAGTGGCCGAGGACCAAACTGGAGACGGCTATAGGCTCTTGCACACCATGATCCGGGTGCTCGACCTCGAACGCTCGATTGCGTTTTATTGCAAGCACCTCGGCATGAAGCTCCTCCACCGTACCGACTATCCCGGCGGCAAGTTCACCAACGCCTTCGTCGGCTATGGCGATGAGAAGACTCACGCGGTGGTCGAGCTTACCCACAACTGGGACCAGGCCGAGCCCTACGAAAAGGGCGATGGCTTCGGCCACCTGGCGGTCGCGGTCCCCGACATATACGCCACCTGCGAGACGCTGGCCGCCGAAGGCGTGCCGGTCCCCAGGCCGCCCGGTCCGATGAAGCACGGCACCACCGTCATCGCCTTCATCGAAGACCCCGACGGCTACAAGATCGAGTTGGTCGAATCGCTCTAGCTTGGTCCTAGCGCGGGTTTGCCATGGGTACCATCGCCCTTTATGTAGGGCTGGTCGTGCTGTGGGGTTTTGGGCCCTACGCGGTCGCGGTCCAGCTCGGCGTCGTCGCTCCCGAGATGCTGGTCACCTACCGTTTCGCCTTAGGTGGGGCGATTTTGTTGGGGGCTTGCGTGGTGCTCGGCCGCTCTTTGCGTTACAGCCCGCGCGAGCACTTCTTCATCGCCCTGCAGGGCGTGCCGATGTTCGGCGTGGTGGATATTTTCTTCTACCACGGGGTGAGCCACCTCGCGAGCGGCCTGGTGGCGCTCATCGTCTCGCTCTTGATCATCCACAACATATTCCTCGGCGCCCTGTTTCTGCGCCTGCCGATTCGTCCCCGCGTCCTCCTCGGTGCGCTAATCGGGCTCGGCGGCATGGCGCTGGTGTTCTGGCGCGAGATCGCCGCCTTTGATGCCGCCAGCGGCGCCACCATCGGTATCGTTTTCGCCCTGATCGCGAGCCTGTTCGGCTCGATAGGTACCATCGCGGCGGCGCGCAACCAACGCGCGGGCCTGCCGGTGATGCAGACCTCGGCGATCGGAATGATCTACGGGGCGGCCTTCACGTTCGTGATCGCCCTGGCGCTCGGGCGGTCGATCGGTTGGGACCCCTCTTTGGTATTCCTCGCCGGGTTCCTGTGGATGGTGGTCCCGGCCTCGGTGATCGCCTTCGTCGTGTACGTCGCACTGATCGGACGGATCGGCCCCGACCGCGCCGCCTATGCGATCGTCATCGTGCCGATCTTCGCGCTTGGGGTATCGACGGCGCTCGAAGGCCATACCTGGACGGCGCTCTCGGCGGCCGGGGCGGCGCTGGTTCTGGTCGGCAACATCGTCGTGCTCACCGCGTCACGGCGCGCCATCATCGCCGCGACAACCGCCTAGGCGGGGCCGCGAGCACTACCAGGCCGTCGACGACCGCCACCGCGACCGGCGTCAGCCCCGAGCCCAGGCAGGGCCCGTCGATACAGACGCCGTCTTCGATGCGGAATTTGGCGCCGTGGTTCACGCACTGGATCAGGGTCCCCTCGCGGGTCAGGAAGCGGCCCGGCATGCCGTCGAGCGGCAGGTGGCGATGAGGGCAGTCGTTGACATATCCGACCACGCCTCCGAGGTGCCGGAGCACGAAGATCTCAACCCGAAGGTGCCCCTCGCGGAACTCGAAGACGCCAGCCGTACCCTCGGCGATGTCGGCGAAGGGACCGAGGACGTGTCCCGGCGGCGGCAGTGCTACCGGCAGCGGCGCGTCCATCAGGGCGCGACGCCGCCCATCCCGCACAGGCGCTTCCAATGGGCCGCCGAGACGGGCATAACCGAAAGCCGCGAGGAGCGCACCAGCAGGAAGTCGGCGAAAACCGGCTCGGCCTTGACCGCGGCCAAACTCACGGGGCGGGCAAGGGGGCGCTCGGCCTTGACGTCGACCATGCCGAAGCGGCCGCTCGGGTCGGTGTGGTCGGGGTAGTACTCTTTGACCACCTCGACGATGCCGACGATCTGGCGCTCTTTGACCGAGTGATAGAAGAAGCAGCGATCGCCGATCTTCATCTTCTTCATGTTGTTCGAGGCCTGGTGGTTGCGCACCCCGTCCCAGTACGCCGTCCCCTCCTTGACCTGATCGTCCCATGACCACTCGCCCGGTTCGGTCTTCATCAGCCAGTAGGCCATGTCCCTGTCCTCCGTTCAGCTCTCGTCCTTGAAGGGGCGCGCGAGAATCTCGGCGATCGTCGAATCGATCGAGGCCGCGTGGTTGACGATGCGGTCGACCGCCGCCGCGATCGGCATGTCGATATCCAGCTCGAGCGCGCGGCGCGCGAGAGCGGCGGCGGTCCACACGCCCTCGGCGACCGAACGCCGCCCGTCGAGGTAGTCGGCGAGCGCCTGGCCCTCGCCCAGCGCCTTGCCGAGCGCGGTGTTGCGCGAGCGCACGCTGGTCGCGGTCAGCACCAGATCGCCCATGCCCGAGAGCCCCATCAGCGTCTCCGGCCGCGCGCCCATGGCGCCCCCGAGCCGCAGCATCTCGGCCATGCCACGGGTGATCAGGGCGGCGCCCGCGTTCTCCCCCAGGCGACGACCGGCGACGATGCCGCAGGCGATGGCGAGCACGTTCTTGACCGCGCCGCCGATCTGCGCGCCGCCAAGGTCTTCGCTCAGATAGGGCCGAAAGGTGGGGCCGCCAAGCGCTCTTTGCAGCGCCTCGGCCCGCCCGCGGTCGGTGCAAGCCAGGGTCGCCGCGGTCGGTAGACCCTCGGCCACCTCGACCGCAAAGGTCGGACCCGAGAGCACCGCGAGCGGCGCTTCGGGCATGGTTTCGGCGGCGATCTCGCTCATCAATCGGCCGCTCGCCTGCTCGAAGCCCTTGGCGCACAGGACCGCGGGCACGCCGGCGGCGAGTCCGGGCGCCAGTGCCTCGGCCACCGCGCGCGTATGCTGTGCCGGGACCGCCAGCAACACCGCATCGGCGCGGCCGGCCTCGGTCACCTCAGCGGTGGCGCGGATCGCGGGATCGAGCTCGACGCCAGGAAGAAAGAACGGGTTGCGGTGCTCGCGGTTGACCGCCTCGACGACCTCGGCCTCGCGCGCCCACAGGCAGACCTCGGCGCCGTTGCGGCGGGCCAGCGTGGCGAGCGCCGTGCCCCAGGCGCCGCCGCCGATGATGCCGATGCGCTTCATGGCGCGAGCATACGCCGATTCGCCGCTTCAGTTCCTCCGTGACGCTCATGTCGAAGGCGATGGAGATGCGCTCGGCCTCGCCGTGGCAGGGGCGGAGACCGGGGCCTCGGATGATTCCCGTGCCTCGCATGTCCCGCCGGTTTTGATTGTTCGCCCGACCCCCAGGTGTCTAGCATAAGATACCCGCCGCTGGTTCCAAGGGAGGTTTCCGCGATGCCCAGGATCGTCCGCTTTCACCAAACCGGCGGGCCCGAGGTCCTCAAGATCGAGGACGAGCCGCTCGTCGAGCCCGGCGCCGGCGAGGTGCGCGTCGCGGTGAGCGCCATCGGTCTCAATTACGCCGAGATGATGTACCGCCGCGGCGTCTACATCGCAGACCCAGAGTTTCCCTCCCGCATCGGTCATGAGGCGACGGGTACCGTCGACGCGCTCGGCCTCGGGGTCAGCGGGTTCGCGATCGGCGATCGTGTCGGCACCGTTCCCGTGCAGTCCGCGGACCGTTTCGGCAACTGGACCCAGGAATCGGTGAAGTACGGGGTCTACGGCGAAAGCGCGCTGGCGCCGGCGCACGCGGTGGTTCGCAATCCGGAGAAGGTCTCGGACGAGGTGTGCGCGGCCGTCTGGTGCCAGTACCTCACCGCCTGGGGCGCGCTTATCAACTACGCGGGAGTCACCGCCGCTGACATCGTGCTTGTCACCGCCGCCACCTCGAGCGCCGGCCTCGGGGGTCTGCAGATCGCGAAGGAGGCCGGCGCGACAGTGATCGCCGCGACACGCACCGCCGCCAAGAAGGGCTATCTTCTAGACCAGGCAGGGGCCGATGCCGTCATCGTCACCGACGATGAGGACCTCGTTCAGCGGGTCATGGAGATCACCTCGGGCCAAGGCTTTACCGTTGCTTACGATCCCGTCGGCGGTCCCTACATCGCCACACTCATCGCCGCCGCCCAACCCGGCGCCACGATCGTCAATTACGGCAATCTGCACCCCGAGCCGGTGAACTTCCCGATGCTGCCGATGCTGGCCAAGCGGCTCAGTCTCAAGTGTCACAGCTGCCAGGACACCACGCGCGATCCCAACGCCCTCGCGCGCGGCCACGCTTACGTCTTCGACCGCGTCGAGTCGGGCGCGTTGGTACCGGTCATCGCCCGCACCTTCGAACTCGATCAGATCGTCGAGGCCCACCGCACCATGGAGGCGCAGACCCATATCGGCAAGATCGTCGTCACCACGTAATGCTCGGGCTTTGACGCCCGCGCCCGGCTCTGGCGGGGGCCGGGCGACACATGATATCTGGCTCTCCAAGGGAGGTCTCCGCAATGCCCAAAATCGTCCGCTTTCACGAAACCGGCGGCCCCGAGGTTCTCAAGATCGAGGACGAGCCGCTCGTCGAGCCCGGCGCGGGCGAGGTGCGCATCGCGGTGGGCGCCTTCGGTCTCAATTACGCCGAGATGATGTACCGCCGCGGCGCCTATATCGCCGATCCGATCTTTCCGGCACGGATTGGCATCGAGGCGGCGGGCATCGTCGATGCGATCGGTGCCGGCGTGACCGGTATCGGCCTCGGCGACCGCGTTTCGATCGTCTCCATCCAGGCCTCGGACCGGTTCGGCAACTGGACCCAGGACTTCGCGAAATACGGTGTCTACGGCGAAAGCGCTAGCGCACCCGCGCATGCCATCGTACGCAACCCCGACAACATCTCGATGGAGGAGTGCGCGGGCATCTGGTGCCAGTACCTCACGGCGTGGGGTGGGCTGATCGAGTATGCCGGAACGACCGCCGATGACATCGTGCTGGTCACCGCCGCCACCTCGAGCGCCGGGCTCGCCGGCCTTCAGATCGCCAAGGAAGCGGGCGCGACGGTGATCGCGGCGACGCGCACCGCCACCAAAAAGGGCTATCTTCTGGACCAGGCGGGGGCCGATGCCGTCATCGTCACCGACGAGGAAGACTTGGTCGCGCGGGTCAAGGAGATTACCGCGGGCCAGGGCTTCACCGTGGCGTACGATCCCGTCGGCGGGGCCTATATCGCTAAGTTCATCGATGCCGCCCAACCCTGTGCCCGAATCGTCAACTACGGCAATCTGCACCCCGAACCGGCGAACTTTCCGATGCTACCGATGCTCGCCAAGCGCCTCGCGCTCAAGTGCCACAGCTGCTACGACACCACGCGCGATCCAGACGCGCTTGCGCGTAGCC
>PVBE012441437.1_pt1 | contig 14300 bp, 12 predicted proteins | sample 1631181 | NCBI WGS metagenome assembly PVBE01 (sample SAMN08397723, study PRJNA350692) | Marine metagenome, whole genome shotgun sequencing project. | isolation source: water | place: Pacific Ocean | collected 2012-04
AGGTGCGGCGTTGGCGCAAGACTCGACGCTGACGCGAAGCAATCCAACCTGGGCGCATCTCTCGACACTGGACCGCGGCCCGCGTCGAGACACGGACGCCGTCCTGGCCGGCGGGATAACGATGGTTGCGCCTCGCACACCAGCTAGGCGGGCTTCTAGCGTTTCTGAATATCCGTTGACACACCGGCGCGGTGCTCAGGCGGCCTGTTCTTGGTCGTTCGAGCTCCCATGCCGTGTGGCCACGACGTGCAGCCACAGCTCGGGCCGACCGTCGGCACAGCGGAAGTGGACTGTCGTGCGGTGGTCGCCGTCGGCTGGGGTGTGCTGGGCAGCGCGCACCTCGGTGGTGGGCAGGCCGATTCGTCCGGCTACGCCCCGTTCGGCCAAGGTGTTGCGCAGCCGACCCACGATCATGTTGCCGATCTCGGCCACGGCCGAGTCGCGGTCCGCCTCGGTCACCTCGTCGCCCGCCTGCCCGTCATGCGCGCCGCCAGGTCGCCAGCCTCTGCCGTGCGAACCAAGAGCTCGAAGCCGAGGGTGAGCCTTTGGTGCTGCAGGGTGAGATCGAGCTTGGTCGCCAGCACTTCGTCTGCCGCGTGTGGTGGTGACGCCGAGTCGAGGGCCGCAACCTCTGTAGCGAGCGCCATGCCGAACACATGCTCGATCGCAGTGACCAGACCTTGCTTGAACCGGGGATGCACATGCTCGAGCGTCGAGGCCAGCTGGTCCGGCCGCATGGTGAGCCGTTCGAACTGGTCCTGGAAGATCTCTGCCACGAACGACCGCGCGATGACGGCATCGTACACCCCGTCGGCCCGCGCAGCGTCAAGCTGATTCCTGGGCACGCTCGCCACCACTCGGGTCTCGGCCAGCGCATCGACACGACGAATCTTCCGTGCCAGCGTCGGTGCGTCGACGATGCCCAGGTCGCCCCCAACGAACACCATCTGCGGTGTCGTGCTCAGGCACAATTGCAATGCCTCGGCGCCAGTCGACGCCTCGAGCACCTCACAGCGCGAGCCAAAGTAGTCCAGGAGGAAGTGCCGGTGATCGGGGTCGCCCTCCGCCACCATGACGGTGAGGTCAGTCTCGACGTCAGGACTGTCATCGTCCTCTCGCTCGGTCTCCGTCGCCGCAGTGTCGAGCGCGCCAAGCACCTTCCCGAGACGTTCGACCATCGTGTCCGGCTTCAGCGGCTTGGTCAGATAGTCGGTGATACCCAGAAAGACCGCCCGGTTGAACAGATCTTGGTCCCGATCGGAGGTCAACATGACGACTGGCACCGCGCTGTGGACAGAGTCGCGCAGCATCTCGAGCGCCTCGAGGCCGTCCATGACCGGCATGTGGACGTCCAGTACCACGAGGGAAAACCGCTGGTCGTCGAGGGCTCTGAGGGCCTCGATCCCGTTTTCGGCTTCGGTGACCGTACAGTCGAATTCCTTCACCAGGCACCGTTTGACTATCGTCCGAATCGTCGAGGAGTCGTCTGCGAGAAGTACGTTCATGGCGTCAGGTCGAGGCGAGGCACGCCCGGCGCGCGCCAATGGTGTTCCCCAACACAATCGTCAGGTCAGCCGCCAATCTTGAATCTGCAAGTTCCACGACACACGGCCCATGTGGCACGGACGAACAGCCGGCGCGGCGGCCTGCCCTACTTGATGAAGTCTCCCTGGTGGAGCTCGGTAAAGGCTTGTTGCAGCTGTTCCTGCGTGTTCATCACGATCGGGCCATGCCAGGCCACTGGTTCCCGGATCGGCATGCCAGAGACCAGGAGAAAGCGGATGCCCTGGTCGCCGGCCTGCACGACGATCTCGTCGCCGCCGTCGAAAAGCACGAGCGCCCGGTTTTCTGCCGTCTCTGCGCTTGTCGTCTCGGCGTGGCCAACCGGCTCGGTTGCGACGGGCGGCGGTGCCGACGCGTCGCGGAATTGGCCGGAACCGGCGAACACATAGGCGAAGGCGTGGCGGGGATGCTCGACCGGGAGCCGCCTGGTGGCGCCAGGCGGCACCGACACGTCGAGATACCTGGGGTCTGCCGCGACACCGTCGACCGGCCCAGTCTGCCCCAAAAAAGTCCACAGATCACACGAATCCGAGTGCCGTCGTCGTCGACTACTTCCGGGATGTTGCGTGCCTGTACGTCCTGATAGCGTGGCGAGGTCATCTTCAGCGATGAGGGTAGGTTCGCCCACAACTGGAAACCGTGCATCCGACCCCGGGGTTCCCCCTTCGGCATTTCCTGGTGCAGGATGCCGCTGCCGGCCGTCATCCACTGGACGTCGCCGCCACCGAGGGTCCCGCGGTTCCCGAGGCTGTCGCCGTGCTCCACCGTGCCGGCGAGGACATAGGTAATGGTTTCAATTCCCCGGTGCGGGTGCCACGGGAAGCCGGCTAGGTAGTCCTCGGGCTTCTCGTTCCGGAAGTCGTCGAGCAACAGGAACGGGTCGAAGTCGCTCGTGTCGCCGAACCCGAACGCGCGCTGCAGCCTGACGCCGGCCCCTTCCATCGTCGCCTGTGATTGCACCATCCGTTTGACTGCTCGAATTGACATGGCTGGCTCCTCCTCGACCCGTGGATGATCGCAGGCGCGATGGAGGTCTCACCTTATCCGAAGACCGTGGTGTGGTCGAGACCGGTCGGAGCCCGCCGTTCTGTTCCGGCGGAATCGTGGACAGATCCGAAACCGTGTCGACAGAAACGTACTTGGGGGTACCGAACCCTCGATACGGGTGCCACCAATTCGGCTATGCCTATATGTAGTGGGTGTCGAACACCGCACGCATCGGATCGAAGGTCGATGGGACACGACACGTCAGGTCACTGTGCCACATTTGAACATTGCGGATCTTCGTCCCTACCGACTGGCGACTCGGAGGCTGTTGTTCGGCGAGGTTGAGTGGTTCTTAACTCGTTCATTATAAATAAGTTGCATACGACGTTGCGGCATGCTGCTGTCTAGGGCCAACTTGGTACTGACCTTGCGATAAGTCGCCTGTTTTCCGGCGTAGTGTCTCTTATGGCTCCCCCGTTGGTGAGAGGTCGACGAGATGAAACTCGTTGGCGAAAGGTCGACAAGATGAACAGCGCATCGATGGACCAAAGACCCAGGCGTCCGGCAGTTGCTCGCCCGGCGTTCATAGCCGTGCTCCTGGTCTGCCTCATCGGCGGAATCACTGCGCTCCTGAAGGTGCAGCCGGTCCGCGAGGCGTATGGGCTCGACCCGGTAGTTCGCCAGGTCGGGCAGGCAGCCGTGGCACAGCCGCGTCCCGAAATGGTGGCGACGCCCGAGACCCTGCGGTTCGACCGGCTCGTGTCGGCCCAGGTCGCCGAAGCGCCGGCCCCTTCCCCGGCGCGGCGCCGGCTGGGTTCCGGCACGCGACGGGCTCTGCGTCTGCCGCCGGCCGCGGTGACGAGCCCATCGGCCGGACCGACGAGCCATTCGGCCGTTTCCGTTCAGCCGGTGCTGGCCGCCGTGCCGGCGCCGTCCAGCGCGACGCCGCAGTCGGACTCCACACGGCGTGACAATGCCGGGCTGGGCCCTGTGCAGTATGCCAAGCTGGATGCCGCGTTGCAGCAACTGGTCGACGGCGACCCGGCGACCCCGGTGCGGGTCATCGTGCAGACCCAGCCTGGACAGCAAGAGACGACCGCCGAGTGGCTCGCCTCGGAAGGTCGACAGGTACACCAGCTGCATCCTTCCATCAGCGGGCTGACCGCCACGCTGTCGGCGTCGGATGTGGCCACGCTGAGCACCGACTCCGCCATCCAGCAACTGTCGATCGACGCGGTGGTGCAGGCGACCGCCGAGCCGACCCCAGGCAACGTGCTGCGGGACGCGCTGGGACTGCGGAAGGGCGGCGGGGTCATCTCCGGCGGTCCCGCCTGGAGCGGGAGGGGCGTGACCGTCGCGGTGATCGACTCCGGCATCGCACCCTCGGCCGACCTCACCGAGGACCGGATTACAGCATTCTTCGACTTCACCCGCCCGGATGATGACGCGGAGGTGCCCACCACGCCGACTGACGACTATGGCCATGGCACCCATGTCGCCGGGCTCATCGGCGGAACCGGCGCGATGTCGGACCTGGAGTACGCGGGAGCGGCCTTGCAAGCGACCTTCATCGGGTTCAAGGTGCTCGACGGGACCGGCAGCGGCTATACCAGCGACGTGCTGGGCGCGATCGAATTCGCGATGGAGAACAACGACTCGTTCGGCATCGACGTGATGAACCTGTCGCTGGGGCATCCGATCTTCGAGCCGGCCGCCGCCGACCCACTGGTGCAAGCGGTCGAAGCAGCGGTCGCGACCGGGGTGGTCGTGGTCGTGTCGGCGGGCAATCTGGGGATCAACAAGGAGACCGGCGAGGTCGGCTACGCCGGCATCACCTCACCGGCGAATGCCCCATCCGCCATTACGGTCGGCTCGTTGAACCTCAACTTCACGGCCGCACGCGCGGACGACACCGTGGGCCGCTACAGCTCCCGGGGTCCGACCTGGTATGACGCCTTCGCCAAACCAGACCTCGTGGCACCGGGACATCAACTGGCGGCGGTCGCGGCCCAGAACAGCACCCTCTATGTCGACAACCCCAATCTACAGGTTGCGTGGAGCAGCCCACGCTGGACGCTGCGGCGGTTTCGTCGGAGGAATACCCACACGCCGGCCCAGTATCTGCGCCTGACCGGGACGAGCATGGCGGCGGGGGTGACGAGCGGCGTCGTGGCGATGATGATCGAGGCGGCTCACGACAGACTCTGGGACAACAACTACGACGAGAAACTTCTCGACAGTGACCTGGTTCGGCTGACGAGCACCGACTCGGTCAGCTCGCCGGACAAAGACGACGCGGAAGACGACGAGCGCGCGAACGGCGACGAGGTCGATCTGAAGGACGACACGCGCTGGCGACGGCGGAGGAAGGCGAGGCGCTGGTCGAGACGCGATTTCGCCAACGTCGGCATCAGCTCGGTGCTGGCGCCCAATGCGATCAAGGCGATGCTGCAATACACGGCGATTCCGCTGGACGGAATTGACGTGCTGACCCAGGGCGCGGGTGGTTTGAACGCCGTAGGCGCCGTCCGGCTGGCCAACGCGGTCGACGAGAAGGCGGCAGTGGGTGACTACTGGCTGCAGACGACGCTGACGGCCGGTGACCTGCTGGGCGGCGATCCCCTCGCCTGGGCCCAACGCCTCGTCTGGGGCGACCGCCTGGTCTGGGGCGACGCGATGCTCGGTCTGGAGGATGGTGAAGAAGTGCTCTACGGCGACCGGCTTGTCTGGGGCGATCGGCTGGTCTGGGGTGACCGCCTGGCGTGGGGTGATCTCACCGACATCGTTTTTGTCGAGTAGGGTTCTGGCGAGCTTGAGTACACCTGAGATCGAAGGCGAACAGCGCAATGCTCAGTGACCTCTACGAGTCGATGAACGGCGCGATGCCGGGGCTGGGCCAGCGTGACGCTGGCATCCACCAGCCGTCGACCCAGCAGCCGAACGACGCTGATCATCTGTCGAAATTCTCTTGGCAGCGCCCCCTCGAATGGTGGCACCACCTGCCGGAACTGGCCTCAGGCGACGTGCGGCTGCGTGAGCTGCGTCTGAGCGACGCGCCGTCGCTGGCCAAGACCTTGGGGTCTGCCAAGGTGGGCGAGCATCTGTCATCCGGCCCGAAGACGGTCGCCGAGGCGGAGCAGTTCATCGCCTGGACGCGTCGTGCCCGGAGGGCCGGGCGCTATATCTGTTTCGGGGTCACCACGCAGGGGGTGGACGAGGTGGTCGGGTTGTTCCAGTTGTGGCCGCTCGAGCCGAGCTTTTGCACGGCCGAGTGGGGCTTCGCCCTTGGTCACCGGCACTGGGGGACCGGGCTGTTTGTGACGGCCGCCCGGCTGGTGACCGCATACGCGTTCGACACGATCGGGGTCCAGCGTCTCGAGGCGCGGTCCGCGGTCGACAATGTTCGCGGGAACGCCGCGCTCGAGAAGCTCGGTGCGGTCTCGGAGGGCATTCTCCGGAAGTGCTTCCTGGCCAGGGGCGAATACCGGGACCACGACATGTGGTCGATGCTCGCCGACGACTGGCGTGCCGCGCACAACAATGATGGCTTGGCCCGTGAGGTGACGGGAGACGTCACGTGAAGGAGCTGGCGTTGTCCCGTGCCGGCCGCGCTTTCGTGCTGGGGGTGGTTGCCGTTGGCGGCGGACTCATCCTGGCGTCGGTGGTCCAGCTGGTGCTCGAGGCGACCAGTCCATACTGGTTCGTCCTCGCGGTACTGACGCTCTTCACGGCGCCGCTGTCGCTTCGTATCCCGTCGGTCAGGGCGACCGTCACCGAGACCTTCGTTTTCGCCTCGGCGTTACTCTTCGGCCCCGCGGCTGCGACCGTCACCGTCGCGCTCGACGGTTTGCTGCTATCGGTTTGGGCGAAGCGGAAGCGGCGCAACGTGCCTCGGGCGCTCTTCAACATGGCCGAGCCGGCGATATCGGTCTGGATGGCCGCGCAGCTCTTCTACCTGGTCGCCGGCGTCGAGCCCCTGTTCGGCTCGCCGGTCGGGCTCGGCGAGTTGCTGGCGCCGCTGCTGCTGCTGACGACCTCCTATTTCACGCTGAACACCCTGCTCATCGTGACCGCGCTCTGGTTCGAGACCCGGGTGTCGCCGCTGCCCTTTCTGCGGGACCAGGCGACTCACACCGGGCTCAACTACTTCGCCTGCTGCAGCTTCGTCGTCCTCCTGGTCTTGAACCAGCACAACCTCACGTTCGCGGCCGTTGGGGTGTTCGTACCACTGCTCATCTTGTCGTACGCCTCCTCCAAACTGTCGACGGCGCGCGTGGAGGAGGCCAACGGGCACCTGAACGAACTGAGTCACCTCTATCTGTCGACCATCGAAGCGTTGGCGTTGGCGATCGACGCGAAGGACCAAGTCACCAGCGGGCATATCCGTCGGGTACAACTGCACTCGGTCGCGCTGGCGCGCGAGCTGGGCATCACCGAAGAGGGAGAGCTCAAGGCGATTGAGGCGGCCGCGCTGCTTCACGATCTCGGCAAGCTGGCCGTGCCCGAGCACATCCTGAACAAGCCGGGCAAGCTCACCCCGGTCGAGTTCGACCAGATGAAGGCGCACGCGACGATCGGTGCCGACATCCTGGCCACCATCGACTTCCCGTATCCGGTGGAACCAATCGTCCGCCATCATCACGAAATGTGGGATGGCAAAGGCTACCCGGGCGGCATCTCGGGCGACGCGATCCCGATCGGCGCACGCATCTTGTCGGTCGTGGACTGCTTCGATGCGCTGACCTCAGACCGACCGTATCGCCTGGCGCTCACCAAGGAACAGGCGATTGCGGTGCTCGTCGAAGGGCGCGGCACACAATACGACCCGCGGGTGGTCGACACGTTCGTTGCGGTGTGCGATTCCCTGATCGACGCATGCGGCGACCAGGAGCGTGCCGGCCGGAGATCGGGCCGTGAGGCGGAAATCCGTGAGGTGGTCGCGCCCCGGTTACCGGTCGAGGTCGACCTGCCTGCGGCCGTGCGCGCTGAGACCGACGAGATCGTCGCTCCGGACGATCGCCGCTGGACAGCGGGCGTTGACTATGACGGATGCGTTCTGCCCACGTTCTCGGCGATAGCCAGGTATATCGAGACGGTGGCCCCAGAGGGGCTGTGTGTCCTGTATACACACATGGCGAATGAGGCACGACTGACCGTCTCGCATGTCTCGTCGCCCGAGCACGAGTTCCTCCTGCGCGATCTGTCGATGCCGCTTGGCGACCGGCTGACCGGTTGGGTCGGCGCCAATCGCCAGATGATCTCCAACTCGGACCCGGGACTCGACCTCGGAGACTTGGCGGAGGCCTGGCTTCCACGTCTGTGTAGCTGCTTCGCTACTCCGCTCGTCTGGAACGACAACTTAGTCGGTGTGCTCAGCGTCTACTCGGCGGATGAGCAGGGACTCAGCCGGCGCCAGATACGGATGGTCTCGATGTTGGCAAGCGAGGGCCTCGAACGTCTGGCCGACCGCACTCTCGATCCGGTCGAGGCTCCGGCGTTGCCTCCGGTGCCCCGGCCGCGTCTGGTGCCGGTTCGGCGTCCGGGAACGGTCTCCCTGCCCGCCTGACCGTCCTCGCGCCGCGCCCTCGCCCTGCATCCTTCCTGACACCGGACGTATACTTCGCACCATGCGCACTGCGCTCGGTGTCGCCGGCCTGCTGTTGACGGTTGTCGTGACGTCGGGCTCACCCGTCATGGCACAGGAGGGCGCTGCTGGAGGGCAGTGGCACACCTATGGCGGCGACCTTGGGCATACCCGCTACGCGCCGCTCGACCAGATCACGGCCGCCAACTTCAACGACCTCGAGCTCGCCTGGCGGTTCAAGACCGACAACCTCGGTCCGACACCGGAGTTCCGCTTCCAGTCGACGCCGCTGGTGGTCGACGGCATCCTGTACTCGACAGGCGGATCGCGGCGTGCCGTGGTGGCGCTCGACGCCGGGACCGGCGAGCTGAACTGGGTCTTCAGCCTGGACGAAGGGGCGCGTGGCGCGGCGGCGCCGCGCCAGCTGTCGGGGCGCGGACTCGCGTACTGGAATGGGGGACCGGACGGGGAACCGGATCGCATCATCTACGTCACGCCGGGGTACCGGTTGATCGCGCTCGATGCCGCGACCGGCCGACCGGTGCCCGCATTCGGGACAGACGGCATGGTCGACCTGAAGCGGGACAACGACCAGCAGATCGACCCGACGACTGGCGAGGTCGGGCTGCATGCCACGCCGATCGTGGCGGGCGACGTGATCATCGTTGGCGCCGCCCACCGCACCGGCGGAAATCCACGCAGCCGGAGCAACGTCAAGGGCTATGTCCGTGGCTACGACGCGCGCACCGGCGAGCGGTTGTGGATCTTCCATACGATTCCTCGCCCCGGCCGGTTCGGCCGCGACACCTGGTTGAGCGACTCGGCGGTCTATACGGGTAACACCGGAGTCTGGGGCCAGATCTCGGTAGACGTCGAGCTGGGCCTGGTCTATCTACCGGTCGAGGCGGCGACCGGCGACTATTTCGGCGCCAACCGGCCGGGCGACAACCTGTTCGCCGAGAGTCTGGTGGCGGTCGACTTGCGAACCGGCGAGCGGCGCTGGCACTACCAGTTGGTGCACCACGGTATCTGGGACCACGACATCCCGTGTGCGCCGATCCTGCTCGATATCACGATCGACGGCGAGACCGTGAAGGCGGTGGCGCAGCCGACCAAACAGGTGTTCCTGTATGTCTTCAACCGCGAGACCGGTGATCCGGTTTGGCCGATCGAGGAGCAACCGGTTCCGATTGGCGACGTGCCGGGGGAGTGGTATGCGCCCACGCAGCCGATTCCGACGCGGCCGCCCGCCTATGACCGGCAGGGTGTGACGCTCGACGACCTGATCGACTTCACCCCGGAGCTGCGCGTCGAGGCCGAGGAGCGGGTGTCTCACTACCGGTTCGGACCCGTCTTCACGCCGCCGTCAGTGAGCCGGCTCGAAGGCCCGTTGGGCACGCTGATGGCGCCGGCCCAGGGTGGCGGCACGAATTGGCCCGGGGGTTCCTACGACCCCGAGACCCACATCCTTTACGTGTCGTCGAACAGCTCCGTCGGCGCGCTTGGCCTGATGCCGCCCTACCCCGGACAATCGGACATGGCCTACATTCAGGGCAACGCCATCACCGGTCCGCGCACGAGCGGTGGCGCCGGCTCGACGGCAGGCGGTGGTCGGTCTGCTTTCGAGGTTCCGCCGCGACCGCCACTCTCGGCCGAGCAGCGGCGCCGCGGCCAGTTGACCATTCAGGGGCTGCCTCTGCTCAAGCCGCCCTACGGCGTCATCAGCGCCATCGACATGGATCGCGGCGACATCCTGTGGCGGATTCCACACGGCGAGACGCCCGACCACATCCGCAACCACGAAGCGTTGCAAGGTCTCGAGCTTCCACGAACGGGTCAGCCGGGGAGCGTGGGCACTTTGGTAACCCGCACGCTGCTGATTGCCGGCGATCCCCAAAACCACACGACACCGACTGGCCAGCGCGGTGCGATGCTCCGGGCGTACGACAAGGCGACCGGCACCGAGGTCGGTGCCGTCTTCATGCCGGCGCCCCAGGGCGGGTCACCGATGACTTACGTTGTCGACGGCGTCCAGTATCTCGTGGTCGCCATCAGCGGCGGGGGCTACTCGGGTGAACTGCTCGCCTTCCGGGTACCAGAAGGGTAGCCGTCGGGAGATGCGACCGTATCAATCGGGCGCACGAACCCGTGCCCGCGGTCGGCGGGCGGCAGCGCTCTGCGTATCCGGGATCGTGTGCGCCTCGGTGGCGACCGCGGGGCAGATGCCCACCGAGCCGGACGAGATGTATGACGCCTTTTGCGCGGTCTGTCACGGGGAGGATGGCACAGGCCAGGTGGAGAACCCGGCGCTCGATGCCGAGCCGATGGACTTCACCGACTGCGCGGTGGCCACACCGGAGCCGGACGGGGACTGGGATCTGGTCATCACCCACGGCGGGCCCGCCGCCGGTCTTTCCTCCGAGATGCCGTCCTATGGCGACACCCTGACCGGCGGGCAGATCGACGCGCTCATCGGCTATGTTCGCGGCTTCTGCGCCGAACCGGGCTGGCCAATCGGTACGTTGAACTTCCCGCGGCCAATATTCACCGAGAAGGCGTTTCCAGAGAACGAGTTCCTGCTCCTGCCCGACGTATCCGAGGGAGACGGCGACGTCACCCAGTTCGGGTTGCGGGTCATCTACGAGCGACGCTTCGGCCGGCGCGGGCATGTCGAGGTGCGATTTCCCTTTGCGAGCGTCTCGGCGAGCGGAGACCGCCAGTCCGGTCTCGGCGATATCAAGCTGGCCGGCAAGTACGTGCTCCATACCGACCGTGCAATGACGCACATCACCACCGCCGGACTCGAGGTGAGCCTGCCGACCGGTGACGAGGACAACGGTCTGGGGCACGGCACGACCATCCTCGAGCCGTATCTGGCGTTTGGCACGACCGTCGGCGACCTGTATCTCCAGACCCAGGTGAAGGTGGAATCGCCCGCGAGCGGTCCGCTGTCGGACACCGAGTTCGGTTACAACGCCTACGTCGGGTTCGACGTCTCGGAGTTCCTGAACACCTTCACCCTCGGAATAGAGCTGAACGGCGTGGACGATGATCTGGCCCTCACGCCGCAGCTACGCAAGGGGCTCACGCGCACCGGTGCCATTGCGGTCGCCGGCGGCATCCAGATTCCAATCAACCACCGTGATGTCCGACGAGCTCGCTGGGTCGGCTACTTCCTCTGGGAGTATCTGGATCCGGTGTTCGCCGTGAAAGACTGAGAGCCTCGTCGTGGCAGGTGGGAAGTCTGGCTCTGCTGGAGTCGTTGAGGACACGAGCTCAGAGAATCGTCGAAATCAGCTCGACGAGCGTGCGCTTGTAGGCCCGAAGGGATCTGCGCCCCCCAGCGGTCAGCGAGTAGGTCGTTCGCGGACGGTTGTGGACGAAGCCCTTCTCGACCTCCACGAAGCCGGCCTCGCTCAACTCGGTCATTTGCACCGACAGATTGCCCTTGCTGAGCTCAGTCTGACGAAGGTGGTACGGTGGTCGAGCTACGCAGTCGTATGAAGCATTCCCAGGTCCCGGCCTACCAGTGCCTCGGCATGATGGCTAGTCCCAGCCCAAGGAGATTTCCTTTTCTCAAGCGGATCACGGACGTCGTCCTCGCGACGATCTTGATTCTCGCGTGTGTGCCGTTGTGGATCGTCATCCCGCTCGCCATCAAACTGTCCGGCGTCGTCCGATCGGAGGATCAGGGTACCGTGTTACGGCATGAGACTCGGTACAGCGAACGGCAACCTTTTCGGTGTTACAAATTCCGAGTCATCAAGCAGAGTGTGCTCAACACCGAACCCGTCGGCCACGGTTTGGTTCGTGCCAAAAGGCTGGAGCGTGACGCGAATTGCACCGTTGTCGGCAAGTGGATCAAAAAGTGGTACTTGGATGAGCTTCCTCAACTGCTGCACATCCTGCAGGGGAGAATGAGCTTGGTCGGTCCCCGCCCGTTTCGGGCTGAGGATTACGACGAAGCGGCGGCACGCAGAGGCGTGGAGATGCGGCCTGCGCGCGCTGGGCTGACCGGTTTGCTGCAAGCCCATAAGGGGATTCCGACCAAGCGGTCAACCCATGACTTGGAGTTTGAAGACATCCGGATGAGCCAGACGTTGAGTCCTGTGCGACTGTGGTGGTATGACATGGGGGTTCTCGTTAGGACCATCCGAGTGTTATTCCAAGCGAAAGGGATCTAGACCGCGCCCCGACAGGGAACAACGTCGATTCAGGAAGCCAAGATCCTAGACCTCGAGCTCGACTTCGACGGTCGGCTGTGATCATCACGAAGGACGGATCATCGACGCCGATGTACCTGACCTCACCTGATGCGTTGAAGGCAGGTGCGTTGCTCGCGACGCTGACTGGCAGCTAAGTCCGACAGGCGTGGCCGGAGTGAGACAGCGAGGAGATTGACCGGTGGGAACGAGCAACATCCGGTGCAGGACAGCCGTAGAGCAGTCGCTACGGCGTCGGAGCCCTGCACCGAGTGCGGCCGAACCTATGCGCGTCGGCACTTCGTGATCAGGCACGAGCTGCGGTACGCTGGCGTCGAGACCAATGATTGAGAAGGGCATCATACTCGCCGGCGGTTCTGGCAGAAGGCTGCACCCGCTGACCCGCTCGGTCAGTAAGCAGCTCCTGCCGATCTACGACAAGCCCATGATCTACTACCCCCTGACCACGCTCATGTTGGCGGGTCTTCGGCGGGTATTAGTTATCACGACGCCCCACGAGCAAGTCCTGTTCAAGGGACTTCTCGGCGACGGGTCCCAGTGGGGCATGGAGCTGACCTATGCGGTCCAGCCGAGTCCCGACGGCCTGGCCCAGGCATTCATCATCGGTGAGCAGTTCATAGACGGTGACGGGTGCGCCCTGGTACTTGGAGACAACATTTTCTACGGCACGGGTCTGCACGACGTCCTCTCTGCCGCTGTCTCCCGCGACCAGGGGGCCAGTGTGTTTGGCTACTATGTCAAGAACCCCCAAGCCTACGGGGTGGTGGAGTTCGACCAGGCCGGTACAGCAAGGAGCTTGGAAGAAAAACCCGAACATCTCCGTTCCCACTACGCCGTCACGGGCCTGTATTTCTACGACTCCCAGGTGGTTGAGCTGGCCTCCGGCCTCAAGCCTTCCCAACGAGGTGAGCTGGAGATCACCGACCTCAATCGCCTCTACCTCGACAAGCAACAACTGCATGTGGAGCAGTTGGGGCGCGGTTTCGCCTGGCTCGACACAGGAACCCACGAGGATCTGCTCTCGGCCGCCAGCTTTGTCCAGACCGTCCAGGATCGTCAGGGGCTGATGATCGCTTGCCCTGAAGAGGTGGCGCACCGACTGGGCTGGATCGACACCGCGAAGCTCGAAGAGCTCGCCGCGGTCTTGAGCCAGACCGCATACGGTCGCTACCTCACGTCGCTGGTGGAGTGATCCGTCAGCTCACCCTTACGACTGGAGCCAGACCAGAGATGCGTCGGCCCTGGCCTCAGCTTCGTCCCCCGTCCCGAGTTCCTCCACCTGTTGCACGGACCCATCCCGGTACCACACCACGGCCGCCCTGGGCCTCCGGTTCCACAGCAGGCAGGTGACCACAGCGCCGCCAGCCAGCAGTTGGAACGGCCGCAGGGGGCGGGTCAATATTCTAGAAAATAAGGGAAAATAGCTAATTTGAAATTACTTACAATAAAATAATGGCGGAGCGGGTGACCGCCGTTGAAACGTTATAAATCACTATAAATACACGGCTATATATTCTACGTTCACGATTGGATCTCACCTTTATTCCCACATTCTTGCCGAGGCTGGCCCCGCCGACCTGCCAAGTCCCGCTCTCCTTTGGTCTTGCTGGCGAACTCAGGGATTCAAGCCAGTCTGCAGAGTTGTCCCCAAAGTTGCCCCCAACACCGCGTTGTCAACCCCATCGTCCGGCGGGCCGTCAGACAGGGTCGTAGGCTCGAAGCGTCGCACCGATCCGACGACCCAGTCGACCGGCGCTTCGAGAAAACTGCCGCCCATGGTTCAGATCGCAGGCTCAGAAACTGCGCGGTCATGAGCCTGATCGTCTAGACAGCCCCAGGTTTCTGGGGTCGCGCTACGTGGCACGGGCTCTGCGCTCAGGGGAGCGTGGCCCTCCCGTCGACGACCTACGAGCCGCGGCAGCCCGCGTCCGGGGTTCTCCACC
>PVBE012454494.1_pt1 | contig 14299 bp, 10 predicted proteins | sample 1631181 | NCBI WGS metagenome assembly PVBE01 (sample SAMN08397723, study PRJNA350692) | Marine metagenome, whole genome shotgun sequencing project. | isolation source: water | place: Pacific Ocean | collected 2012-04
GCAACGGTCGAGCAGGAAACGCGGAGCTTCCTGGTGGCCCTGCTCGAAACGTACGGCGTCGGCCTGGAGATTACGGACGTCAAGCTCCAGACCGTGGACCCGCCGGACCAGGTGAAGGACGCGTTCCAAGAGGTGGTCCGGGCGCTGGAGGACGAGACGCGATTGGAGAACGAGGCCAAGGGCTACGAAGCGGACCAGGTTCCGAGAGCCCAGGGAGAGGTCCAGGTCCGGATCCGGTCGTCCGCCGCATACAACCAGCAGCAGGTAGAGCGCGCGCGGGGTGAGGCGAACCGATTCCTCGCCCTGCTCCAGGAGTACCGGCAAGCGCCCCGGGTCACCCGAGAGCGCCTGTACCTGGAAACCATGGAAAGCGTGCTGGGTACCGTCGACAAGGTCCTCATAGACTCACAGGTGGACATCCTTCCGCTGCTCAACATCGAACAGCTCGCCGGACCATAGGAAGTCAGAATGGGTCGAGCGCTTCTAGCCGTCGTCGCTATCGCCATCGTGGGGCTGGTGGTCGTCACCCAGGCCCTCTACACGGTTGACGAGACGAACCATGCCGTGGTCGAGCAGTTCGGTGAGATCCAATCGGTTGAGAGCGCCCCAGGGCTGCACTTCAAGCTCCCGTTCGTCCAGAACGTGACCTACCTGGACAAGCGCGTCCTCACGCTGGACACCCCCTCACAGGAATACCTCACCTCGGACGAGAAGCGAATCCAGGTAGACCAGGTCACGCGCTGGAAGATTAGCAACCCCAGACAATTCTTCCTCTCGGCTCGAACGGAGTCCAGTGGACTGGCCCGCCTGAGGCCCCTGGTGGAGGCCGAGCTCCGCGCCCAAATCGCCGGCCAGCCGTACGATGTGATGATATCGGCGGAACGCGACACGATCATGGACCTGGTCAAGGACGGCGTGGCGTTCCGGGCGGACGAGAACGGCCTGGGAATCGCCATCATCGACGTACGGACCAAACGGGCCGACCTGCCAGAGGCGGTCGAGCAATCGGTCTACGACCGGATGCAGTCGGCGCGACAGATCGAGGCCGACCGCCACCGGGCCGACGGACAGAGGAAGGCGGACACGATCACGTCCGAGACCGACCGGGCCGTCGCAGTCATGCTCGCCTGCGCCGACCGCGTCGCCCAGGAGGTCCGCGGCGACGGTGACGCCAGGGCCATCGCCATCTTCGCGGAGGCCCTTCGGCAGGATCCCGACTTCTTCTCGTTCATTCGCCGGTTGGAGGCCTACCCCCAGACTTTCACCGACGAGGACAGGCTGATCCTGAGCACCGACTCCAACTTCCTGCGACTCCTGTCCGGCGAGTCCGTGCCGATCCCCGAGATCGAAGCCACGACGGGCGTCGTCGAGCCCCTGAGCGCGGAAGTGGTGCAGTCGCTAACCCCGGCGGAGGCGGACGCCCTCATCGTGGAGTGCCTCCCCAGCACCGGCGAGTAGCCTCCCCAGTCCTCCCGTTCAGCGCCCTCCGCAGTCCTTCCCTCCCACCGGCGGCGCGCCACGCCTGCTATCCCGCCACGAGCCGCGCGTAGACTTGGTCCGTCTTGGCCGCCATGATGAAATCGTTGCGGTGCAGGCTCTGGATTATGTATGTGGACCACGTGACCGTCACTCGGCCCCACTGAGTCGCCAGCCGGGGGTGATGCCCCTCGTCCTCCGCAATGGCCCCGACTGCGTCGGTGAACGCTAGCGCGCCCGCGAAATCGTCGAACAAGAACGTCCGCATCAGCCTCGGAATCCCGTTGTCCTCCACGAGCGCCCACTCTGCCACCCCCCGGTGAAGCTGCGCGATCTCCGCCTCCGTCACGCGGGGTGAGTCCCGTCGGCAAGCCGCGCATCGCTCGTTCGTCAGCTGAGCCATTTCCGCCTCCCCGACCCCGTTTTCGGCCCCTTGTCACCCATCATTGTATGGGGACGAACGCCCGCGTTGGAAGGCCGCGAACGATGGCAGCGTGCCCCGCGCCGCCCCACCCCAGGGTTTCTATAGTTGTTAGAGGACAGGTCCTTCCGTGGTCCTTCCCGGTCCTTTCGTGGAAGGATCGAAGGGCGAGCGGGTGGTCCGCTTGGCGCTCCGTCCGCCGTGTACCGAATGGTCCCACGCGCCCACCCTGATACTCGTGAGGGGCTGCGCCCCTCACCCTCCCACGGGTCCTAAACCCGGACTACTGAAGGACACACCACGAACGGGACGAGCGCCCCCGGACGGTCCTTCCACGGGGGTCTGGGGGTATCCCCCAGAAGAACACCGTTCGGGTGGGCGGGTGGGACAGACCGAGCCTGCCCGGAGGACATCCCGGGGGGTCCGCAGCCCGACACCGTGAGCGGGGTCTACCCTGAACTCAGATAATCAGAAGGCCCTGGGCCCGCCCGGCGGTGCGCGGGGGACCCCCGTGGGGTATAGTGTGTGGGCCATGCCATCGGGCCGCGTCCGGCCCCATCAACCTCGGGAGCTCACATGGACCCCATAGCGTTTGAAAAGTTCACCCTTGCCAACGGCCTTGACGTGATTCTTCATCAGGACCGCTCCCTGCCGTTGGTGGCCGTCAACGTCTGGTATCACGTGGGCTCCAAGGACGAGGAGGCCGGCAAGACCGGTTTCGCCCATCTCTTCGAGCACCTGATGTTCGAGGGGTCGAAGAACCACAACCTCAGCCACTTCGACGCCCTCCAGAAGGTCGGCGCGTCCCTCAACGGGTCAACGGACATTGACCGGACCAACTACTGGGAGGACCTACCCTCCAACTACCTGGAGCTCGCGCTGTGGCTGGAAGCGGACCGCATGGGCTTCCTGCTGGACGCCGTGGACCAACGCCGGTTCGACATCCAGCGCGACGTGGTCAAGAATGAGCGCCGTCAGAGCTACGAAAACCGCCCCTACGGCCTGGCGGACCTCCGGCTCCAGGCCGCCACCTACCCCCTCCCGCACCCGTACCACTGGCCTACCATCGGCTTCCACGAGGACCTGGATGCCGCGGACCTGGACGACGTGCGCGCCTTCTTCCTCCGCTTCTACACTCCCTCAAACGCCAGCCTAGCCCTGGCCGGCGACTTCGACCTGGGAGCGACGCGTGATCTCGTCGAGCGCTACTTCGGCGACCTGCCGCCCGGATCGGCCCTCCCCCGCGCCGGACGCACCGACTCGCCGCTCCAGGGCCGCGCCGATGTAACGCTGTACGACCGAGTGCTCCTGCCACGCTTCTACGAGACATGGCCCACGGTCCCGCGCTTCCATCCCGATGACGCGCCTCTCTCCATGCTTGCAGCGATTCTGGGCGACGGCCGAAGCTCCCGGCTCCACCGCGCCCTGGTGCATGACCGGCGCATCGCCCAGGGCGTGGGCGTCTTCCACGGACCCGCGGAGATCGCGGGGGATTTCCAGATGGAGATCACCGCGGCCACGGGTCACACTGCAACCGAGGTCGGTGACGCGGCCCTAGCCGAAATCGAGCGGCTTCGCGCCGCGCTGCCGGAGCCGGAGGAGCTTGCCCGGAACAAGAACCGTCTGGAGTGGCGCCACGTGCGACAGGCGGCCAGCATTGGCGGTTTCGGGGGGAAGGCCAACCGGCTCAACTCCTTCAACGTATACACCGGGGATCTGGACCTGATCAACCGAGACCTGGAGCGGTTCCTGGCCGTCGAGCCTGAGGACATTCAGCGCGTCGCGAACCGCTACCTGGGCGACCGCCACGTTCGCATGGTGGTGCTCCCGGAGCCAGCGCGCAGCCACGCCGCTCCCGGCCTTGACAGGAGCGTCGAGCCGCCGCCCGCGACAGTGAAGCCCTTCACGCCTCCCCTGCCTCAGCGCTCGCGCCTCAACAACGGCCTCCGGCTCCTGACGCTGGAGAAGCGGGGGATCCCAGCCGTGGGGTTCGCACTCATGGTCGACACCGGAGGCACGTCCGACCCTTCGGATCTCCCCGGCCTCGCCTCCTTCACCACATCGATGCTCCAGGAGGGCACGCGGGACCGATCCAGCCAGCGGATATCGGACGACTTCGAGCACATGGGGATCCGCCTTGCGTCGATGACCAGCCGCGAGCACACCACGCTGGGCACTGAGGCTCTGACACGCCACTGGCCCGCGGCGCTGGAGCTGGTGGCGGACCTTGCCCTCAACGCTTCCTTCCCAGAGGACGAGCTTGCGCGCGTCCGGGACCAGCGCCTCACCATGGTGCGGCGCTCGCGCGACGACGCCACGGCCATCGCCGAACGGGTGACGGCGGGCCTGTTCTACGGCCGGGGAACCCCCGGCGGCCACCCTCTCTCCGGCACCGAGGCCGCCCTCGAGTCCATCGGCCGGGGCGATCTCTTGCGGCACTATCGAGCGGGCTTCGGCCCGGAGCGCGCGACGCTCATAGTCGTCGGAGACGTGACGATGGACGAGGCGAGCGCCATCGCCGAGGAGCGCCTCGGTGGCTGGACGAGCGACAGCGCGGGCACGACGGCGGCTGAGCCCGGCCCCGAGCCCTCGCCGCGCGCCTCCACGACAATCTACCTGATCGACAAGCCCGGCGCGGCCCAGTCCGTCATCCGCGCGGGCCACCTCAGCGTCCCGAGGAAGCACGCCGACTACATCAAGCTGCTACTGCTGAACCACACCTTCGGGGGGCAGTTCACGGGGCGGCTCAACATGAACCTCCGCCAGGACAAGGGGTACAGCTACGGCTACCGCTCCTGGTTCGAGTGGCGCCCGGCATCGTCCATCTTCCTGGCCGGGGGCTCGGTCCAGACCGAAGTGACCCGCGAGAGCGTGGAGGAGACGCTGCGCGAGTTCATCGACATTGGCGGCGGACGGCCGCTGGAGGAGGCGGAATTCGAGGCGGCCAAGGCCTCCGTGCTGCGCCAATTCCCGTCCTCGTTCGAGACGCAGTCCCAGGTGCTGGACCAACTCACGCGGCTGGTCTCCTTCGACCTGCCCGACGACTACTATGGGAGCCTGGCCGCCACCATCGACGCCGTGTCGCTGGACGACGTCCACCAGGCGGCGCGGGAACGGGTGGAGGCCGACCGGCTGGCGGTGCTGGTGGTGGGCGACGCGTCGGTCATCGAGCCCGGCCTGCGGTCGCTCGGCTACCCCGTGTTCACGTTGGACCACGAGGGCCGGGAGCTGTAGGAGGCGTAGAACGATGCGCGATGGAGCCCGAAGAGCCCACCACCAGTGACACCAACGGATGAATTACCCAAGGTATGTGTGATCTTGGGCGCTGGAGCGTCGAAAGACGTTCACAATGGCAGCGCGCCCATCCTGCTCCAAGGAAACTACAGGCCGCCTTTGGCCCGTGACTTGTTCGCCATCAGCACACACCCCGAGTACTTCGCGGTGCTACAGCGCTATCCTGGGGCCCAATCGCTGGCAGCCGTCCTGAGCCCGCCCAGTGACTCATCGGGATTTGATCTGGAAAGTCGCCTCAGGGAATTGGCTGAGCACCCGGACGAGCGCGTTCGGCAACAGTTCAAGCAAGTGCCACCTTATCTCCGGGACCTGCTCTGGTTCGCGAGTTACCAATATACGCCAACGCCTGGCACTTATCTCCAGCTAGTGTATGCACTTCTCGCAGATTCTCCACATCACGTCTTGTTTCTGGTGCTGAATTATGACACTCTGCTGGAACAGGCCCTGGCACAGTTCGACGGCACATTCATATATGACAGCATCACGGCCTACGTGAGGGAGGATCGACAGAGCAAGGTGGTGAAACTGCACGGCTCTATTAACTGGTTTAAACTGATGGATGGCAGCGGCCTAGACCAGGATCTACTGGCGCTCCTTGACGATGCCGTCGCGCCATCGTTACGGCCTGCCATCCAACTGGTGGGAGTATCAGATGGAGAGGACGCACTGCAGAGATTTGAGAGTGGGGTCAGAGCTTTTCGGGGCCAACGACGCCGGCCCCCTGGCTTCCTCTTCACTAACGGGTTCAGGCGGTATGTAGATAGTGGAGAAATGGCAGCATTCGCGGAGTTCCAGCCCCGCTGAGGGCACGCCCTGCCCGCCTACTGCCCCTCCTCGAACTCACGCGTCATCCGTCGCATCCCGTAGCTCCGAAACCCCTCCGCGAACTCGTACGGAACGTCGTGCCCCCGCAGCATGCGCCGCCCCATGGTCTTCATCCGCTCGATGAACTTGTCGTCTCCCTCGCCCTCGCCCGCCCAGTCCTTCACCTGGCTGGTGTGGGCCATCAGCGAGCGTATCTTCAGGTCCACCACGTCCCCGATGTCGATGAATGTGTCTGGCGACTCCGAGCCCCAGAAGAACAGCTCTTCAACCCCGTGCCCCACCAACCCCTGCTCTATGTGCTCCGGGTAGTGGAGGTGGTCGCGAGCGTAAGGGAACACCGCGTCGGCCGTGACCAGACCCGCGATCCGGTGGTCGCGGTGGTTGTAGAAGGTGGAGCGGAACGGCTCGGTGGTGAACACCACCTCCGGCTTCAGGCGGCGGATATGGTAGACCAGCTCGCGACGAAACGGGTGGTCGTCCTCCAGCTCGCCGTCCCCGAAGTCCAGGAACACAACCTCTGACACGCCGAGGATCTCGGCGGCCCGGCGCTGCTCGTCCTGGCGAGCCTGGGTCAGGTAGTCGGCCGTCATGTCGGTGGCGCGGCCGCCCTTGTTGCCGCTGGTCGCCACCACGTAGAAGACCTCCTTGCCCGCTTTGACGAGCTTCGCCACGGTGCCCCCGCACCCGATCTCGGCGTCGTCCGGGTGGGGCGTCACCACCAGCGCCCGCTGCACCGGCTCAAGAGCTTCCATCGATCCCTCCTGGTCTTTCGTCGGGCGTTCCCGCGCTCAGCAATGACCATTCATGGTACGGGGGCCGAATCGGACTTGTCCAGGCATCGTGGCCACGCCCAGGACCCACCCACGTGTCGCCGTGAGCGGCATGCGCGTCGCGGCTCGGTGCTATAATGCGGGCACTCGGCGACGGGTGCTGGAAGGCCCGCGGTGCGCGGGTCGAGCCGGGAGACAGGGGGTGGCACGGTGGCCGACAACGCTGCGCTGATGGAGATGCTGCGACGGATGCTCCGCATCCGCTTCTTCGACGAGACCTCCTCCGAGCTGGTCCAGCGCGGGGAGCTGGTGGGCGCGGTCCACGCCTACATCGGCGAGGAAGCCGTCGCCGTGGGGGTGTGCGCCGCCCTCCGCGACGACGACTACATTACGGGGAACCACCGCTCCCACGGGCACCCGATCGCCAAGGGCGCGGACGTGCGCAAGGCGATGGCGGAGCTGCTGGGGAAGGCCGCCGGATATAGCAAGGGCAAGGGCGGCTCTATGCACCTGGCCGATTTCAGCGTCGGCATCCTGGGGGAATCAGGCATCGTGGCGTCGGCGCTCCCGGTGGCGGTGGGCGCGGCGCTGGGCAGCAAGATGCAGGGCACGGACCGTGTGGTGGTCGCATTCTTCGGTGACGGCGCCAGCAACCAGGGGGCCTGCCACGAGGCAATGAACCTGGCGGCTATCTGGAAGCTGCCGGTGATCTTCTTGTGCGAGAACAACCAGTACGCCGTGACCACCCACTTCAGCACCTCGGTCGCGGTGGAGAACATCTCGGACCGCGCGGTGGCCTACAACATGCCCGGCGTCCTGGTGGACGGGCAGGACGCGGTGGCGGTGTATGAGGTGACGGAGCAGGCGGTGGCGCGCGGCCGGGCCGGGCTCGGCCCCACCCTCATCGAGGCGCGCACCTACCGCTACCACGACCACTCGGAAGGCATCCAGCGGATCGGCCGCGGGCCGGCCAGGGAGCCGTACCGGACGGAAGAAGAGATCGCCTACTGGCGCAACCGCGACCCCATCGACATCCACAAGGCGATGCTGCTGACGGAGGGAATCGCCAGCGAGGACGACATCGTCGAGATGGAGGCGGAGGTGAAGCTGCAGATCGAGGAGGCGCTGGAGTTCGCCCGCTCCAGTCCCTACCCCGAGCCGGACGAGATCTTTGACGACCTCTACGCCACGCCGGTGGCCATCGAGAGGCAGTAGTGGTGGGCAGCACCGTCAGGAATGGGAAGACCGACACCCGGTTCCGTCCATCCTTCGACACGCTCAGGACGAACGGAACCGGGCGCTCGTTCATAGCTGGCCTCTCCCCATTCGTGGTGAACACCACCCCGTTCGTGGTGAGCCTGTCGAACCACGGACACGACCGCCCGGACGTGCCTGACAGTCCCCGCTGGGACTCGTACCCGTCGAGAGGTGCCACATGGCTGAGATGACCTTCGCCGACGCCCTGAACTTGGCGATCAAGGAAGAGATGCGCCGCGACCCCTCGGTGTTCATCATGGGGGAAAGCATCCGCGGCGGCATATACGGCGTCACCGGCGGGCTATCCCAGGAGTTCGACGAGCGCGTGCTGGACACGCCGCTATCGGAGAACGGCTTCATGGGGGCGGCGGTGGGCGCCGCAGCGGTGGGGATGCGGCCCATCGTCACGTCGCTCGCCAGCTTCATGTGGGTGGCCATGGACCAAATCATCAGTCAGGCGGCCAAGATGCGCTACATGTTCGGCGGGCAGGTGAAGCTGCCCGTCGTCTACCGGACCGGGATGAGCTACGGCAACAACATCGCCGCCCACCACACGGACCGCCCCCACTCCATGTACATGAACATGCCCGGCCTCAAGATCGTCATGCCCAGCAACCCCGCCGACGCCAAGGGGCTCCTCAAGACGTGCGTCCGTGACGACGACCCGGTGATCTTCTTCGAGGACAACAACCTGATGGGCGTCCGCGGCGAGGTCCCGGACGACGACGACTACACGGTGCCCCTGGGCGTCGCCGCCGTGCAGCGCGAGGGCGCGGACGTCACCGTGGTGGCGCTGGGCGGCATGGTGCCTCGCGCCCACCGGGTCGCCGAGCTGCTCGCCGAGGAGGGAATCTCGGTGGAGGTGGTGGACCCACGCTCGCTGGTACCCCTGGACCGGCAGACGATCCTGGACTCGGTGGCGAAGACGGGTCGGCTGGTGGTGGTGGACCCGGCGCACAAGACGTGCAGCGCCGCCAGCGAGATCGCGGCGATGGTGGCCCAGGATGGATTCTGGTCGCTCCAAGCGCCGGTCCAGCGTGTGGCGAGCTTGAACGTCCACTTCCCGTTCAGCCCGGCGCTGGAGAAGCACGTCTTCCCCAACGAGGAAAAGATCGAAGCGGCCGTGCGGGCGACGCTGGAGTAGGGGGAACGCGATGACGAGACCGGCCCGGAGCAAGCCCTTGGCCGAGTGCCTATGTGGGTGCGGTGGAAGACCCGTCCAGGGACGGTTCCTCCCGGGGCATGACCAGACTCTCCGGAAGAAGTTGGAACAGCGGGTTGGAGGCTTGGTGCCCCTGAAGGCCCTCGTCGAAGCCCTCGACGGCTACGTTGCCGGCGACTGGTCACCACAGTCTCTCCGCCGACTCCTTGACGAGCTGGACGATCTGGTGTCCATTCACGCGCATGACGCGGCGAAGGCCAGCGAGGAAGAGGCGATTCCAATCGGCCAGGCGATCGAAGAGATCGAGTGGGTAAGGGCGGCAGTTCAGAATCCCGCATTCGATTTCTTGCGGGAGCCTAGCGAGGACATCTACACACTGGCTGACGGCAAGGCGTTTCGGGATGCAGGGTAGGAACGTTCTCGTGCCGTTCCCATTCGATGACCTCTCGGGGGACAAGGTTCGGCCCGCAGTGTGTCTGACGGACGCTGTGGGGAGCTACCGTCATGTGGTTCTCGCATTCATCACCAGCCAGGCGCCCCCGGACCCTCTCGACAGCGACCTCACCCTGGACTTTTCTGACCCTGACTTCCCAGCAACGGGTCTCAAGGTATCGTCAACCGTGCGACTCCACCGGATGATGACCGTCGCGACTTCCCTCATCCGGCGCGAGCTGGGCGAGCTGTCGCCCCGCCTTCAGGCATCGGCAGCGAACAGGCTGAAGTCGTTATTCAAGCTCCCATAGATCTGCCATCCTGACGACCCAGAGGTAGCCATGCCCACGAACGTACTCCTGCCCCAGTGGGGCATGAACATGCAGGAGGGCACCGTCGTCCGGTGGCTCAAGCAGCCGGGTGACGCCGTGCGGGAGGGCGAGCCCCTAGCGGAGATCGAGACCGCCAAGATCAACTCGGAGCTGGAGGCCCCCGCCTCCGGCGTCCTTGCCCACGTCGCAGTTCCCGAGGGCGCCACGGTGGGCGTCGGCAGTGTCCTGGCGATCATCGGCGCGCCGGGCGAGGACGTGGCAGCCCCGCCTTCGCAAGCCCCCGCCCGCCCTTCCGCGACCCCCAGGCCGCCCACCGAACCACGGCAGGCCGCCCCCGCTCACTCCACGGGCGCCGCGGCCCAAGTGGTGCCCGCGGCTCGGCGACTGGCCCGGGAGCACGACATCGACCTCGGCGCCGTACCCGGCTCCGGGCCGGGTGGGCGCATCTTGGAGGCCGACGTTGAGGCCGCCCTCGCGGCTCGTTCGGCCCCCACCGCCGAGGGAGTCCCGCTGTCCGGCATGCGCCGAGCCATCGCCGAGAGCATGATGGAAAGTGTCCGCACCACCGCCCCGGTGACGCTCATGGTGGAAGCCGATGTCACTGCGGCGGCCCAGCTGCGCGAGGATCTGGTGGGCCGGTGGCGGGCCGAGAGGACCCGGCCTCTGGCGCTTTCGCTGCTGGTCAAGGCCGTCGCGCGGGCGCTGGCCAAGAACCCGGACCTGAACGCCACGCTGGTCGGCGGCCGGCTGCGCCGCCACGATGACGTCGCCATCGGCTTCGCGGTCGCCGTACCCGAGGGCCTGATCCTCCCCGTGGTCCGTGACGCCCACGAGCGGAGCCTCCTGGAGGTAAACCGGGACCTCATGGACCTGGCGAGCCGGGCGCGCAAGGGCGAACTGACCCCATCCGAGCTCAGCGGCGCCGCGTTCACCATCACCGACCTGGGCGGCCTTGAAATCGACACGTTCACGCCCATCCTGGTCCCGCCCCAGGTAGCGATTCTCGGTGTCGGGCGCGAGGTCGAGAAACCCGTTGTCCGCGACGGACAGATCGTCGTGCGGTCGATGATGGCCCTCAGCCTGACGTTCGACCACCAGGCGACCGACGGCGCGCCCTCGGGCCGATTTCTGCAGGGCGTGAAGCGCGGCCTGGAGGACCCCGGCTGGATGGTGGAGTAGCCGCCGCTCCCACCGGCCACGCATTCCCTACCAGGGCCAAGGTCCGCGCGGTATAATACGTGCTCACCAGGGCGGGAGGACTCTCCCGCCCTTTGCTTCACCCACGGACAACCGCCGGGTGGATTAGCAGGGGTCAGCAAAGATGAGCAGCACGCCCCACCGCATCGCCGCACTGAAGGCGCTCCTGGAGGAGCGCGTGGTCGTGCTGGACGGCGCGATGGGCACCGCGCTCCAGGCCCTGGACCTGACCGCCGAAGACTTCGGCGGCGCGGACTACGAGGGTTGCAACGAGTATCTGGTCATCACCCGCCCGGATGCCGTCGAGGGCGTCCACCGCTCCTACCTTGATGCCGGCGCCGACGTCATCCAGACCGACACCTTCGGCGGGACGCCCGTAGTGCTGGCGGAGTACGGCCTTGCGGACCGGGCGTACGAGATCAACCGCGCCGCCGTCGAGCTCGCCCGCAAGGTCGCCGACGAGCTCTCGACGCCAGAGCGCCCTCGCTTCGTGTACGGCTCGATGGGGCCGACGACCAAGAGCCTCTCCGTGACCGGCGGCATCACGTTCGACGAGCTATCAGAGGCCTACGAAATCCAAGCCTCGGGCCTGGTGGACGGGGGCGCGGACCTGCTGCTGATCGAGACCGTGCAGGATGCTCTCAATCTGAAAGCCGCCCTCCTGGGCATCGACCGGGCGCAGGAGCGGGCGGGGACCGCCGTGCCCATCGCGGTGCAGATGACCATCGAGACGATGGGCACCACCCTGGGCGGACAGGACGTGGAGGCGGTCTACACCACCATCGCCCACCGGGACCTCCTCTGGTTCGGTGTCAACTGCGCCACCGGGCCGGAGTTCATGACCGACCACATCCGCACCCTCGCCGGCCTATCCCGGTTTCCCGTCGCCTGCATGCCCAACGCTGGCCTCCCGGACGAGGACGGCCGCTACAGCGAGACCCCGGAGCACATGAGGGACGTGCTCGGGCGCTTCGAGGCGGAGGGCTGGCTGAACGTCGTCGGCGGGTGCTGCGGCACCACCGCGGAGCACATCCGCGCGCTCGTCGAGGAGACCGCCAAACACCAGCCCAGGCGGACCGCCGTTCGGGAGGAGAGCAGGCTGTCGGGCCTGGCCAGCGTCGTCGTGGACGACGAGACGCGCCCTGTCCTGGTGGGCGAGCGCACCAACGTCCTGGGGAGCCGCCGCTTCAAGCGGCTCATCCGCGAGGGCGCTATCGACGAGGCAGCCGAGATCGGCCGCGACCAGATCCGCTGGGGCGCGGACGTGCTGGACGTGTGCCTCCAGGACCCGGACCGGGACGAGTCCGCCGACATGGCGACGTTCCTTGGCCAGCTGACCAGGCGAGTGAAGTCGCCCATCATGCTCGACTCCACGGACCCCCAGGTGCTGGAGGACGCCCTCAAGCTCACCCCGGGGAAGTCGATCATCAACTCGGTCAACCTGGAAGACGGCGAGGCCCGTTTCCAGACCGTGGTCCCGCTCGCCCGGCGATACGGCGCCGCCCTGGTCGTCGGCTGCATCGACGACAACCCCGAGCAAGCGCAGGCCGTCACGCGGGAGCGGAAGCTGGAAGTGGCGCAGCGCTCCTACCAGCTGCTGACCGAGAAGTACGGCGTGCCGCCGGAGGACATCATTTTCGATCCGCTGGTATTCCCGGTGGGCACCGGGGACCAGACCTACGTCGGCGCTGGCGTCGAGACTATCGAGGGTGTGCGCCTCATCAGGGCCGCGCTCCCCAGGGCAAAGACGATCCTGGGCGTCTCCAACGTCTCCTTCGGCCTGCCGGTGGCCGGGCGGGAGGTGCTGAACGCGGTCTTCCTGTACCACTGCGTGCAGGCAGGCCTGGACATGGCGATTGTGAACCCGGAGCGGCTGGACCGCTACGTCTCCATCCCAGAGGAGGAGCGGCGGCTGTCGGAGGACCTACTGTTCGACCGCGGCGACGATCCCGTTGCCGCCTTCGCCGCCCACTTCCGCGAGCGCTCCCCCAGGGCGACCGCCGAGGAGCGAGAGAGCCTGCCCCTGGACGAACGGCTCGCCAGGAGCATCGTGGACGGATCCAGAGCCAAGCTCGCGGAAGACCTGGACGAGGCGCTTCGGGAGCGCACGGCCCTCGAGATCGTCAACGGCCCGCTGATGGCGGGGATGGACGAGGTCGGGCGACTTTTCGGCGCGAACCAGATGATCGTGGCGGAGGTGCTCCAGTCAGCGGAGTCGATGAAGGCCGCGGTGGCCCACCTTGAGCCCCACATGGCGCAGGGCGACGCCGCCTCGCGTGGCACGATCCTGCTCGCGACGGTGAAAGGGGATGTCCACGACATCGGAAAGAACCTGGTGGACATCATCCTGTCCAACAACGGCTATCGGGTCATCAACCTGGACATCAAGGCGCCGCCCCAGGAAATCATCGCCGCGTGCCGCCAGCACGAGCCGGACATCGTGGGCCTCTCGGGGCTCCTGGTCAAGTCGGCGCAGATGATGGTGGAGACGGTCCAGGAGCTGAGGCAAGCCGGAATCTCGGCGCCCGTCCTGGTGGGAGGAGCGGCGCTCACCAGCCGGTTCACGCGCCTGCGGATCGCCCCGGAGTACGGGGGAGTGGTGGCGTACGCGCAGGACGCAATGGACGGCCTTGCTCTGGCGGGCCGGCTGGTGGACCCCACCCAGCGAGACGAACTCGGTGGCCAGCTTGCCGACCTTGCGGCGACCATGGGCGCTGCCGCAAAGGCGCGAGAGGCCCCGGTCGCGGCCCCGCCGGAGCGTCGCTCGTCGTCCGTTCGCACCGATATCGCGGCGCCGACGCCGCCCGACCTGGACCCCCATGCGCTCCGCGACCACGACCTCCACGAGGTCTTCTCCTACATCAACCCGGTGATGTTGTACACGCGCCACCTGGGTTTCCGGGGCCGCTTCGAGGACGCGCTGACGGCGGGCGACGCAAAGGCCGTGGACCTACAGCGTACGGTCCAGGCGGTCCAGCAGGAGATGGCCGATGCTCCCGAGATCCGCGCGGACGCGGTGTATCGGTTCTTCCGCGTCGCCTCGGACGGCCGCTCGCTTCTGGTGTTGTCCCCGGACGGCGAAAGCGTGCTGGAGCGCTTCTACTTCGGCCGTCAGGCGGAGGGCGACGCGCTA
>PVBE010931188.1_pt1 | contig 14297 bp, 14 predicted proteins | sample 1631181 | NCBI WGS metagenome assembly PVBE01 (sample SAMN08397723, study PRJNA350692) | Marine metagenome, whole genome shotgun sequencing project. | isolation source: water | place: Pacific Ocean | collected 2012-04
CGGTCAACGTCTTCTTCCCGGTGCACATCACCCACACCGGAAACCCGCGCTGGTCTCCGGAGCGGCTGGTGCGCATCTACGGGGCCTACATGCGGTTCATCGCGGACCACCTGCCGGCCCAGCGGCTGCCCGTGGGCGCGATGGTCAGCGCGCTGTGGTTTTTGCGCGGCACCTATGGCGGCGTCGGCCGCCGCGGCGTGGCAGACGGGCTGCGCCGCATCTGGTCCCGGGGGCGGGATCAGGCGCCCATGGAGCGGTTCTATTGAGCCCGCGTGTGCTCCTCTGTGGACGGCCGGACCTGCTCGCCAAGCCTGGCGGCGACACGCGCCAGATCCAGACCCTGCGGCGCTACCTGGGCCAGGACACCGGGCTCAGCCTGGACCTGTCGCCGGACTGCGACGGGTACGACGTGGTGCACGTCTTCAACCTCTCGCGGCCGGTGGAGCCGGCGCTGCAGGCCGAGCACGCCTGGGGGCTGGGCCTGCCGGTTGTCTGCACCCCGATTTACCAGGACCTCTGGCGCTACAACCGCTGGGGGCGAGTGGGCGCGGGGCGGGCGGTGTTCGAGCTGCTGGGACGGGACGACGCCCGGCTGGAGGACGCCCGGGCCCTGGTCAACCTGCTGCGCGCGGGCCCGTCGGAGCTGTGGCGCCGGCCCGCGCTCTGCGGCGCCCTGGCGCTGCACGCCCTGGGCGGCGGCGGCCGCTCGGCAGTGGACCTGCAACGGCGCCTCCTTGCCAAGAGCCAGGCCGTGGTGTTCAATTCCACCCTCGAGGGTGAGAGGGTGGCGCGGTGCCTGGACCTCTCCCCCGAGGACATTGCCGGCGAGGTGGTGCCGGTAGGCATCGACCCCGCCGAGCTGGAGGACGCAGACCCCGCGCCCTTTTCGCGGCGCTTCGGGCTGGAAAGGTTTGTCCTCTCCGTGGGACGCATCGAGGATTTAAAAAACCAACGCACCCTCATCGAGGCCCTGGCGGACCTTCCGCTGCCGCTGGTCATCGTGGGCGGGGTCAACCCCCGCCACCGGGGGTACGACCGGAGCCTGGAGCGCGCCGCAGCAGCCCGGCCGGGTACCCTGCTGCTGCGGGGACTGCCGCGGCCGCTGCTGCTTTCGGCCATGGCAGCCGCCGCGGTGCACGTGCTGCCGAGCTGGTTCGAGACCGCGGGCCTGACCAGCCTGGAGGCGTCGCTCACCGAATGCGCGGTGGTCTCCACCGACAGCGGCTACGCCCGGGCCTATCTGGGCGACGAGGCCGAGTACTGTGACCCGGCCGACCCCGGCTCCATCCGCCGGGCGGTGGACGCGGCCCTGGCGCGCGGACCGTCGGAGGCCCTGCGCCAGCGGGTGCTGGAGCGCTTCACCGTGGAGGCCTCGGCAGAGGCCATGGAACAGATCTATCGGCAGGTTGCGTAAGACGATGGATCTGACGGTCGCCATCATCAACTACAACACGCGGGACCACCTGCGGCGGTGCCTCGACACCATGCCGGTGAAGGTGCGGGGCGAGCCGCTGAAGGTGGTGGTCATCGACAACGCCTCGCCGGACAACAGCGCGGCCATGGTGGCCAAGCAGTACCGCAGCCGCGTGGAGCTGGTGGCCAACCGCGCCAACGTGGGGTTCGCCCGGGCCGTCAACCAGGCCATGGCGCGCAGCACCTCACGCTACGTGCTGGTGCTCAACGCGGACATCGAGGTGCGCGAGGAGTCCCTCGAGGCGCTCTACGACTTCATGGAGCAGAACCCCGAGGCGGGGCTGGCGGGCTCGCGGTTGGTGGACGACCAGGGCGAGCTGCAGCACTCCTGTCGCACGTTCTACACGGCCCAGGCCATCCTCTGGCGGCGCACGCCCCTGGGCAAGCTGATGCCGAACCACCGCTGCCTGCGGGACCACCTGATGCTGGACTGGGACCACGAAGACGCGCGCACCGTGGACTGGCTCCAGGGGGCCTGCCTGATGATGCGGCGGGAGGCCATGGAGCAGATCGGCGGCATGGACGAGCGCTTCTTCCTCTACTTCGAGGACGTGGACCTGGCCCGGCGCATGGACGCGGCCGGCTGGGGCGTCCACTACGTGCCGGACTCCGAGATGGTCCACCACTACCGCCGCGGCAGCCACGGGGGCTTGCTCTCTCGCGAGAAGCTGCACCACATCGCCAGCGGGGTGCGCTACCTGACCAAGTGGAGCTCCTGGGCCCGCAGCCTGAGCCGCTTCCTCGGCGCCGCCGGCGTCGTGCTGTTGCTGGTGCTGGACATGTTGCTGATCAACGGCGGCTTCTTCACCTGCCTCGCGGCGCGGGAGCAGCTGGCCGGCCCGATGCCGGCGTCGATCTACGCGGTGTCGGACTTCACCCCTTTTTTGGGCACCGTCAGCGGTACGCTGCTGCTGGCGTTTTTCTCCACCGGGCTCTACCGGCCGGAGCGCTCCCAGGACTGGCTCGGCACCACGGCCCAGACCGTCAAGGCGGTGACCTTGGTGGCCCTGGCAGGCTCGGTGTTTCTGCTGCTGGTGCCGTCCTATCGGCCGGGGGTCATCTCCTCGCGGCTGCTGTTGATCCTCTACTACTTCTTCCTCATCTGCTCCGTCTGCGGCAGCCGCCTGCTGATCAAGGGGGTGCTGCGCAACCTCTGGCGCCAGCACGTGATGCTGCGACGCATCGTGGTGGTGGGCGAGACCGACCCGGCGCGGCTCATGGCCGACGCCATCCGCGCCGAGCCGATCACCGGCTATGAGGTGGCCGACGTGCTGCCGATGCCCGACGGCAACGGTGGAGACATCGACAGCGCCCTGGTGGACGAGTTCAAGGAAAGGCTGAGCGACCTGCAGCCGGGCGGCGTGGTCTTCGTGGCCCACCGGCTGTCGTTCCGCAGCTACGTGCCCCTGGTGCTCGAGAGCCTGGAGCGCAACCTGGAGGTGCGCGTGGCCACCAGCCTGGACCTCTTCCCCTACATGGCCGAGCGGTCCGGCGAGATCTGCGGGCAGCCGGCGGCCGACGTCACGCGCACGCCGATGTACGGCGTCAAGTGCATGGCCAAGCGGGTCAGCGACGTGGCCTGCTCCCTGTTGGGCCTGGTGCTCACCATCCCGGTGGTGGCCTTCTTCGGCGTGTTGATCAAGCTGCACGACGGCGGGCCGGCCTTCTTCTTTCAGCACCGCCACGGCAAGGGCGGGCGGCGGTTCAAGATCATCAAGCTGCGCACCATGGAGGTGGACGCGGTGGTGGACCAGGACGCCAACGAGGCCGAGGGGCCCCTGACCCACGTGCCCAACGACCCTCGGGTCACGCCCATCGGGCGCTGGCTGCGCTTCCACAAGATCGACGAGCTGCCGCAGATGCTCAACGTGCTCATGGGCCACATGTCCATGGTGGGGCCGCGGCCGCCCATCGAGGAGGAGGTGCGGCAGTACGCCGAGTGGCAAAAAGGGCGGCTCTTCGTCCGCCCGGGGCTCACCGGGTTGTGGCAGATCGACAAGAAGCGCAAGTGGCGCTTCAACGAGATGGTGGAGCTGGACCTGCAGTACATCCTCAACTGGTCGCTGATGCTCGACTACACCGTGATGGTGCGCACGGTGCAGGTGGTGCTGAGAGGGAGCTGAGATGATGAACCTCAACCCAAGACTCAAGCGCGCGCTGCTGCTCGGCGGCTCGGGGCTGCTCGGCGCGGCGCTGGAGCCTTGCCTGCGCGAGGCCGGCGCCCAGGTGGAGGCGCCCCCCAGCGACAAGTGCGACATCACGGACCTCAACGCTGTGCGCGCCGCCCTGGCCTACGCGCGCTACGACGTGGTGATCAACTGCGCGGCCCAGTCCAGCGTGGACCAGGCCGAGCGGGAGCCGGAGCCGGCTTACGCGGCCAACGCGGTCGGCGCCCACAACGTGGCCCTGGCCGCCGCCGCCGCGGGGGTTCCCCTGTGCCACCTGAGCACCGACTTCGTCTTCGACGGCGCGGCCCGCGAGCCTTACCGCGAGCACCAGGCGACCGGCGAGCCCAGGAACCACTACGGCCGCTCCAAGCTGCTGGCCGAGCAGCTGGTGCGCGAGACGTGGGCCCGGAGCTTCATCGTGCGGGTCGCTTCGCTCTTCGGCGGCGGGCGGCGCAACTTCGTCACCTGGGTCCTGGCCGACGCCGACCCGGCCGCGCCGCTGACCATCGTGGCCGACCGCTTCATGTCGCCCACCTGGACCGACGACCTGGCCCGGCAGCTGGTGGCGCTGCTGGCCACGCCGTACTACGGCACCTATCACGCCGCGGGCGTGGGGGTGACCAGCTGGTACGAGCTGGCCGCCGAGGCGCTGACCCTGGCCGGCGAGGACCCGCGGGGGGTGACGCCGGTGGCCGACGTCGAGCTGGACGCCCCGGCCAGCCGCGCCCCCTACACCGCCCTGGACAATCACATGCTGCGTCTGCGGGGCATCCACCGCATGCTCCCCTGGAGGGAGGCGTTGGCCCAGTTTATCGGAGGAAAAGGATGATCGCCGGCGCCGAGTACAAGAGGCTGCAACCCCACGACGACCAGCGCGGCTGGCTGGCGGAGATTGTGCGCTCCGACGACCCTCACTTCGATCAGTTCGGGCAGGTCTACATGAGCGTGACCTACCCCGACGTGGTCAAGGCCTGGCACCTGCACCAGCGGCAGATCGACCTGATCACCTGTGTCAGCGGCACCATCCTGCTGGTGCTCCACGACCTGCGCGACGGCTCGCCGACCCGCGGGCAGACCGACGAGCACTACCTCGGCCGCCACAACATGGGGCGGGTGCGGGTGCCGGAGGGCGTGCACCACGGCTGGAAGTGCGTCTCCAATCACGAGGCGCTGGTGATCAGCCTGGTCTCGGAGCTGTACGACAAGGCGAACCCCGACGAACACCGCCTGCCCCCCCACTCCGATCAGATCCCTTACGACTGGGCCCGCCGCGACGGGTGACGGCCACGCCGTGGACGCCGACCATCCCCCCGAGGACCTCTACCGGGCGGCGCTGGCGATGTACCGCCGGTGGGGACGCTTCCTCGCCCCCGACGAGATCGTGGCCGCGGGCTTTACGGTGGAGCGCGCCGTGCACGCCGGCCCCGCGCGAGACCTGACCCATGACGGCCGGGCGCTGATCCTGGACTACGACGGCACCCTGCGCCACAACCCCGCAGGCGGCACCTACCCGGCCCACCCGGACCAGGTGCGGCTGCTGCCCCGGCGGCGGGAGGTGCTGCGCCGGTATGTCGAGGATGGCTGGCTGCTGCTGGGCGTCTCCAACCAGAGCGCGGTGTCCCGGGGCGAGATCGACCTGGCCACGGCCCGGGCCTGCTTCGCTCGCACCAACGAGCTGCTCGGGTTGCAGATCCCGGTGCTCTTTTGTCCACACGGCAAGGAACGGATCCGGTGCCTCTGCCGCAAGCCGATGCCGGGCCACGGCGTGCAGCTCGCGGAGGAGCACCGCCTGGACCCGGGGCGCTGTCTGTTCGTGGGAGATCGTGAGTCGGACCGACAGTTCGCCGAGAACGTGGGGTTCGGCTTTGCCTGGGCCGATGACTTCTTCGCCTGAACCAGGGCCAGTCGGCATGGTGAGCACAGGACGAATCGGGGCAGATTAATATTCCAGCGCCGGTCGCTTGCGCGGGTGTTTCTGTCTGCTACGAATCTTCATGGACAATTGCCGGTCGCTTGCGCGGGTGTTTCTGTCTGCTACGAATCTTCATGGACAATTCAACGAGCTACACCAGAACAATCACCGTGGCCGCGGGCGTTGACGATGCGTACCGCGCGCTCACCGCCGGCTTCGGCGCCTGGTGGACCACCGCCTGCGACCAGATCATCGAGGGCATCGGGGACCACGTACAGGTCACCTTTCAAGGGCTGGAGTCGCGTTGGACCTTCAAGGCCGCGCGGCTGGAGCCCGGCCGACGAGTGGAGCTGAGCTGCGTGGACTCCAACATGGTCATGCTGGACAAGCCGGAGGTGCCCCATGACGAGTGGATCGGCTCCAAGCTCTGCTGGCGGGTGAGGCCCCTGGGCGACAAGACCGAGATCCACTTCGAGCACCGCGGCCTCACCCCCGAGCTGGCCTGCTACGACATGTGCGAGGCCGGCTGGGACGCCTACTTCGGCGAGAGCCTCAAGGCGTACCTCGAGACGGGGAACGGCGAGCCGTTCGGGGCAGCTGCCACGTAGCTGGCCCCGCAACCGCTGATCATTTATATTGCCGACCATGCGCGTCCTCATGGCGGTACATCAGATCCCCCCCGAGGTGGGCGGCGTGGGCCTGTTTTCGGTGCACCTCTGCCGCGCCATGGCGCGGGCGGGGCACCAGGTGACCCTGCTGGCTGGCTCCGAGGAGCGGGTGGACGGCTCGCCCGAGGTGACGGAGGTCGAGGCCGCGGCCCCGGGGGTGCGCACCCTCAGCCTGCGCCGACCGCGGCGGCGGGGCGGCTTCCTGGCTGACCTGGTGGACCCGGCGGTGGACGCTGTCCTGAAGCGAACCATGGACGCGGAGGCGCCGGACGTACTGCACATCCAGCACACCGTCGGCCTGTCGCCGCGACTGGCCGCGACGGGCCGGGCCGCGGGGGCAGCGGTGGTGGCCAGCGTGCACGACTACTGGCCCATCTGCCAGCGCATCGACCTGCGACGGCCCGACGGCGAGCAGTGCGACGGCCCGGCCGGTGGCGTGCGTTGCGCCTCTTGCATGCCCGGGGAGCGGGCGCACGGCCTGCTGGCCGGGCTGCGTCGCCGGGCCGTAGGCGGCGCGCGCCTGGCGCCCTACGTCCTGCGGACCCAGCTGGTGCAGGGGGCCTACGCCGGGGCCCACCGCATCACCTGCCCCTCACCGGCGACGGCCCGGTTGCTGTCGACGGCCGGCTTCCCCGCGGACCACGTGGTGGTGGTGGACTACGGCATCCCGCCTTTGACCGGCGTGGCCAGCGTGCCCCGGCCGGGGCGCCCTTTTCGCGTTGGCTACCTCGGCACCCTCGGCCCGCACAAGGGCGTGGGCGTGGCCCTGCGCGCCCTGGGCCAGAGCCCCGCGGCCGGCTGGCAGCTGCACGTCCACGGCGGGCCCCTGCGTGACGAGCGGCTCCGCGGAGAGCTGGAGGCAGCCGGGGACCTGGCCACCTACCACGGCCCCTACGTCGAGCACCACCTGCCCGGCCTGCTGGCCGAGCTGGACGCGGTGGTCATCCCCTCGCTGTGGCGGGAGACCGGCCCCATGGTCTGGATGGAGGCCCTCTCGGCGGGCGTGCCGGTCATCGCCTCCCGCCTGGGCGCCCTGGCCGAGCGGGTGCGCCACGGTGAGGACGGGCTGCTCTTCGAGCCGGGCGACCCCGGCGCCCTGGCCGCGGCGGTGGAGCAGTGCATGGCCCGCTACGACCACCTGCGCCAGGGCGTGATGCAGCGCACCGTGCGCACCGTGGAGGACGCCGCCGGCGAGCTGCTGGCGCTCTACAGCGAGCTGGTCGGATGAAAGTGGCCGTCACCCTGGCCGTCCCCTGCTACGACGCCGCCCGCACCCTGGGGCCGGTGCTGGCCGGTGTCCGGCGCCAGGCCGTCGCCCCCGACGAGGTGCTGGTCATCGACGACGGCTCGCGCGACGACACGGCCCGGCTGGCCCGACGCCTGGGCGCCCGGCTGGAGCAACACGAGCGCAACCGCGGCCTGGCCGCCGCGCGCAACACCGCCCTGGAGCACGCCAGCGGCGACGTGGTGGTCTTCGTCGACGCCGACGCCGTGCCCCACCCGGACCTGGTGCGCCGCCTCACGGCCGGGTACGACGACGACGCGCGGCTGGCCGCCGTGGGCGGACAGATCCTCGAGATCGGCGGCGCGTCCGCGGTGGACCGCTGGCGGGCGGCCTTCTGGCGCCAGACCCTGGGCGACCGCCCCCTGGACGACGCCCCCTTCGTGGTGGGCGCCTGCTGCAGCGTGCGGCGGTCTGCGGCGCTTGCCGCCGGCGGCTTCTCGCCGGCCTACCGCACCAACGGCGAGGACGTGGACATCTCGGTGCGCCTGCGCGCCAGCGGGCAGCGCCTGGCCTACGATCCGCGGGCGCTGGTCTACCACGGCCGGCGCGACACGCTGAGCAGCCTGCTGACCATGATCTTTCGCCACAGCCGGGATCAGGTGCGAGCCCTGCGCGGCGGCGGCGAGCCGGTCTCGCCGGTTGTGCTCAACGCCCTGCGCTGGGGACCGGTGACCTGCGTCAGCAGCCTGCGCCGCCACAGCAGCCCGACCCTCGGCGGCCTGTCAATGGTCTGCCATGGAGCGTCGCTGGCTGGTTGCGCGGCGGGGCTGGCGAAGAAGCTGTGAGCTAACTGCTGGCGCTCTACACGTGATCGATGATCACTCGCCGGGTCTGTCCGTAGACCCAGTTGCCGGCCAGCATGAAGAAGACGGCGAAGACGGTGAGGTATAACACGTCCCCCAGCGGGGGCAGGCGGTTGTAGAGGATCAGCGAGCGGTACCCCTCAACCACGCAGGTCATGGGGTTGGCGTCGATGATCTGCCGCAGCACCGGCGGCAGGAAGTCCCGCGGGTAGAAGATGGGCGTGGCCAAAAACCAGATGGTGAGGATCGACTCGGACAGCGCCCCGAGGTCGCGGAACATCACCGTGATGCAGGCCACGCAGAGGCCGATGCCGAGGGCGATGCAGATCTGCGCCGGCAGCAGCACGATGATGCCCAACGCCAGCGGCCCGGGGGGGTTGCCGAAGATGACGGCCAGGGGGAGGAAGATGGCCAGGGCGATGCATCCCTCCATGAAGGTGACCAGCACCCTCGAGGCCGGCAGCACCACGGGCGGCACCGGCAGGCGCCGCAGCAGGTGCGACTGCTCGATGAAGACCGACGCAGACTTGCGGATGCTGTCGGCCACCATGTTGAACGAGATCATGCCGCAGATGAGGAAGAGGCCGAACTCGGAGACGCCGCCCTTGGCGCCCACCCTGACCTTGAGCACGACGGCGAAGATCATGGTGTACATCACGATCATGGTCAGGGGCTGGAGCACGGCCCAGAGCACGCCGAGGGCCGAACCGGAGTAGCGGCCCCGAAAGTCGTTCACCGCCAGGCGGGCGATGAGCACGATATTGTCCAGCAGATCGCGGATCATCATGGGGAGGTACTCTACCTGGATGCAACTTGTTCAGTGGAGATGGCGGAGAGGTCTGCGGAACGCTCGGCCACAGCGCGACGCAGCCGGCGACGCTCGTGGGCCGGCAGCAGCTCCCCCCTGCCCACGTTGAACTTCAGCGGGTCCACGTGCTTGCCCCGGACCTTGATCCCGTAGTGCAGGTGTGGGCCGGTGGAGCGGCCGGTGGTGCCGACGTAGCCGATGACTTGCCGCTGCCGCACCTTGGTGCCGCGCTTGAGCTTGCGGGCGAAACGAGACAGGTGCATGTAGACCGTCTCCACGCCTCTGTCGTGGGCCAGCTTGATCATGTTGCCGGCGGCGCCGTAGCGGCCGATGACCACGATCTTGCCGTCCGACGGCGCCCAGACGGGGGTGCCGCGCGCCGCGGCGTAGTCCACGCCAAAGTGGCCCTTGGTCTTGTGCAGGATCGGGTGGAAGCGCCGCTTGTTGAACTTGGAGCTGATGCGGCGGAAGTTGAGCGGCATCTTGAGGAAGGTGCGCCTGAGGTTGCGGCCCTGGGCTGTGTAGTGGCCCTGCTTGCCGTTCCGCGACTTGTGGTAGTAGGCGCGGAAGGTGCCCTTGGCGCCCTTGTACTCGGCGGCGAGGATGCGGCCGTAGGCGAAGAACTTGTCGCCCATGTACTTCTTCTCCACGATGATGCGGAACGTGTCGCCCGCCCGCGGGTCGGCGTACCAGTTGACGTCCCAGGAGAAGAGGTGGGTGAAGCTGGCTACCAGCGCCGCGCCCTCCCCTGCCCTGGACATCGTGCTGTTGAGCGATGACGAGACTGTGCCGCCGAGCCGCACCTTGCGGATGTCCAGCTCGACCTCTTCACGGCTGGCGGTGAGGCCGCCGAGGGCGCTGCGCTTGACCACCACCGACTTGATGTTGGAGAGGTGGTAGGTGAACTTGCGGATCTTGCCGGTCTTGGGGTCCAGGCGCACCTCGTAACGGTGCTTGGGCCGCAGCGAGCGCATGTTGAGCTTGGTGCGCAGGGCCGCGATCAGCGAGGAGACCTGCTTGCGGCTCAGCTTCTGCGAGGCGAGGGCCGAGGAGAGGCCGAGGTGCCCCTTGAGGGCCCCCTGCAAAACGAGGGAGTCGTCCCGCGGATCGGCCACCACCTTCTTCCTGGTGGGCTTGCTCTCGTCGCTGGACTCCGCTTTTTCGGCCTTCTGGCCGGTCGTGGCCTTGTTGATGGCGCTGGTCTTGAGGATGTCCTGGATCGAGGTGCCGCCGCGGAAGAAAAAGACGTAGAGGTTGATCCCCACGAGCACCGCGAACAGGGCCCCGAGACGCATGCTGCCCTTCCAGCCGCTGCGGCGGCGGGCGCGCTTGCGCTGGTTTCGAAAGCCATAGTAATCGGGGCGCTGCATTGTTGCCTCGAGGTGCTCTGTGTCTCTGCTGCTTCGACGGGACTCTTCTGGGTATCACGCGGCCGTGGCGGGTGTCAATTTGGTGGATCTGGTGCCGCGGGAGGGCGCCAGAGTCAGCCGGCCTGCTCCAGCAGCTCCCGGGCGTTGGCCCTGGCCCGGGCGGTTACTCGCTTGCCGCCCAGCATGCGCGCCAGCTCCTCCACGCGCTCGTCGGGATCCAGCTGCTGCACGAAGGTGTTGGTCCGCTTGCCGCGGGTCTTTTTGCCCACGTGCAGGTGCCTGCGGGCGTGGGCCGCCACCTGGGGCAGGTGGGTCACGCAGAGCACCTGGCGGTGCCGCGCCACCTCGGCGAGGTACCGCCCCACCACGTCGGCCACGGCCCCGCCGATGCCCGCGTCCACCTCGTCGTAGATGGAGGTGGTCACCGGGTCGTGCTGGCCCAGGACCCGGCGCAGGGCCAGCATCACCCGGGACAGCTCGCCCCCCGAGGCCACTCGGGACAGCGGCCGCGGCGGCTCGCCGGGGTTGGTGGCGATGAGGAACTCCACGGCGTCCCAGCCGGAGGCGCCCAGGCGCCGGTCGTCGAAGCAGATGGCGGGATCGTCCCCCGCGCGGACTGCCCGGGGCGTGACCTCGGCCTTGAGCCGGGCGCCCTTCATGCGCAGCTTGGAGAGGTGGCGCGTCACGGCGCGGCCGAGCTTGGTGGCGGCAGCCTTGCGCGAGGCGGTGAGGCTGGCGGCCCGGCCCTCGGCGGCCTCCCGGGCAGCGGCCAGGTCCGCCTCGAGGGACTCCAGCCGGTGCTCCAAAGACTCGAGGTCGGACAGCTCCCGGGTCATCTCCTCCTGCCGTGCGAGGATCTCGTCCACCGATCCGCCGTGCTTGCGGCCCAGGCGGTGGATCAGATCCAGCCGCTCCTCCACCTGGTCCAGGCGGGCTGGATCCAGGTCGATGTCGGCGGCGTACTGGCGCAGGCTGAGGGCCACGTCCTCCACCAGCACGCTGGCCTCCTCCAGCTGGCCGGCCAGCGTCTCCAGGGCCGGATCCACGTGCAGCAGGGCGTCCATCCGTCGCTTGAGCTGACCCAGGCGATCCAGCACCGAGTCGTCCTCGCTGTACAGCTCGCGCTCGCCGCTGTCCGCCAGCTCAGCCAGCTCCGAGGAGCGCTGGAGCCGGCGCCGCTCGACGGCCAGCTCCTGGTCCTCGCCGGCGGAGAGATCCGCCTCGGTCAGATCCTGGAGTTGATAACGTAAAAAGTCCAGCCGCTCGGCGTGCTGCCGCTCGTCCATGCGCGAGCGGCTCATGACATCGGCGGCCTCGCGCAGGGCCCCGTGGGCCTGAGCCATGGACGCCAGATCCCTGGCCGGCACGCCCATGGCGTCCAGGATCCCACGGTGGGTGGCGCGATCCGACAACAGGTGCGATTCGTGCTGCCCGCTGATGTCGATCAGCTGCTCGGTGAGCGCCCGTAGCATGGCGGCGGTGTGCAGGGACCCGTTGACGCTGATGCGTGCTCGCCCGCCCTTGGAGACCACCCGGCGCACCAGCGCCTCACCGCCGTCGAGGCCTGCATCCTCCAGGGCCTTGCGAGCCCGGGGCGAGTCGGAGAGGTCGAAGAGGGCCTCCACCACGGCCTCCTTGCAGCCCGCGCGCACCATGTCGGTGCTGGCGCGCCCCCCCCGCAGCAGGCCCGCGGCCCCCACGATGATGGACTTGCCTGCGCCGGTTTCCCCGGTTAATACGTTGAGGCCGGGGCCCAGGGTGAGCTCCACGTCGTCGATGATTGCGAGATCCCGTATGTGTAGCTGAACTAGCATCGACTCGAGGAGTTACCACTATTTGTGTTGACAGGCTACCTCGGACACTGTAATTAAGTGCGGCTTCGGGGCCAAGGTCCGCCCATGTGCCTCGTTGGTTACCAAGTAGAGTTGCATTAGTCAGGGAAATGACAATGAAAAAGACGTACTCGGCAAAGCCGGAAGAGGTGCCGCGCGACTGGATCCTGGTGGATCTGGACGGCAAAACCCTCGGACGGGCCGCCACCAAAATCGCCGACGTCCTTCGCGGCAAGACCAAACCCCAGTTCACCCCGCACGTGGACACGGGCGACTTCGTGGTCGTGATCAACGCCCACAAGGTAGCGCTCACCGGCAAGAAGCTGGACAACAAGCGCTACTACAAGCACAGCGGCTACCCCGGCGGGATGCACACCAAGACCGCCGCGGAGATGCTGGAGAGCAAACCCGAGGAGATCATCCGGCACGCCGTCAAGGGCATGCTGCCGAAGAACTCTCTGGGCAGGAAGCTGCTCAAGAAGCTCAAGATCTACGCCTCGGCCGAGCACCCGCACGCGGCGCAGCAGCCCACGCCGCTGGAGTTGTGAGATGAGTGAAAACACCGACAAATACTATGGTACAGGGCGCCGCAAGGCCGCCGTGGCCCGCGTCTGGCTCGTGCCGGGCACCGGCTTGATCCAGATCAACGGGCGCCAGCTGGAGAACTACTTCCCGCGCGCCACCAGCGTGATGATGCTGATGCAGCCCCTGGTGCTGACCCAGACCGAGGGCAAGTTCGACATCAAGGTCAACGTCTTCGGCGGTGGCCAGACCGGGCAGGCCGACGCGGTCAAGCACGGCATCTCCCGCGCGCTGCTGCAGTACGACCCCGAGCTGCGTCCGACGCTCAAGAAGGCCGGCTTCCTCACCCGTGACGCTCGCGTCAAGGAGCGGAAGAAGTACGGTCAGCCTGGCGCCCGCAAGCACTTCCAGTTCAGCAAGCGCTAGTCGAGCTGTGGCTGGCGGCCGTTGGCGGTCAGCTCGCTCCGTTCCAGCCTCCCTGCACACCCATGGTACGATCGACCTCATGGGTGTGGAATGTCCTGTCTAAAGCCCACTTCAACGCTGTGTCTGCTCGCCGGCCTCCTGGCCGTTGGGTGTGATCCGCCGCCGGACTCCGCGCAGCTCTGCCAGACCCTGGTGACCAGCATCTCTGCGGCGGCCTCCGCAAAGATCTATCAGCCCATGGAGACCTGGGACGTGTCCAGCGGCAAGGCCCACCAGGCCTTGCTGGGATACCGCCTGCCTGCCTCGACGCCGGCAGACGGCGTGCCCGAGCGCGGCGAGCCCGCGCTCAAGGGGTTCGAGATTCGCGTCGACATGCAAGGCATCGGGCTGACCACGCCCCAGGACAGACTACAGTGGTGGACTCCGGTGGCGGCGTCGCCGGGGTTGGGTTCCACAGGAGGACCTGCGGTGGTCCTGCCCTGGTGGCTGGCCAGGGACCTGGCGACGGTCGTGTCCGCCTCCCCTTCTGTGTCCGGCTGGCCGGTGGCCTACGTTATCGTATCCGCGGTGGTGTCCCTGGAGGGTGAGGACGTGTCGTGTGCTGCTGTCGTCTGGCCGGTGCAGGTTTGCAACGGCTGCCTCGGTTAGAGCACTGGTTCTACTGTCACCACTTGTCGACCTTGGTGCCCACTGAGGGTGCGGGCGACGCGTTGCCGGCGCCGACGCTGATGGTCAGGCCGTTGACCCGCACGCGGCCCGCGGCCCCGCCACCGCCGCCACCACGGTAGGCGTTGGAGCCGCCCTTGCCGTTGGTGCTGGAGCGGGCGCCGCCGTTGCCGCCGTCACCGAACTCCCAGAACGACTCGCCGCCCTTGGCCGCGCCGGTGGAGGCCTTGCCCCCCTCGCCGCCGGGCGCGTTGGGGAGCGCGCCGGAGCCGCAGCCGCCGCCGCCGCCGTTGGCCGCCAGCAGGCCCTTGACCTGCATGGAGTAACTCTCCAGCAGGATGGCCCCGCCCGAGCCACCGCCGCC
>PVBE012736676.1_pt1 | contig 14297 bp, 6 predicted proteins | sample 1631181 | NCBI WGS metagenome assembly PVBE01 (sample SAMN08397723, study PRJNA350692) | Marine metagenome, whole genome shotgun sequencing project. | isolation source: water | place: Pacific Ocean | collected 2012-04
CACCAACAATCCCTATCGTTTCAATCAATGGCGCATGCCCTGCGGGAACGCTTATTTCCGGAACAAACTCGCCACCCATCTTCTCGTCGTCGGAATGGATAGTGAAATTGTCTGGGGTTCCCCACGCATATGAAACAGGACAAACCTACAATATGACCCTCACGCTGGAACATTCATCCAATCCAGGCGGTGGATTTTTCCTTTCAACGGAGGGAATTGGCACATTCTCATGGGATGAAAATCAACTCATTCGTCCGGAAAGAGACAGTGGTGAGGATAAGTCTGCGACTTCAACATCATCAGGAATTACTCAATCAGACTACACAGAACCTGCTGAATGGATATTCACATGGACAGCACCCGAATCTGATATCGGTGATGTTGCATTCTGGGTCATTGGAAACATGGTTAATGACGATAATGCACCGAATTCAGATGACAATTGGAACTCACTATCATTCGTGGTCAATTCACCCAGTGAAACATCCGCATCTTCAGACCAAAGTTCACGAGTTATTTCCTCAGGTGATCACAGTTTATTCGACCAAGAAGTTGACGAAGAGGCAATTGAAATTGAGCATCAACAAGCAATTTCAGTAGTAGTCATGCAGACTGGTGTCACTTGGTTCTTCATCTCCCTCACAGCTCTTCTGGTTGGTGCCGTAGTCCAAAAAGAAATTCTTGAACGAAAATTCGGAACAGGACCTGCACATCTCGACACTCAATTGGCCTACCCTGAAGGTCTTCGTAGGGGTGCCTTGTCAGTTGGTTTTGCATTCCTAGGTCTGTATTGGTTGGCTGGAGATGCAGCAACATATCTGTGGTCTACAGCATTCTTCTGCTGTGTATGGTCTGGATACGGTGTTTACAGAACGGTATTGGCAGCCCGAACGCCACCTACTGTGAAGGACATGATGTGAGGTGGGCGGTTGCGACTCCGCCTGTCAAGGGATGCTGAACGGCCCCTTAGAATGCACATTGATGAATTGGCAGTCCGTGGAACAGCCTTACTCTTTTTCCTTAGCTTGGCAACAATATTCTGGTGGTGGCAAATCAATCCATTGTTGGAAGGTTGGCTATCCTCTCTTCCATTGGGAGCGTCAGATCAAAATGTTTCAATTTATGACCCAAATGGTTGGATGGGTACACGTTGGTCAATGATTGCATTGTTGGCCCTGATTACCACACTACCTTTGGCAACCCAACAACTCCTTTCCTTCGCTGATGAGGGGTTGTTGCCCAGCGAGAGAAAATGGCTTCACATCATTTCGATTGGTGGAGTAAGTTTGGCATTGATTGCAGCAATTTATTGGTGGTTATGGGGCTATCCAATGGCTATTGAAAACGCCCAAACAATAGCAGGTGTTGACGGCATCGGGGCTCAATATGACGCAGTCCTATTGTTTGAGGTTGGAATTGGAATATCCTGGTGGATATTTTTGACCATCATCTCGTTGATCTGCCTAACCATGGCACGTCTACTATCATTGGTTGTTACTGAACCAGTAGATCCATTCCGCCTCCGTGTGCATGGGTCGATACTTTTCCTTTGGTGGCTGGTGTGCCCCACCGCTCTAGAAGGAATTTGGATTACACTTTCAATTCTGCTCGTAATTATTCCAGAAATTGTGATGCGATGGATGCCCACTCCAATACTTTCATCCAAAGCCCGTGCACCCACATCAGTCTTTGATGCTGAAGGGAGGCTTCATCGTCGTTTGTTTGCAATGTGTCATTGCGAAGGTGCATGCCCAATCATTTCAGTGTCACAATCACCCAATCGTCTCGGTTGGGTTGAAACTCAAGCCCTTTGCTTAGATTCTGATGCCAGAGATGCCCTACTCGATACAATCGTTCGGAACAAAGTCAGTGATTTGGTCATCAGTGGTTGTGATGGAACGCCTTTGCCCATGGAATTCCGCCAGTCAATTGAGTCAACCGACTGTCATTTGTCAGGATTGAATTGGTTAGATACGCCTACAACTCATTCTGAACGCGAGAGTGCCCTTTCAGTCCTTTCTACACCATCGCAAGAATGACTTTTGTGATATCCACCAAGCCGTTGGCTTGAAGCATTACGCTGCATCCGCCATATACATGAGTCGGCTCGCTAGAGTGGCCATTGCCATTGCCATCATCCTCGGCGGGCAATGGTTGGCAAGTCAGCCTGACCTCTACATGCCAATCTTTGATGCCATTAGAGACGAGGTCATCATGACCAATGATGCCGAGATTGTTGATATGCAGGATGATGAAAAATGGCTAGTCATTATAGTAGAATTCCCTGATGTTGAGTCTGGACCTGGATCCGATCAATCTCGGGCAAATGCCATGCTGACTGGTTCGAATTCAGCGGCGACATTTTTCCATGAAATCAGTGCGGGCCGATCAACACTAACTGCTAATGTTCAATCACAAATTCATACCGCCCAACATCACCAAGCAGCATATGGCCGAGATGTGGGTGGTGAACGTGATGTTGGGGATGACGGCACGGGCGGCCCTGCTGGCTTAGTTCAGGAGGCTTTGACAACGACATTTTCCAATATAGACATGGCCCCCTATGATTTGGATAACGATGGTTGGGTGGATCGCCTACTTGTTCTCCATACAGGTGGGGCACAAGAAGAAACACATACCGGACAACATATTTGGAGCCATTATGCTCCATTATCACCTGGATTTTCAGTTGGAGGAAAATCCATTGGTGCCTATACACTTTCATCATTTTCTTCTGACATGGGAACCATGATTCACGAAATGCTTCACATGTTGGGTGCTGTAGACCTGTATGATGTACACAGTGCAATCCCCAGTGGGGAGTGGAGTGGTCTTGGCGATTGGGACATCATGGCCAGTGGAAATTGGAATGGAGGTGGTAGGAACCCCGCCCTCCCTTCATCAGGCACTCTAGATTTGATTGGAGCAAGTGAACCACTTGACCTTGAGGTTGGAGAAAATGGACCTGTTGGGAATGAAGTAATTTCAATCGTCCCTCATGTTTCTAACCAAGGTACTGTGCGCATAAATATTGCACCTGGTGAGTACATTTGGATGGAATCTCGCGTAGATAGTGGATTTGATCGAGATCTTCCAGGTCATGGCCTTCTTGTGACTCATGAAGATAGATATTTTGCTGACTTTGAACACAATGAAGTCAACAGAGATGCTGAACACGCCTATCTGAAAGTCATAGAGGCAGATGGTGATGCGAGTCTGAGTAATGACGACACTAACTCTGGTGAACAGGGAGATGTGTTCACCAGTGGTTCGTTTGGTGCAAATGGCGTTGAAATTTGGGATGGCCATGGCCGATTGGTGCCTTGGACAATCAGCGTAGATTCCTTTGACAATAGTGGAACTGACATCTCAATATCTCATCCAGGCCCCAGCCATGCAGATGTATTGCCACCTAGGGTTCCCATTCGATTGTTAGGACATGAGAATATACCCATATTATATTCAGCCAATCAGGAATGTATGCCTTGGGCAAATGTCCAAAGCGATGATGGTAGAATTGTATCACTCGTTGGGGCAAGAATGCTTTCAGCAGGTGAGAGTGATGAATTTCCATTGGTATTCTCCACATCTTCTCATTCTGGTTCTGATGGTGCCATCACAGGTACATTGGGATGTGGAACTGGAAACCCGGGAATCAATGTGTCAATGAGTTGGAACATAGTCCCCAATCGCCTTGTACCTGAACATATGGATGGAGACATTGATGTTACTCAAATAGCAACTCTAGAACATGTTCTATCATTCGAAGGTCAAGGATACCCACAATATAGCGTTGTGATTGAGGGACCATTGGCTAGAATTGCAACTACAGAGGCCCAACAGAGCCTTGGTCATGGTAGTGTACTTTCACTCCAGGTCAATCCTAACGGACTTCTATCCCCCGGAATGATTGCGAATGGGAAAATACAACTCTATAATTACACAACAAATGAATTTGCGGGCGAATTCAATGTAACACTACAGGCAGAACCACCTGGAGAGGTGGGTGGTGTCCTCATGTGGATTGCAGAACCCGCCAATAATATTCAATTGGTATCGATATTGATGGCACTGTGGGTGATTAGTAGTGGTCGTAAACAGGATAAGCCGGAACAATCACAAAATGACATCCAGGTTCGCCAGCCTGGTGATCATATTCTAGCACAAACACAGATGGGCTATGTTGATGACCCCTATGATGAGTATGGCAACTTACGCCAATAATCAGTGTCGAACAGGGTTTGTCCATCGAGAATCAGAAGGTGGACGTTCTAGCGCGAGGAATCGCCACCCACCGTTTCCAAGTGGCTCCATTGCGCAAAGCCAGTGTTTGTTGACACCGGCAGCGAGTCTAGCGGCAAGACACGCTTCTCCCCAATTTGTTGGTGCTTGATCAAAGGGGACAATTAACCAAGGAGCGTGTTCGCCACCCACCAATCCAGCGTATGCCCTCCATTTTGTTCCATACTTGAAACCTGAGCGGACAGCCAATCCTCGTGAAAGTAAATCGCTTAGAATTCCCATGTGATTTCTTTTTTCACCATCTGGTAATGGCATGGTTGGGTTCACAATCCGACTTACAAGTCTTGATTCTAGTTCTGTAACCCATACTCCATTCTCTAAACTGATACCCATCCCCGAGATTGGCCATTGTTCACGAGGAATATTCATCCAATATCCCTCGTCCGTTTCCTTCGATTCAGCCCATGCATGAGACACAACTCGTCGTTGATCATTGTTCAGCCCGCTAAACGGATTTGTAAGGGGTCCCGATGGATTATGGAAGCAGCAGCGATACGTGACGACACCGTGTTCCTGATCAACAATCAGCAATTCTGGAATTCTCCCCCCGGTTTCAACATTCAGAGTCCATTCAGCTAGTTCATTCCAATTGATTTCATCACTGGCTTTGAACCGTCTAATTTCAGCCAATGCTTCTGCATCCTTAGGTTTTACATTTCTTGACCACCGTAGGGCCCATGATTTTGAGTCTAGTAATACAGCATTGGCGGCATTTAGATTCCCAGCAAGAACGATTTTTTCCCCAGGGAATCGAAGAGCATCAAGTACTTCACATTCAAACAATAAATCTGGATTGTCCTCAAGTGTCTCTGAAAGCCACCCCTCATGAGGTAACGGTAAACCCCGCAAGCGATGTGCATTCAATACTTCAGCAGGTGTCAGGAGTATTCCATCACGAATGGGGCGACCAAAGCAACCTCGCTCCCATAGCCTGTTTGCAGCGCCGCCTAGAATCGCCCAACTTCCATCTCTGTAGACGGGTACAGGAAGGCGACTACCACCGGGGGGAACTGTGGCCATTACACCGGCCGTTCACTGCCGCCCTTTGATTGCAACGCCTTCTAAAGTAGCATTGGGGGGAATTACCTAAGAATCACCACGACCCACGGCAACCCAAGGAGGGTTGGTATTGACGGGTGGAATGTTACTCACATTGACTGTTGAACAACGAGTATTACTTCATTTGTGGGATACTCCACTGGGGGACAATCCATGGGAAGGTCGACCCGAACTAACACAGGCAGGTGTCTCTGAAGCCGTAGGAATCGCTCGAAAACATCTCCCGCGCACACTCAAGAAACTTCGTGAAAAGGACCGAATACTGGAAGAAACACGTCATGTCGCAGGTGCCAAACAGAGATGTAGAGTATATTCACTAAGCCCCGAGGGTCGAAGTGCAGCGAGTGACTTGGTAGGGGATATTCATTCACGCGTAGTCAAAGCGGATGGCGAGCAAACCACTGTTCAACATCTCCACAACCATGCAACTTGTTTACTCGACGTTCTACGAAATATCGATAGTTCAGGGACTTATCGCCTTCCAATTGAAGGTGATGTTGACCTTCAACCCACTCTTGATGGGAGAGATTTGCCATTGGACCACCGTCTAGGCATCTATGACAACATTGTTCGAACCGCATGGAATGATGGAATTGTGACCAAGGATGAACAAGCGATGCTTGATGATATGGCAATTTACTTGGGACTTGAACCACACGATACTGAACCGATTGAGAAGAGAGTTCGTGAAGATAGTATTCGCCCAGATGCCGAAAATAGTTCACTCTACAAACAAATGCTGGAAGTTGCATGGCAAGATGGTGAAGTTGATGCCAATGAACAAGCAATGCTAGATTCACTAGCAGGAATGCTTGGTCTTGATTCAGCAAGAGATGTTCAATTGGATTGGGTTTGTGACCGTCTTGATGATCGCCTCAAGGCATATTGTTCTGCTATGGAGGCCGCATGGCAGGATGGAAAGGTCAGTGATGACGAGGAAAACATGCTAGAAAACATGCGAAATTCATTGACAATTTCTAACGATGAGCACAAGACAATCCTCGGAGTTGTGCGGGCGAAGTTGAATTAGCGCCTTCCACTCGGAGGGGCGAGTAAGATGCCGTGGGTCCTCGACGAAATCATCCAAGCGGAGGTTGATCGCCTCAAACGCTTGCGGGCGATGGTCGATGATATGCCTCCCACAAATGTGACACTGGTGGGCGATTCTGTTCTTGATCGATATGTACACGGTTGGGCAAACCGTCTGAATGCAACAGCTCCAGTGCCTGCTGTCAAAGTCACCTCTACCGATGAATTCGCCGGAGCGGCTGCCCACGTCGCCAGGGGACTTGCTTCGCTGGGATTGAACCCAAAATTGTTCAGCATCATTGGGGGTGATGAGGCTGGTCAAGTTCTGGCATCGAATCTCAAGCAAGAAGGGATAGATACTAGCGGCGTTCGTGTCGTCGCCAACCGACAAACCATTGTAAAAACTAGAATTTATGGGGCAAGGGAATCATTGATTGATCAAAATCAATTGTTGCTGCAAATTGACGATGAACCCCAAGAAGAAATGCCTCCTGCTGTATCTCAGAGATTGACAGTTTCTGCATTGGCATCATTATCTGATGCAGATGTTCTTGTTTTGTCTGATTACAACAAGGGTGCCGTAACAGATGAGGGGGCTCAGCAATTGATTTCTGCAGCCAATGGTAATGGCATCCCCACCATTTGTGACCCTAAATTGACCGGATTAAATCGTACTGAAAATGCCACATGTGTACTTTTCGAAATCCGCGGCCTTGAATTAACACGACGCAGGCTGGGTTTGGAATCATCATTAGATACGGCCCGCAGCCTAATTGAGAAATATCACTGGGAAGCATTGATTGTACTCGGTGGTGCCAACGGTCTGTGGTTGTATACTGCTGATGAAGAACATCACATTCCCTGTCTGATGGATGAAGCCAAGCAAATCATTGGTCTCCACGATGCTGCAGCTGTTGCCATGGCTGCCGCTCTTTCCCAAGGTGCTACTCTACACGATGCGGCAACACTTGCTCATGCGGCGTGTGAAACCATTCTTCGTGCCGAAGAAGGACAAGAAGTACTCGACCGCCGCACATTATCTGCATCTCTGGATGAACGTGCTTGGCAGATGCAAGTCTCAGATCGATGAGATTATTCTTCTGAATCAACACCATTTCCATGTGTAAATGCAAGACATGTCGCTAGAATCACTGAGAATAGAATACTGACACTGAGCAATCTTCCAGAATCTCTCGCAGGCGGGAATGAAGTCATTGCAAGTAAGATGAAAACAGATATTGAAGATAATGCTGCCCACCATCTGGCTGCCATGTCCTGTTTCGTTGGACGGTGTCTTGAACTTGCATGGGAGAGGTAGTCTGCAGCAAATCCCATTCCAAGGAGTACTGCAAGTGCTGTATTCACCCCGCGTCCCCCGAATAAACTCGCCATGCCATCAACTGCTGCACCAATTGCAACAGCGCCTACAGCAATTCGTGCTGCTGGTAGTGTATCTCGAAGAGCCAGGTAAGCGACTAGGAAAATCGCAATTCCAGCAGAAATGATTTGTGTAACACGTGTGCTTTCAAACGTCTGTGCTGCCTCTGCTCCAATGGGTAAATCCCCACCAACCACACCTACCATTCCATTTCTAGCAATCAATTGTTCCACATCATCGGAAAATTGCATGGCAGCATATGAATTTTGACCATCAATGAATACTGCAATAGAGATGCCAGTTGTCACGCCACTGTTCTGTAATCTGAGATCTTCAAACAAGGATGAGTTCCCTTCGTATTCTACAGCATCATCTACTGTATTCATGACGTTCGAATCTGGGATTCCGATGACCATCGGTGTTCTCAATAATCCAGTTTCCAGTGAAATAACACTGGGGTGTTGGCCTATTTGTTTTTGAAGATTGATTACACTCAAATAATCCTCTTGACTATCACCCTCTACATCGATTACAACCCATGCAATTGTGGTTGATGCAAGCACATATTTCGATTGTAAATCCTCCATTTCTTCTAGGGCAATGTCATCGTCAGGGAGAAATTGTTCGACTTCTAGTACATGGACACCTGGTGGTGAAATGACAGTAATTGTGGCGAGTAGAAGTAAGGTGACGGGCCACGTCCAAGAAGCAGAAATGCCAGAGGTCGAGTGCGTCAAAACTTCGTCTTTTTCTGTTCGACAACTCATATAGAAATCTTCCAGCACATATCGAGTTAGAACCCAATCTAGGAAGATTCCAATTGCCATCACCAAACCTAATGAGCGCTGTGCTCGAATCGGTGAAAACAAGGCAAGAGATACAGCAGCAATTGTAGTCACCATGGCGACAAAGAGCATACTACGCACCTCCTCACGATTACGAGACGATCTAGAATACCAAAATGCCCCATCTACTGCCACCCCCATAATGATTGGAAGAGCAATCCCATCTAGGATTGAAAATTCAAACCCTAATGCCGCCAATGCCCCAAGTTCTGCTCCGATGACAAGCCCCACCCCGCCAATTGTAGCCGCTGCCGTTTTCCAATTACGTAATCCGATGGTCAGCATTGCTGCAAGGATGAAGATGGATGGTATCATGACAAATTTCAGGTCTTCTTCTGCAATTGCTTTGGCCCTACCATATAGCATATTTACTCCGACAGCTGAAACTTCGTAGTCTGTATTTCCACTTACTTTGTCGGCCCATAATTTGAGTTGGTTCCAATCGCCCCCATTGTCACTGGCCCCAACATAAACAATCCATAGTATCTCATTGGTTGCAGGTGGTTGTGTGGAGGATGCACCGGAGAATGCAGGACAGGCTACTCCGAAATTTGTTTCTTCGGGAAACATTAGCATTGACACCTCAAAGGCTTTTTTCTCTTCATCAGTCGCATTATTGCCACACCAACCATCTTCAATTTCAGGCAAAAGCACATCTGCCCACCTTGTGGCACTTTCAAGTGAACGATTCCGCGAATCAAACGCATCAGACCAAGCCGAAAAAGGAGTTACAAGCCGATCAATAAACAGTGAATCATGGTCGCAATCAGTTTCTTTCAAACATGAATCCCATGCAGTATCTGGATCGGTGCCTTCAAGGAAGTCATTTTCGAGTTGTATCAATTCTTGAACTCTGCTAAGATTACTGGTAATGTGTTTTCCATCCTCATGTCGAAATCGCAAAACCAACTGATAGTTCTCCTCCACAACTCCCTCTTCTCTGATTCGAATTGCTGCCTCATCATCAAAGATTACCTCTGTATTCATCTTCGGATTTACAGGGTAAGCAAACAGCAATCCTGCCGATAACAGCATTCCAACGACAAGGGCGAGTCGGAGTTGCTCTGGTCGCATGACATCCATCGGGCAGTACTTCGGCCATATCAGCACAGCGGGTGTCCTATAGGGACACCCGGTGTTTTCCAATGATTAGTTCAGACCCATTCTGCCCAATTGCCAGTTTCAGAGTCGCGGTACCACCATGAACCACTACCACTTGGATATTCTAGGACTTCGTAACCATCTTTCATTTCACCACGCATATTCGGTGGTGGTCCACTGGGGCCACTGTCAAACAAGCGATCTTGTGCTGGTATCATGTTATCTGGTTCATTGAGCCAGTGATCTTCCTTCTCTTCACGATTCCTTAGGAATAACACCAATCCTGTGACGGCCAGAATACCTGCTGCCACACCGGCACCAATGAGGACAACTGTCGTCGTACTTGAGCCGCTAGATGCCCCACCCTCTCCCTGGTTATTTGGGTCATTATTTTCCTCAGTCCCATTGTTGGTCGTTCCATTGGTAGAATTGTTTGGGTCAGGGTTCGGACCAGGGTCTGGATTTGGGTCAGGATCGGGGTTTGGGTCAATCATATCGTTAGGGTCACAAACAGCATCATCAGTATCGGCGTTATTGCCAATCCCATCCCCGTCACAATCAGCCGATTCATTTGGATCGTTTGGGGCCCAATCTTCTGAATCAATGACGTTATCACCATCTGAATCTGTTGGTAATTCTTCACCATCATCAGTCTCAACACCTTCTTCGGTAACAATAATCGTCAATTCCTCAGTGTTGTACATCTCACCTGAGAATCGAATTAGAATCGTACCTTGAGTAACTCCAAAGGAAATCTGCCCATCTTCGTTCGTTATCAAACCATATAGTGTGATGTTGTTGCGAATGAGAACTGCCGATAAATCCTCAATGGGTTGATTTGTTTCACTATCAGTGGCCGTAATTTGTATTACGTCACCAGGTAGAGGATTCGCTGGACTAAAGCTCAGTGTCATGTTCATCATCACAGGCGGCTCGGGATTCGGCTCGGCGACTTCTGTGTCCAGTGCAGCCACCACGGTTGCATCTTCGCCTTCGCCAATTTGTGCAACTGCAATCACGGTGTAATCATCCTGAGGTGCAGACAAATCTGACAAGTGTAAATCCGCACTGGAGCCGATGCCCCACGCGACTGAATCGAGACTACCGAGGGCATCATCAAAGAGGTCGTAAATTGCCTCCTCCTCTTCCTGACCTTCGAGTTGTTCATCGTTAGAGCAGACATTGTCGGATTCCCACTCAATTGACCATTCGGCTACGTTAACATCAATCTCCATGAATCCAGAATCAACAGTCAATCTGTATGTGCCGGAAGTGAGGTCATAGGTCGCTTTGAAATTGTCATCCCAATCCCATTCTTTGTCCCAATCTTGTACCGGTTGTACAGTATTTCCAGCCTCATCAGTGAGCACTGCATTCGGTGAATACGGGTTTGTATGTACGAATTCATTCGAATCAGATCGCAACTCCATTTTGACATTGCTTTCCACTTGACCCATCTCGTTCCAACTTTCTTCGATCCAACCACTGGCTTCCTCACAGGTGGCTTCTAGTTGTGTTTCTGTATTGACCCAACCCATGACCTCGTCACGAAGCACAGTCCCATAAGCGAGTTCAGTGAATGCTGAGAGGTCGATGGATGCAGGGTCGAGACCGACCTTGGGTGTGGCTACCGCGAGGATTCGCGATGCGACCCCATCATCAGCATCTAGGGCGATGTTGGTGGTCTGTCCCGGTCCAAGTGACCCGTCAAACTCAAGTGTCCCTGGGTCATTCATAATCAGTCCAAAGTGTATCGCAGTTGGCCATAGTGCCTCCTCTTCCATGATGAGGCTGGCCACCAGTGTCAATGGGGCCTCAATGTACACACCTTGAGTCTGGGAAGTGGCGCCGTTCTGAAACTCCAACTCATATTCTTGAGGTTCACCCCATGCGTCCTCAGCGATGTCTGGGAATGCAATCCCGAGAGGGATTGGCATCAGCATCAGCATGGCAGTATAATCCTCATTTCCCATTCCTGTAGTTGTGACTTCGATGGTCGCCTGTCCACTCGAAGATGGAGTGGCAACATATACTGGAATTCCGGCAAACGTTGTTTGTTCAGTAATTCCAGAGAGCGCAATTGTTGCTTCAGTGGCAGCCCCTACATTCATCCCGACTCCAATCAATTCGACACCATCTCGAACAAACTTGGTCTGAACCACACTCATGTATGCGCCTGGCAATGAGGGTGTGGCCGTCATGGTCACACCACCTTCTGCATCCGAAGTGAAAATCTGCTCGTCCATCACTTCGAACGGACCATCGGTAAGGAATGCATCAATGATTTCTGGATTCGGCATATGTGATTCGTAACTTTGCAAATCACACCATCCCATTTCGGTCCAACCCGTAGTGTAGGATTCCTCATCCTGGTATACTCTGAATCCTGATTCTTCCTCGGAATAGACATACGTCATTGAATGGTGAACTGTACTGTATCCAGCGACAGGTGTGTATGTGATGTCGATGTAATATTCGCCATAATCCTGGTAGCCATGACTTTCCCCCCCATCTTCGTAATAATCACCGTTATCTCCGTAGGTGTAATCATAGTAATTTCCATCACCCCAACTAATGGATAGTGTATCGAGGTCGGGTTTGTCGTAGTATTCATCTTCTTCTTCTTCTTCTTCTTCCATATCCATTCTGAAATTCTCATAATTCCATCCGATGTGGGCCCAATCGCCTCCAGCGCTAGCTTCTGTTCGTGCGCATCCTGCCGTGCCTGGAAGTGGCACTTGTTGGATGAATTCGAATTCAAGACCAGATTCTGTGATTCCTCTTGTGGCGACGTCTGCTAAACCACCTTCTGTTGGTAGCTCATCACTGTGGCTTGCACCCCAAGTGCTACCAAGGCCTGAACGGTCGATTTCTTCCCACTCATTGACTACATTTTGTACCGCTTGAGGGTGATAATCACCATCTCTTTCTAAACCATCTTTGCCGGCGAACGATTCAAGGACACCATCAACATCTCCGACGAGATCTTCACCAGTGTATTGAGCAACGATATTCGAAGAACCGCTTGTAATATCGACCTCACCTTCGGGCGATAGTGTCTCGACGGCCTCCATTGCCTTCTGTGGAGAGGCGCGTAGGATAGCGATGTCCACCTCAGCACCGCTCACAGGGCCGTAGGCATCGTAAGACAGTGCACTCACAGTGTATGGTGAATCAACCGACATGGTTTCATCTTGGTCGACCAGAACACCAAGGGCGGAGCCGATGAAGGTTTCATCAACACCCTCGTAAATCAGTGCTTCAAGCATGCTTGGGCGCAGCGAATCAATTTCGATTCTTGCGCTCGAGACTTCGTCAGCATAGGCGTAGTTTTCCATCGGTTGGTTGAATGACCAAATTGTATCAGAGATTGAATCAGCTGTCAAACGACCGACGTATGTATGACGATCGTTGTCTCTCTGTGTTAACAGAGTGGATTGAACGTGAATTCCTGATGAATCGGTCATAGTCATCGTAAACGATTCTGGATACTTTTCATCATCACTTGGTCCCTCGAACCGCATGTTGATGCCTAGGTCAAGAACGTGAGGGTTGTACTCAGTGGTCTCAACATCATACAACTCCTCAAAGATAACGACTGCAGGGCCGTTGTCATTCTGACCATCTCCATCCTCATCTTCCCATTCTGGATACCATTCGCTCTCACGCTCTCCCCCAGAGGCGTTGGCCATCCATGAACCGAAGTCGCCAAGTGCCTGTCCAGCTGATTCCCACGCAGGGTCTTCAAACGAACTCATGAGGTGGTCAAAACAGTCCTCAGGTAGAGAATTGAAATCATCGAATGCATCGTTGACCCACGAATCACTGGATTCCATGTTTGCAGTCCACGCTTGTCCCTCAGGCGTTTCCATAAGTTGCTCATATTCCCAAATGAACTCATCTGGCATTTCATCGCCATCGGTATCCACGCCTTCGACGTCTTGGATGACAAATCCAACAACGAGTTTTTGCATTGGTGTCATGTTGTCAATATCTTCATTCATCAATGGCTCAAGGTATGCTTCCATCCCTGCAATGATTGCTTCAGGGTGAATTGAGACAGAGAGGAGAGCGATATTCTTCATCAGCGTCTGTGCCGCTTCGAATTGCTTGGTACCGTTTGCTAGGTCATCCAAAGCATCTTTGAGAGCACTCCACTCATCGCTACCCAACATGGCATTGTATGCGGCTTCAAATTGATCTGTTCCCTCAAATCGGGTGAAGTTCTCAATCGGGTCAAAGGTCATCATGTAGTCCGCCATCTCATCGAAGTCATTCATCGTTCGAGGCAGTGGGAATTCATTGAGATAGGTCATCAATCCAGACATCATTGTAAGAGCGGCATCGACATCCTCAGAATCGAGGAATTCCATTAAGAATTCAAGGAATGTGGCTCCGTCAGACAAGTCGTATCCGTCTGCCGCATCCAGCATTGCTTGCCAACTACCCGGTCCACTACCATCGGTCGCAGCATCCACGAATGCTGAGAATCCACCATTGGAAAGAACCTGCATCTCTAGGACATCAAACTCACCTTGGATTTCGGCGGTTGGGTTTGCAGTATCCCAAGCATCATCGATGGC
>PVBE010610544.1_pt1 | contig 14296 bp, 9 predicted proteins | sample 1631181 | NCBI WGS metagenome assembly PVBE01 (sample SAMN08397723, study PRJNA350692) | Marine metagenome, whole genome shotgun sequencing project. | isolation source: water | place: Pacific Ocean | collected 2012-04
ATCGCTAAGTAGAAAGATCGATTAGTTGAATATTTAACTCCTTAGCATGGTCTAATATTCTTTGCTCTCGATAAAATTCACCAAAATAGACTTTGTTAAAACCCGAAAGATGGTTTTGCTTAAGTAGTCTCTTTGAGACACTTATTAGATTGAAATACGAAAATTGAAGGGCACTATAAATTAATTATTTAATCCACCTTCAGAAGATTGTTGAACATATCAAAAATTATTGCATTCCCAAGTTTTAATCCTTTTATAATGTTTTCTTTACTTATTTCTTTTATCCATTTATCTCGTACTAATTTGTAGAATAGTTCCGCGTGATAAATATCTAATTCTTTATGGGTATCATAGTGGATGAGTTGATCCTCTCTTAGCCACTTATTATTAACTAATGACGTAGCTATTGTTGCTGAAATTTCAGTATATCGATCTTCTATAATGCCATACATTGCTATGGCTGTTTCAATATTACCCTCTTTGATAGTATCCTCAATAATTGAATAAAAGTTAGACACCGCTGAATGACTAAATGTTTCTTTAATGTCTTTTTCATTTACGCCAAGATTAAATAAATAACTTTTATAAGTTTCAGCGTGGGAATTGTTGATATCTCCATTTCCATGTTCATCTAATATATTTTCTATAATAGTTAATCTATCTGCATAGTTTTCCATTCTAGAGCAAAGTAAAAACATAGGACGGGAAAAATAACAAACTGCACTATAAAAGTTGGTTTGAGAACTTTTAAACAATTCAAAAGACATTGATCCATCAAGTAAGTCTGAAAAATACCTATGAGAGCTTATTGGTGTGCTTTTCTTTAATTGATTTATATATGAATTCATTTAAATCTCCCCAGTAGAAATAAATAAAATATCGCTCTTTTTTAGTGAAGGTGCAAATGGTGAAAAAGAAAAAATATTGCATTGCGTATTTGTTGTTATTCCGCTTGAATGAAGCCAACTAATTTTTTTTGTTTCTCGATCATCAACTGCAAAGCATGCTAATCCATTATCTTTATTATTTATCTCTGCAATGCATTGTTCCAGTTTAGATGAAAATTGCTTAGTTAATAATTGTGGATGTAGATGCCCCAATTGCATGATTGAGTCATCCGTTGTGGAGTGAATATCTTTTATGCCGTTATTCCACAATACTACTTCTTGACGAAGGGGGCTAAGATTTACTGAATGAGTATTTTCATTTTCAGGCAAGGAATTGAGGTCTAAAGATCGAATGGAGTTTGGGTCTACCATATAGATATTCATGGTCGCTGATTGTGATGATAATTTTGCAAGATTAAAACCTTTGAAAGACTTATCTACCCCTTTTCCATTTCGTAGCATAGTACAAAAGTAGTTGAAGTCCCAACCTTGATAGTCTGAATTAATAGGCCAGCGCTTAATAAGATACCACAGTAGTTTTTTTAGAATATTTTTTTTCCGATGGTCTATGTCAATTTTTAGATCTGCAATATAAAAACCGGTATAATTTTTATTTCTTATTTTAATTGGCTTCCAAATTCCTGCAACGGCTCCTATCACCTTCTGCTCACATTTTATTGCTACAAACCTGGTTTTAAATCCTTGTTGTGTAAAAAACGTATGATATTTATCACCATGAATAATTCTAAAATTTCCAAGACCATCTTCCAATGGGTATTCAATTTCTTCTTCAAGCGATCTGAAGTCACGAATATATCTATCCATCTCTTCTGGGGGGAAAATATCAAATTCATATTTCATTTGCGTATAAATAACTTAATATGATCATAGAATAGACTTCTATCATGTATTTGCCAGTGCGAATTAAATGATTCATCTTCAACAAAATATTTGCTAAAGATCTTAATCCAATCCTTATGATTGTTTAATTGCCTTAGAATAACAGCAGACCCTTTTTTCAGTTGCGAAAGATATTCTGCATGCGCTGCAACCGATTCATTTTCACTCCAATCAAAAATATTTGAAAGACTTACAATATCATAGGAAGATACTTTGTTTATAGAAAAAATATCCCCTTCAAAAAATTCTAGATCTTGATCGCCATTTGAAGATAGATAAGGAAAAACACGCTTTGATTGGTAGTAGCCTAAAAAAATATGCTGCAAAAAAGGATTTAAATGTGAATTTTTTCTCAATATTCCATCTACGATTTTTGTTTTCATATAATTAACATACGATCCTGGTTGTCCATGCTTAGTGGCCTCATCACCAAAAATATTATTTATAGATAGATCATTAAAAACATCTTCAAATGGTTTATCAATATTCTCATTAGCTTGCCAGTTGCTTTGAATAGTGTTTCTTTTTTCTACTGAAGTATTAGCATCAAAAAACTGATCTAGTTCATTTTTTGAAGAAATATAATTGATGAATGCGTCACGCAAGTCCTGAAACATTTTATCAAACTTCCCGGATTGATTTAAGGATAAATCATTTTTATTGCCAATGTTCAATGCATCATAATCAGAATTTCTTAACGCTTTAATCTTATTATGAATATGGGATAGTTGATGCGGGTTAATATCAAATACTGATAGATGCAAATCTGGGAAAACCGTTTTCAAATTTAGCGGAACGCAACCACCGCTTCCTATTGTAAGCATCCTAGAAGGCTTGAGTTGCTCAATGACTTGAGATTCAACCAAGTAATCTTCTCGATTAACAGCGAATAAATGCGAACTAAATATTGAAGTCATAGAACAATTTAATCGCTTTTACAGTAAAAAATTAAATAAGATTAAACATCTTTATTATTGTATTCTTAATTTTATCTAATGCTGAGAATAATTTCACTCTTTTTACTCACTACCCTAGCTCTTTGCCAAAAGGCTGAGCCAGAGATAAAATGGCAAACATACACCTCGCGCGGTTTATTTGATCATCGCACCGGGTTAACTTTTTATAGCGTATCAAAGACCAAGAAAGTCATGAATAATGGAGAATTTTTTGCTGGGATAGGGACGATGTTTGCTATCAACTCAATAGCAACAGGAATGAAGTTCCATATCGATAAGTCCTCTCGATTTTATGATAATATGTATGCATTGGCGGGAATGAGAGTAATGGCCTTTTCCCATCGCGACCTTACCTTGGAAAATGCGCGCTTTGTTCCAACGGTTGCGCTTGGAATCGAAAAGAAACTTTGGGATAAATCCTATATCAATATTGGATTATTTACTAGCATTGAATATTATGGAGATGAAAGGGGTACTAGTGCGTTAACCTTTCCATCTATTAGTTATATTACCCGCTGGTAACTAGAGTTATTATTCAGTATATCACATCTATCTTGAAAAAAGCATCTCTCATATTATTATTGATTGCGATTGGATGTGAAAACCCTGATGATCAAGCGCAAGTGCAGCCATCAGATAATCAGAATCCTGAGGATTGTGATTTCGCAATAAGCACACCTCCCTTTGGTGGAACCATCTTTATTGATCCAGATATTATAACGCCTGATGACCCGACAACCTTTACTGATTTAAGTTATATTGGAACTGGAACGCGCACGATGTTTGATAGAAGGGATGGAGGCGGATGGCTAACTCTTGAACCGTATCTGTTTCGTGCAAATTATAATGATGGCCTTGAAATCGAAGTGCAGGTAAATCCAGAATACGGATCGATTGAAAATGCACAGACCCAAGCAGAAAAATATGCCCCTATCATTGGCAGATTAACCACTGAACTTAGAAAAGATGTTAAGACCGTATGGATTCATAAGGGATTTGAGAATTTTGGTGGTGGTAATAACAACCTGTTAATCTACCCCGAATGGTCATTAGAATATTATGAGAGGCAGGGTATCTTGGAGGAGACCCTAGTGCATGAAGGAGCCCATTCTTCGCTTGATGCCTATCACGCGAATGATCCAGATTGGCTTTTAGCTCAGCGATTAGATTGTAATTTTATTTCAGATTATGCTAAAGAGTACCCTTTAAGAGAAGACATAGCTGAAACTTATTTGACCTACCTTGCAGTGCGTTACCGGTCCGATCGTATTTCTTCAGAATTAAAAATGAAGATCGAATCCGCAATACCAAACCGAATCAAATATTTTGATGATAAAAAATTTGAAATGCACCCAATTCAATAAAATCAAAAAAAATTATTTTTATAGGAAGTAGAATCAATTTTTTTTTACCTTCACTGAAATTATACTTATTTACACTCAAATTATGCTAATATCGTTTAAAATATGTCGATTTAATATTATTCTGGTTGCGTGCTTGATCACACAAGCCGTTTCCCAGCAATCCAATGTGGTTACGGCAGCGGTTATTGACTTTGAGCAATCTGGAATTAGCGAACTTGAAGTGCAAACCCTAACCCAAAGGTTTACAAGCGAGTTGCAAAATACGGCCAAAGCGATCCTCTTTGACCGCGAGGTTCTAAATTCTCAAATCGCATCTGCTGGGTATACAACATCTAACTGTAAGACCCCGGAATGTGTGTTGACAGCAATCGGTGATACGCTAGGTGTACAATATATTATTACAGGATCGGTCAAAAAAAATAAAAAGCGCTATACGCTTAAAGCCGTCTTTACAGATGTTGAAACAGGAGAGGAAGAGCGAATCATCAAGACCAACTATACTGGACCAGTGGATGGTATGGTTGTAGAGCTTGAGATTATGGCTTGGGACATCATGAACCAAGACCCTCCAGAATTACTACTCGCGAAGCGTAAAGGCAAAACAAAAAAGAAAATTAGAAGGCCCAATGTCAAAACTTCTTTAGGGGCATTGGCGCGTGCTAGTGTTGTGCCGGGATGGGGACATTATTATCTAGATCAAAACGCAAGAGGTTTACCATTCTATAGCGCAGAACTAGTTACGCTTTCATTGGGGTTTATAGCCTATCTTGATTATCAAAGATCTCATGATAACGTTGAAAAATATTATAAAAGCTACAAGCTGGAAACCGATCAAGAATTATTGCAGTACTATAAGGGAAAAACGTTATCAGCAGAGGATGACATGATTCGAAAAAACAATACCTTAATGACGATGTTTCGTGCAACTGCAGCCATACATGCTCTCAACATGATCGATGCCTATTTGCTTGATATTACGCCAGAACCTTTTGGCAAAAAAACCAAACTAGGAATGGGTTTTGACCCGAACATTGGTCAACCCCAATTGAGGTTATCCATTGCGCTCGATTAATTACATTCTCATCATTTTATTCTCCTTTTTCATTTCTTGTGATCTGGTTGATCCTGATTTTGATAATATTTTAGATACAGAGTATAATAATCCACCGGCACTTTTATTCAGCCCTGAAAATTATTCTTCAAGCGTTGGCCAAGAAGTTGAGGTAAGCCTACATGCTCTCAAAGTTGAAGGTATCGCCAGTATGCGTGCACGGATTTTTTATGATAATTCAAAATTAGAAATTGTAGCAGTAAAACCCGGCCCACTCTTCAATAGCGATGCATCCCCGCTCTTTGTTTATGATGATGATGGATCCGGGCAACTTGATATTTACTCCGTATTTATGGGAGCGGAAAAGAAAGTATCTGGCACGGGTGAGATTGCGTTCATCACGTTTAAGGTGAACGGCTTTGGCGATGCGTTTCTTGAGGTCTCTGATGAATCGCAGCTACTGGATACAAATGGAAATGAAATCGCGATTCAAAGCCTAGGCCAGGGAGTGATCAGTGCTAAGTAGGATTTATCAAATATTAGCAATTATTGTATTGGTTTCCCTTACTATTTCTAGCGCTGCATTCTCACAGGTAAGTAAGATCGAGACATCGGTTTCTGGATCTTGGACTAGTATTGATTCAGTAACGACCGCAGAAGATCTTCAGCCGGAAGAAATTCTTGAAGCAGCCAATTTAGATTATAAACTTGAAAAAAATATTAATGGTGAAACTTTAGAGGTTTCGCAACCTTCTATTGAAAATCAATTTGAACATCAGAGCGCAAATAGCGCTATTGCTTCAAGCGTCTCATCAAAGACCCTAAACTTCACCAATGCGGGTGCAACCGGACGTGAGGGGCCAACCCAGGCTCAAATTAATAGCGCTTATTCCGGAACTGATCTAGATGGAAAGGTAACAATTAATACCCAAGGCATTCAAGAATGGACAGTTCCTATTACAACATCCTATACGATCCAGGCTAAAGGAGCTCAGGGTGCTAATGGAGGCGGTCATGGTGCTACAATGACGGGTACTTTTGATTTAACACAAGGTGACGTAATAAAAATAGCTGTTGGACAAGTGGGCGTTTCTAGTACCAATGGTAGCTATGGCGGCGGCGGCGGCGGCGGCGGAACATTTGTTATTAAAGCTCCATACGACTCAGACGCTTCTGTATTGGTGATTGCGGGAGGTGGAGGAGGACTAACCACTAGCGGTGCCTCAGAAACGATTAATGCGGAGATGACAAGCAATGGAGGTCATACACTCAATAATGGAGGTGGAGCCGATGGTAACGGTGGTGATGATGGACAGGAAAATGGCCCTGGTGCAGGCGGCGGCGGATTTTTCTCCGATGGACAGGATGGAGAATATGGCGATGTTAAGCCTGTTGGAGGAAAATCATTTATTAATGGTTTAGTTGGTGGTGTTGATGGATATACTTCTGGATATACTGGTGGGGATGGTGGTTTTGGCGGAGGCGGCGGCGGCGTGAACAATTCTTTAACGCGTTCAGGCGGCGGCGGCGGATATAGTGGAGGACAAGGAGGAAGTTGGAATGGTCAAAAGTCTGGCGGCGGCGGCGGTTCAAAAAATAACGGCTATGCACAAAGTAATATTTCGGGTTTTTTTGGAGAAAGTCATGGAAAAGTATTTATTACTTATACTCCTGGACCAACGGTTACCAATGTAACTTCAACTGTATCCAGCGGTAAATTTGATATAGATGATCAAATTGCGATCACGGTGATATTTTCAGACTTAGTAATTGTTACTGGGTCTCCACAGTTGGCTCTTGAAACAGGTTCTTCTGATGTCTCGGTGAATTACACCTCCGGATCCGGTACGAGTACGTTAACTTTTAATTATACGGTAGCATCTGGGCATGACAACCCCAACCTAGATTATAAAACAACTACTTCGCTTACGCTAAATGGTGGAACCATCAAAAATGATAGCAATCAAGATGCTATTTTAACGCTTCCATCACCCGGCGCATCCGGTTCACTGGGAGCAAATAAAACATTGATCATCGATACAGCGCTACCTGTGATTTCTTCTGTAAATCTAGCCACTAATAATGCCACAATCGCTGTGACTATGAGCGAAGCGGTTTATAGCACTCCTTTTGGTACAGGCAATCTTGAGGCTTCAGATTTTACATTTTCAGTTAGCGGTGGTAGCGCTGAACTTTCCAGTACTACCCCAACAAGTTTTTCAGCCAATGGTAACGTGTATACGCTTGGCATTGGATTGTCTGAGGTTCCAGATGGCACCGAGACATTGACCGTTAATCCCGTGCTAGGTAGCATTATTGATAAAGCATCAAAATCGGCAGAAACCAGTCAAAGCAATAATACCGCAACCTTAAATAGGGTTGCTATTCAGCTTGGAGCAGATATGAACGGTGAAGCAGCGGGTGATTATTTTGGTTCTGCAGTATCATTGAATGCTGCAGGTGATCGTATCGCAGTCGGAGCGCATCTGAATGATGGTGCTGCAGGTGATGCTGGCCATGTCCGTATCTATGAGTACACCAATAACGCTTGGTCACAATTTGGAGCAGATATCGATGCCGAAGCAATAGAAGATCATTTTGGCTGGTCCGTATCGATGAATGCTACGGGTGATCGCGTGGCGATTGGTGCACCTTTAAATGATGGCGCTGGAACCCATGCTGGCCATGTTCGCATTTATCAGTATACCAATAACGCGTGGTCGCAGCTTGGAGCAGATATCGATGGCGAAGCAGCCGGTGATAATTTTGGCCGTTCCGTATCGATGAACTCGGCTGGTGATCGCGTGGCGATCGGCGGGCCTCTAAATGATGGGAATGGAGCCGATGCCGGCCATGTCCGCATTTATCAGTATACCAATAACGCTTGGTCGCAGCTTGGAGCAGATATCAATGATGAAGCAGCGGGTGATAAAACTGGTGTTTCCGTATCGATGAACTCGGCTGGCGACCGTGTGGCGATTGGAGTAGAATCTGGTGGGGCATCCACCACAGGTCAGGTTCGTATTTATCAGTATACCAATAACGAGTGGTCGCAACTTGGAGTAGATATCGATGGCGAAGGAACGGGTGATAAATTTGGTGCTTCTGTATCGATGAACGCTACTGGTGATCGCATAGCGATTGGTGGGCCCGAAAATAATGCCACTGGTCTTGGCGGCGGCGGTCATACCCAAATCTATCAGTTTACCAATAATGCCTGGTCGCAGCTTGGAGCAGATATCGATGGTGATCTCAAAAATGACAGATCTGGAGCATCGGTATCAATGAACTCGACTGGCGACCGCGTTGCGATAAAGGCATCCCATCAAAATAATGGTGAAGTTGGTATTTACGAATATAAAGATAGCGCGTGGTCCAAACTTGTTGATGATATTCATGGCGAGGCAGCAGGGGACCATTTTGGCTGGTCCGTATCGATGAACTCGGCTGGCGACCGTGTGGCGATTGGAGCAGAGCGAAATGATGATAGCGGAGGCGATGCTGGTCATGCCCGCGTATTTAAGCTTATACCAATACCAGATACCACACCACCTACAATTCTTTCGGTATCATCATCTTCGGCAAATGGATCTTATAATGTGGGTGACGAGATTTATATCACGGTTACGTTTAGTGAAAATGTCTTTATTAATTCTGAACTATTTCAGGAGGATGGTACCGGCAGACCGCGCCTTACTCTAGAGACAGGATCCAATGATCAACAGCCATATTATCACAGCGGCAGCGGTGGACCTGTTTTAGTTTGGATTTACGTTGTAGCTGAAGGAGATAATATTAGTGCCCTGGATGTTCAAAGCACTTCAGCGCTTGCTTTAAATGGAGGAGCGATAATAGATGTTGCCGGTAATAATGCAGTTTTAACTTTGCCTGAACCTGGGAGCACTAACTCTTTATCAACCAAAACAGATATTGTCATTGATACCACTAAGCCTACAATGACCATTACAGCTGCTAATAGTAGCGGGACTACAGTTGCTAGCGGCTCTACCACCAATGACCAAACTTTGATTCTTACTTTTACTGCCTCTGAACTCACCACAAATTTTATTATAGATGATGTCACTATTGTTGGGGGTGCACTAAGTAATTTTACAGCTAGCTCATCGACCGTTTACACTGCAACGTTTACCCCTTCCAATAATAGTGTAAGCGCAGTCAACGTATCTGCTAATAAATTTACCGATGCCGCTAGTAATAATAACATTGCATCAAACCAGTTTACTTGGAGTCGTGATAATACTGCTCCTTCTATGACCATCACTGCAAGCGATGGAACAAATTCAATTCCAGATGGCGCTACAACCAATGATAAATCAATTATTGTGTTCTTTACTGCATCTGAACCCACCACAAATTTTACAGTGGATGATGTTACTTTGTCTGGCGGAACGCTTGGTAATTTTCTCGCATCTTCGCCCACGCTTTATATCACAAGCTTTACACCAACTTCTAATGGTGCTACCTCAATCGATGTAGCTGCTAATAAATTCACCGATGCTGCAGGCAATAATAATACCGCAGCGACGCAGTTCAATTGGATTTTTGATAATGTTAGCCCAACCGTAACGATAACCGCAGCCAATAGTAGTGGCACTGCTACTGCAAGCGGTGCAACCACAAATGATTCTCAATTAATCTTGACGATTACTGCAAGCGAAGCTGCGACCGGACTTATAATTGATGAAATTAATATTTCTGGAGATGGCTCTTTAAGTGATCTGATTGTGGTAAGTAGTACAGTTTCTACAGTAAAGCTTACCCCAACTGGTAGCGGAGCGATGAGCGTAAACATTCCTGCTGGAAAAATGACAGATATTGCGGCAAATGGTAATGTTGCAAGCAATACATTTACATGGACCTATGATGGCGATTTTCCAACCATCGCCATTACAGCAACCAATGGAGAAGGGGATCAGGTTGCGGATGGAGCTATAAGCAACGATGCATTATTAAATCTAACTTTTACTGCATCCGAGGCAACCAATAATTTTGCAGAAGCAGATATTACCGTAAAAGGTGCAACGCTTAGCAGTTTTACAGCTTCCTCATCTACCGTTTACACCGCAGTATTAACACCAATCGCAGATGGATCTATTACAATCGGCGTTGGTGATAACAAATTTACTGATGCGAGTAGTAACGGCAACATTGCATCAACTGAGTTTAATTGGATCTATGATCAAATATCTCCAACCATCACAGTTGCTGCTGTCAATAGTAGCGGAACACAAGTAGCGAATGGTGCAACAACTAAAGATGATACGCTATTTTTTACCTTTACTTCAAGTGAGGCTACTAGCAATTTTAAAGATTATGATATTACGCATTCTGGCGGTGAGGCTATATCATTTTCAAGCACATCATCAACAGTTTATCAGGTTGTTTTTGTGCCATCAGGTGGAGCGAGCACAATCCAAGTACAGGCCAATAAATTTACCGATGCTGCCGGTAACTTTAACCAAGCAAGCGAGGTATTCAGTTGGACGTACGATGGAGAAGAGCCAACCATGATAATCACCGCAGCTAATAATACAGATGTTACAATTAATAATGGCTCCGGCACCAATGACTTTCCTTTAATTCTTACATTCACCTCAAGCGAGGCAACTTCCAATTTTGCAGCTACAGACGTTACTGTAACCGGTGGTGAGCTTAGTAATTTTACCGCATCTTCAGATACTGTTTATACCGCTAAAATTATACCGGATGGGGATGGACTGAGAACCATTAATGTAAAAGCAAATACCTTTACAGATGCTGCCGGAAATAATAATAGAGCCAGCGCAGAATTTAGGTGGACATTTGATGGAACTGATCCCGGTCTAACGATTACAGTGGTTAATAAGGACAATATTACGGTGTTAGATAGTGCTATCACTAATGACAAAAATCTATACCTCACTTTTACTAGTACGGAGGATGTTACCAGTTTTGGTCTAGAAGATATTGTAGTTACAGGTGGGGTAATCACAGATTTTACAGCCTCCTCAGCAAGAACTTATACCGCAATCTTTACACCCGATCAAGATGGTGAAACAATAATCAATGTTCCAGCAAATGTATTTAATGATATTGTTGGAAATAAAAATCCAACACCAACACAATTTCATTGGATTTATGATGGTACCGGCCCCACAATGCTTATTGCAGCAGAAAATACTAATGGCGATAAGATCATCAATGGTTCTGTTTCTAGTGATCCATTATTACTACTAAGCTTTAACTCCTCCGAATTAACAACGGATTTTATTGTAGCTGATATTAAAATAAACAATTTTATTATAGATACTATTATAGCACAGATAGATACTACTATTATAGTAAAGGGGGGTGTAATCAGCAATTTTGTAAAAATGACACCGGTTAATTATATAGCTTCCTTTAAGCCAAACAGAAATGGCCCTGTGACCATTGAGGTGCCTGGTGCGTCATTTACAGATACTCCAGGGAATATGAATATTGTTGATCAACCATTTAAATGGTATTTTGATAATGAAGCACCTACAATTGGACAAGTTCTAGAAGGCTACGATCAAGATTTAGATTGGGTAAAGCTTACGTTACCAGTAAGCTGGTCAGGGTTTACAGATATTACCGGAGTTGATTTTTATGAAGTTTCAGTTGGTACATCAATTGGCAGTGATGATTTTATTGAATGGCGCAAAGTTGGAAAAGATTCTTCATATGTATTTGATCAATTAAATCTGGAGAGTAATACTCAATATTATACCAATGTTCGGGCAACCGATGCTGTTGGCAATCGATCAGATATCGCCTCATCCGATGGTTTTCGGGTAGATTTTGTTCCACCTACTATAGCCTCAAGCTCTATAGAGGATGAATCAGTTTTATCATTGACAAAAAACATAACCATCTCTTATGAGCTGTCTGAGCCAATTGATTCTGCTGATATAACTGTCTCATCAGCACAAACAACTAGCGGTGAAGGTTCCGCCGAACCCTATTTGATCAACTCTAGCTTAATAGATTCAAAAACGATAGAAATAAAGATTCAAGCCCCGCTTGTAAGTGGCGACCTACTCAAGGTTACAATCAATAATATGAAGGATGATGCAGGCAACAATTCATTGAAATATGATTATCAATATCCGATCAGTTTGTTAGGTGATTTTAATATGGATGGCGCAATTGATATTACAGATTTTAATTCATTTTCTAATGCCTGGCAGAGTCAAGACCTTAGCTTTGAGCTTGGACCGGTTAGTGGACAGGTTCCATTTTTTAAACCAGAACTCGATGGAATTTTTGATCTAAAGGATGGAATGGCTTTTTATTATATGTGGCACTGGGATAATGATCAGCTTGGAAAGATGCTTGTTAATAAGAATGCAAAGCAGGGTGAAGAAATTGATATATCTCATAATGCTAACCGCTTAAAGATAGAAGCTCCCGATCGTGCTCATGCTGCGGAAATAATCATCAATTATCCTCCATCTGAAATTCAAATCACCGCACCAAGCCCAGTTAAACAGCAAGCGATAAACAGCAGGCTTGCAAAAATTGATACGGTATCTGGAAAGATTTTAATTCATCAGATCCTTAACGATGATGCATTAACTTTTGATCTTAATACGTATTCACGGGATGAATCAGTGATCAGTATTTCATATGAATTTATTGATCAACATAATAATATGGTCAGCTCTGGATCTTTGGATTACGAGTTAAATCCAATTCCAGCTTCATTTGCGCTTAAGGATAATTATCCCAATCCATTTAATCCTACTACGACCATACGTTATGATCTACCCACAGCTGCGCTAGTTAATATTGTGATATATGATATCACGGGACGTGAGGTAGCACGCCCCTTAAGCACAAGAAAGGGCGCAGGTTACCATTCAGCTATTTGGAATGCTAAAAACTTTAATGGAGAGCACGTAGCTGCAGGAATATATTTCTATCAAATTCAAACCAAAGAATTTGTTCAAACCAAAAAGATGTTATTATTGAAATAAATAACATCATCAATGAAAAATAAAACGAATCACAGTCAAGCTGTTATCTTTGATCTAGATGGCACATTAATAGACACAGTTGAAGACATTGCAAATGCAGTCAATGATGTATTAACAAAATTCAATCACCCAACCCACTCAATCGATTTTTATAAAGAAAATATTGGGGGCGGTATCAATGATCTGATTCAAAGTTCTTTACCTGATAATCACAATATTTCAACCGAAAGCTATATTGAAGCTCTAGATCATTTTTATATAAGGCACTTGAATCAAAACACCAAAGTTTATCCCTATATCTATAAGATATTAGACTTACTCCAGGAAAAAGAAATACCAATTGCGATCATATCCAATAAGCGCCATCCATTTACGATGGATTCCGTGGAGAGATTTTTCTCAAAATATATCGATATCACCATTGGATCTGGCATTGAGTTCCCTTTAAAACCGGACCCTAAAAGCGCGGAATATGTATTAGATAAATTCAATGTGAAGGCTGAACAAAGTTTCTTTATAGGTGATACAGGATATGATGTTATGATGGCAAAAAATAGCAATATGATCTCTCTAGGTGTTCTTTGGGGTATGAGCGATAAGGATAAATTGTCATCTTTCGAACCCGATCACCTTTTTGAAAAACCGGAAGATCTTTTTCATTTTTTCCAGTCCAAATAATTCAGTTAGTGTTGTAGATAAATCAATTTATAGAATAAATTTAGATGATGAAAAATAAACCATTACTCTTTTTTACACTGATAGCATCGCGTTACGGTCAGTGAGCCCTTTGAAGTAATCCATCCTTGCCAGTTGGTGAGGCAGACAAAGGTATTGGCGCTAGTAAAGGTTCTATTTACTACGGATTGCAAATGCAATCAATGTTTATTGATTGGTGGCATGATCCATTAGAAAAAGAACCATTCAAGCATAGTGGAAATTTGAATACTTTTTTACTGCGCCCAAGTATGATCTATGGCATTTCAACTAATCTTAACCTAATGACATCTACCACACTTGGTATAAGGAGTATGAATTGGAGCAGTAAAGAAAAATCTATTCATCATCGTACAGAATCAAGCCATTCCGATTTTGACAATGCTCACGGAAATATTTTAGGTGATACGGATATTTTATTAAG
>PVBE010757655.1_pt1 | contig 14296 bp, 8 predicted proteins | sample 1631181 | NCBI WGS metagenome assembly PVBE01 (sample SAMN08397723, study PRJNA350692) | Marine metagenome, whole genome shotgun sequencing project. | isolation source: water | place: Pacific Ocean | collected 2012-04
CCCCCGGAGCTCTGAGCGGACGCGATTTCGGTGACTTCGTGTCCGCGTCGTCTTGACAGCCCGGGCCCGAGCTGTTCGTCTGAAGACGACGGCTCCGACCCGGCCGTAGCCCCACCATCGAGTCCGCACGAAAGGCCCGACCATGACGGAATCCGCGCCGACTGATCTCGACGCCAAAGGCGTCTCTCACCCGTCGTTCTTCCGCTACCGCAAGGTCGGAGAACGCTACGTGGTTACCAACCTCGCCGGGGAGTACGCCGTCTTGTCTGCCGACGACTTCGCGGCATTCTCGGAGGGGACCCTGGACCGCGAAAGCGACGCCTTCCTGACCCTGCGCGCGCGCAGCTTCATCCGCGACGAGATCGACCCCGAGGATCTGCGGCAGAAAGCCGCGCGCCGGAAGCGCTTCGTCGGCGAGGGGCCGGGGTTGCACATCGTGGTCGTCACCGGCCGCTGCAACGAGACGTGCGTCTACTGCCACGCGAGCCGCCACGATCTCGCCGACCTCGCCAAGGACATGACCGCGGAGACGGCCGACGCGACCGTCGACCTGATCTTCGAAACCACATCGTCCGGGCTGACGATCGAGTTCCAGGGCGGTGAGCCGCTGGTCAACTTCGACATCGTCCAGCGCATCGTCGCACGCGCCAAGGAGAAGAACGAGCGCGCCGGCAAGGCACTCGACTTCACGCTGGTCAGCAATCTCGCCGCGATGGACGACGAGAAGCTGGAATTCCTGATGGAGAACCGGGTCCAGGTGTGCACGTCGATCGACGGCCCGCCGGCGTTGCACAACAAGCAGCGCATCCTCCCTGGCGGCGACTCGTTCACCGTCACCGAGGAGTGGATCAAGAAGATCAACCAGGGCTACATCGACCGCGGGCTCGACCCGGAGACGTACCACGTCGAGGCGCTGCTCACGACGACCAAGGGTGCGCTCTCCCAGCCGACCGAGATCGTCGACGTGTACCGGTCGCTCGGTTGTCGGGCGATCTACCTGCGCCCGCTCGACCCCTTCGGCTTCGCCTCGCGCACCAAGGACAAGGTCGGCTACAGCACCGACGAGTACCTGGCGTTCTACCGACAGGCTTTCGCTCACATCGTCGAGCTCAATCGCCAGGGACATCACATCCTGGAGCGGTACGCGGCGATCTTCCTGACCAAGATCCTGACGGGCGACGACCCCGGCTTCCTCGATATCCGCTCGCCGTGCGGCGCCGGCATCGGCCAGGTCGCCTACAACTACGATGGCGGGATCTTCACCTGCGACGAGGGGAGGATGGTCCACGAGATGGGCGACGATATCTTCCGCCTCGGCAGTGTGCACGACACGAGCTACCAGGAAGCCGTCGGGCACCCGACCGTGCGCGCGCTGATCACCGCCTCGACTCTCGACGGCGTGCCGAGCTGCGCCACCTGCGCGTACAACCCGTACTGCGGCATCTGCCCTGTCCACAACTACACGACCCAGGGCAGCATTCACGGTCAGATGCCGACGAGCACGTGGTGCCAGGTCCACATGGGCATCCAGGACCTGCTCTTCGAGTACATCGCCGAGGGCGACCAGGACGTGCTCGACATCTTCGACCGGTGGGTCACGGTCAAGCCGCGCGACTTTTACGTCCAATAGGAAGGGCGCCGTCCCAGGACGGCTCCCGGGCGATCGGGCTCAGCGTCGGAGGACCGCGGCGAGAGCGGTGCGGCCGACGCCGCGCAGGTCGTCGAGCAGGGTGTAGAAGAGCGGGACGACGAAGAGCGTGAGCGCGGTCGACGCCATCAGGCCGCCGACGACCGCGCGACCCATCGGGCTGTAGGGGATTCCGATCAACGACGACGTGCCGACCGACATGGGCACGAGCCCGAAGATCGTGGTCAGCGCGGTCATCAGGATCGGGCGCAGGCGCTGCCGACCGGCCAGGGCGACCGCCTCGTCACGGGGGAGCCCCTGGCGACGCAGGTCACCGATTCGATCCACCAGCACGATCGCGTTGTTGACGACGATCCCGATCAGGATGATCAGGCCGACTCCCGCCATCAGGTCGAAGGCCGTGTCCGTCAGGAAGAGCATCCAGTAGACGCCGACGAAGGCGAAGGGGATGGACAGCAGGATGCTGAACGGCAGCGCGATCGACTCGAAGAGGACCCCCATCAGCAGGAAGACGAAGCAGACCGCCAGCATCAGCGCGAACCGTTGCTCACGCTGGTCGGTCTTCAAGTCTTCGAAACGCCCACCGAGCTCCATCGAGTAGCCCCTAGGCCAGGCCATCCCCTCCATGACCGCGTCGATCTCCCGTCCGAGCTCCTCGATGTCCTCGCGGGTGGTTTGTACGGTCAGGGCGAGCACCGTGCGGCGACCCTCGCGGTCGATCGAGTCGTATGCCGGTACGACGCTGGATCGTGCCACGTCGGCGAGCACGATGTCGTCGTAGAGGCCCGGCAGGCGCAGGTTGCGGATCTCGGCGACCTCGTCGACCTCGGCGAGGTCGCCCTGCACCATGATCGGCAGCTCCTCCTCGCCGGCGTGGAAACTCTCGAGCCGCCGGCCGCGCAGGGCGAAGTCGATGGTGCCGCCGATCGCCCAGGCGGACAGGCCGAGCCGCAGCGCGCGCTCCGGCTCGACGACGAAGTGGATCTCCCGCCGTCCTTCGTCTCCCGATTCGGTGCGCACCGAGGTGACGCCGCGCACAGCTCGCAGCCGGCGGGCGGCCTCCTCGGCCAGCTCGGCGAGGCGACCGCTGTCCGGACCCACGAGACGAACGACGGTGGTGTCCGTCGGATTCGTCGGCGCGTCCCAGCTCATGCTGTGGGTCACGCCGGGAAAGTCGGGCAGCGTCTCGATGGTCCGCTCGATGATCTCCTCGCGACCGAGCTCGCGATCGTCCGGTGGCAGCAGGAAGGCGCGCAGTTGGGGGCGTCCCCACTCGCCGCCCATACGCACCAGGAGACTCGCGACGCCGAGCTCTTCGCGCTGGTCCCAGATCGCCTGCTCGAATGCGAGGAGCACGTCGGTCCGCTCGGACCACGAATACTCGTCGGGCATCGAGAGGAAGACGCGGAAGTCGTTGATGTTCGGCTCCGACTGGTCCGTCCGGACGACCTTCGACATCGGGTAGAACAGGCTCGCGAAGGCGAGCAGTCCGACGATCACCATGTCGGCGCGGTGTCTCAGCCACCACCGGAGCGATCGCTCGTAGAAGACCTGCAGGGCGTCGATCGTCCGCACCCGCGCCGGCGGCCGGCGCGCGAGCCCGTGCGCCGCGGCCAGGGGAAGGAAGACCAACGACACGACGAGGCTGGCCACGAGCGCGAGGCACACCGGGATCCCGATCTGGGAAAGGTAGAACGAGATCATCTCGCTGCCGGTCATCAGGATCATCGGCAGGAAGACGACGACCGTCGTGAGCGTGGCGACGAGGATGGCGAGCGCGACCTCGGCGGCGCCGTGCAAGGCTGCCCTACGCGTGTCCGGCTCGGTACCCATGCGTGTCTGGATGCTCTCGACGACGACGATCGAGTTGTCCACGACCAGGCCGACCGAGAGCATCAACCCGGTCAGCGAGAGCACGTTGAGCGTGCGTCCGGTGAAGTACATCACCACGACCGTCGCCAGCAGACTGGTCGGGATCGCCAACGAGATGAGGACGGTTATTCCCGGCCGGCGCAGAAAGACCATGAGGACGACGACCGCGAACACGCCGCCCCACAGCGCGGTGCCCTGCAAGTTGCGCAGGGCATCCTCGATCGTGCCGCCCTGGTCGAAGAAGAAGTGATATTCGGTGCCTGCGGCCCGGGGATCGCTGGAGAGGTCGTCGGTGACGACCCGGCGAACGGCCCGCCCGACCTCGACCGTGTTGGCGCTCGACTCCTTGTAGACGCCGAGGAAGATGCTCGGCTGTTGGTTCACCCGGTAGATGGCCCGCTCGGCCCGATCTTCCACCTCGACCGAGGCGATGTCCCGGAGGCGCAGGCCCATGCCGACCGGGAGGTCGCGGATCTCCTCCAACGACTCGTATCGGGACACCACGCGGAGCGGAAAGCGCAGCCCTTCATCTTCGATCGCCCCGGCGCCGAGCGCGAAGTTGTCGTTCGAGAGCCGGGTGATCAAGGCGTATAGCCCCGACCCCGCCGCGTCCGCGCCGCGGTCGTCGACCTCGACCGCGACCACCCGTTGCGGAGCTCCGAACACCTCGACCCGACTCACTCCCGGCGTGCGCTCGATGCGCGGCGCGATCAGGTGTTCGACCAACCAACCGGGATTGTCGACGCCGTCGAACGTCACCCCGAACCACAAGATGGGCTCGTCGGCCGGATTGTACTTCCAGATGTAGTACTGACCGACGTCGTCGCCCAAGGACGGCACGGCGCGGTCGAGGCGGTCGCGGACCTGGTTGTAGGCCACGTCCATGTCCGTCCCGTCGGCGAACTCGAGGAAGAACGAGGCCGCGTGCGCCCGAACCCGGGTGCCCAACGTGTCGACGTTGGCGACCGTCGCCAGCATCTCCTCGACCGGGAGGGCGATGCGCTCCTCGACGTCGGAGGGGGACGAGCGCAGGGTCGGCACCTGCACGTAGAGGAAGGGAGGCGTGAAACCCGAGGGGATCAGCTCCAGCGGAATGTTCCGGTAGGCGATGGTCCCGAGCACCAGCAGGGACACGAACGCCATGGCGACCGTGACGGGCCGCGAGAGGGAGAAGCGAGGGATCGCCTCGCCGCGAACTCCCTCGCTCATGGCGCCGGCCCGTCCTCGACGGCGGGCTCCGACCTGCCGGCGGGCTCCGACCTGCCGGCGCCCTCGTCAGCGCCGGGCTCGACGGCGAGGACGCGCTCGACCAGGGCCCCGGTCAGATGTTCGACCTGCCAGTGCGCGATCTCCGCGTCGGCGCGGACGCGCCCGAGTTCGGCCTCGGCCGTTTCCAGGTTCTCGAGGGCCTCGAGCCCGAGCTGCACGGTCGACAGGCCGCGCACGAAGCGTTCCTGCTCGGCGACGAGGGCCCGCTCGGCGACTTCGACGCGATACTCCGCGATGGCGGCGCGCGACGCGGCGAGCTCCTGCCCCGATGCCGCCTCACGGAGTTGGAAACAGAGTCCGTCCCGGGCCCGCTGAACGTCGAGCCGGGCCAGCTCGACCCCGACCCGTGCGTCTTCGAACTCCGCCCGAGCCGCACGGTTCCCCAGCGATGTCGAGAAGACGATGCCGCCGAAGAAGGTCGGCGCGGCCAGGCGGAAGAGCTGAGCGTAGCTCGCCCCCCACGTGTCGCGCTGCCCCGCCTGGGTCACGCCCGCGGTTACATCGAGGGAGGGGCGCATCGGGTCGCGGGCGATCGGCACCTGCGACTCGGCGAGCTGGACAGCCTGGTCCAATACCGCGAGCTCGGCGCTGCGTGCCGCCGCATCCGAACAGGCGTCCGGACCGAGCGGCGCCGACGCGGTCTCGAGCGGCCCGTCGGCGGGCACCACGATGCGGTCGTCGAACGCGTCGTCGCCGAGCGCGGCCCGCAGCTCACGGGAACGGCGCTCCATGTCGGCGAACGCGACGAGCACGGCCTCCTGGTTGGCCGCGATCCGCTGCCGGACCAGGTCGAGTTCGATCGGCGCGATCTGCCCGGCCGCCAACTCGGCGGTGCTGATCTCGAGCTGCCGCTCTGTCCGGGTCAGGCTGCGTCGACGCAGGTCGACGGTGTCCATTGCGTGGCGCAGCTCGGCGTAGGCGATCAGGACGTCGCGGGCGGCGGCGCTCGCGGCGCGCGCGACGTCCAGCGTACGGAGGTCGACGGTCTGCGAAGCGATGAGCTCGGCCGCCAGGGTCACGTCGCGGCCGAACCCGCGGAGGAGCGGCTGGGTCGCGGACAGGGTGAGGCTGGTCTCGAAGTGCGGTCCGACTGATCGGCTGCCGAAGACGACCTCGTCGCTGAACGGGGTATCGATGCGCGTCGGCGGAAACACCCGATGGGTCACGGCGTTGGCGAAACTGGCCGACAGCCGGGTTCCTGGGGCGAACACGCTGGCCGCGCTCAACGACATCTCGTAGCGGTCGTTCGCAGCGATCCCAGACGAGTATTCGGCCTCTACCGGAGTCCGCGCGCGGGTGAGTTGCATCTCGGCGCCGAGGGTCGGGTCGAGCACCGCGAGCGACCCGTCGAGCGCGACGCGCGCACGACGGACGGCCAGACGGGCGACGGCGAGGTCCACGTTCGAGCGAAGGAGCTGCTCCAGCGCGCCTTCCCGGGTGAGTTCGATCCGCGGCGTGTCCGCGAGGGTCGGCAGCTCGATCGCCGGCTGGGCGGCCGCGTCGCGGGCACCGACCGCCGTGCAGGCCGTGACGACGATGGCGACGAACAGGACGATGCCTGTTCGACGGGAGGGCCGTCGCGCGGGAGCCGCCATCAGTAGAGCGTCCGCAGCTCGGTTCCCGGATAGTAGTTCTCCAGGATGGCTCGGTAGTCGTGCCCACGCTCGGCCATGCCGATCGAGCCGGTCTGGCAGAGCCCGACGCCATGACCGAAACCGGCGCCCTCCAGGCGGACCTCTTCGATGATCCCGTCGGCCGCACGATCCGCCTCCAGGACGAAGAGGGCACTGCGCAGCCCGCCGAGCGCTCGGCGGACGTTGAGTTCGCGCTCGACGACGACCTCGGACCGCGTCCCCTCGATTCGGAGACGGGAGACGCGTCCGCTCGTGTCGCGTTCCAGGATCTCGAGCGCCGTGACCGGCCCGACCTCGTAGCGTCGGGCGACGGCGAGGGACAGGTCGGATCCGGACATCTCCTCGGACCATCGGAAGTTGCGGCCGGACCCGAAGGACGAGATCGACGAATGGTACTCGGCCGGGTCCTGGGCGAGGAAGGCGCGCACCTCGTCTTCGTCGCCGAGTCCGTCAGCCATCCAGTCCGGGGGGTCCCGGCCGTCCGGGTGCGCACGCAGGTACGGGCGCTCCTCCTCACCCCAGGTCGAAGCATTCGAGGCCGAGAAGCCGCCGTTGTTCGACGAGTAGTACGCCTTGATGACCTGGTCGCCGTCGGCCAGGATCTCGCCGCGGGTGGCGTCTGCCGCCACGGTGGTCGAGCGGTGTTCGGCTTCGACGCCCCCGTAGACCTGGCACCGTTGATCCGCGCAGGTCATATAGGGGTCGGCGAGGTGGCGAACGCCGAGGTCGGCGAGAAGCTCCGAGCGTGCGGCCACGGCCTGGGCACGCAACGCCTCGACGGGCGCGTGGGAGTATACCTCCGAGGGCAACACCCCGCGCACGAGTCGCTCCAGCGTCGTCTCGTTGACCAGCGCCAGGTCGCCGTTCCGGTCGGTGGTGAAGATCAGGGAACCGACGTACTCGCGCGTCTCGGTCCCCTCGAAGCGGGTGCCGCGGTCGAAGGCGACGTCGCGAACCGTGAACACCGTGTCGTCGCCCCCGCGAATCCAGAGCAGATCGCGGTTGGTCACGGTGACGCCACCGCTTATGCCGGACAGCGTCAGCGTTCCCCCCGGGTACTCGTCCAGCTCGGCATGCACGCGCGAGTCAGTTCCGTATGCGAGCGCGATCTGTTCCGACAGCGCGAGCGCGGCGTCGTAGGAGTCGGTATCCTCGACCGTGAGCAGGGTCTTGCGGGTGTCGAAGCGTTGACCGCTGACCGCGAAGATCGAGCCGACCTGTCGCGTGCGCACGCTGTAGCCGCGGGCTTCCCAGGACTGCCGGATGCCATCGACCGCGGAGCGCTCGCTCGGCGTGAGCTCGGCGACCACGACCGAGTAGGCGTAGCGACCGGGCTGCGAACTCTCGATCTCGACCTCGTAGGTCGTATCGGCGGGAACGGAGATCTCGGACCCACCGTCGCCGAGCGGCAAGATGGAGATGCGCGTGTCGGCCGAGAACCTGATGCGTCGCTCACCCTCGGCGATCCCGATCTTGATCAGCGGTTCGCCGCCGGGCGCGAACTGGAGCTGGGGCGTGTACAGGATCGCCAGCCGGTCCGCGCGGGAAAGCTCGACCTGTTGCGCCTGCACGACCGCGCCGAGCACGAGGAGCGACGCCAGCACGGTCGACGCGCCCACGCGGCGCGCGATCGGACGGGGTTCGCGTCGCACCTGAGGCTGTCCGTTGGCGTTCACTGCGCGGAGTATCGACGAGTCACGGAATCGTGTCGAGAACGCTTGGCCACCGTCAGCCCTTCCCGGCGAGGCGTCACGGGCGCTGGCGTCCCGCTCCGCGTCGGCGCCTCTCGAACGCGAACGCCATCGCGACGATGCACGGGCCGACGATGCCGCTGTCAGCGCTCCCGGCGACCGAGCAACATCCCGGGTCCTTGCGACGTTTCGCCGCGCAGGGATCCGGCAGGTCCGGGTCCGGCAGGCACTGCTCCGCGGTCACACGCCCATCGGGGTCGCGCTTTACGGTGCAGCGTGACTCCGAAGGACACGCGACCCCGCCACGGCATGTCGCGGCGCAGCGCCCTTCGACGCAGAGGTCGTCGGCGCCACCACAGTCCCCGTCCTCGTCGCATGCGCAGCCGACGAATCGGCCCGCGTCGACGCAAGCCTCGGAGCCCTCGTCGAGAACGCATTGCGTACCGACATCGAGGAGGTTCGCGCAGGTGAACCCCGCCGGACAGGGGAACGATGGAGAGCAGGCCCGCGCACACATCGAGGCTCCGGTAGCGGCGCTGGTGACGCATGCGTCGACTCCGGCTCCGCACTCGTCCGAGGCGACGCACGGGCGGCAGAGAGGGGCGCCGGCCGGGCAAGCCTCTTCTTCGTTCCAGGCGCCGCCACAATCGACTCCCTCGGGGCACGGGTAGAGCTCGCAGACCGCGTCGATGTCACCGTTGGCCGGGCTGCGCGAGTCGAGCAGACGACGACGGGACGCGACCGCGAACATCACGGCTTCGGGATCGTCCACGTGGGGTAGGCCGAGCACGTGTCCGAGTTCGTGGACCGCGGCGCCGAGAACGTCCCAGTCATCGCCGGTGCAGTCCGTCGACCAGCTGACGAGCTCGCCGTTCATGCGGACGTCTGCCTCGACGAACCAGCCCTCGTCGTCGCATACGTAGCACGTGAACCCGACGTGGGATCCGTCGAGATTGTCGAAGATTCCGGCTCCCTCTTCGATGAACTCGAAGGTGTTGCGGCCGTCGGCGGCGAGGGGCACGGGCACGTCGTAGGGGGCTGCGAACCCGATCAGGGCGTCCGAACACGCCGGCGCGCCCCACGCCTCGGCCGCGCGGGAGACGGCTTCGAGGTCGGAGCCGTCGTCGATGTCGTCGGATCCGGCGCTGTGCACCTCGATGACGAGAGGCATCGCTTCGGGACGCCAGGCGTTGCGGGTGCAAGGCGGCGCCTGGTTCCCGGGCTTGAGGAGGGGTCCGCCAACCAGGGTCGAGGAGCCAGGGTCGTCGCGCGTGGCCGTCGCGACGCCGATGTCGATGACCCCCTCGTCGAGCCCGGAGATCCGATGGGTGCCGAGGGACGCCCCCGCTTCGAGGTCGACACGATAGCGCCGCCCGACGCGAAAGTGCGGCGTACCGCGGAGCTGCAGGCGGCCGAGGGGGCTGGGGCTGACGATGGCGATCTCGCCGGTGCAGCCTTCGTCGACGACGTCGGAGAATACCGGTCGGACGAACTCGATGCCGCCGCGAGCCTCGAGGGCGACGAAACCGTCGAAGTTCCCCTCGATGACACACGACTCGCCGGCGAGGGCGGCGGGCCCGAACAGGACGACGACGAGCGCGGCCACGACCCACGCCGCTCGACGGAGGCCGCGCTCAGCCGAGGTCAAAGATCCAGACGGACGGTCGCATCGACACGACCCGGACCGGCGCTGGCTGACCAGCGGACGCGTGGACCCGAAGCCTCGGGTTCGTTGTCACCACCGAGGCTGTCGATCAGGACCAGCACCACACCGGTGGCTACGAGGGTCCCGCCGACGGCGAACATCGCGTTCGCGCGCCGAGCCTCGTCGTTACCCTGTTCTGCGAGCTGATAGGCGTAGCGTTGGTAGGGTGTGGCGTCGAAGTCGTCCTGGGTCGACTTCAGCTGACTGCCGAAGACCGCGCCGGCACCGAGGGCGGCAACGCCGACGCCGAGTGAGCTCCAGCCGGCGATTCGGAGCGGCTGCGCGCCACCACCGTCGATGGAGTCCGTGACCTGCGGTCCGTCGCTCGGGGGTCGCGCCGCGCGCGCCCCGCCCCCACGTGGACGTCTGCCGACAGGCTCGATCTCGAGCGCATAGACCCCGAGATGCTCGTAGGTCACCGCGACCACGGTCTCACGACCGTCGTCGAACCCGACGGTGACGGTGTAGGAACCGGGCTCGAGGTCCTCGAGGACGAGGGGCGCCCTACCCCGCTCTTCACCGTCGATGCTGACGATACCGGGCGCGCCGGCGTCGATCTCGAGGACCACGTGGCCCTCGAGGAATGCTGCCACCGCGGTGCCGAGTCCGGCGGACCCGCCATCGATCGGTGTCGTCGCCTGCCAATCGATGCGCGCTGCCAGGGCGTCGAAGTAGCTGAGTTCGAGCCACGTCTCTTCGGCGTCTTCGGCGACCGAGGTGTAGAGAATGGCGGATGTCTCGAGCGTATCTCCGAGGGTGACGAGGCACTCGTCGGTAACGTCGCCGCAACCGATCAGCTGCACCGTGTCGATGAGGGTGACGTTGGTGTAGTCGTCAGCCGTGAGGCCCGGATGCGCGTGCACCGCCGCGAGGAGCTCGGCGCCGAGTCGCGCCCGCTCGTCTTCCGGCAGGTCGCCGTCGACCCCAATGACCGTCACGACGGCGTCCTGCGCGTGCACAGGGGGAGCGATCACGAAGCACGTGATTGCGACGACAAGAAACGCCCTCGGTAACGTCGATCGGACAGCCATTCGTCCTCTATAGCAACGGCGTGGCCCGGCGTACAATCTCGCCCGACGCAGATCAAGAGGAGATCGACCCCGGTCCGTGCCCGCGGCCCCACAGTCGCCCCCACCGATTCGAAGCTGCCCGGGCTTCAACGGCGCGCCGCCGGGTGATAGTGGTGGGTCTTGCCCTTGGCGCGCGCCCACGCGCGGTCGTCAGGCCGGATGTCCCCCCACGCTCTGCAAATCCGATGCTCCGTGCGTTTGCCGCCCTCGAACGCCTGCGTGCAGGCAACCACCGGTTCGTCGTCGGAGAGAGCGAGCTCGGAGCCATCGTGACTCCCGCGCGCCGCGCCGAACTCGCGGCGGGCCAGACGCCGTTCGCGGTCGTTCTCGGGTGCTCCGATTCGCGAGTCCCGGCGGAGCTCGTCTTCGACCAGGGGCTCGGCGAGCTCTTCGTCATTCGCGTGGCGGGCAACATCGTGGAGCCCTCTCACATCGGAAGCGTCGAGTACGCCGCCGACCAGTGCGGGACGCGCCTCGTCGTCGTACTCGGACACACTGGGTGCGGCGCGGTGGGTGCGACACTCGAGGAACTCCGCCACCCGCAGTCCGTCCGATCGCCGAACCTGCGGTCCATCGTCGACTGCATCGGCCCGGCGGTGGAGGATCTGCTCGACACCGAGTTGGCAGCAGACCCGGAGGCGCTGTACCGAGCGGCGGTGCGGGCGAACGTGAGCGCAGCGGCCGATCGCCTTCGGCACAGCTCGGAAGTGTTGGAGCACCTCATCGTGTCCGACGGCCTGGTCGTGGTCGGCGCCGAGTACTCGCTGGAGACGGGCGAGGTGGAGTTCTTCGACGGCGTCCCGCCGACCGATCAGTAGTAGGCGTTCGGGTTGCGCGGCGGCTCGTAGCTGCTGCCACGGACGAAGTCCAGGGGTCGCCGACTCGGGTCGACGCTGGCGTCGCGCGGGAGCGATCTTCCGCCAGGGGGCCGGTGGATGCGCCGGGTAACGGTGCCGGGTGCGGTCGACGCGCCTTCGACGCCAGGGCTCCGGCTGTCGCCGTCGGCGGCGAGGAGGGTGTCGGCGGTCCCGCCGGTGGCGGAGGCGCCTGCAGGCGAGCCGGTCGCACCGGGGTCCGACGCTCCGGTCGGCGCCGTCCCGCCGGGGTCTCCACCCGAGCCGGCGGCGGACGCCGCCCCACTGGCGGCGGGGCGCTCGAAGTAGGTCACGAGCACGCCGTCGTCTCCTCGGCGCGGCCGGTAGACGTACACGCTGCGACTGCTGTCGTCGGGCGCCTCGTACTTCACACCCTGGTCGTAGACAGTCCGCTCGAAATCCTCCAGCTCGTCACTATAGAAGGCTACGAGCTCGTCGTACGACGTGTCGACGCGGTAGTGCCCGAAGTGGGCACCGACCTCGTCCGGGGTCAAACCCGTCGGCGTGCTCATCCCGAACACCGACTCGCCCGACGGCGCGAGCGCCTCCACGGGTTCCTCGACCGCGGCCGGAGCCTCTTCGGCAACCTCGTTCACGGGCGGCGGCTCGGGCTCCGGCTCAGCACGGTCACATGCCGCGAGCGCGACACATGCCACGCACGCGAGCGTCCCGCCCCGGCGAACCGTTGGGTTCCGGGGCGTCATTCGAAGACCACGCTCCACGAGGTCGGGATGATCGAAACCGGCGGGTCCGGGAGCGCGACGTCGGTGATTTGGGACTGGGCTTCGGGGACGCCGGTCGTGATGTTCTCGACCAGGCTGGAGACGCCGATCTGGAGCACGTACTCACCCTGGTCGGTCACCTGGAGGGAGACGTTCTGATTGGAGCCGCGCGTGCCGTCGAGCGCCGACTCCTGGAAGCAGGAGACCTTCTCGATCAGGTTGAGCGAGTAGATGATCGACTTCGGCGGGATGACGACCGTTCCGGGGAAGCCCGAGTTCGCGTAGCTGTCGGCATCGTGGAAAGGCACCGCCGGGTTGGCCTCGGTCTCCTGGTCCGGATCGTGCGGGTCCTCGCGGAGATAGCTCTTGAAGTGCACGGTATCGACGACGCCGACGTAGCCGACGTCGGGGCCGACAAAGTCGAGTGCGTAGAGGCGGGCGCCGCCGATCTCGCAGAGGTCCACGGCGGGCTTGAACGTGGCGAAATAAGCGCGCCGGCTGAAGATGCGCGGCCGGGCGGTCAGCCGCTCGTTCTCCTCGAGCTCGGCGACGAAGTTGACCGCGCCCTCCATCCGCAAGAAGACGCCGGCGGCGTCGAACACCGGCTGCTCCGTGAGACTCACGACGATGTTGTCGTCGGTGCTGATCCGGTCGAGTTCGTCGAGATTGCCCGTGCCGAAGACGACGACGGCGCGGGTCGAGTCGCTGCGCAGCGCGATGGTCGGCCGGAAGAAGATGCCGCCGACCTCGATGTCGGATCTGATCTGCTGCGTGGGATCGAAGAAGAGGTCGACCTGCCAGTCGTCCGGGTCGGAGTCCCGCATGTCGATTCGAAGCAGACGTCCGTCGACCGTGCCGACGAAAGCACGGTTGACGATGCTCCCGCCGAAGGTGTCGAACGCGGCGGCGTCACCGACCATCGGCGCCGGGATCGACACCACGTTGCCGTCGAAGTCGTTCATGTGGGTGAAACGGCGATAGACGTACCCGGTCTCGACGTCGACAACGTAGATCGTCCGACCGATGTTCGTCGTCTGCCAATCTTCGAGGCCGCTCGGTGGCGCACCGCCACCGAAGATCGCGACCGTACGTTCGCAGGCCGGAGAGCCGGTGCCGGTGCACTCGGCGAGGAAGATCGTGCCGATGTCCGGCGCCGAGTACGCGAGTCCGAACTGGGGATCGAGTTCTCCATCGAGCTCCCAGAGGAACGCAGGCGCCCGCGGGTCGGTCACGTCGAGAGCCACCATGCTTCTGGCGCCACCCCGGCCGGGGACGAGCAGGACGGTCTTCCAGGTCTCTACACCGTCGCTGTCGCGGAACACGCGGACGTCGGCAGCGATCGGCGTTCCGTCGAGCACCGTCGTGTGGGAGCGGAGGTTCGAGCCGACCCGATGAGCGACCGACGAGGGGAGGAACGCGAACAACTCCTCGAACGTGTCTCCGTCGACGCCGCGGATCAGGCCGTCGGTCGTGGCGACGTAGACTGCCGTGGGCCGAGACTCGGTGGCCGTGATGAACGCCTGGTAGCCGACGCCCAGGTCGAGGCGCGGATCGGGCACCGTCACGGCGGTCGGCGACGAATGGTAGATGGCGCCGAACCGGGACTGACGGTCGTTGGTGTACACGTTGAGCGAGTCGTCCCACCGGTACTCGGCGTTCGGGAGGAACGTGCGGAGCTCGGGGAGCAGCGTGGTCTGCAGTCGCAGCTCGGTCAGCGAGAAACCCCGGAGCCAACGCTGCAGGAGCTCCCCTTCGTTCGGCGACTCTCCGCCGAGCAGATGGTTGTAGGTGCGGGCCGCGTTTACATCGA
>PVBE011619123.1_pt1 | contig 14295 bp, 12 predicted proteins | sample 1631181 | NCBI WGS metagenome assembly PVBE01 (sample SAMN08397723, study PRJNA350692) | Marine metagenome, whole genome shotgun sequencing project. | isolation source: water | place: Pacific Ocean | collected 2012-04
CACTCTACCGCCAGGATCTCGTCAGCGCCGACCATGGTGGCGCCGGTCGCCGTCGCCGTGCGCCGCAGGTTCTCCTCATTGACATCGGCGATCGTCAGCCGCGCACCTCGCTCGTGGAGTTGGGTCGCCAGGTAGTGACCGACGTGTCCGACTCCCTGGATGGCGACGTGCATTCCCGCCAGGTCGGTTCGGCCGAACTGGAACTCGACGGCTGCCTCGATCCCCCGCCGGCACCCGATCGCCGTGAACGGCGACGGATCGCCGCTGCCCGCCGACGTGCCGAGTACGTGCCGCGTCTCCCGGGCGATCACGTCCATGTCTCCGGTCGACGTGCCGGAATCCTCACACGTGACGTACACCCCGCCCAACGAGTCGACGAAGCGTCCGAACGCGAGGAAGAGCGCCTCTCGGTCGAAGTCGCCCTCCGGCAACATGATCACGGCCTTGCCGCCGCCATGAGGCAGGTGAGCGCCCGCCGCCTTGTAGGCCATGCCGCGGGCCAGACGCATCGCGTCTCGGATCGCCGCGTCCGACGACGGATAGCGGATCGCACGCGTTCCGCCGATTCCCGGGCCCCGGTTGGTGTTGTGAACCGCGATCACGGCTCGCAGCCCGGTGGCTTCGTCGTGGTGGATGTGCACCGCCCCGTAGCGGAGCTCCTGCATGTACCCGAAGAGATCCATGTTCCCTCTCGGCGAGCCGACGTGATCCCGTCGGCGTCTCTCGACCATCTACCGCAGTTTGCTAGAACACGTCCGTCGGCTCAGCAAGCACGTGGTCTGCCGCGGCGCGTCATCGCCTGGCGTCGCCAACGACGTCTGGTCTTCGCCTTGCCTCGGGAGCGGCGGCCGCCCGGCGGTGTCCGCCTTGACTCGAATTCGGTCCCCGACCACCCTCGGGGCCCCACACACCGTCAACCCGGTCTCAGGAGGTCTCGATGTTCCGCTTTGCCCGCGTGCTCCTCGTTCTGGCGTTCGGAACCGCGCTCGCCGCCTGCCCCACGGACGAGGTCGTCAGCGGCGGCGAGTCCGACGTCACCGACTCTCGCGGAGACACGGGTGATGGCCCCGGTACCGACACAGGGCGTCCGCCGGTCGACGCCGGCCCGGGCCCTGACATCGGCCCCGGTCCTGACACCGGCCCGGACCCTGACACCGGCCCGGACCCTGACACCGGTCCCGACCCTGACACCGGCCCGGACCCTGACACCGGTCCTGGACCCGACAGCGGGACGCCCGACCCGACGCCGAGGCGCTGCGGCGACGGTGTGTGCGATGCGGCCGCCGGAGAGGACGCGGTCACGTGCCCACGGGATTGCCGCGAGTCCACGAGCCGCTGTGGCGACGGCCTCTGCGACGCCGCCGCCGGCGAAAACACCTCCAGCTGCCCCGCCGATTGTGCACCCCCGCCACCGCGCTGCGGCGACGGTGTCTGCGAGGAGGCGCGAGGCGAGGACGCCGAGACCTGCCCGCGCGACTGCCGCGGCTCGGACATCCCCTGCGGCGACGGGGTCTGCGATCCGTCCATCGGCGAGACGCCGACGACGTGCCCGCGCGACTGCCGTGAACCCGACGCCCCGCGCTGCGGCGACGGGGTCTGCGACGCGCGCCGAGGCGAGAACGAGGTGACCTGCCCCCGCGATTGCTCCGAAGAGTCGCGCTCGCGCTGCGGCGACGGGGTCTGCGACCGCGCGGCCGGGGAGACGGGCGGTTCGTGCCCCGCAGATTGCGCGCCCCCGCCGCCGACCGACCGCTGCGGTGACGGCGAGTGCAGCGCGCGCGAGAACCCCGTCACGTGCCCGGTCGATTGCACCGGCGACGACGTCTACACCTGCGCCGACGGCATGGAGATCCCCGAAGCGTGGATCTGCGACGGCTTCGACGACTGCGCCGACGGCGGTGACGAGGACGGCTGCCCGGACGAGGAGTGCACCGACGAGGAATACGCATGCGTCGATGGCCGCTGCATTCCTGCCGAGTGGGAGTGCGACGGCATGGAGGACTGCGACGACGGCGAGGACGAAGGCGAGTGCACGCCCGGTGCGTGTGAAGATGACGAGTATGCCTGCGTCGACGGACGCTGCATCCCGGCCGCGTGGGAGTGCGACGGGTTCGAGGATTGCGACGACGCCGAGGACGAGGGCGAGTGCCCCGACCTCTGCGGGGAAGACGAGTTCACCTGCGACGGCGGGTCCTGCGTCCCGGCCGTGTGGGAGTGCGACGGCATGGACGACTGCCTTGACGGCAGTGACGAATCCGACTGCTCCATCGACGGATGTGGCGACGACGAGATCGCCTGTGACGATGGTCGCTGCATCCCGATCGAATGGCTCTGCGACGGCATGGAGGATTGTGACGACGGCGAGGACGAAGCGATCTGTGACGACGGGTGCGACGACGACGAGTTCGAGTGCGCTGACGGCTCGTGCATTCCGGCAACGTGGGTCTGCGACGAGTTCGACGACTGCGGAGAAGGCGAGGACGAGGCCGGCTGCAGCGTCACCGGGTGCGGAGACGCCGAGCTCGCGTGCGCCGACGGCTCGTGCATCCCCACGTCGTGGGTCTGCGACGGATTCGACGACTGCGCAGGCGGCGAAGACGAAGATGGATGCCCCGCCGAGGACTGCGACGACGACGAGTACGAGTGCGTCGACGGGGCGTGTATTCCGGCGTCGTGGGAATGCGACGGCATGGAGGATTGCGACGACGGTGATGACGAGCTGTTGTGCCCCGAAGAGGGCTGCGACGAAGGCGAGTACGAGTGCTTCGACGGCGCCTGCATTCCGGAGAGCTGGGAGTGCGACGGCTTCGACGACTGCACCGACGGCGACGACGAGATCGGCTGCCCCGAGCCCGGCTGCGAAGAGGACGAGTACATGTGCTTCGACGGGGACTGCATCCCCGAAGGCTGGGAATGCGACGGCTTCGACGACTGCACCGGCGGCGACGACGAGCTCGGTTGCCCGGAGCCGGGGTGCGACGATGACGAGTACGAGTGCTTCGGCGGCGCCTGCATTCCGGAGAGCTGGGAGTGCGACGGCTTCGACGACTGCACCGAGGGCGATGACGAGCTCGGCTGCCCCGAGCCGGCGTGCGGCGACGCCGAGTTCGCGTGCGGCGACGGCACGTGCATCCCGGACTTCTTCGTGTGCGACGGCGACGCGGATTGCGCCTCCGGTGAGGACGAGTTCGGGTGCCCGGACGAGTGCGAGCCCCACGAGTACGAGTGCGCCAACGGGCTCTGCATCCCCAACATCTGGCTCTGTGACGGCGACGAAGACTGCGCCGATGGCGACGACGAGCTCGGTTGCCCGGAGCCGGGGTGCGATTTCGGCGAGTACGAGTGCTTCGACGGCTCGTGCATCCTCGCCGCGTTCGTTTGCGACGGCGACAACGACTGCGTCGGCGGTGAAGACGAGTTCGGCTGCCCGGCGGAGTGCGAGGACTTCGAGTACGAATGTGACGACGGCTCGTGCATCCACGCCGCGTTCGTCTGCGACGGCGACGATGACTGCCCGATCGGCGAGGACGAGCTCGGCTGCCCGGTCGAGTGCGGGCCGACCGACTTCGAGTGCGACGACGGCTCGTGCATCCCGGACAGCTGGGTCTGCGACGGCGACCGGGACTGCCCCTTCGGCGCCGACGAGAGTGACTGCCCTCGCGATTGCACGGAGTTGGAGTTCGCGTGTGACGACGGTACGTGCATCCCAGTCGGGTTCGTCTGCGACGGCCTCCCGGACTGCGAGTTCGGCGAGGACGAGGCCGCGTGTAGGCCGCCGTGCGACACCGAGGAGTACGAGTGCCTCGATGGCCTGTGCATCCCCGACTGGTGGGTCTGCGACGGCGACCGGGATTGCGTCGACGGCGACGACGAATTCGGCTGCCCCGACTGAGTCGCCATCGGGCGCGCGAACGTCGCGCTCGCTCGTCCCGAACGTTCGGATCCTGCCTACGCGTCCAGCCGCATTCGTCGAGGGAGCGGCGCTTCGAAGGTGCGCTCGACCCCGTCGACGTCGAGCGTCATGCGCCAGGCGTGCAGGCAGTGCCAACGTGACGCGAGGCGCGCGACCAGCTCGTCGGCACCCGGGTCGGCGTACCAAGCGCCGAAGAAGTCGTCGCCCATCGCGTAGAGCTTGTCACCGGCGAGCGGCGTCCCGAAGAGGCTGAGGTGGGCGCGGATCTGGTGCTGTCGCCCGCGCTCGATTCGGACGTCGAGTGCGGCCACGTCGTCGTGGCGGTCTACGCAGGTCACGAAGGTGCGGCAGGGCCACGCACCGCGCCCGATCCGAACGTTGATCGCGCTCTCGCGGTCGAATCCGAGTGGCTCGTCGAAGACCCGGTCGTCGCCGGGCGACCAGCGGCTGTCGGGGTCGACGGCCAACGCCCGGTAGACCTTGTCCGGTGCGCCGGTCGCGAAGTGCGCCTGGAGCCGACGCAACGTCTCCGCATCGGCGGCGCAGGCGAGCAGCCCCGACGTGTCGCGGTCGATGCGGTGCGCGGCCTCGACGCGACCATCGGGAAAACGCGCGCTGAGAAACGAGTCGAGCGTCCGCGTGGCCTCGCGAGCCGTCCGGTGCACGAGGAGACCGGCCGGCTTGTCGACGACGACGACCGTCGCCGACTCGAAGAGCACGACGACCTCGTCCGGCGACGGGGTCGCTGGATCGGCGCGCTCGACCCGGTCGATCTCGATCACGTCCCCGGTGCGCACGGTCGTGCCGGGTTTGGTTCGGACCCTTCCACCGACCCGCACGCCGGCCCGAACGATGCGGGCGACCTTCGCGCGAGACGCGCGCCGGAACTTCTCCGTCAGGTATCGGTCGAGACGCCACCCGTCGTAGTTCACGGCGACGACGAAGCGTTCGGTGAACGAGGGGCGCACGTCGTCGGCTGGCTCGTCGGGCTGGTGCTTCACGAGGGAGTGGCGTTGCGGAGGCGGGGAGGGCGTACTAGAGAGCTGATCAAGAGTCCTCCCGTCGCGCTCATAACACAGCGAAATCACTGGCGGCGTTGCTCCTCGTCGACGTGCTACCAGCACGCCTCCTCGTCTCGTCTTGCCAGCGGTTCCGCTGTGTCACGCTCGCTCGGTCCAGACTCTTGGTCAGCTTCTAGGACGCGTGCAATGTGCCACGCGGGAACGCCACGATGAAGATCACTCCGCTCGCCTCGAGCTTCACCGACAACTTCATGTACCTCGTCGTCGACGGCGACGAAGCGTTGTTGGTCGATCCGATCGATGCCGAGACAGCGGTCGACGCAGCCCGGGCCAGCGGCGCCAAGCGCTTCAGCGTCGTCGCGACCCACGGGCATCAGGACCACGTCGCCGGCAACGCGCAGGTCAAGGCGGCCCTCGGTGCGCGGGTGCTGGCGTCGTCCCGCGCCGAGAGCTTCCCGACACCGCACGACGTCGCGCTCGAAGATTGCGACTCCCTGCTGGTGGGTACGACGGCGTTCGACGTCATCCACGCGCCGGGCCACACCGACGGACACATCGCGCTGTACACGCCGGGTCACCTGATCTCCGGAGACATCCTCTTCGTCGCCGGCGTCGGCAACTGTCGCTTCGGCGGCGACCCCGGCGTGTTGTTCCGCACGATTCGGGAGCGGCTCGGGCCGCTTCCCGACGACACGGTGTTCTATCCCGGCCACGACTACGCCCGGAAGAACCTGGAGTTCATCCTGTCCATCGAGCCGGCGAACGCCCGAGCGGCGGAGCTACTCGACGAAGTGCGGGGGTGGTCGCGTTCCGACGGGCCCTACCTGACGACTCTCGGCACGGAGCGTGCGTACAATCCCTTCTTCCGGGCCGGCGATCCGGCGCTGGCGGCGGCCCTGGAGCCGCACGGGGCCTCGGTCGAGCTACCCGATGTCGACGACCCCGCCGAGCAGGCCTTCCGTACCGTTCGCGCCCTGAGAGATCGTTTCTGACATGACGACGCTCCGCCTCGCCATCTTCGTTGCCACGATCGCGGCCGCCGTCTGGGCGGTGGTGGGCGTCGAAGACGCGCCGTACGACCCCCTGGCGATGAGCCTCGTCGATGAAAGCGAAGGGTTGCTCGTCGACGCGCCGGCGCGCGAGTTCACGCTGCACGACCTGGAGGGCAACCCCCACTCGCTCTCCGACCTGCGTGGGAAGATCGTCTTCCTTAACTTCTGGGCCAGCTGGTGCCCTCCCTGCGTCGAGGAGATGCCCTCGATGGTCCGCATGGCGCAGGCCCTTGCCGGACGCGACTTCGTGATGGTCGCCGTGACCGTGGACGACGAGCCAGAGGCGCTCGCCGACTTCCTGCGTCGCACGCGGATCAGCGGTCGGGAGATGCTCGTGCTGCGCGATCCGACTGCGGCGACGGCCCGGGCCTACGGTACGCAGCTCTACCCGGAGACGTACGTGATCGACCGCGACGGGCGCGTCGTGGCCCGCTTCCTCGGGGCGCGGCAGTGGGACAGCGCCGAGTCGCTGCGCCTGGTCGAGCGCCTGCTCTGGCACGACTGGCGGAGCTGAGACGGTGTCTGCGGTCACCCGCGTCTACACGAGCGTCCGTGGCCTGAGCACGGCCATCAAGGACATGACGCGCCTACGAGAGATCGTTGGCGTGCTCGCCAAACATGGCTTCGGTGCGCTCGTCACCCGCATGGGCCTGACCGAGACCGTCGGGGTCAAGAACATCATGGAGTACGCGGACGAGGACCAGGTCCCGTACTCCACGCCGCAGCGCCTGCGGATGGCGATCGAGGAGCTCGGTCCGACCTTCATCAAGCTCGGGCAGATCCTCTCGACCCGCGCCGATCTGCTGCCGGCGGAGACCGTTGCCGAGCTTCAGCAGCTTCAGGACGACGTCCCCGAGATGTCGGTCGAGGTCGTCCGCGAGCAGGCGACCGCCGCTCTCGGCAAGCCGCTCGAGGAGGTCTTCGCGGCTTTCGACGAGCAGCCGCTGGCCTGCGCGTCGATCGCGCAGGTGCACCTGGCCGTGATGGCGGACACGGGGCAGGAGGTGGTCGTCAAGGTCCAGCGGCCGAATATCGCCGCCCGGATCGAGAGCGACCTGAACATCATGCACTACCTCGCGAGGCGGGCAGAGGCGCTCGTCCCCGAGCTGCAGCTGATGGATCCGGTCGGCATCGTCGACGAGTTCGAGCGGGCGATCCTCAAAGAGATCAATTTCCGCAACGAGGTCGCGAACATCCGGCGTTTCCGCGAGAACTTCCGGGGCTTCGAAGGCGTGCGGATTCCCCGTGTCTTCGATGCGCTGTGCACGCCGACCCTCGTCGTCATGGAACGGATCACCGGCGTGAAGGTGACCTTGGCGCCAGAGGAACTCGACGTCGACCCGTACACCGTCGCGCCGCGAATGCTCCGGGCGTTGTTCAAGATGCTGTTCCGCGACGGGTACTTCCACGGTGACCTGCATCCGGGGAACATCCTGATCGACCAGGACGGCACGATCGGGCTGATCGACTTCGGTCTCGTCGGGCGCCTGTCCGAGTCCCAACGCGACGACATCATGGACATCCTCATCGGCATGAGCCGAGAGGACTACGCGATGGTCTCTCGCGTCTTCTTCGACGTCGGCGTGAAGGTCCCGGGAGTCACGTACGATTACGCTGCGTTCGAGCGCGATGTCGTCGAGGTGATGCAGAAGCACCTCGAGGGGAAGACGCTCCACGAGATCGATGTCGGTGGATACTTCGCGGACCTGGTCGGCGGTGCGATTCGGCATCGGATCAAGATGCCGCCGACGTACACGATGGTCTTCAAGGCGTTGATGACCGTCGAGGGGATCGGAAAGACGCTCGCACCCGATCTCAACCTGCTCGACGAGGTGCAGCCCTTCGTGAAGGAGCTGCTGGTCGAGCGATACAGTCCCCGACGCCTGCTCAAGGAGGGCGTCGACACCCTCGGGTCGCTCAGCCGCTTCCTCAAGCAATTCCCGCACACGGCGACGCAGCTGTTGCGAGACGCGGAGCACGGTCGGCTGACGCTCAAGGTCGACCTGCAGCGCATCGAGGAGCTCGTAGAGGCCGACCAGATCGGACGAAAGCGCCTCGCCCATGCTGTCGTCGCCGGAGCGGCGTGCATCGCCGGCAGTCTGGCCCTCGACGCCGGCGGACCGACCCTCGTCGGCATGAGCGCGCCGGCGTTTCTCCTCTACGTACTCGCCGCGATCGTCGGCGCGCCGATCGTGCTCGGGGTGCTGCGTCGGGGTTGATCCGAACCGATCAGACCGATCGACTTCGCGCGTCGTTTCCACCGGTTGCGGCACGTCGCACATGCGTGTCGTGTTGACGACATGCGTGGTGATCGCTTACATTTCACGCCCGACACGCGAGGAAGCGAGATGTCGAACGACCGCAAGACCCAAGCGCTATCTCTCCTCGAAGGTATCTTGGAGGAGACCAGCAGCGAGGCCGAGAACGAACGAATTCGGCTCGAGCTGGAACGCCAGGAACGCGAGGCGCAGTCCGCCCGTGACGCCGCCGAGGCCGAGCAGCGCCGCCGCGACGAGATCGTGCGACGACTCGCCGAGGAGGAGGATCGTCAGCGGGCCGCCATCGAGAGACGCACCGCCACGCTCGAAGCCCTGCGTGTCGAGGAACTCAAGGAGAAGGGCCTCTGGCACGAGCCGGAGCCCGAGGCGCGCCCGCAGTCCGTCGGGCGCCCCACGCGTCCGAGCCAGTCGACCCGCGAGGTCGTCGCCGCGCAGAAGAGATCGCGGCGCGGAACATACGTCGCCGCCGCCGCGCTGTTCACGCTGCTCGCCGCGGGAGGAGCCGGCGTCTGGTACTCGATGCAGATCGAGTACGTCGATAGCCGCACCCCCTACGCCAAGAGTGCGCCGGCGACGATCAGCCTCGCGCAGGCCGTCGCGACCGTCGGATTCGAGGCGATCCCGGAGCCCGTCATCGTCGAGGCGCCCCCGACCGAAGACGCCGACGCCGGCCGTCGGCGCAACGGGCGTGGAAACGGGTCGTCCTCGTCGTCTTCGTCCGATCCGGAGCCAAGACGGCTGCAGCTCGGCGGCAACCTCGACCGGGATTAGCAGCTGACCACGGGTCAGGACTACGTCACGGGGGCACGAGCGCCACGCGACAGTGGGCCAACCGATCGGCGCTCCGGCCCGACGCCGATCACTTGAGCTTGTTTCTCTTTGGGCGTTGCACCACGCAGAATTCGCCTGGGTGGCTGGCACCGAGGCTAACGTCCGACGACCAGCTCCTGCCCGACCAGGATCGTCGCGTCATCGTCCAGGTCGTTCCAGCGGACGATGTCCGCCACTCGGACGTCGTAGCGCGCGGCGATTCCTCCGACGGTGTCACCGCTCCGGACGGTGTACGTCCGTCGCCGGGCTTGTCGCTCGGCCTCCGCTTCCTCCTGCATCGCCACCCACTCCGCGGAGCCGAGCGCGATCGGCCGCACCCGGCCCTCGACCAGGCGGGTGTCGCTGCCGTCGAAGTCCTCGGCGATCCACAGCTGAAGCACGAGCCCTGACAGGAGCGTCGCGTCCGGATCCAGGTCGTTCCACGCGGCCACGTCGTAGAACGCGACCCCGAAATGCCGAGCGATCCCGCCGAGCTCGTCGCCCGGATTCACGCGATAGAACACCCGTTGGCGATCCGACGGGGCGAACCGCGTGGCCGGCACGACCACCACGCGTTCTGCCGCCTCGCCCGACGGATCGGGGTCTCGGTTGCGCGTCGGCACGATGATCTCCGCGCCGTAGGGTGACGCAGCCGTCGACTCCAGGCCGTTGATGCTGCGGAGAACCCGCGCCGGAATTCCGACCCGATCGGCGACGTCCTCCACGGTCTCTCCGAAGCGCAGCGCGACGAGTTCGTGCGCGTCTCCATAGCGGCGTCGCATTCGGTCGAACTCGGCGACGAAGCTGTCGCGGCTGCCGGGCGGGATCCGGAGAATCCACGCGTCCCGGTCGGTCGGCGTTCGATTGCCGACGAGCGCATTGTTCCACTCCCGGAGCTCCGTCGCCGACATGTCCAGCGCCTCACCGAGCAGCGATAGTCGGGTCCCGCCCGGTACCTCGACCTCGTCGAAGAGCCGCGGGTCGTCCGGCACGACCGTGTCGTAGCCGAGGGCGGCGCGATTTCGGTCGACGATCGCGATGGTGATCACGCGGAGCGCGTAGCGGCGTGCATCGGTGTAGAGGGCGCCGTAGTCGTCGAGTTCGGTGAAGTCGGTCGCGTTCGCCTCGCGCAGCTCGCGTCGGACATGGCCGTGTCCGGCGTTGTACGCGGCGAGGGCGAGCGGCCACGAGCCGAAGCGCTCCCGGAGCTCCACGAGGTATTCGCCCGCGGCACGCGCCGACGCGGCGAAGTCGAGCCGTTGGTCGACCTCGGCGTCGATGCGGAGCCCGCGCGCCCGGCCGGTCTGGCTCATGAACTGCCACATGCCCAGCGCTCCGGCGTGCGAGCGCACGGTCGGGTCGAAGTCCGACTCCACCGCGGCGACCCACACGAGCTCCGGTGGCGCGCCGGCTTCGCGGAGTTCGGCTTCGATCCGCTCCCGATAGCGGCCCGATCGCGCGAGCCAGTTCGACATCCGTCGGCGGCCTTCGGTCGTGTAGAACTCGAGGAAATACCGCAGGTCAGGGTCGTCGAGGTTGTCGATGCCGAAGGGCAGGTCCACGAGCGCGGTCGGATCGAACGAGACCGGCGGCGCGACGCGCGCCGACGCCACCGTGGAGACGTCGCAGGGGAGCCGCCCGGTGGGCGGGATCCCGTATACCGCGGTCTCGGCTCCCGTTCCCCCGGGATCGGGCTGGTCGAGGCCGTCGTATTCGCCGTCCGGTCCCAGGCCGAGCCCCTGCAGGTCGCGGGCGACGCCCTCGAGGAACCGCGCCTCGTCGAGGAAGAGATCCGGCTCTACCGAGGTTGGATCCTGCGCGACGACTTTCGCGGCCGCGAAGAGTAGGGCGGCCGCGACGAGAATTGTCCTTGGTGCAGACATCGACCCGCCCAATAGACTCTCGCCGCCCGCCGAACAACCGCAATCCGTGAGGCGACGGTTCTTGGCACCGCCGCCCGGGTCGCGCACACTGCCTGTCCATGAATCCCGCTGGCCTCCAGAGGCACCTCGTCGGAACCTGTGTCGGCGCGCTCGTCGCGTCGCTCGGGGCGTCCGCGATCGCGTTCGAGATACGCGACGCGAACGACGCCGCCGAGCTCTGCGCGCACTCCCGGTCTGCAACCGAGGAGTTCGCCCTCGCTGGCGAGGGTTCGGGGGATTCCGCCCATGCGAGTAACGGCGTGGAGGGGCTCGACGAAGAGCCGGGTGCAGACGGCGTCGTGACCGTCGCGGACCCGGTCATCGAGGGGTTCACGGCCCGCGATTACGCCCGGCAGCGAGGTCACCTGCTACTCCAGCCGCACGAAGTCGTCGTGGAGAGCGCGGCGTTCCCCATCGTCGCCTACGCCGAGGAGGTGGGGAGTATCGTCGTGCCGTTGACCGACGAGATCGAGCTCTTCGGAGGCGTCTACGCGCTCGTGGTCGAGGATGCCGACAGCCTCGAGTTCCCGATGGCGGCAGAAGAGGCCGATGTCGTCCTCGCCCTGCATGCGATGGGGTCGCTGGCCGTTCGGCTCGCGTTCGTCGTGTCCGGGTCGGCCCTCGAGGCCTTCTGCTGGGAGAGCGAGTCTGGCGTGACCGGGATCGACGCCACCCTGATCTCGGCCGATCTCGTCGAGCCGCTCACGCGCACGCGCCGCGCCCGCGCCGTCACCGCGGCGTATTCCGACCTTCCCGCGGGCGCGGATCCGGGCGCCGAGATCTATGGGCGTCGCCCGGTCACCGAGGTGACGGCCCTCGACGTCGAGGGCCCGGTGGGGTGCTCGGCGACGGAGGCCACCGTGTTGCAGATGCGCATCGAGACGGTCCTGGCCGACTGCTACGTGGCCGGTCTGCGCGACAACGGCCGGCTCGGCGGCGCGCTGGTGCTCGGCTTCGGCCTGGGGAGCGACGGTCGCGTGGCCTCACCCGAAGTCCTGATCGATGTGTTGGAAGACGAGACGACGACCGACTGCGTGCTGGAGACGATGGCGGCGTTGGCGATCCTCCGCGAGAGTCCGGCTGACGATGTCTCTGTCCGCGCGACGGTGGTCTTCCGGCGGGAGTGACCGACTGCCCGCGGGGTAGGGCGCGGGGATCGGGACCTCGGAATCGCGACTTGACAGGTTGCCGGCCCTCACTATAGTCCGCGCGCCCAAGCCCCTGGTACGCGTCGTGAAAATCCATATCCGCGAGCTCAACGAGGGTTCGAATCTCCGCCGATTCGAGATCCCGCCCGATCGCTTCGAGCAGATCCTGCGCGAGGTCGACGATCTGTACCGGGCGGAAGGCGCGCCGTGCGTGGCCGAGATCGACGTCCAGCGCGTCGATTCGCTGCTGTCGTTGCGGGGCACGGTCGACGGAGATGCCGCGTTTTCGTGCGCGCGCTGCCTGGCCGACCGCCCACGTGCCATCGACCTCTCACTGCACTGGACGCTCCTGCCGAAGGAGGAGATTGCGGCCGGGCTCAGCCCGGACGAAGAGGTGGAGCTGACGGCCGAAGACCTCGACACGAGCTTCTACGACCCCGAAGCGGAGATCGACCTCGAGGCGCTGGTTCGCGAGGCCATCCTGCTGGAGTTGGAGCCGATCCCGCGTTGTGACGTTGACGACTGCGAGGCTTCCGCCTACGGTGACGCGCCCGCGGAGCCTGAGGGCGAACCCCGACTCGACCCCCGCTGGGCGCCGCTGGCCGCGATGCTGGCGGACGACAAGAAGAACTGACCCGCGGCGCGCCGCGCCGCGCCGCAAACCCCGGATAGCGACATGGCTGTTCCCAAGCAAAAGAAGAGCAAGTCCCGCACGCGGCGGCGCCGGTCGTCCCACGACGTCGTCGCGGCGAAGAACGTCGTGTGGTGCTTCAACTGTGGCGCGCGCAAGCTCCCCCATCGCGTCTGCCTCAGCTGCGGCACGTACAAAGGACGGCAGGTCATCCCCGTCGTCGCCCGCTGATCCGCGGTGACCGACGACCGCCAGCCCGGCGCGCTCGGCCGCTCGGTGGCGATCGCCGCCGATCACGCCGGCATCGACGTCAAGACGATGCTCGCCAGCGTACTAAGGGAGCTCGGCTTCGCGGTCACTGACCTGGGACCGACCGACACCGTCTCGGTCGACTACCCGGACTTCGCCCATCGACTCGCCCGCAAGATCGCGGCCGGCGATGTCGATTGGGGCGTGCTGGTGTGCGGTAGCGGTGTCGGGATGTCGATCGCCGCCAACAAGGTCCCCGGCGTCCGCGCCGCGCTCGTCGGCGACTCCTATACCGCGCGACTGGCTCGAAACCACAACGACGCCAACGTGATCGTTTTCGGCGCCCGTGTGATCGGACCCGAACTCATGAAGGCCTGTCTCACCGAGTTCGCCGCAGCGGCCTTCACCCCCGGCGATGACGGACGTCATCGCCGACGAGTCGACAAGCTCGAGATTCCCTGATTCCATGCGCCGCCTGCGGCGCCCCGCCCGAAGCCAGACGCCGAGGCATCGGCGCTTCGCCGGCTGGTGCTCGCGCCCCTCCCCGCGCCATTCGCGCGACTCCCTCAGCCCATCGAACGCCATGCGTTGCCCCCGCTGCGGACACGTCGACGACAAAGTGGTCGACAGCCGGCAGAGCAAGGACGGCGTCTCGATTCGTCGCCGCCGGGAGTGCCTCGAGTGCGCATTCCGGTTCACGACCTACGAGCAGCTCGAGCTCCGACTGCCCATGCTCGTCAAAGCCGACGGGCGGCGTGAGGCATTCGACCGCGAGAAGGTGCTCCGAGGCATCCGGACCGCCTGCCAGAAACGTCCCGTCCGCACCGAGGATCTCGACGGGATCGCCGACCGGATCGCGGTCGCCCTGGCGTCGCGGCCGGAGCGGGAGGTCCCGGCCGCCGAAGTGGGCAACCTGGTCATGCAGGAGCTCCGCGCTCTCGACGACGTCGCCTACCTGCGCTTCGCGAGCGTCTACCAGTCGTTCGAGACCATCGCCGAGTTCGTCGCCGAAGCGGACCGAGTGGGGCGGAAGCGGGCGTGACCGGCCAGGATCACAGCAGCGAGACGCGTGACCAGCGCTTCATGCGAGCAGCCCTCCAGGAGGCCGCGCGCGGGCGTCACACCGCGCACCCCAACCCCGCGGTGGGCGTCGTCCTCGTGCGCGGCGACGAGATCGTGGCGACCGGCTTCCATGAGCGAGCCGGACTCGCCCACGCCGAGCGCGTTGCGTTCGACGCCGCCGGCTCCGCGGCCGCGGGGTCGGAGGTC
>PVBE010965323.1_pt1 | contig 14294 bp, 5 predicted proteins | sample 1631181 | NCBI WGS metagenome assembly PVBE01 (sample SAMN08397723, study PRJNA350692) | Marine metagenome, whole genome shotgun sequencing project. | isolation source: water | place: Pacific Ocean | collected 2012-04
ATTGAAATCCCCGCGTCTCCAGGCACGAAGTACTACCAGTTCTGGTACCGCGACGTCCCCCTCCTGTCTTCGCCTTGCCAAAAGGGGTTCAACCTCACCAACGCAATCGGACTCGACTGGCTCTAGTCACTGATTGAGTTCTTCGAGACTCCTAAACGGGGGGCGTCGCGACGCGAGTCGCGGCGCCCTCTCCTTATTTGTCGTGGGCTTCTGTCAAGGAGGGCGAAGGGAGCCCGCCGAAGTAGTCGATCTCTACGGGGCTCATCTCTTCCGCCGCGGAGAGGAGGTCCGCGGGCCAGATCCAGACGACCCCCTCATGAACGGCCATCAGGTGCTCGCCGTCTGGAGAGAACTCGGTGATCTCAAAGGTGCTCTCCGTCGCCTCACTTGGCTCAAGCGAGCTGGAGAAGGAGCCGACTTGCACCCGCTCTTTCAAATCTGCGCCAGCCTTGTACCGACTCATGTCCAAGAGAGCCGCCGGTGAGAGGGTGTTCGAGATGAGGACATGGCGTTTGTCTGGGGAGACGTCTACCCAGCTCGCAGGCTTCGTGCCCAAGTTGAGCTGAACGCTGTTTTCAAGCTCACTGCTCCGGTCAAAGAGGACCATCTTTCCGTTGTAGAGCGCGTTCCCGAGCAGCTGGTCCTGCCCCACGAGCTTCAGGCTAGACATTGTGTGGCTGGGCTTCTCCAGCAAGAGCTCACCCGTCTCCACATCCCATTCACGAATCCTCGCGTCCTTGCAAGCCGCGTAGATGGAGTCCTCATTTGGCGAGAAGAGGAGGTCGAGGATCTGCGAGTCATCGTTATGAGCCGTGAAGGGTCCGAGCTCACGAATCAGCTCTCCGCTCTCGCCATCCCAGAGCCTCACGAAGCCATCTGCCGCAGCTGTGGCGAGGAGTCCAGTCTCTGGTCCCCACTCACTCATGATCCACTGCGCAGAGCTGTCTGACGGATCCACCACATAGAGCTGCTCCGCGCGCTCAAAGTCCCACACCTCAAGCGCCTGGTTCGACATCAAGAGCACATTTCTGGGGTCCCCCTCCATGGAGAGTGAGATCGATTTTATGGGCCCTTCCGTCGTCGCGACGACGCGCTCGGTGTCTGTCTCCCAGTTCCACTCTACGACCTCCAAGGAGCCATTCGCATCTCCCCGATAGCCGTTGGACTTCCCGCTCACCGTCTTCCGTACGCAGTCTACGACTTCAGAGTTCACGCTCTCCTTCGCCCACTGGTGAGAAGCTAAGACCTCCCCGGTCCTCCAGTTCACGCGCTCTATCCCTCCGGTGTGCCTCTCCCCTTCGGTGTACCTCTCGATAATGATCGCATCACCGTCAGCATCGAACCAAGCCGCGACGATGTCTTCATCAGTGGCGGTGATCTTTTTGGGCCAGACAGGAGGCCCCGCTCGCCACGCATGCAGGACTCCTTTTTCGCTGAGCACGTAATACGAATCTCCATCCCAACCGCAAGCGCCGTCCAAGCCAGGTCGACTCGACATCCCTACGAACAGGTTCACCTGCTCTCCCTTGCTCACGTCCCAAATACGCGTGGACTGATCAACGCTCGTAGTCGCGAGCAGCTCAGGGTCCGTTTGAGAGAAGTGGATCCCGACAAAGTCGCGCGCGTCATGACCCTCAAGCTCGTGCATGGCCTCACCCGTACGACCACTCCATACCTTCACGAGCCCATCGCCATAATGGGTCGTAGCGAAATACTCTCCATCGCTGCTGAACGCGACGTTGTCACAGGGATCGTCAAAGTCGAGGCGTCTGAGCTGCTCCCCATCAGGAAGACTCCACAGCTCGGGCTGCCACACGGGCTGGCTCTCAGGATCATCTGATGCGATCAAAGAGCCGGTGTACAGACGGTCACCTCGAGGTCCCCACTTGCCCATAAGCGAGACGACAGGGGCGCACAACTCCCTCACTAGCTCTGCCATCCGCCTGTCCCAGATCTCTACCCTCGCGCGCTCTGCGCCGCTGGGGTCCTTCGGATACAAGCTCACGGCTACATGCTCACCCGTCGGGCTGAGCTCCGCCCACATGACATACATGCCCTCAAAGGGGAGCTCTGAGATCAGCTCTCCAGAAGAGGTGTCCCAGAGTCGCACTGGGCCTGCTCTGAAGCGCTCCCCCTCCAGGGGAGGGCAGGCGCTCAGCGCGCGACCCGGGCTTGAGCTCCAGAGGAGGAGCTTCTCCCCATCGACAGCCAGCTCAGCGCGCAGCTCCTGCGCATCTGGTGAGCGGACCTCGACCACCTCCCCTAGACGACGGGTGACGAACAGGGCGTCACCTGCGGCGCCCATAAACAACTCCATTGAAGGCGACGCCTTCGAAGCCATCTCAGATTTAGTGGCCTCATCTAGGTCATCACTGATCGGCCCCTCCAAGACCCTCGTCGCCTCTTCTTTCGAGTAGTCGTAGGCCCAGAGGTTGTCGGTGCGGTCCACATAGATGAACTGCCGCGTCGTCGGGTTCATCACCCTGCTTGAGATGAAGCCCGAGTCACCCTTGAAGTTCTGGAACGGCACTCTCGTGCGGCGCTCATCGAAGGTCTGACTCATCGCGATCCTCATCTCACGATGGTTGAGCTCGGTCGGCTCCCGACGATACGCCTCCGACGCCAAGAGCGTCGCATAGAGTGGGTCGGGCTTTAGGGCGGCCCTCGCGTTCTCGCGGTAATACGTCGCCTTGTAGATCTCGAGGACCTGCTCTTTCTGGTCTCTCTCTTCTGCGACCTCGACCAAGAGCTCCTCCTTGCGGTCTCTCTCTGTGACGACCTCTACGAGGAGCTCCTCCTTCAGGTCCCTCTCAGTGGTGACCTTTCTGAGTAAGACGAGTGAGATCGTCAGGCCGCACACCAAGAAGAGGACCGAGGCGGCGATGCTCAAGCCGAGCGCGGGGTGTCGCTGGAGCCAGCGCTTGAGGCGCAAGGCCGGCCCTGCAGGGATCGCCAAGATCGGCTCGCGCTCACAGATCCGCCGCAGCTCCTCCGCGAGGTCGAGCGCCGAGCCGTAGCGCCGGTTGAGGTCTTTCTCCAGCGCCGTCCCCAACACGACAGCGAGCTCCTTGGGGAGCTCGGGGTGATAAACGCGCGCGCTCGGCGCGTCTTGCTCGAGGATCTGGTTGTAGAGCGCCTCCGGTGTCGTCGCGTCGAAGGGCCGCTTCAGCGTCAGGCACTCATATAAGGTCACCGCGAGCGCATACACATCCAGCGTGGGTCCAGGATCATCCACCTGCCCGCGCAGGAGCTCCGGCGGCATGAAGGCCGGCGTGCCGAAGATCTGTCCTGTCATGGTCAAGTCCGAGCCCTCTTCGCCCCCGACCCGCGCGAGGCCAAAGTCCAAGATGATCGGTGTCCCGCTATCATCCACGATCAAGTTGGCTGGCTTGATGTCACGGTGAATGACGCCACCTTCATGCGCTGCGTGTAGCGCGCGGGCGAGGCGCTCAAAGGCTCTGAGGATCGTGAAGAGCTCCTCCTCGCTCTTTGGGTAGCACGGCATGTGATCATCGGTCTCCCCCTCCAACTCACCCGCTTCGATCAACATCGCGCGCTGGATGTGCTGTCGGATCGACTCGCCCTTCACCAGGCGCATGGCGATGTACGGCGAGTCAGACTCAAAGTCCGCCTCAAAAACATCACAGATGCAGGGGTGGTCGATGTTCGCGACAGAGTCGGCTTCGCGCCGGAAGCGCTCCATGCTCTCGGGCGAGATTCGGCCGAGGGTCGACGAGAGGACCTTGAGCGCGACAGAGCGATCCATGCGAGTGTCTCTCGCTACATAGACCGTCGCTTGCCCTCCACGGCCGAGCTCGCGCTCGATCTCGTAGCTCCCGATCTTGGTATCACTTGTGTCGTGAGGGGCCGGCTCCTCCTGCTCACCATCAATCTCGTTCCGGATCACGCCGTACTCGCTCTCGATCTCTCCCTCGTAGCCTGGGAAGCGCTCCTGGTAGTACTCAACGGGGCGGACCTTCCCAGAGTCCAGATCCTCCATGAACATGAAGGAGAAGTCCAAGAGGGCACCTACCGCCCCCGCTTCTTGCTCTCCTTCTGCTTCGTGGCTTCCTTCAAATCCCATAGGTAGGGATTCTACAGCGACCGCACGAAGAGAGAACGCAGTCGTCCTCTCCTATCTGACAGAGCCTCCTGAGAGGCCGATGGAAGGGAAACCTCCGAAGAAGTCGATCCCCACAGGGCTCGCCTCCTCCGCCGCAGCGACGATGTCCACAGGCCACAGCCAAGCTCGTCCACCCCCGGTCGTGAGGATCGTGCTGCTGTCCGGGGAGAAGATCGGACGGCTCAAGTGAGCCATCTGACCATCCACATGTGGATCGATCGTGAGGGAGCCCGAAATCGACCGGTCTTTTGTCCCAGTGGCTGGCAACATCTCTCGAAGCTCCAAGATCCGAACCGGAGAGCGGCCGTCCGCGAAGAGCAGCCTCTGTCGGTCCCCTGAGAGAGCGATCGGAGAGCCTGACTTGGGACCGATGTGGATCTGAAGACGAGTTAATTCGGAGGGGTGGGTGTCCATCTTTCTCAGCTCGTTGTCGAGGTCGAAGATGACCACGTTGCCGCTGTATTGAGCGCTCAGGCAGAGGTAGTTCTCGTCGACTTGGATCAACTGGCTGGCCGTGTGGGTCGCGAGCAAGCCCACGAGCTCGCCCGAAGCTATCGACCAGTTTCTGATACGCGCGTCAGCGCACCCGACGAAGATGTACTCCTCGTCCAGAGAGAACTCCAGTGCCGCGACCCAGAGGGCGCCGTTCTCGGACGCGAAGGGGCCTAGCTCTCGATGAAGCTCGCCGCTCTGCGCATTCCAGATGCGGACGAAGCCGTCCTCCGCGCTGCTCGCTACGTAACGGCCCGAGTCGCTGACGAGCGCGAGCGCCCTCTCCGAAGGGAGCTCAGATGGGTTGATGGTGTAGAGCCATTGATCGGCGTCGAGGTCCCAAGCCTCGAACAGGCCGAGCTCCGTGCGCAAGAGGTGTCTGGGGTCGCCCTCGCCGAAGGGGATGATCTCCACGATCGCAGGCCCTTCGCCAATGAGGGCCCTCTCGGGGCCCGTCTTGAAGTTCCACTCCAACGCCCTCGGCCCTGACTTCCCACGAGCGATGACGACCCCCCGCACGTCGTCCACATGCTCGACGACCACGCCCTTGCTGGACCACGAGTGGCTCATGAGAGCTTCCCCCGTCCGCCAGTCGATGACCTCAACGAGGCCTGAGTTGGTCGTGACGAGGATCTGCTCTCCCCCCTCGATGAACCACGCATCGTTGATCTCACCCGTCGAAGAGGAGAGCTCTCGCGGCCACAGGGGACCACCGATGCTCCACGTGTGGAGGATGCCCTTCTCCTCAAGACACCTGACCTCTTCCCCTTCCCACCAGGTGCCATTGTTCGGGGTTGGGCGAGCGAGGGCACCTAGCAAGAGTCGAACGCTCACGCCCTCCTTCACATCCCACACCCTCGTTGTCTGGTCATAGCTGGTGGTCACGAAGAGATGGTTGGAGCCGGGACGGAAAGAGGCCGATATGATCGCCCGATCGTCGTGACCCACGAGCTGATGTGACGCCTCACCTGTCTCACCGTCCCACACGCGGACCTCTCCCTCGTTCGTGGTCGTAACGAGCAGAGATCCCTCCTCGTTGAAGACGCCTGATCGACACTCGCCGCTATGTTCAAACTCAGCGATGAGAGCACCGTCAGCTGCTGACCAGAGGGACGCGCCGTCGTAGGAGCAAGTGAAGAGCCTGTCACCAGAGGGGCTCCATCCGCCATCAGTTGTCACCGCCTCGTGCTCCGGGGGCGCTGCGCTTGAGCGCTCTCCCTTGATGTCCCAGACGACGACGCGATTGAGGCCACCATCACTTGAAGATTGACCACGAGCCACCCGAGCTCCGCTCGGATCGACGGCTGCCCAGACCGTGGAGTGGACATCTTCGAACTCGTGTACGAGCTCCCCAGTCTCGACATCCCAGAGTCGATCGTGCCTGTCCGTGCAGGAGGTGACGAGCCAGCGAGAGCTCACAGCCAAGAGGAAGACCTCCTCGCCCTCTACCGAGACCGTGAAATGAACCTGCTCCCCATCAGATGTCCGGACCTCAATTAAGTCTGCCCAACGAGACTTCTCCTCTCCCATCCTTCGACTCACGAAGAGCCTCTCACCTTCGTCGTCATAGGTGATCCGCATACCGTCTGTTGTCCCAACCATCTCAATGACATTCACGGTCTCGGTCGTCTCACGGTTATGACGCCAGAGGTTGTTGAAGATGTCGTTGTAGAAGACCCAAGGCTCGCTGGGATGTGGAGCGACGTCTTGAATGAACCCCATCCCCTTCGCATCCCTGTGAATTGGGAGGCGAATTCGTCCGACTGAATTCACAGAGTCGATCGCGCGACGGACCTCGCGGTGGTTGAGCTCGTGCGGATCCCGGCGGTACGCCTCTGTCGCCAAGAGCAAGGCGTGCACAGGGTCCACCATCAACTTCTTACGTGCTTCCTCTCGGTAGTAGAGGGTCTCAACGTCTCCGACGAGGAGGTCATAGAGCTGAAGGACCTCCTCTCTACTGGCTTGCTCTTCCGCGACCTTAACTAAGAGCTCCTCCTTGCGGTCTCTCTCCGTCGCGACCTTGTCCTTCTCCTCTGCGACCTTGTCGAGCAAGACGAGCGCGATCGTGAGTCCGACGATGAGGATCAAGGTCGATCCCGCGATGCTCGTCCCGAGCGCAGGGTGGCGCTGCAGCCAGCGCCTGAGCCGGAGCCCGGGCCCCGCCGGCGCAGCGACGATCGGCTCATGCTCGCAGATCCGGCGCAGCTCCTCGGCGAAGTCCAACGCAGAGGCGTAGCGTCTGTTGAGGTCCTTCTCGAGGGCTGTGGCGAGCACGACCGCGACCTCCTTCGAGAGGCCCGGGTGGAAGTCGAGGACGCTCGGGGCCTCCTCCTCAAGGATCTTCTTATAGACCCGCTCCGGTGTCCCCGCGTCAAAGGGCCGCTTCAGCGTGAGGCACTCATAGAGCGTGACCGCGAGCGAGTACACATCCAGCGAGGGGCCCGGCTCCAACACCAAACCACGCAAGAGCTCCGGCGGCATGTAAGCAGGGGTCCCGAACACCTCACCGGTCACTGTGAGCGTCGAGCTGTCCTCTCCGCCGATGCGCGCCAAGCCAAAGTCCAGGATCATCGGGGTACCCAACTCCTCAAGGATCAGGTTGGCGGGCTTGATGTCCCGGTGATAGACGGAGTCCTCGTGGGCGGCGTGCAAGGCCCGCGCTAAGCGCTCGAAGACTCTCAGCAGAACGTGGAGCTCTCCCTCGTCCGTAGGGAAGCAAGGGAAGTTGGGGTCACGCTCGGCGTCTAGCTCCCCAACCTTGATCAGCATCGCGCGCTGGATGTGCTGGCGGATGGAGTCGCCCTTGACGAGCCGCATCGCGATGTACGGCGGCTCCGACTCGAAGTCCGCTTCGAAGACGTCGCAGATGCACGGGTGGTCGATGTTCGCCACCGCCGCAGCCTCTCTCCTGAAGCGCTCCATGCGGTCGGGCGCGACCCTCCCGAAGGTCGTCGAGAGGACCTTGAGCGCGACGGAGCGATCCATGCGCAGGTCCTTCGCAGCGTAGACCGTCGCCTGTCCGCCGCGACCGAGCTCGCGCTCGACGAGATAGTTCCCGATCCGCAGGTCGCCTAGGTAGCGCGCCTCGGGGCCCATCAAATCAACCGAGCCCTGGAGCTCCGTCGGGCTCACGTGACAGATCGCGCTGTACTCCGCTGCGACCTCCTCCTCATAGCCAGGGAAGCGCGCCTGGTAGTACTCCATCGGGCGAACCTCGCCCGATCCCAGGTGTTCCAGGAGCATGACCGAGAAGTCGAAGAGGGCCTCTTCAGAGTCCCCGTCGAGCTTCATAGTCCCCTGGACGTTCTCTCCGGGCTCCATAGGAGGATTCTAGGCGATCGCATCATGCCCTGACAGCAGCGCGCCTTCCTGTGCAGTATGGTGTTCGGAGCGAGAGGGACTCAACCGTCCCCACAGCGCACATGAGCGACGAAAAGAGCACCCCCGACAAAGAGCCTGAGGATTCGGTGGAGGGCCGAGTTATCGAACCTCCGACGACGCACATCACGAAGGCCGAGGGGGAAGGTGTAGGAGAAGCCCCGGAGAACCTCCACGAGACCATGCAGCTAGCGAAGGCTGCCAAGGAGGGCAAAGAGGATCAGTTCGACAAGCTCTACCAGCGAGTCGCCCCCTCCCTCTTCTCTTGGGCGCGCTTGCGGATCCCCCCCTCCATCCGCCCCTTCCTCGACGAGCAGGACGTCGTACAAGAGGTCTGGATCCGCGCCGTAGAGATCATCGAGCGCTACGACCCGGACAAGGTGAACTTCCGAGCGTGGATCTTCCGAGTCGCCAAGAATGTGCTGCTTGAGGCGATGCGCAAGCTGCGCGCCGACCCCCGCCTGCGCATGGACGGCGGCCCCTCGACCCGGCTCTTCGTGATCGAGAACTGCCCGGACAGCGTCACGCTGATGTCCGCGCGCATGCGCCGTGACGAGCGCATCAAGATCTTCACCGGCTACGTCGAGGAGCTGGAGTCACCTGACCGCGAGATCCTCGTGCACTGCGGGCTCGAAGGTCTCAAGGCCCAAGAGGTCGCAGATCGCCTCGAGCTCAACCGAGAGGCCGTCATCAAGCGCTGGCAGCGGCTCCGGGAGACGCTCCGCAACAACGGGATGCTGAGGGGCATCATCATTGACGAAGAGGCCTGAGCCAGCCTCGCGGACTGACACGTTCGAGACTGAGGAGAGAAGATGAGCGAGCTTCGTTGGGGGATCCTGGGTACAGGTAGCATCGCTGCCAAGTTTGCCAAAGGGCTCGAGGCGGTCACCGAGGCTGACCTCGTGGCTGTCGGCAGCCGGGCGCAGTCCACGGCAGAGGCCTTCGCGCTCCAGCACGGCGCGCGCCGCGCGCACGCCACCTACGAGGACCTCGCTAACGACCCCGAGGTCGACGCGATCTATATCGCGACCCCCCACGTCCTCCACCGCGAGAACACTCTCACCTGCATCGAAGGTGGGAAGGCCGTCCTCTGCGAGAAGCCCTTCGCGATGAACCGCCGAGAGGCAGAAGAGATGGTCGCCGCTGCGCGCGACGCGGGCACCTTCCTGTGTGAGGCCATGTGGACGCGCTTCTTGCCTGGCACTCGGCGGGTCAGAGAGCTGATCGCCTCCGGCGCGATCGGCGAGCCGCGACAGCTCGAGTGTGACTTCGGCTTCCGCACCGACTTCAACCCAGAGGGCAGGCTCTTCAACCCCGCCCTCGGCGGCGGCGCCCTCCTTGATGTCGGGATCTACTGCGTCGCCTACGCGCGCATGGTCTTCGGGAGCGCTCCAAAAGAGATCCAATCCACAGCCCACCTCGGCGAGACCGGAGTGGATGAACAGTCTGCATACCTCTTCCGATACGACTCCGGCGCATTCGCGCGCATGTCCTCTGCGACGCGCACCAAGACCGCACAGCGCGCCACGATCTCAGGCACCGAGGGCTCGATCGAGATCCCCGGCTTCTGGCACGCGCAGGAGGTGATCGTGAATGGCGAGACCGAGTCACACCCGCACCTTGGGAACGGCTACTCCCATGAGGCCGTCGCTGTCGCAGAGGCTTTAGCAGGAGGCGAGACCGAGTGCGCTGAGGTCTCGCTCGCCGAGACCCTCGAGCTCGCAGGCACCTTGGATGAGATCCGCGCACAGTGGGGCCTCAGCTACCCCGCCGATGAGGTGAGCTCGTGAGGGCCCTCTCCCTCGCAGGGCTCGCCCTCATGGTCGCTTGCAGCGCTCCGCTTGAGCTGCCGCCCCTCGATGAAGACACCCCCTATGTACACCCCATGGAGCTCCCCGAGACCGACGGGCTCCCGGAGCTCCTGACGCTCTCCACAGGAGAGACCATTCGGAGCGAGCGCGATTGGCTGGGAGCGCGCCGACCAGAGATCTCCAGGACTGTTGAGCACTACGTCTATGGGACAGCGCCCGACGCGCCCGACGACTTCCGCGTCGAGGTCCTTGAGGAGTGCGTGACGATGAACGGCGAGGCCTGGCGTGAGCAAGTCCGCCTGCACGTCGCCGATGGGACCGCGATCGACCTCTTGATCTACTCACCTGTCGGCGTGAAGAGCGCCCCCTGCTTCATCGGGCTCAACTTCTGCGGCAACCACGCCACGACCTTCGACCCGGCGGTCCTCTTGTCTGAGACCTGGATGGCCAGCAGCCGCGGCGGCCGTGATGGCAAGGCGACCGAAGAGCAGCGCGGCAAACAAGCCGAGCGCTGGGACTATGAGCAGGCGATCTCAAAGGGCTGGGCGGTCGCGACCCTCTACCACGGGGACATCGACCCTGACACCTGGACGACGGAGGATGGGATCCGCGGTCCGCGCTCGAAGTCCGAGCGTCCCGCGCCTGGCCCTTACAGCTGGGGCACGATCCGAGCTTGGGCGTGGGGACTCTCGCGCGCCCTCGATCACCTCGTCGAGAACCCAAGGATCGACGGTGACAAGGTCGTCGTCCACGGCCACTCCAGGAACGGCAAGACAGCGCTCGTGGCGGGCGCCTACGACGAGCGCTTCGCCGGCGTGATCTCGAACCACTCTGGCTGCGGAGGCGCCGCCCTCTCCAGGCCTGCCCGCGGCGAGACCGTAGAGCGGATCGTCACCGTGATCGGCTACTGGTTCACGGAGGCCTTCTGGTACTTCGCGGACCGAGAGGAGCACCTGCCCCTCGACCAACACTTCCTGCTCGCGCTCATCGCGCCGCGCCCGCTGCTCGTCTGCTCTGCGATCGAAGACGAGTGGGCAGATCCGCTCGGCGAATACCAGGCTGTCGCTGCCTCCGCCCCCGCTTGGAAGCTCTTCGGCGTCGGCGACTTCAAGAGCGCGGGCTTCCCAGAGACAGGTGAGCTGGTCGGATCGCTCCCCGCCTACCACGTCCGCGAGGGAGGCCACAGCGTGCTCTCGGAGGACTGGACGCTCTGGATCGACTGGGCGGATCGGCTCGTCCGCTGAGGTCAGCGCCTGCCGGCCTCGATCCGTACGCCGATCAGGAGCAAGGGCTCTAGCGACCGCAACGAGAGGCTCGTGCTGCGTGCGCGGTCCTTGGGCGAGAGGTCCTCGATCCGCACGCGCTCCTCTCCGTCGAAGAGGACGGTCAGCGTCCCGCGCGCTTGATTCGCGCGCATCGTGATCTGGTGGCTCTGACCCGGACGCAGCCCAGGGAACTCTTCGCCCTCCCCACCCATCGCCCGCTCGATCACACCCTCGAGGTCTCGTGACCCCGCTACGACTCTGCCGACATCCCCGGCGCCAGTGACGAAGGCGCAGTGGAACCCGACCGCGCTCACGACCACGAGCCGGGCGCGAGCGTCTAGCGGCACCTCGACTTCAACGACGACCTCCAGCGGTCCTGCCTGGAGGTTGAACGGGTCTCTCAAGAGCAACGTCGGCGCCTTGGCGGTGATGACCTCTTCGATCCCCGCCTGGCGCGGCGCCTGCCAGCCCAACCCGACCGGGATCCACGCGCCCGCATCCCATGCGCCCTCGTCGAGCGTATCGAAGCGCTGGGAGAGCACGACGCGACCGCGACCTGGGAAGCGCGTCTCGTCCGCGCCAAAGGTGGTCTCGAACTCCTCAATCGTCGCAGGCGCGGTCACCTCCTCCAAGAATGCCCGCCAGCTGCGGACATCTCTCAGGCGCTTCGCGTCCAAGACGCCGCTGTAGTCACGCAAGAAGGCCTCGACCATCTTCAGTGACTTCGACGGCGACCCCTCTAAGAGGAGCTTGAGCTCATGCGTGTCTACCCAGCGCTCCGCTTGAGTCTTCCGCCTGAGCTCTTCGCTGAACTCCGCCGCCAGCAGGGGCTTCAACCGTAACGCGAGCTCGTCCCCTAGCCGGGTCATCGCCTCCTCTGCGCCCAAGGCGAGATAGCACGCCTCCGCCGCCTGAATGTCCCCCTCCGCGAGGCGCAAGAAGGCGACCTCAAGACAAGGAGCGTCACGCCCCGCCAGCCCTTCGAGGCTGACTCTGGAGACGCGGCGCACCCCCTCCTTCACGGAGGGAGCTCCCCCCAGCCGCCAGGCGCGCTCAGACCCCGGCGCGATGCTCACCCAGAACCTCTCGAACAAAGGGTCACCGTCGAGCCTGACAGCGCTCTTGAGCTTCGAGCCGCCCTCCATGAGAGAGACCTCTCCGTCCACCCCCGCGACGACCGCCGCGCGGGCGTCGTCTAAGAGGTCCGAGAGCATCCTCACCTCTTCCATCCTCAGCTCGATGAACCTCTTCACAGAGTCCTCCGCGACCTCTCGCTCAGCTCCCCACCAGGTGAGGAGTGCTGTGTACCTGCGCTCGTGTAGGAGGGCTTGTGAGCCCTCATCAAGGCGCTCCAAGGTCTCGAACTCTCGCTGCATGGAGAGCTCTGCCTCTCTCTCGATCAGGCTCTCCACCCGCGCCTCGAACGTGTTCACGGCCTTGGAGACGAACTCACCTGGGTGTTCGTCGAGGTCTAAGCCTGCGCTCAAGAAGTGGCTCCTAGCCCAGACGACGAACTCCTCCGACACCTCAAGAGAAGAGCCTGTCTCTAGGCGCTCCTTGGCATCCTCCCAAGCATCTTGCACCTCGGCTAAGAGCTCCTCGTTCAGGTCGCGCCAGACCTTGTCGAGCTCATAGCTCAGCCGCTGCCTCGTCTCCTCCGTCGAGGTCCACCCGGCAGACTCTCGGAGGCGGTCGAGCTCCAAGCCCACTAGACGCACGCCTGCGCGCTCTAGGTAGCTGCTCAAGTCCGCCTCGAGGACCTCCGAGGCCGACGCAAACTCTCGAGCGCGGATGTCCTCTCTGACGACGGGCCAGAGCTCTCGCTCACACCAGCGCCGCAGCTCCGCCCCGCCCTCATGGTGGACAGCGACGAGGGCGCTCCCGATCTCTGCCATCCCTCGCTCTCTCCAGAGCGTCGTCGCTGAGCGACGCGCGGGCGGGAGCGCTGTCGTCGTGAAGCCAGCCGCACCCTTCAGCACCGCGTCGAAGCCCTCCTCCAAGGCAGCGCGCGCCTCGTCGAAGCGCCGCTCTTGAAGCAGTGATGTGCGGGACGCGTCCGTCTTAGTCCGGAGCTCAGACAAGACCAGCTCAAGCTGTCTATTCAGCTCGACTCCGAGGCGCTCGTAATCTGCGCCTTCAGCAGCGCTCGAGACGACAGAGGCATGCTGCGCCATCGCCTCGGCGATACTGAGAGCCCCGCTGCGCCAGCTCTCTTCGAGGAGCTGGAGCTCTGTCTGGACGACCTCTGTCGGCGGCGGAGTCTCCGTCCCTTCTCCTCCACGGAGCGCGAGGAAAGCCCCGAGGGCTGCCAGCGAGGTCAGGACGAGGACGTACCGTGAGCGGCTCCGCTCCTTCCCTTCGACTGGCTCGAGCTGCCCAGCCTGAACCCGCGGCCTCCTGCCCTCCAAGAGCAGCTTGAGATCTATACCTAGCTCGCGCGCCGAAGCATGTCGACGAGCGGGGTCCTTCGAGAGCGCCTTACGCAACACCAGGGACATCCCTCGTGACACCCCTGGGTGCAGGGTGCGCGGGTCGCTGAGCGGATCGTGAAGCACGCTCGCCAACACCTCAGCTTGGCTCTGCCCAGGGAACGGGGGCATGCCACAGAGCACGTGGTGCAAGGTCGCCGCCAAGGAGTAGACGTCGCTGCGCGAGTCCACGTCAGCCGGGTTCCTCGCCTGCTCAGGGCTCACGTAGTGCGGTGTCCCCATCGTGGCGCCGAGGCGCGTGAGCTGAGGCTCATCATCTGAGCGCGCCAAGCCGAGATCGACGAGCCGCGCCTCTCCCAGAGAGGTCAGGATGATGTTCGCAGGCTTGACGTCTCGGTGAATGACGCCTGCCTCATGCGCGTGCTGCAGCGCCTCCGAGAGCGGGAGGAAGAGCTCGATGGCCTCCTCTTCGCTCAGGGGTCCGCCACGCCTCAACCGATCGGAGAGCGCCTGCCCTTCGACGAGCTCCATCGCCAGCCACCAGCCGTCTGCGCACTCGCCGACATCAAAGGCGCTGACGATGTTGGGGTGATCGAGCATCGCCATCAGCCTCGCCTCCCTGCGGAGGCGCTTGACCGTGCTCGCTCGCTTGGTAGCGGCTGGGTGCAGCACCTTCAGCGCGACGAGGCGGTCGACCGAGCGCTGTCGTGCGCGATAGACGACGCCTGAACCGCCCCTACCCAAGACGCCCTCGATGAGGTAGCCGGAGATCCGAGGGAGCTCCTCGTGCCGCTCA
>PVBE012760520.1_pt1 | contig 14293 bp, 13 predicted proteins | sample 1631181 | NCBI WGS metagenome assembly PVBE01 (sample SAMN08397723, study PRJNA350692) | Marine metagenome, whole genome shotgun sequencing project. | isolation source: water | place: Pacific Ocean | collected 2012-04
ACCAGGATGCAGCCATCCACGTCTTGCATGCGATGGGCCAGTGCGGTGGCCCAGCCCGCGGGGTCCTCGGTCTCTGCCCGCAGGTCCGACAGATCGACCGCGCTGCCCACCGCCCCTTGATCGTGGATCCGTGCCAGGACCGAGTCCCACATTCGCTGGCCGGCTGGCGGTCCTGCGAGGAACATGAAGTGATGCATTCGTCCCGACCTATCCCATCTGCATGAAGCGGTCTGGCGCATCCGCGCAGGGCTGCGTTGAGGGTCGACAATCGGCCGCAGCGGGATAGTCCCCGTGTTCTGCCCGATCTGGGACCGGGAGGACGTGTTGACACACGAACTTCTGTGCGGAACTCGGAGGACCCTTGTACGATCTCATCATCCGGGACGGCACGATCGTTCGACCGTCGGGGCGCCTGGTCGCGGACATCGCGATTGAGGACGGCAAGATCGTCTATGTGGGGAGCAATCCCGCAGGCGGTGCCCGTGAGGAATTCTCTGCCATTGGCCGGTTCATCATTCCTGGTGTGATCGATGGCCATGTCCACTTCCGTGACCCGGGTCACCCGGGCAAGGAGAGCTGGGCAACAGGCTCTCGTGAGGCTGTGCGTCACGGTGTCACCACCGTCCTGGACATGCCGAATACCGACCCACCGACGGTGGACGAGCGATCGGTGAGAGAGAAGCTCGAGATCGCCGGATCCACATCAGTGGCCAATTACGGCATCTGGGCTGGGGCTACGGCTCACAACCTGGATGAGCTCGCCGACCTGTGGGACACCGGGCTGGTGTGCGGCACCAAGGTCTTCATGGGGGACAGCACCGGGGCGCTTGCGGTGAGCAACGAGACCCTGCGTGGCGTGTTCGAGAAGTCCAAGGGCATCATCGGTGTGCATGCTGAAGACCAGTCCACTCTGGAGGCAGCCAAGGAGCGCTGGGGCTCTACTGCAAAGCCATGCCACAACGATGTGCGTCCCCCGGAGGCATCGATTGCTGCAGTCCGCACGCTGATTGAGTTGGTCCAGGAGACCGGCCGAAGCGTCCACATCTGCCACCTCTCCACCTCGGGTGAGGTCGGCCTGATGGACACCATCCGGCGGGATCTGCCCATCACCTGTGAGGTCGCCCCGCATCACCTCTTCCTGAGCGTGGAGACTGCCGAGGAGCAGGGCAACTACATCAAGGTCAACCCCCCCATCCGCACGGAGCTGGACCGCCGGGCCATGTGGACTGCCGTGAAGCGGGGAATGATCGACAGCTTTGCCAGCGACCATGCGCCGCACACCAAGGAGGAGAAGGACCAGCCCTACTGGGATGCGCCCTCTGGCATGCCAGGGGTAGGCCAGATGCTTCCCCTGCTGCTGGGTGCCATCAAGCACGGTCGCCTGAGTCTGGAGCGCCTGGTGGAGATGTCCTGCGAGCGGCCAGCGAGCATCTTTGGCCTGGAGGGCAAGGGCAAGGTGGAGGAAGGTGCGGACGCAGACCTGGTGATGTTCCGCGAGGGCCTGACCACAAAGCTCTCCCCCGACATGATCACGGCCTGCTGCGGCTGGACGCCCTACCTGGGTCGGGAGGTGGGTCTGCCCCCGGATCTGGTGGTGGTGCAGGGCCGCGTGGTGGCCGAGTCCGGTGCGCTGCGCGATGATCTGGTCCCGGGGCGCATGGTTCAGTACGGAAACCACGCAGACTGAATAGGGCTCTATAGCTGCAGTCCTTGCCGGACTGATGCCGCTGTGACCGTTCCTGTGCGGTACTCTGCGAGGTGTGATGCGCATCTTCGTCCTGTTCATTCTCCTGACCGCCTGTGGCTCAAAGACCAGCCCCGGGTCCGGAGACATCCACGATACCGGCGATCACCCCTCCGGCTGGCAGGTCATCAGCGCTGGGCAGGCACATAGCTGTGGGGTGGACCCAGAAGGCCAGGTCAGATGCTGGGGCAGAGACCACCACGGGCAGTCCACGGTGGCGGTGACTGAGCTTGTGGACCTGGCCACTGGGCTGGGACACACCTGCGGTCTTCAGTCCGATGGGAGTATCGCCTGCTGGGGACTGAACATCAGCGGGCAGTCCAGTCCGCCCAGCCAGGTCCTTGCCACCATCACAGCGGGCTCGGCCCACACATGTGGTCTGGATGCGGATGGCTCGGCTCACTGCTGGGGGGCGGATGAGTATGGGCAGGGAAGCGCCAAGGACGGCTCCTTTGATGCGCTGACCAGCGGTGGCTGGCACAACTGCGGCATTCGCTCCTCGGGGAAGGTCATCTGCTGGGGCTGGGATGAGTATGGACAGGCCACCGCACCCTCAGGCGACTTCGTCTCGGTGGACGGTGGCGGCTGGCACACCTGTGGTATTCGCACGGATGGGTCTCTGCTTTGCTGGGGCGATGAGATCTCCGGGCAGCTCGATGTTCCATCCGGGACCTTCACCCAGGTCAGCGCGGGCTGGCACCACAGCTGTGCAGTGGCCACAGATGGCGCGGTGTCGTGCTGGGGCTGGGATGAGGACGGTCAGTCCACACCACCGGAGGACGGCTTCACGGCGGTCTCTGCTGGAGACTGGCACACCTGCGGCATTCGGACCGACGGTGAGATGGTCTGCTGGGGTCAGGACGAACACGGTCAGTCCAGCCCACCCTAAGCCTCTGGGAGAGGGGGGTCACTGTGGAGTCTTCGGTGGGGAAATGGGCGCGCCCACCCGGAACGAGCGGAGGTCCATCCTTCCGTGTTCACGGGTGCCCGTTGCTGGGTGAGCGCGCCCTGGTGAGCGAGGCCGAGTGGCATCGGGGCGTCGGCGAAAGCGGACGGTGTACAGCTGGTCTGCGGGTAATTGTGCATCTGTAGGGAGCCCGATGCTGCCCCGTGGTGTCAGGAGGCGGGTGCCGCTGGAGTCGTGCACCACGATGGACCGTCCAAGCCCGCCGCCCCGGGCCAGGAGGACAATGGTCTGGCCCTCTGAGATCCGGGCGGGCAATACAGAGAGGGCTACGTCGCAGGTTTCAGCCGAAGGCCACCACTCGACCACGGCCTGATTCCCCTCGATCCGGTCCACCACGCCGGTCAGTATCAGCACCGCCATCACCCTTGGCATGCTGGCTCCAGCTGTAGTCGGTAGCCCACCGCCTCCAGGATGTGGGGGGTATCCACAGCGTCTGCACCCTGCAGATCCGCAATGGTCCGGGCCACCTTGAGGATCCGGGCCCAGGCGCGGCCAGAGAGCGCGTGGACGTCCATGGTGGTCTGCAGCTGGGCCATGGCCTGAGGCGTGGCCTGTGCCGCTGCCCGGATGTGATCGCCGATAAGCTCGGCGTTGCAGCCAAAGGACTGCTCCTTGTAGCGAACCTGCTGGCGATCTCGCGCAGCCTCTACCCGAGACCGGATCGCTGCGGATGCTTCGCCGGGCCGGGCATGCACGAGGGCCTCGGCCGGGACAGGGTCTATCCACACCTGCAGATCGATCCGGTCGAGCAGCGGCCCGCTGAGCTTGCTCTGATACTGCTCCACCTTGTGGGGCCCGCAGGTGCATACCTTCCGTGCTTGACCGGCGTAGCCGCACGGGCACGGATTGGCTGCGGCCACCAGCGACACGCTCGCCGGGAACTCCACGGTTCCACGGGCTCGGCTGATGGTCACCGTCCGGGTCTCGAGCGGCGCGCGCAGTACCTCCAGCACATCGCGACGGAATTCGGCCACCTCGTCGAGGAAGAGCACGCCGTGGTGCGCCAGGGAGACCTCCCCGGGCATCAGCTGTGCGTTGCCGATCATGCCTGCCACGCTGATGGAGTGATGCGGGGCCCGAAAGGGGCGGCGGGAAACGAGCCCGCCGCCCCGGGGCACCATCCCGGCCACGGAGTGGACCCGGGTGAGGTCCACAGACTCCGAGAAGCTCAGCCTCGGGAGGATGGAGGGCATCCTCGAGGCGAGCATGGTCTTCCCGCAGCCAGGAGGCCCGATCATCAGCATGTTGTGCCCACCGGCAGCTGCCACCTCCATCGCACGTCGGGCCCGGTGCTGACCTCGAACCTCTGCGAGGTCCAGGAGACTGGGTGCGGGCTCGGAGGAGGGAACCTCAGCGCTGGGCAGGGTCTCTTCTCCGCGGAGCCAGCGGACCACCTGGTCGAGGTCCTCTGCTGCCCGGACCTCGATGCCCTCGATCATCGCAGCCTCTCCTGCACAGGCGGCTGGAAGGATGATTCGGTGCGCGCCCGCGGCTTGTGCGGCGATGGCGATGGGCAGCGCCCCCCGCACACTTCTCAGCTCTCCAGTGAGCGAGAGCTCCCCAATGAAGACCGTGTCCTGTGTGCGGCCAGGGGGTGCTTGTTCGGAGGCGATGAGGATGCCGATGGCGATGGGCAGGTCGAAGGCGGTTCCTTTCTTGCGTACATCGGCAGGCGCCAGGTTGATGAGTACCCGCTTCTTGGGGAACTCTGCACCGATGGCCAGGAGTGCCGAGCGCACCCTGTCCGTGCTCTCTCGGATGGCACCTCCGGGAAGCCCCACGATCACGAAGGCAGGCAGGCGCCGGATCAGGTCCACCTCGACTGCCACAGGGATCCCCTGGACACCCGCGAGGGTCATGGACTGTATTGTGCAAGCCATGCCGGGCAAAAGTGCACAGGTCGGGCCGGCGCCAGGCTATCGGAATCACTGGAGAGCAAACCAGGGTTTTCAGCCCATCGGTGTCCAGTTGACTCGAATCGCTCCAGCCCGGGTGCGGGCTCAGCCCTCCCGCTTGTCCGGGAGCCAGCCCTCCAGGCCGGGAACCTCTGCAGCACTCAGGGCATCGATGAGCGCTGTAGGCGTGTCTGCCACGCTGATGAGCTGGGCATGCTCTTGTCGCACAAAGCCCTCGGAGACAGCGCGCTTCACCCACTGCACCACCGGGTCGAAGAAGCCATCCACGTTGAGGAGTCCCACGGGCTTGGTGTGGTAGTTCAGCTGCGCCCAGGTCGTCGCCTCGAAGAGCTCCTCCATGGTTCCGTAGCCACCCGGCAGCGCGATGAAGGCATCTGCCAGGTCCATCATCATGGCCTTCCGCGTGTGCATGGTGTCCACCACATGGAGCTGTGTGCAGCCCGGATGGCCCAGCTCGCGGTCCTGGAGTTTCTCAGGAATCACCCCGATGACCTCCCCGCCTCCAGCCAGCACTGCATCCGCCACCACACCCATCAAGCCCACCCTGCCTCCGCCGAACACCAGGCCAATGCCGTCGTCGACCAGCTTTTCCCCCATGGCCTTGGCGGCCTCTCGGTAGACCCCGGGGAGGTGGTCCGAGGAGCTGCAGTACACACAGATGCGCTTGAATCTTGCCATGGCTCCGCCGCTAACCGGTGGAGTGGTAGCATCCCAGCATGAGGGTCTGGGTTCTGGTGCTGCTCCTTGGCTGTGGCAAGGGGGATGGCGATAGCGCAGGAAGTGTGCGCTTCGAGGAGAGCTGCGCCTCCGCCGGCGACGGTGTCTGCGATGAGCTGCAGGACTGCGAGCTCGGGACGGACTCCTCGGACTGCGAGGCAGCCTGCGAAGACACGCCCTGGCCTGCCGAGATCATCGGGGCTTGTGCCCACGACGCGGCGGCAAACCCACCGGTCTATGAGCCAGGCCCGGGGACCGAGGGTGCGGGCGGTCTGGTCGGCACATGGGACTCCGTGGTGCAGGTCCGCGGTGCTGCTGCCTCGTCCAGAGTGGACCGGCACTACCGGGTCTTCGTCCCTTCACGCTACGACCCTTCTACCCCCACTCCCGTGCTCTTCGCCCTGGGCGGATTTTCCGTGGACATGTACTGGATGGCGGAGTTCACGGAGCTGGACAGCGCTGCCGAGCGCGACGACTTCATCGTGGTCTATGCTCACCCCGAGTACCGGGACTTCGGGAGCTACTGGGTGTACGCCTGGTATGTCTACCTCAACGCCTTCGAGGGGGACTGGCCGGACAATCCGGATCTGGCCTACATGGAGGCGGTCCTCGGAGAGGTGGGGGCCCAGTACAATGTGGACAAGAGCCGGGTCTATGTCTCCGGCCACTCCCGAGGCGCGGGCCTGAGCATCATCGCGGCCTTCGAGCGCCCGGACCTGTTCGCCGGCTTCTGCGCCCAGGCAGGCTTTGTGACCGTCAATGACTACGATGATCGGATGGTGGAGCTTGCACCCAGTCGTGCCTTTGCCGCCAGCCTCGTCCACGGTGATGCGGACCCGGATGTGGGGGTAGAAAACTCAGACCAGGCGGCAGAGATCCTGGAGGATCTGGGGTGGGAGACCAAGCTCCGCTATGACCGCCTGCCGGGCGCCACCCATGAGTGGCAGTCCCAGCTCAACCCGGAAGTCTGGGACTTCCTCTCGGGCTTCCCCGCGGATCGGGGGGGGCCCTGATGCTGCTGTTCTGGCTGCTACTCGCTGCTGCGCCTGATGCCGAGATGGCTGTGTTCGAGGCCAGCAACTTTCAGATGGGCCACCCCTCTCAGGAGATGGGCCCCTATGGCAATAGCTGGAAGTCCAATGAGCTCCCGCCCCACCAGGTGCAGCTCTCTTCTTTTGCGCTCGACCTCACCGAGGTCACGGTGAGCCAGTGGACCGAGTTCCTCAATGCCCACCTCGATGGTGCACCCGAGGCAGCTGTGCACCATCACCCGCTGCAGCCAGTCACCTGGGACGGGACCCGGTTCTTGGTGGTGGGGGATGGCACCGAGCCCATCCGGATGGTGAGCTGGTACGACGCTGCGACGTTTTGTGCCTGGGCCAAGAAACGCTTGCCCACCGAGAGTGAGTGGGAGCGGGCGGCCAAGGGTATCGAGGAGGCGGATCAGGGCTTCCCCTGGGGTCGGGACTGGCCGACCTGTTCGGAAGCGGTCTTCTTCACCAATCGAGCCTTGTGTGCCCCAAATCCCCAGCCGGTGGGAAGCCGGAGCCCGGGCGGGGACTCGCCAGAGGGGGTGGCGGACCTCTCGGGCAATGTCGCGGAGTGGGTCTTTGATGGGTACGGGCCCTACACAGCAGACGACCAGGTGGATCCCACAGGCCCGGAGGAGGCAGCCACCAGGGTGGTGCGTGGCGGCGGATACCGAGACTCCAGGGACATGCTGCGGTCCATGGCCCGAATCGGGGTGAAGCCCCACACCCGCTCAGAGGGAATCGGATTCCGATGCGCATCCTCTCGCTGATTCTGATCATGGCCTGCGGTCCGAAGGATGACTCCTCCGGGCCTGGCCAGGACACTGCGTGGGCCCCGGACCCCGCCTGGGAGAACGCCGAGGTCCCGGCTCCACGGGTGCTCATGGAGGGGCTCGATGGACCGGCGGACCTGACGGTGGCCGGGGGAATGCTGTGGGTTGCGGAGACGGGCGCTGGCCGCATCTGGATGCACGATGGCCACCAGGGTGAGATCTGGATGGAAGGCCTCGAGGCGCCGAGTCGAATGGCGGCGGACCCATCGGGCCTGGTGGTCATGGATGCCGACCGAGTCCTGCTCACCGATGGAGTGAGCACCTCCATCCTGGCCGAGGGACTCATCGCTCCGGCCGCTATCGCCCTGGGTGTTCAGAGCATCTGGTGGGTGGACGAAGGCGCGGGGAACGACGGTGTCATCTGGCGCGCTCAGCGCGATGGCTCTGAGGTCACGCCCATCGCAGAGGCCCTGGAGAGTCCACGCGGACTGGCCGTGGTGGGGGAGCGCGCCGTGGTTGCGGAGACGGGCAATGGGCGACTGATTCAAGTGAGTCCGAGCGGTGCCTTGGTAGACCTGGCTACCATCGGTGGAACGGTGCGGGATGTAGCTGCAGACTGTGATGGAGTGGTGGTTGCGACCGAGTCCAGCCGGTGGCCATACCCCGGCTTTGTGTCCACCATTGTGGACGGATCTGAAGAGCACCTCAGCGAGTCTCCGCCTCAGCCGGATCGAGTCCTCCTCTCTGGGGACCGCGTGTTGTGGTCCACCAAGCAGAGCATCCACTATGTCCCCCGAGAAGGCGGCACCCTGACCACCGCAGCCCTCCGCACGGATGTGGCTGATCTGGTGGTCTGGGGACAAACGCTGATCTGGACGGACCCGGACCGCGGAGAGGTGCTGGCCGTGGGCCTCTGAGGAGCGTTAGAGGCCAGGTTCTCTCGGAGGAACCATGTCCACCCGCCTACTCATTGCCCTCATGTTTGTGGCTTGCAGCACCAAGGATGAAGGCGGCGGCGGTGAAGCGGACACGGGCACCCCCTGGCGTCCGGACATTGTCTGCCCGGGCGATGCGGCCTGCCCGGATGCGGATGGCGTGCTCGAAGCAGGCGCAGCTGCCCTGACCATCACCCCCACCTGCTTCGAGGCCTGGCGGGACTGCGGAGATGATGGACTGTGCCCGGAGGATGAAGGCTACATCGAGCCGGATGGTGGCGAGGAAGACGGGGAGTACGACTCGCGCGTCGAGTCCTTCCTCGACTGCGGCTGCGATCGCCTCTGCCCGGAGGATGCGGACTACCCAGGCAAGGACGAGGGAGAGGCTGACGGCGTGTTCCAGGCGATGTGGCTGGCCGGATTTGGCAACGGGCGCCCAGCGAGCAGCGTCCACGATGATCTCTGGGCCCGCGCGGTCGTGCTCCGAGAGGGGGAGACCACGATTGCAATCGTGGCCATCGATGTCGTGGGATTCTTCTATGACGATGTTCTCGATGTCCGTGCGGCTGTGGAAGCGGCCGATATCGGAGTGGACCATGTGATCGTGAGCAGCACCCATGTGCACGAGGGGCCCGACAGCCTGGGCCAGTGGGGCCAGACCTTTGGGCGGCGCGGCGTCAATGATGAGTGGCTCTCCTGGGTCAAGACACGGATGGCGGATGCTGTGATCGAGGCGGCAAAGGCACTGCAGCCGGCAGAGCTGTACGTGGCCAATGCCGATACCTCCGCCTACGTGCCGGAGAAGGGGACCAACAACCTCATCGATGACCATCGGGATCCATGGATCGTGGATGAGGACATGGGCTTGGCCTCCATCCGCGACACCCGCGGGGAGACCATCGCCACGCTCATCAACTACGGGAACCACCCCGAGGCGCTCGCAGATGAGAACCTCGCCATCACCAGTGACTTTGTCCACTATGTCCGCGACGGCGTGGAGAAGGGCGTGGAGTGGGAGTCCGGCGCAATCGAGGGCGTGGGCGGTGTGGCGATCTTCCTGCAGGGTGCAGTGGGTGGAATGATGACCCCGCTCGGGGTCACCGTCCGGGATCTCGACGGCCAAGAGTTCACCTCATCGAACTTCGACAAGTCCCAGGCGCTTGGGCACATGATGGCCAGCCAGGCCCTCGAGGAGATCAAGACGGCGAAACTCTCCGCGGATCCGATCCTCTCGCTCCGGGCCACGCAGATGTACCTGCCGATGTTCAATACGGGCTTTCAGGCCCTGTTCATCATGGGCGTCTTCGACCGGGACGCACACAACTACGATCCGGATCTGCCCGTCAATGATGACAACCGCCCGGAGCTCTTGACGGAGATGGACCTGCTGGACTTGGGCCCGATCCGCATGCTCACCGTGCCCGGAGAGTTGCTGCCCGAAATCGCGGTGGGCGGGTACGACGGGAGCCGCACCAGCGTGGGAGATGCCGACCACGGAATCGTCCATCCCGACAATCCCAACCCGCCTGATCTCGATGCCGCTCCGGAGGGCCCGTACCTGAAGGAAAGGATGGGACAGCCTAACAATTGGATCCTGGGACTCGGCAATGATGAGGTCGGCTACATCATCCCGCCCTACAACTTCATGCTCCACGATGGCCTGCCCTATCTGGACGAGGCGGAGGGTGATCACTACGAAGAGACCAACTCGCTTGGGCCCGAGACAGCGCCACGAGTGGAAGAAATGGCGGATAGGTTGTTGGACTGGGTGCCATCGGGTGGTTGAAAAGTTTCCCCCTCGGGCTACATCTCAGCGTCTTGCCGCATCCTGAGGGTGCGGGCGCGAATCTGGAGGAGAAATGCGGAAGATATTCTGGCTGGTTTTGGTGCTTGGCTGTGAGGCCGAGAAGTCGGACGATGACACTGGCGGCGGCGGTGGCGGCGGTGGCGGCGGCGGTGGAGGCACCGTCGGTGACTTCGATGATTACATCAACACCAAGGAAGAGGCGGGTGGCGATCTGACCTGCTACACCGGCAGCGAGCCTGCTCAGGACGTTGCGGGTGAGGGCTGTACGACCCACACCCGGACCATGTACGGCGCCGTCCTGGACTTCCAGACCGACAACCCGGTCGATGAGGCCACAGTCGAGGTCTTTCTCGGAGACGGCATCTTCGGCGTACCCGATCACTCCCTGACCTCCGATCTCAACGGAAATATCAGCGCGGCGATGCCCACCTGTGTACCGTTTACCTACCGGGTCTCCACGAACCCGGCGCTCGACCAGACCAAGACCACCATCGAGTCCCACGATGTGCTGCCCTACAGCACCACTGAGGTGGTCAACCACGAGCTGAACAGCGTCTCTTCAGCCACATACGCCCTCATCCCCGCGCTCATCGGGCTCAGCCCGGATGTGGAGAAGGGGATCGTTGCTGGCGTGGCCTATGACTGCAATGGCGACTCGATGGCTGGCGTGCAGGTCCTGGTCAAGAACGCAGACGGCGACATTCTCGAAGGCGCAATCATCGGGAACGGAGCCGTGGGCGGCGTCAAGGCTGGCTACTTCGTCGATGACTACCCAAGCCGCGAGCAGCTGCAGACCTCCGCGGATGGAATCTGGGTCCTCGTGGATGTGCCTGTGGGCGAGGTCACAGTCGAGGCCTACATCTCGGACGGAGCGGGAGACTACCGCCTTCTCGCGGCTACCTCGCTCGAGGTGCTGGCCGATAGCATCAACATCGCGAGCGTCTATGCTGGAGTCTCGGACGGTGTCCGGATGCCGGATAGCTGCCGCGAATCCTGCCTGTAGGCTCAGGGAGGCCCCATGCTGGCATTGATCGCCCTGCTCGGAGGTCTGGGGATAGCCCAGGCTGAGGAGCCGTCGCAGGACCTCCAGTTTGATCTGGAGGGCTACTACAGAATCCGTGGCCACATGTTCAAGGACCTGTTCACAGTTCCCTTGAGTGGTCCACAGTCCGGACGGCCCAACCAAACCGGGAAGTACCTCACCCAGCGGCTTCGGCTACAGCCGGTGGTCAACTACGAGAAGCTCGCCAAGTTCACCATGCAGGCCGACCTGCTCGATGACGTGGTCTGGGGCGACAATGCCATGCTCAGCACCACCTCTCTGTTCGCGGGTCAGCCCTCGAAGACGGACCTGGAGGGCAAGGAGACCGCAGACATCAAGGTGAAACGGGCCTGGATGGAGTTCTTCATCCCCGCGCTCAAGATAAACGCGGGTCGTCAGCCTTCCCACTGGGGCATGGGTCTCCTCGCCAACAATGGCGATGGCTTTGACGACATGTTCGGTGAGAACCACGGCGGTTCTACCTACGACCGGCTGATAGTCGCCACCCGACCGCTGGCCATCTACCAGAAGATCACCGGCAAGCCGGACTCGCAGACACCCCTGTTCCTGGCCATCGGTGTGGACCGCCTGGTCGAGGATCCGCTGGATCAGTACTACGGCTACTCCTGCCCGGAGTTCGTTGATGGTCCCTGGGTCAAGGGACAGCACGACCAATACGATCCTCGCTGTGATGTCCTCGACATCAAGGGTGAGCCAGGGCGCGATGGAGTCGCAGATCTCTCCCACGGCTACACCGAGGAGCGGGACGGGGAAGAGCGACCGGGTGACTGGTGGGCAGACGGCCAGGACGATGTCTATGAGCTCATCTATGCCCTCATCTACAAGGGAGAGGACATCCAGATTGCGGGTGGCAAGGGGGACCTCGTGGCCGGGGTCTACACGGTGAACCGCAAGCAGGCGGAGACGGGCTCGGATGTCTTGATTGTCGATGGATACCTGAAGCTGCACGCCCGCGGACTCCTCCTCGAGACCGAGGTGCTCCACATCGGGGGCAAGACCAACGCCATTGCGCTTCCCGGCTCCTACGATCCGTCCAAGGGAGAAGACCCCTTGGCCAAGAAGGCGGACATCTGGGGCTATGTGGCTCGCGCAGGCCTCGACCGTGCCTCCTACGCGGCGGTGCTCGAGCACGGATACGCCAGCGGGGACAACGATCCGACGGACAAGGACTTCACTGGACGGGCCTTGCACTCCGACCACAACGTCGGCCTCCTGTTCTACGATCAGATCATGAGCCGGGTCACCGCTGCGACCTGGGGTGATGCTGCCTCCGGCCTGTGGAGCAAGGGCGGTGTCTACAACTCTCGCTACCTGTTCCCGAGCCTGACCGTTCGGCCGCTTGAGGACCTGGACATCAACCTCGCCTACCTGTATGCCTGGCCAGACAGGCCGGATGGGGCCAACATCCTCTGCAAGAAGGGGGACAAGGCCGGCGGCAAGAAGCTGAGCTGCTCGGAGTACGGGGCCAAGGACGACCACATGGCCTGGGAAGTCGACCTTGGCGTCAAGTACCGCTTTCACGGGGACCATGTGCTGCTGGCGCTGGAGGGTGGCTATGCCAAGACCTCGGATCGCATTCCGCTCGAGCGGGCGGGCCTGAACCCCAAGGGGGAGTTCGTCACGGTCCAAAGCCGCATCGCGTTCGAGTTCTGATTCCGTGACTGCGCTACTTCTCCTGGTGGGCCTGGCTCTCGGCGGCGCTGCAGACGATCTTGTCATCGCTGCCAATGACCGGCTCGGTGAGAAGGAGCGTATGGAGGCATTTCAGCGGTTGGTGCTCCTGGGCAACACGGACATGGCGGTAGTCAGCTCGATCAGCGTGGATGAGAAGGCCGACACCCGGCAGCGCTGGGTGGCCATCCGGACTCTGGGGAAGATCAAGGGTGAGCGGGCCAAGACGCTCCTCTCCACGCTCCTGAACAACCCACAGGCGGCCATCCGTACCGCGGCCGCAAATGCGATGGGGGACTTCGGTCACAAGGACTTCGTCGAGCCGCTCAACACCTCCCTGGAGGATGCCGCGGTGCTCGTTCGGGCCGCAGCCGCGAAGTCTCTGGGACAGATTGGCGACGAGCGGAGCGTCAAGCCACTGAGCGAGGCGGTCAACCACCGCCGGAGCTACTTCCGTGGCCGCAGCATCTGGGTCCGTAGGCACTATGTGGATGCGCTGGGTGCTGTGGGCAGCAAGGCTGCCTTTCCAGTCCTGCTGCGCACCATTGATGATCAAGATGAGGCAGTCGCAGGGGCAGTCATCGACGCGCTCGAGAAGGTCGCGGGATTCAAATTCTCCGAGGGCCGAACTGCGGACCAGGAGAAGGAGGCCTGGCGGCGCTACGTCTCCGGGCAGCTCCGCTAGCGTTTTACCTTCAGCTTCAGAACGCTTCGACCCACGCCAACCGTGTCCCCGGTCCGGAGCCGAGACACGCTGATGCGCTGGCCATTGTGGTAGGTGCCGTTGGTGCTGCCCAGGTCCCGCAGGAAGATCATGTCGCGGCCAAACAGCTCGATGACCGCGTGCCGTCTGGAGATCTCCAGATCTGTCAGTGGGATCTCACCTGTCTTTCGGCCAATGGTGATGTTGCCGCGGGTAAAGCGGTAGATCTTTCCCGTATCCGCGCCGGCCACACACTCCACCACCGCGTTGAGTCCAGGCGGCAGGCGAAGGTCCTGATCAATCACATCCGTGGCACTGCGGGTCTTGTCTGCCGGCCCCTTCAGCTCCACGAGCTCCTCATCGAGCAGCCAGGCGATCTCGATGGCATTGGTCCTGCCGCTTTCCTGATTGCGCGTGTCCAGCCCCTCATCTTCCAGGCCGACAAAGAGCACCAGACGGGTATTTCCGATGGCGATCTCCGCCCCGGGCTGGAGGACCTCCTCTCGCACCAGGCGACCGTCCACCAATGTGCCGTTGGTGCTGCCCAGGTCCTGCAGCACCCAGCCGTCCTTCCGGGGGACCAGCTGGGCGTGGCTGCCGCTGACCAGTGGGTCGTCCAGCAGCAGATCCCCGCGCTTTCGGCCAAAAGTTGATGGGGTACACTCCCGCGGTTTCCCACCTTGGGGAGTTGTAACCAATCTCCACTGGATCTCTCCCCCCATTGAGATCCGAAGAATTCTGCCGAGAGAAATCCGTTTCGTCAAGCGTGCCATTGATACCTTTACTTAAAATCTCCGGGACCGCTGACGGCGCGCACCCATAGTACCATTTCCTCCATTCGCCACCTCCTTTGCCGTTGAACCATTCGTTCACGTCGCGAATCGCGAATCCTGTCGCTCCCGGTCGTGGGTCGCTGACATCCGATTTCATGTCCTCATGCGCTGTGAACTCCAAGATGCCTGACGG
>PVBE012149274.1_pt1 | contig 14291 bp, 7 predicted proteins | sample 1631181 | NCBI WGS metagenome assembly PVBE01 (sample SAMN08397723, study PRJNA350692) | Marine metagenome, whole genome shotgun sequencing project. | isolation source: water | place: Pacific Ocean | collected 2012-04
TGCTAAAGGCCAAGTTTTATAAAAAATACTTCGCCAATAACTAAAATCAAACTTAAGCCTCAAAGAAACATATTTCCTTAAAAAGAAATATAATAATATAAAAGTTAAACCTTGAATCAAAGAATTAATTAATAAAATACTATTTAAATCTATATCTTTTCTAAAAAAATAAAATAAAAAAATAAAATAACTTAATTTACTAAAAGTATCTGTTAAAGCTACTTTAGGCATTACTAAATGTTTAGCAAAAACAGCTGTTAGAGTAGATATTAAGCTTTGAAAAAAGAAAGCTAAAGAAAAATAAATAATTCCTTTTTGGACAATAATATCATAAGGAAATAACTTTATAACAATTGGTGCTGCTAAAAGAAATAATAAAGAAGAAAAGAAACGAATAGTAAAAATATTATTTATAATTCTACTTTCTTCTTGCTTTTCTTTAGTGGTTGATATTTCTCTTAATAAAGTTAAATATAAACCAAAGTCTACTAAAATCATAGCCATTTGGAGAAAAGCAAAGATAGTAGTATAAAAACCAAATCCTGTTTGCCCTAATATTCTGGCAATTAAACCTAAGTTTAAAACACCAATAATAATATTAAATATTCTAATAATTACTTGCCAAAGTGTATTTTTAAATATTTTATTAACTAAGGACATATTAAAATTATACTAGAATACAGTAAAAAAACAACTCTTTAAAAGAGTTGTTTTTGAGTTAAATATATTTTATTAAATTTCTTCTGTTGCTTTATATTCTCTCCATATTTCTTTTCTTATTTCTTTAATGAGTTTAGAATTCTCTTTTAAATATCTTTTAGCATTTTCTCTTCCTACTCCTAATTTAATACTTTTATATGAATATGAATTACCAATTTTATTAATAACATTATAAATCATCCCTGTATCTAAAATATCAGCTGCTACTGAAATACCCTCATTGTACATAATATCAAAAATAGTTGTTCTAAAAGGTGCGGCTACTTTATTTTTTACTATTTTAGCTTTAACTTGATTTCCTATTATTTTTTCACCTTGTTTTATTTGTGCTGATCTTCTAACCTCTATTCTAACTGAAGAATAAAATTTTAAAGCATTACCTCCTGTGGTTGTTTCTGGATTTCCAAAAAAAACACCTACTTTTATTCTTATTTGATTAATAAAAACAATAGTTGTATTTGTTTTACTAACTATACCAGCTAATTTACGTAAAGCTTGACTCATTAATCTAGCCTGTAACGCAATATGATGATCTCCCATTTCTCCTTCTATTTCTGTTTTAGGAACTAAAGCTGCTACAGAGTCTACTATAATAACATCTACTCCACCTGAACGCACTAATGTTTCTACTATTTCTAAAGCCTGCTCACCTGTATCTGGCTGAGAAATTAACATTTCTTTAGTATTAACACCAATTATTTTAGCATAATCAGGATCTAAGGCATGTTCAGCATCAACAAAAGCTGCTACCCCACCTTTTTTTTGAGCTTCTGCAACTATGTGTTGAGCTAAGGTTGTTTTACCAGAAGATTCTGGTCCATAAATTTCTATAATTCTACCTTTTGGTACACCTCCAACTCCTAAGGCTATATCAAGTGATAAACAACCTGAACTAATAGCCCCTATATTAGAAGATTTTGCATCTCCTAGATGCATAATTGCCCCCTCACCAAAACGTTCTCTAATTTGATCAATAGCTGTCTTAGTTTTTTGATTTAATTTTGTTACTACTTTTTTAACCATATAATATTTTATTATAAAATAAATTTTAATTACTATTCATTATTCTTTCCTTAAAATATTTAATTCTATTTTCTTTATTTTACTATACTTCTTTTTAGCATTTATCTCTAAATTATTCAAGCCCAACATTAAGTTTATGTCTTTTTTAAAATTTCCCTTTTTATCTAATAATACTTTTTCATTATTTATCATCAATTCTACTTCTGGTATTGTTTTACCAAAAATACTAATAGTGCTTTCATTTGTTATATAATTATTATTTGGTTCTATTATTTTAATATAAGGAGGAGAAACTATTTTTTTTACCTCTAAAGCTAAATAACTAAATAAAATTAAAACAACTAAAAATACTGTTCCTATTTTTATATTTTTTGGGCTTAATAAGTTGTAATATAATTTATTTTTATTCTTTTCATTTTTTATTTTTTCTATTTTTTTATTAATAATACTCTGTATTTTATAATCTTCTAATAATTCTGAAACTGGTAATTCTAATAATTTTCCATATATTTTTAACCAAGAACGAACATAAATATTACCTGGTAATTTTTCATAATCTCCTTTCTCTAAAATCTCTAAATGCTTAATCTGAATATTTGTTTCTTTTTTAACATCTGCTAAAGATAAGCTCTTTTCTAAACGAGCTTGTTTAAGTCTATTTGCCAAACTATGTGTTTTACCTATTTTTTTGGTTTTAAAACTATTCATTTTTTGTTTCTTCTAAATCCTTCTCATTTTTATCTAACTCTGAAGAAAAATTTTCTTCTAAGTCTTTTTGAGATATTAATACTTCTCTAGGCTTAGAACCTTGTGCTGGTCCAACTATCTTCATTTTCTCTAATATATCAAGCAATGAAGCTGCGCGAGGATAACCTATTCTTAAATGTCTTTGTAAAAGAGTGGCAGATGCTTTACCTGCTTTTAATACTATTTCCTTAGCTTCTAAAATAAGGGAGTCTTCCTTATCATTTATATAAGAAAAATTAGGCATAGTATTGTTTGTTTTTTCTATAATACTATCATTATACTCTGGCTCAGATTGTTTTTTTATATAACCAATAACATTTTGAATTTCTTCCTCTGTTATATAAGACCCTTGTATACGTTTTATTTTAGAATTATCTGAAGTAATAAATAACATATCACCATTGCCTAATAACTTTTCTGCACCACTAGAATCTAAGATTGTGCGAGAATCTATTGATGATCCTACACTAAAAGAAATTCTACTTGTTATATTTGCCTTAATTAAACCAGTAATAACGTCTGTTGATGGTCTTTGAGTTGCTAAAATTAAATGAATACCAGCGGCCCTACCTAATTGAGATAAACTAATAACAGCTGCTTCTACCTCTTTAGCTGCCTCAGACATTAAAGCACCAAACTCATCTATAATAACTACTATGTATGGTAATTTATTAACAACTACTGAATCATTATAAGTTACTAAATCTCTTTTAGCAGCTGCTTGTAATAATTTATATCTATCTCTCATTTCTTTAATAACCCAATTTAAAGCATTAATAACTTTATTTATATCGTTAATAACAGGGGTTAATAAATGAGGAATATCATTAAAAGCTATTAATTCTACTCTTTTGGGGTCTATTAATATAAATTTTAATTGTTCTGGTGAATTTTGATAAAGTAAATTTATAATAATATTATTAATACAAATTGATTTACCTGTATTAGTTGCTCCAGCAATTAATAGGTGAGGCATTTTACCTAAATTAGCTATAACAGGTCTGCCTGCTACATCTTTACCTAAGGCTAATGCTAAATTAGTTTTTCTTTCTTTATATTCTTTACTTTCTAAAATTTCTCTTAATTTAACTAAAGAAACGCTCTCATTTGGAACCTCAATGCCCACTAAAGATCTTCCTGGAATAGGTGCCTCTATGCGTAAAGGGTGAGCTGCTAAGGCCAATGCTAAATCATCTTGTAAAGTAGATATTTGAGAAAGCCTAATGCCTTCTGCTGGTTTAAATGTGTATTGTGTTACTGTAGGACCAATATTAATTTCTCCCATGGTTACTTCTATTCCAAAATTAGCTAATGTTTTTTCTATTTTTGAAATATTTAACTTTATATCACCAGAGGTTGGTTTTGTGTTTGATTTTTTTAATAAATTTAAAGGTAAATTTATTTTTATATTTTTTTTCTTTTCCAAGTTTTCTTCTATTACCTCTTCTTCTAATTCTTTTGGGGTATCTTTTTTTCTTTCTTTATAATTAATACTACCTTCCTCTTTCTTCTCCCCCCAATCTAATTCATCACCTTCCTCTTTCTTATTATTTGTTTCATAATCAGATATTAATTTTTCTTTTAATATACCCAAAGATTTACATTTCTCTATAATACTTTTAAAAGAAGTATTAAAACCTAATAATAAACCTATAAATATGAATGCTAAAAATATAACTAAAGCACCCCAAAATCCTGTAAAATTTGAAAGATTACCTAATAAATAACCAAATGCCCCTCCACCGCTACCAATTAAAACAATTTCTTTATAATTAAATTCATCTACAAAAAAATTAAAAATTCCGGAATAACCAATTATTAACAAAAATAATCCTAAATAATTAGATAATTTAAGTATATATTTTTCTTTTTGTAAAAGACCATAACCTATAAATAATAATAAAAAAATAAACAACCAATCTCCCCAACCAAATAAATATGCTAAAGATTTTTGTAATGAATTTCCAAAAGAACCTGCTAAATTAAACATTGACAAAAAACTTAAAAAAACAAAAGTAAAAATTAAGATAGTTATAATATTTATTTTTGTTTCTAAAGAAATATTCCAATTTTGAAAATTATTTTTACTTTCTCTATATCTTTTATATTTTTTATATGTCCTTCTTCTTTTTCTACGTAACATAATTTACTATTTTCTAGTCTCTATTATTATATATTTTATCATGACTAATAATAAAAATAAATAACATAATTAATTTAAAATTAGATCATTCTTACCTTAAATTTTATTTATTAAATCCTGTACCAGCTGGAATTTTACGACCAATAATTACATTCTCTTTTAACCCTCTTAAATAATCAACTTTCCCTGAAACAGCAGCGTCTATTAATACTCGAGCTGTTTCTTGAAAAGAAGCTGCTGATAAAAATGAGTCAGCTGCTAAAGAGGCTTTAGTAATTCCTAATAATAATACCTCACCCTTAGCTTTTTTTCCTTTGATATTTTTATTTGCTTCTTTAAGTTGTGTAGTGGTAATGATTTCACCTAGTAATAGCTCTGTGTCTCCTATATCTTGAACTAAAATACGAGAAAACATTTGTTTAACTATTAATTCTACATGTTTGTCATTTAAATTTTGCCCTTGAGAAGAATAAATATGTTTAATTTCTTTAATAATATATTTTTGAACAACTAATTTATTTTTTGCCTCATAAAGTTCTTTTAAATCAATACTACCTTCAGTTAACTGTTCTCCTTGTTCTACTATATCATTATTTTTTACCCATAAATTATATCCGGCTGGAACATTTAATGTTAAAAAATTTTCTTCTGAAATAATAATTTTTAATTTCTTATCTGTTAATTTTACTATACCATCAATATTTGTTTTTATTTTTTCCTTACCCTTTTTTAATATTAATTTACCTTTTTTTACTTTTTGACCATCTTTTACTTCAATTTTTATATTTTTTTCTAAATCATATTCCTCTGTTTTATTAATTTGTGCCTTAATTTTAATAATTCTTTGTTCTTTGCTTAATAATTTATTACTTTCTTCTGTTTCAATAATCCCAGAAAAAGGTGCCAAAACAGCTTTCTTTTTTGGTGTTCTAGCTTCAAATAATTCTTCTACTCTAGGTAAACCTTGTGTAATATCACTTTCAGCAACACCTCCTGTATGAAATGTTCTCATTGTTAATTGTGTACCTGGTTCACCAATGCTTTGTGCAGCTATAACACCTACGGCTGTACCTTTTTTTACTAATTTATTATACCCAAGATCATAACCATAGCACTTTTGACAAACACCTCTAATAGATTTACATGATAATACTGATTTTATTACAATATTTTCTGGATTTATTTTTTTTATTTCTTCAGAAAATTCTTTTGTTACTAATGTTCCTTTTTTAATTAACACCTTATTATCTTTTTCATTTTTAATAGCCTCTGCTAATATTCTTCCAAAAGCTCTTTCAAATAATTCTTCACCTAATTCTAAACCCTCTTCTTTAGTAATAATAATACCTTGCTTATCTCCACAATCATTTTCCAAAACAATAATATCTTGAGAAACATCCACTAAACGGCGTGTTAAATAACCAGCATTAGCCGTTCGTAACGCTATATCAGCTAAGCCCTTACGTGTTCCATGTGTAGAAATAAAATATTCTAAAACATCTAAGCCTTCTCTAAAATTAGATTTAACAGGTAGTTCTATAATATCACCAGCTGGATTAATAACTAATCCTTTAATACCCATCATTTGAATTATTTGAGTCCAATTTCCTCTAGCACCAGAATCTACAATACTTGCTAAAGAATTTTCTGGATCAAATAAATTTTTACCTTGTTCAGTAATTCTATTTTTAACATCTGTCCAAACCTCAATAACTTTAATATACCTTTCTTTATTAGTTAAAAGACCATTACTATATTGTTCTTTAATTTCCTCTACTTTCCTCTCTCCGTCTTTTATTAAATCTTTTTTAATATCAATTTTAGGGATATCACCCATGCCCCAAGACAAACCAGATTCTGTAATATATTTAAATGCTATATCCTTCATATCATCTAATAATTTAACTGTTTTTTCATGAGAAAGAATATGAAAAACTAAAGATATTAACTTATTTATTTCTTTTTTGTTTAAAATTTTATTAATATAATCTATCTCTTTTGAAAAAATATTATTAAACAATATACGCCCAACTGATGTTTCTATTAATTTATTACCAGCCTTTTTTACTCTAACCCTTATTAGATCTTGTAAATCAATAACATTAAGGCTTAAAGCTTGCTGTGCTTCATTTTCATCTGTGAATATCTTTTTTACTTTAGCTTTCTTATTAATATATGTTAAATAATATATCCCCCAAACCACATCTTGACTAGGTACCACTATAGGGTCTCCAGTGGCTGGTTTTAATAAGTTTTCTGAAGATAACATTAATTCTTTAGCTTCTTTTTTAGAATCTTCTGTTAAAGGTACGTGAGCTGCCATTTGATCGCCATCAAAATCAGCATTAAAGGCTGCGCAAACTAAAGGATGAAGTTGTATGGCCTTGCCTTCTATTAGTTTTGGTTTAAAAGACTGAATACCTAAGCGATGTAAGGTTGGGGCACGATTTAATAAAACATGTTCATCTATAATAATTTCTTCTAATATATCCCAAACCTCTGAATGCCCCGCCTCTATATATCTATTAGCACTTCTGACATTATGTACTAATTCTTCTTTTATTAAACGAGATATAACAAAAGGTCTGAATAGCTCTAGGGCCATTGTTTTAGGAAGACCACATTGATAAAGTTTTAAATGTGGTCCAACTACTATTACTGAACGTCCAGAATAATCAACTCTTTTTCCTAATAAATTTTGACGAAAACGACCCTGTTTTCCTTTCAACATATCAGCTATACTTTTTAGTGTTCTTTTTTGTCCTGTGGATGCTGTGACTGTTTTCCCATGTCTAGCATTATTATCTATTAAAGCATCTACAGCTTCTTGTAACATACGTTTTTCATTTCTTTGAATAACTTCTGGGGCATTTAATTTTTGTAATCTTTTTAAACGATTATTACGATTAATAACCCTCCTATAAAGATCATTTAAGTCTGAAGAGGCAAATCTACCACCATCTAACTGCACCATAGGTCTTAAATCTGGTGGAATTACAGGTACTGTGGTTAAAACCATCCATTCTGGATTTATTTGATTTAATATTAAACTCTTTACCAAACGAACCCTTCTTATCATTTTTTTTAATTTAGAGGGTATTGTATTACTAATTTCTTTATCTAATTGTTTTACCATTTCTTTTAAATCAATTGCTTTTAATAGATTTCTAATGGCTTCAGCACCAATACCAGCTTCAAATATATGTCCATATCTCAATGCTAAGTCTTGATATTTTGTTTCTGAAAGAATTTGATATTCTTTTAATTCTTTTAATTCTTTAATTGCTATATCAGAGGCTTCATCCAGAATTTTCATTTTATCCATCTTAGCTATATTTAAATTAAGTAACTTTTCTTTAATATCTTTTTCAATTTGTTTCTTTTCTTCCCCTTCAGATATTAATTTATTTTTGCTATTATTTATTTCTTGAAATCTTTGTTTAAATTCTAAATCAATTTGTTTCCTTTTATTACTTAATTCTTTTTTAATTTGATTTAATGTATTTTTACGCTCTTCTTCATCTACTTTGGTTACTATAAAAGAAGCAAAATAAATTACTTTCTCTAAAGCTTGTACACTTAAATTTAAAATTAATCCTATCTTAGAAGGAATGCCACGTAAAAACCAAATATGTGATACTGGGGCTGCTAATTCAATGTGTCCCATCCTTTCTCTACGAACCAAAGAACGTGTAACCTCTACACCACACTTATCACAAATAACACCTTTATAACGTATACGCTTATATTTTCCACAATAACATTCCCAATCTTTTGAAGGTCCAAATATTTTTTCACAAAACAAACCATCTCTTTCTGGTTTTTGTGTTCTATAATTAATTGTTTCTGGTTTTAATACCTCACCATAAGACCATTTATGAATATCTTTTGGAGAAGCTAGTTTTAATTTAATTGCTTCAAAATTTAAAGGCACTTCTTGGTCTGGTCTAATAAAAGTGGTTTTTGTTGATGAAGGAGTTGGCATATATTTATATATTATCTATTTGATTCTTTCTTTTTTAATTATTTTATTTTTCTTTTTTTACCTAACAATTCTACATCTAATCCTAATCCTTTTAGTTCTCTTGTTAAAACATTAAAAGATTCTGGTATATTTAAGCGTTCAATTGATTCTCCTTTAATAATTGATTCATAGGCTCTAGAACGACCAACAACATCATCAGATTTAATAGTAATCATTTCTTGTAGGGTATTAGCTGCGCCATATGCTTCTAATGCCCAAACCTCCATCTCTCCTAACCTTTGTCCTCCAAACTGAGCTTTTCCACCTAAGGGCTGTTGAGTAACTAAAGAATAAGGTCCAATAGATCGTTGATGAATTTTACTTTCTACTAAATGATTTAATTTTAATATATAAGCGAAACCAATTGTTGTTTTGTGTTCAAATTTATTTCCTGTGCGTCCATCGTATAATTGTACTTTGCCATCTTTTGGCCAACCAGCTTTTTCTAATTCATTTCTTATTGTTTTCTCATCTACTCCATCTAAAGCTGGACTAGCAACATTATATCCTAGGGTGTTTGCAGCTAATCCTAGATGTGTTTCTAATAATTGCCCTAAATTCATACGAGATATTACCCCTAAAGGGTTTAAAATAATATCAATGGGTGTGCCATCTTCTAAAAATGGCATATCTGCTTCTGGTATAACACGTGAAATAACACCTTATTACCATGACGACCTGCTATTTTATCTCCGACCTGAATTTTTTTTAAAGAAGCAATTGTTATTTGAATTGTTTTAATAACTCCCGCTGGTAATTTATCATCATTATCACTAGAAAATATTTTTACCCCAATAATCTTTCCGTGTTCGCCATGTTTTAAATATAAAGAACTATCACGAACATCTTTTGCTTTTTCGCCAAAAATAGCTCTTAATAGTTTTTCCTCCGCTGAAAGTTCTGTTTCACCTTTTGGTGTAATTTTACCTACTAAAATATCTCCTGAAGAAACAGTAGCACCAATATGAATAACACCCTCTCTGTCCAAATCTTTTAATTTTTCTTCACTAATATTTGGAATATCTCTTGTTACCACTTCTGGGCCAAGTTTTGTATCTCTAATATCAATAGAATAATCCTCAATATTAATAGAAGTATAATTATCATTTTTAACTATTTTTTCTGAAATTAAAACAGCATCCTCATAATTTCCTCCATCCCAAGCCATGTATGCTACCAACATGTTTTGCCCTAAAGCTAATTCACCTTGTTCAGTTGCTGCACCATCAGCAATAATTTGTCCTTTTTTAATTAAATCACCTTTATTAATAATAGGATGTTGATTTATACTTGTTGATGCGTTAGATCTGGCAAATTTATTTAAATAATATTTATTTACTCCATTTCCTCCTTTAATTTCAATATGTTTACTGTCTAGAGCAATAACTTTTCCAGTTGTTTTGGAAATAATAACTTGACCAGAATCTCGAGCAGCTTTTTCCTCTGCTCCTGTACCTATAATTGGTGCTTGAGGATTAATAACAGAAACAGCCTGTCTTTGCATATTAGTTCCCATCAATACCCTTTGTCCATCATCATGAGCCATAAAAGGAATCAAAGCTGTTGCTATGCTCATAATTTGATTAGTAGAAACATCTATAAAATCAGTTTTATCAACCTTATCATATTTAGGAGAGCCTTTAATCCTAATATCAGCATATTCTTTTATAAAATATCCCTCTTCATCTAGAGGTGTTGTAATAGATGCTATATTATATTTTTCTTCCTCAAATGCATCCAAATAAACAACTTTATCTGTAACAATAGGTTTTATTGCTATTGTTTTTAATTTTAATTTAGCTAATTCATTAGCTTTTTTAGTAGTAATTTTTTCACCCTTTTTAATAATACCTCTTATGGTTTTATTAATAATATAACCTCTGGTTTTTTTTATTTTATTATCTACACTATGTAAAACTTTTTGATAAGGTGTTTCTATAAAACCAAAGTCATTAACCCTAGCGTAAGTTGCTAAATGACCAACTAAACCTATATTTGGTCCTTCTGGAGTAGCTATGGGACAAATTTTACCATAATGAGTACGGTGTACATCACGAACCTCAAAACCAGCTCTTTCTCTTGATAATCCTCCTGGTCCCATAGCAGACAATCTTCTTTTATGTTCTAATTCTGCTAAAGGATTAACTTGATCCATAAATTGTGACAATTGTGAACTCATAAAAAACTCTTTGATAATTCCAATAATAGGGCGCGCATTAATAAGTTGGTTTGGTGTTAAATTATTAATATCTAGGGTGCTCATTCTGTCTCTAATAATTCTTTCCATACGAGCTAAACCAATACGAAACCTACCCTGAACTAATTCTCCAATGGCTCTAACTCTTCTGTTTCCTAAATGATCAATATCATCTGCTTCTTCTTGGTTTAAATTTAATTTAATAATTTCTTTAATAACTAAAACTAAGTCTTCCTTTCTTAAAACTCTTGTCTCTTTGTTATTAGGTAAATCCAAACTAAATCTAGAATTTATTTTATAACGACCAACTTTTCCAAAATCATATCTTTCGAAATTAAAAAACATAGAGTGTATTAATGTTCTAGCGTTTTCTACTGTAGCTAAATCTCCTGGTCTTATTCTTTTATATATTTCTTTTAACCCTTCTGCTTCGTTATGAGAAATATCTTTTTCTATTGTGTTTTGAATAAAATTTACATTTGGGTGATTATCTATATCTTTAAATAATTCTAAAATTTCTTTATCACTGGAATAACCAAACGCTCTTAATAAAGCTGTAACTGGTACTTTTCTTTTACGATCTATTTTTACATAAATAACGTTTTTTGTGTCTGTTTCTATCTCTAGCCAAGCTCCTCGATTAGGTATAATTTTTGAACCATAATAATTTCTACCTCTTATATGCTGAGTGCTAAAAAATGCTCCTGCACTACGTATTAATTGAGATACAATTACCCTTTCTACACCATTAACTATAAAAGTTCCTCTATCTGTCATTAAAGGAAAATCACCTAAGTATATTTCTTGTTCTTTAACTTCGTTTGTTCTTTTATTAACTAAGCGAATATTTACTCTTAAGGGAGCCTCATATGTAATATTTTTATTTTTAGCAGTCACTTCATCAAATTTAGGTTCATCTAAATAATAATCAAGTAAATATAGTTCTAAATTTCTACCAATAAAATCCTTAATTGGTGAAACCTCACTAAATAATTCTTTTAAGCCTTCTTTAAAAAACCAAGTATATGATTTTTTTTGAACCTCTACCAAGTCTGGTATAGGAATAATATCTTGTGATTTTTTAAAATATTTACGATAACGTCTTTTTTTTGTTTGAGACATGTTATTAAATGTTTAATTTTCAATCAATAAACAGACAAAAAAATAGGCCTATCAAAATAATCTTGATAAGTTTTTTTATTTAATTTTTCTTTATTATTGGGTTCGCTAAGGAAAAATACATGACTGAATACTAACAAAAAACATAGCTATTGTCAAGGGTTTTTTTGTTATTTTTTATATTTTATACTTTTATACTTTTTTAAACTAATATTAGCTAAATTATTGTTTTATTTATTTTAAGTTAAAATACTTTTTTAAATGTTACCTAGCCTACTTATTGTCTATAATTATAATAGCTTTATTAATTTTTTAACAACTTTTCTATCGTCCCATTCTATTTTTTTACCGTTAGCCACACAAATTGCCTGCTCTGCGCCCTTACCAGTTATTAATACTAAATCATCTTTTTCTGCTAATTGAAGAGCTTTTTTAATAGCTTGTTCTCTGTTTTTTATTTTAAATAAATTTTTATTTAATATCTTTTTGTTTTTTAATGCCCCTCGAGCTATATTATTTATTATTTCCTGAGGATCATCATCGTAAGGATCTTCATTGGTAATAATTACAACCTCTGCTTTGTTACTAGCTATTTCACCTAAAATAGGTTGTCTGTTCTTATCTCTCCCTCCTCCACAAGAACCTAAAACATGTATAATTTTATTTTTAGGGAAATTTTTTAAAGCCTTATATAACTGTTTCAAGCTTTCTGGTTCTGGAGCATAATCTATTAAAATCTTAAAATTTTGTTTTTCTTTAATAAATTCTTGTCTTCCTGGTACTGTTTTTAATTTACAATTCATAATTTTATATAAATCAAAACCAAGAGTAACCACTGTACTAATACCAGCTAATATATTATAACCATTAAATTCTCCTAAAAATGGTGTTTTAAATTTTTTATTATTTAAAGAAAAAGAAACTAAACCATTTTCTAATTTTAAATCTTCTCCTCTATAATCTGCTTTATTCTTAAAACCATATGTAATAAATTTATCTACAGGAAATTTTTTTAATCTCTCTGTTTCTTTATCATCTATATTACTTATAATAATCTTTTTAAACTTTTTACTTTTCCCTTCACTTAAATGTTTAAATAATTTTTCTTTAGCTGCTCTATAGTTTTTAAAACCACCATGTGCTTCTATGTGTTCTGGTGTTAAATTTGTAAAAATAACAAGATTATAATCAATGCCTTTATGTCTAAACTGTTCTATGCCTTGAGAAGATGTTTCTATGATAACATATTTACAATTATCTTTTAACATTTGTTTAATTATTTTTTGTGTCTGCCATCTACCAAGCATGGTCATTTTTTTGTTATTTAACCATTCTTTATCACCAATTTTAAAATTAACAGTAGAAACTAGCCCTGTTTTATGTCCTAAACATTCTAATAACTGAGAAATTATATTTGTAGTAGTTGTTTTACCATTGGTGCCAGTAACACCTATAACAATTAATTTTTTACTAGGATTATTATAATACCATGAGGCTGTTTTTGATAAAAAATAATGATAAAATAATAATAATTTTTTAGGAAATAATTTTTTAATAATCATTTTAATCATTTTGACTATTTAAATACTCTTTTACCTTGTTTATATCTTTGGGTTTACCAAAATCTAACCAGATCCCTTTTAAATTTTTTACTTTAATTTTTTTATTCTTTGCTAAAATATTTATTATATCTGTTAGTTCATATTCTCCTCTTGGTGATAAGCTTATTTTATCTAAATATTTATAAACGTCTGGAGTGAATTTATATAAACCAGTGTTTATAAGGTTGCCAATATGTTTTTTTGGTTTTTCAACTATGCTTTTTAAAAAACCATCTTTATCTACACTTAATACACCATAATTTTCTGGATTTTTATGTGGTAAACCAGCTATATAACAATATTCATCATCAATATTAAATCTTTTTAAATCTTCTACTGAATATAGATTATCTCCGTAAACAGATAAAAAGTTTTCTTTTTTAAAAATATCTTTTGTACACTCTAAGGGACAAGCGGTTCCATATCTATCTTCTCCTAAAATATCAAATTGATTTACTAAGTTTACTTTAAATTCTTTAGTATAATCTTTTAAAAAATCTTCTATAAGTTCCTTTTTATATCCTACTACTATTATTATCTCTTTAAAACCTGCTTCTCTTAAATTATTTAATAAATAATATAAAAATGGTTTGCCATTTACTTTAATTAAATGCTTTGGTTTATTTTTAGCTAAATCTAGCATTCTTGTACCACGTCCAGCAGCAGATATTAATACCTTTTTTATCATATTTTTATCATATTTTTAATTTTTTTAAA
>PVBE010450393.1_pt1 | contig 14287 bp, 14 predicted proteins | sample 1631181 | NCBI WGS metagenome assembly PVBE01 (sample SAMN08397723, study PRJNA350692) | Marine metagenome, whole genome shotgun sequencing project. | isolation source: water | place: Pacific Ocean | collected 2012-04
CTCGCGCTGGTCACAGGGCTACCTGGCGACCGTCTCCGAGACGATCGGTGCGGGCACCTCAGAGGTGCAGCGCAACGTGATCGCCACACGCGGGCTCGGGCTGCCGAGGGGCTAGACGCTCAACCTTTGCCGCCGGCCTCGCGGAGATTGCCTTCACGCCGATCGACCTGTCGGGTTGACTCTCTAGCCCGCCCGGATGGCGGCCTGCGTCTTGTTGAAGTCGACGAGGTACTCTTCGGCGAATCGTTGCTGGCGAGGTGTGATTGTTGATTCCATGCCCGGACGATACACGAACATTCGTTCGAGCATCTGAGCCCTCGACCGCCCCTCTCTCGAACACAGCTGGACAAAGCTGGGACGCGGCTGCGGAACAGCGACGAGGTCGCGGACGACGACCGTATCGCGTTCGAGGTGTATCGGGAGACGTTCGCTGGGGCGCTTGCCGAGGTTGAGGGCGAAATTGACCAAGCGCTTGGTCAGAAGGTTCCGTGGCCATTGATGGCAGATTGATGGCAACTGTTCAAGAAGCTGAGCACCAAGCTGGGGCTACGGGACCCCAGCTTGAACCTATGCGTCTGGAGCGGGAGAAGGGATTCGAACCCTCGACCCTCTGCTTGGGAAGCAGATGCTCTACCCCTGAGCTACTCCCGCTCGTTCTTGAAGTTAACCAAGCTGGCTGAACTCGTCTAGCACAGGGCAGTCCCATCCACGCTCCAATAGCATCTGACTAGCGGCTGCGGCCCAGCACTCAGCGCTTTCGCTCCTCGCCGCTATCATCGACGCCCGCTCCACGGGCGGCCCGCTGCTCGGCCCGCTCGCGCATCAGGCGGTCCATCGAAAGCTGCGCGAGGTTCGGGTTCGTGACCTCGAAGCGCCCTGCGGTGCCGTCGCTGACGAAGTCGATGGTCGCGCCGCGCAGCATCGAGGTCTGGATCGCGGCGACCGCGATCGTGATGCCGCTGTCCTCGAAAACCACGTCGCCCTCCTCACTCTCGTCCGAGAGTGAGACGACGTGGCGGGGGCGGCCCTTCTTCTCGATCGCGACGCGCAGTTGGACGTCAGCGGCCCCGGCAATCAGTTCACGCACACGCTCCGCAGCAGCCTCGGTGAGGGTGACCAGCGCGCCGTCAGACGGATCCTCATCGCGGACCGGTTCGCCCGGGGCCTCGCGCGGCATCGACCGGTCGCTACGCCGGCGCCTGGAAGGAGCGTGTCATCTTGTCGACGAGCGCGTTGAGGTCACGAACGTAACGCTCAATTTCTCCCACATCGTCCGGCGTGACATGAGCGTAGCGGCGCTGCATGTCGAGATACGCCCGAAGCTGATCCGGCATCTTCGACTCGTCGAACTCGTGCGTTCGGCGGAAGCCGGTGTCATCGGCCCACTCCCAGAGCGGCCAGATACCGCAGTCCGTGCCCAGCTTCGTGATCGAGAACGAGTCCTGGTCGTCGTAACCCCAGGAGAGGGTGCAGGGCGCGAACACCTGAACGAAGGCGGGCAGATTGTCGAGCGCCGTGTTGATCTTGCGCTCGAAGTCGCGGAAGAACGCGGGCGAGGCGGTGGCACTGTAGTGCGCGCCGCTGAACTTGACCATCATCGCCGGCTGCTTTCGCGCCTGTACGCGCCCGTCCGGGCCACCGATGCGGCCGTTCGCGCGCGTGCTGACCTTCGCGAACATGTCGGTCATGCCCGTGGCGTGGGTCCCGCTGGCGGCGAACGACTGGTTGTCGCAGACGACGTGCAGGTACGGGGCACCGTACTGGAACCCGCCGGAGAGGTCGTCCATCCCCATGTCGATCTGGCCGTCTCCATCGATCACGACGATCGGGCGGTCAATGCCGCGCATCTCCATCGCGGCATGCATGCCGACAGCACCGCTGTCGTGCGTGCCGATGCCGCTGCGATGCATGATGTCGCGTCCGATGCCGCAGCCCTGGCCGAAGATGATCGGGTCCTGCCCGCGCTCTTCGCAGACCTGGAAGACCAGCTCCATCACCAGCTTGGTGGCGAGGTTCGACGGGCAACCGGGGCACTGCGCCGCATCGATGTTCTTGTGTGGACGTGCATCCTTCGTCTCAAGAATCATCTTCATAGGCCGGCTCCTGTGCTGCCTGTGCGCCGCGGATTGCGGCGCGTCACGTCATGTTCGTCGAATGTGTCAGTCCGCAACCGTTTCCATCCTCCATGAGAGTTCGTCCACCGCAGCGGGATCGTCGATCGCCGCGAAGGCTTCATCGACCAGCTCCTCCGCGTCGCGCGAGGAGAAGTTTCGTCCGGCGAGCGCGACCACGCGGCCGAGCACGGCGGGCCGGCCCGGGTGCGAGTACAGCGCCGATCGCAGCTCGTGGTAGAGCGTGTGCACCGGGTTGCGGTCGAAGGCCATGACGACGCGAGCGTTGCCGACGGCCTCTGCGATCGCCTCGCTCGGGAACGGCCGCAGCGTCCGCACCTTGATCACGCCAACGCGCTTGCCCTGCTCGCGCATCGCATCGGCGGCCTGGCGGGCGCGTGTCGCCATGTTCGCGAGGCCGACGAGGATCACCTCCGCGTCCTCTGTCATGTAGCTTTCGATCAACCCGCCGTAGCCGCGGCCCATGACCTCCACGTAGCGCTCGTGCGCCTCCAGGATCGCCTGCTTTGCATCAACGTTTAGCGTGTGGTCGATGGCGTAGCGTTGCTCGATGTAGCTAGCGCCCTCGCCACCACCGCGGCTGGCGTTGCTGTAGAACTCCTCCATGTCGAGCGTCAGCAGATCGCGGCCGGGGAGTAGCTCGTACGGCGGGAGGAACTCGTCCACCTGCTCCTGCGTCGGAACCTCGACTGGCATGGCGGCATGCGAGACCTCCCAGCCCGGCCAGGTGACGAAGACCGGCAGCTGGATGTCGTGTCGCTCCGCGACCCAGTAGGCCTGGATCATCGTGTCGAGCACCTCCTGTGCGTTCTCGCAGTAGAACTGAATCCAGTGCGAATCGCGGAAGATGATCGTGTCGTGGTCATCGGTCTGGATGTTGGTCGGCGGCTCCAGCGAGCGGTGCGCCACGCCCACGACGATTGGAACGCGCGCGTAGGGCGACCAGATCAGTGGTTGGTAGGCGAACACCAGCCCCTCGGAGTTTGTGCTGAACGTCGATCGCACACCACTCTGAGTCGCCGTGATCTGCGCGTTGACGACGCTGCGCTCGTTTTCGAGGTCGATCACCCTCGCATCCAGCTCACCGCTGTTGATCATGTCGACGAGGTGCTCACCGACCTCATCGGAGGGGCCGATCGGGAAGAAACAGACGACACCGACGCGGGCGAGACGCGCGCCATCGGCGGCCGCCTGGTTACCCGTGCGGATAACGGTCTTGGCCTGCTCCGCGGTGGTCATGAGCGATCCCCCTCGCCACTGAAGTTCATGAAGGGCTCGACTGTGATGCCCTCATAGGTCGGGTTCGTGCGCATCAGTTCCTCTTCGTTCGCCATCGACAGGGCGTCGTAGACGCAAACCTCTGCGCAGATCCCACACCCCCGGCAGAGATCGACGTCCACTCGGTACCCCTGGTGCGGCAGCCCTTTGCGTACGATGAAGCCGGTGTTGTCGGGGCACATCACTTCACTGATGCACATGCTTGCGCAGCCGCAGAGCTGGTCGTCGGAGACGGGAATCTTCGTTCGCCAGATGTTCGCGGCGCCGCCCCGGTATCCCCGGGGCCGCCCCTTGTCCTCGCTGATCAGCACCGGCAGCGGGGCCCGCGAGAGCGGATCGACGCGGTCCTCGGGGGGGCGCGGCTGCGGGATCTCTTGCGACGCGCCCACCACCTCACGCTCGATCTGCACCTCGTCGTAGGCGCGCCGGGCGGCCTCGACGTTCTGCTCGCCGAGGCGGCCGGGGAACCGCTCCTTGACAAGAGCGAGGAAGCGGTCGAGCTCGACGACCTCTGTCACGGCGATGTAGGCGCCGGCCATCGTCACGCCGACCGGCGGAGGGTCACGACGCAAGATCTCGTTGGTGATCGAATCAGCGTCCACCGTCGCTACCGTGCCGTTGAACTTGTACGGGAGTTCAAGTTCGTTCGGTGCCAACCTGGAATTGACAATCAGATTGCCATCGCGCTGCCGGGCGATCGCGTCTGTAACCGTCGGGTGTGTCTTGTTCGCGGCGATGCGGAGCAGCCCGCTCCAGAAGAGCAGCACGTCGTTCGGGTGGAAGTTCGGCCCCCCGGCAATCGGTCCGGCCGAGGCCTTGAGGTAGGAGACCACCGGGCTGCTCTTCGGCCGCCCGCCGGGCGCCACCTGCGTGCGCACCCGCATCCCATGTTGCTCGAAGAATGCACGTGCGAGCAGCTGCACCGTCTGCACCGAGCCCTGCCCGGACATGCAGACGAGGTTGATCTCTCGGTCCTTCGCGCCGTCGTTGCTCATCGTGCGGCCTTTCCTTGCTGCTGATCGGAAACCGCTGGGCGCCACGGCTCCGCAGGCACGATGTGCTGCGCGTCCAGGCTCTCAATCTCGGACTGCGAGATGCCGAGCAAATCACGCAACAGCGCAATTCTGTGCTTTGCGAACATCGGCCCAGCGGCGGCCGGCAGGTCGTGGCCGTCCAGCTTCAGCCGCGGACCGACATGTGGATTCGTGCCCGCCTCTGCGTGCTGCAAGTCGCGAAAGAATCGTCGCTCCACGAGTTGCTCGTCGGCGAGCAGGTCGCTGACGGACTGCACGGCGCCGGCCGGAACCGCCTGGCGCTGAAGCTCCGACTCCGCCTCGGCCTTCGGTCGCGCGCTCGTCCACGTCCCGATCGCCGCGTCGATCTCTTCGCGCCGCTCGCGACGGGCATCGACGCTATCCAACGCCGCACCTGCGCCCTCGGAAAATCCGATCACGTCGCAGAGCGCCCGCCATTGCTCGACGTTCGTCACCGCGATCGCGATCCACTGATCCTCGCCGGCGCAGCGGTACACGCCATGCGGCGAATACGCCTCGGAGTCGTTGCCGTGGCGCGTGGGGACTTCGCCGGACGCCTGATACTCGATCACGCTCGGCGCGAAGCAGGCCGCCATCGCACGCAGCAGCGACGTCTTCACGTGCTGGCCGTGGCCGGTGCGTCGCTGTCGGTACAGCGCCACCAGCAGCCCGCTCGCCATTGAGAGGCCAGCCTGCGGATCTGGGTGATCGACGCCGGAGCGCTGCGGGTGGCTGCCCTCGTAGCCGGTCACGGAGAACAGCCCGGACATGGGCTCGACGGCGACGCCGTAGCCTCGATGGGCGGAGTACGGCCCGGTGTGCCCGTAGCCACCGTTCGAGCCGAGGATGACCGTGGGATTCGCCTCTCGCAGGGTCTCGAACCCGAGGCCGAGCGCCTCCATGACGCCCGGGCGGTAGTTCTCCACGACGATCTGACTCTCCGCGACGAGCCCAAGCAGGACTTCGCGCCCCCGGGGCACCGACAGGTCGATAGCGATGGCACGTTTCCCGCGGTTCAGGTGGTTGAATATCGTCGAGAGGTTGTACGGGTGGTCGGTCACGATCGAGGGGTCCGAGGCGGCGCGTTCAACCTCGCGGAAGCCGCCCATGCGCATGCTCTCGCCGGCCGGCTCTTCCACCTTGATCACGTCGGCGCCGAGCTCAGCGAGGAAGGCCGTGCAACTCGGTCCTGCCCACGCACGCGTCAGGTCGACGACCCGTACGCCGTCGAGGGGCAGCTCCTCGCGCGCCGCGACGCTGTCGGTTCTCTGGACATTCGTTGTCGGTGTCATGAGGCGCTCCCGTTGCGGGCGGCCGGCCCATCGAGAAAGTCCTGTGTGTCCGCGCCAAGCGACGGAGCCGGGGCTGAGCGAGTAGTCGTCTCGCTCAGCGTGTACGGCAGATCGGCCGTCGCGACCGAGCCGAGCGTCGCGTGCTCGTGGGTTCGGAAGAACCCCTCCGACTCTAGCTGCGGACAGGCGGTAACCTCGGCAGCGTCACGGACGTAGCCCCAGGCCAGCCCCTCGGCCTGACCGAGCTCGAAGATCTCCTTGCGGTCGTGGTCGAGCAGCCAGGGAAGCAGCATCGCCTCCATCTCGTCGCGGTGATCTTGCCGGCTCTGCGCGGTCGCGAAACGCTGATCAGCCAGCTCCGGGATACCGGTAAGCGTGGCCGCATGTGGCCAGCGATCGGCCGGCCCGGCGAGGATCGCAGCGTAGCCGTCCCGGCAAGGGAAGATGCCCCACGGGTAGCCCTTGTCATTGAGGTTGCCCAGGCGCACGGCCAGATAGTCGCGCGAGACCAGGAACGAGAGTTGGAACTCGGTCATCGCCGCACCCACCTCAGTGATCGAGATGTCGACGTATGCGCCGCGATCGAGGGTTTCCCGTCGCAGCAGCGCCGCCATCGTCGAAGCGAAGGCGGCCTGCCCGGCGGCGAACTCAGCCATCGGCAAGCCCACCTGCAGCGGCTCGCGGTCCGGCTCACCGGTGAGGTACATCAGCCCACCGGCGGCGTACTCCGTCAGCTCGGTGCCCCGGTAGTCCCGCTTCGGTCCGGTCATCCCGTACGGCGTCACGGACGTGGCGACCAGCGCTGGATAGCGTGCTGCGAGCGCCTCACGATCCAGTGCCAGGCTCACTGCCTCGGTCGCCGGCAGCGAGATCAGCAGGATGTCCGTTCGCTCCAGCGCCACGCTCAGCAGGTCGCGCCCGGCGGGGTCGTCGACGTCCAGCGCGACCGAACGCTTGCCTTCGTTGAGGTATAGCCACGGGACGCTGCTCTCGGCGCGGTCGTTCGCATCGAGGAAGGGCCCGAGTGCGCGAGTCATGTCGCCGGCGTCGGGGGCCTCGATCTTCCAGACCTCGGCGCCGAGCGCGGCGAATTGTCGGCCCGCCCACGGGCCTGCGACGTTGTCCGTCAGCTCAACTACGGTGAGGCCGTGCAATGGCAGGTCAACAGCCTGCAGTTCGGCCGGATTGCTGGCCTGCGCCGGCGCGCTCACGACTGCCCCTCCAAGAACTCGCGAGCACCTCGACCGGACTCACCGGCGAGGCCCCCGATCGTGCGCGCGGCAGCGATGTATTGAAGGGTGTCATCCATCGAGCTCTGCAGCCCGAGATACGTCGCGCGCTTGGCGAGCCCGAAGGCCGTGGGCGGCAGCTTTGCGAGCGCCCCGGCGAGTTCCGCGGCGTGCTCAATCAGCTCGTCGGGCTCCTCGACGCTCGTGACGAGCCCCCATGCCGCAGCATCGTCGGCACTCAACCGGCGACCGGTCGCCACCAGTTCGAGCGCCCGACCGAGGCCAACCACACGCGGCAACAGCCAGCTCTCAAGCGCCGGGACGATGCCACGATGCACATGCAGCTCCTGGAATGTCGCGGCGGATGAAGCGATGCGCATGTCGCAGGCTAGCGCGATCGCGAAGCCACCGCCAGCAACGACGCCGTTGATCGCACCGAGCACGGGCTTATCGAGTCGGAGAATCGCCTGGGCAATACGGTTCTGGCCGGAGGCATCGGCGCCCGCCCCACTCCTTGGCCCGGAATTCGACGCAACCTCACTGAAGTCGTGCCCGGAGCAGAAGCCTCGTCCGGCGCCGGTGATGACCAGCGCGCCGACGCTCTCCGTGCGCTCGCCCTCGTGGAGCGCGGCGATGACGGCCTCCTCCATAGGCCCATCGAACGCGTTGAGTTTCTCGGGTCGGTTGAGGGTGATCGTTCGAACACGGTCGGAGTCATCAATCAGGACGCTGGCAGAGGTGGATTCAGGCACTGGTGGATCCTCGCAATCTTGGGTCGAGCACATCGCGGAGGGCGTCCCCGAACATGTTGAAGCTGTAGACCGTGAGAAAGATGAGCAGCCCGGGGAAAATGGCGACGTGGGGACCGCGCACCAGATAGTTGCGTGCGTCGCTGAGCATGCGTCCCCAGCTCGGCGTCGGCGGCTGCACGCCCCAGCCGAGGAACGAAAGGCTGGACTCGACCAGCACGGCGCCACCGACGGTCAACGACATCGAGACGATCACGATTGCGAAGACGTTCGGCAGGATGTGGCGACCCATGATCCGCACATGCCCGGCACAAGCAGCAGCGTAAACCTAGACGGAGAAGCAGGCGCATCCACGGGCCAAACGTCACGGCATTGCGGGGACTTTGGGATCTCGCGATCAGCCCACCGTTCTGGGAATCTGACGCCGCCTCAACCCTTAGCGATGGCCGTCGATTGTTGGTACTGGGCCTCAGGACCGTTCGATGAGCGGCCCCGGCGCAGGTCATCGGTTCTGGCCTCTGTAGCGGTCCACTGGCACCGTGCCCGCTGCGCGCGGGGGATGCAGAGGAGACCCGCATGGCTCGACTGGCCGACCTCCCTGACTACGAGGTTGAGCACCTGCTGGAGAAGGCCGTCCCCAGGTTTCCGACGAACCCTTTCGTCCGCGGTGGCCCGATCTCTGAGCGTCGCATCGCGCTGATCACCTCAGCAGGCATCCACGGTCGTGGCGACGACGCGTTCCAGTTGCGCGACGCCGGTTACCGACTGATACCGGGAGAAGCGACCGACCTCGTCATGACACACTCATCGGTCAACTTCGACCGCACGGGGTTCCAGGACGACATCAATGTGGTCTTCCCGATCGACCGCTTCCGCGAGCTTGAGGTCAACGGCACTATCGGCCCGCTGGCCTCGGTGCATTACGCCCTGATGGGAGCGAGCCTGGAACCGGATGAGGTGCAGCAGTCGGCCCGGGAGATCGCTCCCCTGCTAAAGCAGGACGGGGTCGACACGGTCTTCCTGACCCCAGTGTGACCAAACTGCACGCGCGTCGTGGGCGCGCTCGGGCACTACCTTGAATCCGAAGGGCTGGCCACCGTCGGCATCAGCCTTGTCAGGGAGCACACGGCTGCGCAGCAGCCACCGCGTTTCCTCTGGGTGCCATTCCCGCTCGGCAGGCCGCTCGGGGCACCGAGCGACGCGAAGTTTCAGCACCGCGTGATCGCCGCCACGCTCGGCCTGCTCGACGAGCCAGATGGCCCGGTTCTCGCGGACTTTCCCGACGACGCGCCGGGCCAGGATGAAGCGACCAACGAGTGGGCCTGCCCCGTCTCGTTTCCTTCGCCGGAAAACGCTGATGAGGATTGGACAGATGCGCTACGTGTCGAAATGCGCGCGCTCGAGCCGTGGTACGAGTTAGGCCGCACGCGGCGTGGTGGCACTGCGGTCGGCACCAGCGGGATCCCGATCACGGAGGCTCTTCAACGCCTGCTCGACGCCGTGGAACACAGTGGGCCGGGGCCGGACGAGCCTGCGCCGACATGGACCCGCAACCTCAAGCTCGCTGTCGAAGACCTGCGTGCGTACTACCTTGAGGCGGTGACGAGTCAGCCGGGCGAGCACCCGCCAACTGCGGTCAACGACTGGTTCTGGGGAGAGACACAAGCAGGGGCCCTGCTGGTCAGGCTGGCCCGTACCCTCAGTGGCGACGCCGATCCTCGAGTACGCGGGCTCGCGCGGGGCGCACTGGTGCCCCGCTCCCACATGCCTGCCTGATCGACGGGCCCGTCACTCCGTGACGGCATCAACGATCGCTCGCATGGCAGCGTGTGTGTCCTCGATCTCCTCCGGTCCTTCTGGGGAACCGCCTCCGGCCTGGGCACTGAACCGCCCGATCGAGACACCGCGGTTGGTGTCGAGCCAGATCATCTGCCCGAACGCGCCCATCGCCATGGACTCCCCCTCGGATCGCCAGGGAAGCCACCACTGGTAGCCGTATCCACGCTCGCCTTCGCGAGGTTCGTGAGACGGCTGATGGGCGGTGCCGCTGGCGGCGACGAAGCCTTCGGGGAGCAGACGGCGGCCGCCCCACACGCCGTCCTGGATGTAGAGTTGGCCGAGGTGCGCGAACTCCAGCAGCCGAGGGCAGAGGCAGGCGTGGCCGAATGCGTGCCCCGCCTCGCCGGGTGCGTGCTGCGACCAGAACGCGTCCCCGCCCATGCCGACCGGGTCCCACAACTGCTCCTGCACGATCTGGTGCAGCGGCTGGTCGTAGACGGCGCGCAGCACCATGGACAGGACGTGGGTGTCCGTCGCCAGGTAGTTGAAGTCGGTGCCGGGCGGCACCCGCGAGCCAAGTTCGCCCGCGAAGTCGTCCAGGTCGCCGTCATCCGTCCAGATCTGGCGGTACATCTCTCGGCGATCCGGGAACCCTTCGAAGTGGAAGAAGTTCACGCCCGAGGACATCATCATTACCTGCCGCAGGGTCGCCTTCCCGTAACCATCGCCAGGGATCGTCACGAAGCGGTCGACACGATCGTCCAGGCTGTCGATCACGCCCTCATGGAGCGCCCGTCCCAGCACCGTACTGGTGAAGCTCTTCGTCGCCGACCAGAGATGCCACCGCGTCTCGGAGTCGGTGCCCAGCCGGTAGTTCTCATGGACCACGGCACCGTCGGCGATCACCAGCAACCCTGCCACGTCGTTGCGCTCGAGGTAGTCGTCGAGCGTTCGAGTGCCGCCGGCGAACTCGTACTCGACGTCGAGAGGACGGAGGCGGTGCTCGAAGTCATGAGGTTGGGCAGCAGCGTGTAGTTGGCGTTGAGGCAGTACTTCGTCCCAGTGCGAAAACAGGTGCGTCCGCTCTTCAACGGTGCCGCCGAGTCCGCGCATGTTACGGCGATCGTAGGCGTCGCTGAACGCGATGTGGGTTGCAGGTTCGGTCATGAGAACTCTCCGATATCGTGCTGCTGGAGCTTGGGAAGGGATTCGAACCCTCGACCCTCTGCCCGGGCAGCAGATGCTCTACCCCTGGGCTACTCCCGCTCGCCGGTGAAGCGAACAGAGGCCTGCTTCGGCGATCCACCGATGCCGCGCCTCGATCCGCGCTACGCGCCTGTAGCGGCCTCCGCCTCATCATCGCTCGGGGTGAGTACCACGGAGGCGTTCACCAGAGCGGTCACCTCCTGCTGCGAGAAGCCACCCTCCAGCAGAATCGCGGTGGAGTCTTCTCCAGGACGCAAGGGGGCGTGCGTCCGAACCGACGCGGGCGACTCTGAGAACAGCGCGACCGGGCCGTGAGTGGCCAGTGATCCCCACTTCGGATGCTCGGTCTCGTGGACGTACCCGTTAGCGATCGCCTGCGGATCCTTCCGGATCGATTCGTAGTCCTGCACGATCGTGCAGGGGATGTCGGCTTCGCGCAGCCGCTCGATCCACTCCGCTGCGGGGGTCTGGATGACCTGTGCATCGATGCGTTCGACGAGGTCGCCCATGTTCTCGCCTCGTGCCGCGGGGCTCTCGTACCGCGGGTCGGTGGCGAGCTCAGCGAGGTCGAGTCCAGCAGCGAGGCGAGGGAAGTGGCGGGCTTCGAGCATGCCGAACGCGATCCAACGGCCGTCGAGGCAGAGCGCACGGTGGCTGAAGACGCCGGATGACTTGCCGGGTGGCGCCAGTTCGTGGTCGGTCCAGGTTCGCGCGACGTGGATGCCCTGAATGGCGATCTGTGACCCGTACAGAGAAACATCGACCTTCTGACCCTGGCCCGTGCGCAGCCGATGGACCAGCGCCGCGAGCACGCCGTACGCCAGCATCGAGCCGCCAGTCTGGTCGGCGATCCCCGGCTGGGCACCATGCGGGGTCTCACCGTCCAGCGTCGTGAAGGCCATCAAGCCCCCCGCCGCCTGGGCGATGTTGTCGTAGCCCGGATCGTAGCCACGCGGCCCGTTCGGCCCGAACATGCTCCCGGCCGCGAAGATCAGGTCTGGTTTGATGGTCCGCAGGTGCTCGTAGCCGATCCCCAGACGGGCCATCGTGCCGGGCCGGAAGTTCTCGGCGACGATATCGACGTGCTCGACCAGGCGCTCGATGACGGCGACGCCCTCGCTGCCCTTGAGGTCGAGGCAGAGGCTGCGCTTGTTGCGGTTGAGCGACTCGAAGTACGAGGAGTACCCGCTCTGGTGCCGGCCGAGAGTGCGCCCGGGATCGCCCCCCGGCTGCTCAACCTTCCAGATTTCGGCGCCGAGGTCGCCGAGTTGGGCCGTACCGAAGGTGCCCTGTTGGAAGCGGGTGAAGTCGAGAATTCGGATGTCGTCGAGCGGGCCGGGCATAGTCACGTTCCTGTCCTGGGCGCCTGATCCTCAGCACTGGCCCATCCTACCGGGCTGCGTCCGATCACGCGTTAGGCGGCCGGTTGAGAGCCGCAGCCTGGAGGCGGTCGTGCCGAGATCGTGACCCAGACCGCGTCGAGGCACTCCTCGATGGAGGATTTGCATACGCTGGCGGCACCCATGGACGGCCTTCGTTCCGTACGACACACTGCCGTCGACCCCGGCGGAGGAGATGAAAATGAGCGTCACGCTCGAGATTCAGAACGACGTTGCACTGGTAACAATGGACGACGGCAAGAAGAACGCAGTTACCCAGGATGTACTGGCTGGATTGGAGGCCGCTCTGGACACCGCGGAGTCTGATGCGAAGGCCATGGTACTGGCAGGGAGGCCCGGCTCGTTCTGCGCGGGATTCGACCTCATGACCATGACCGGCGATGACCCCGAAGCAAGAATGGCGCTCAGCAAGCGTGGGGGAGCGATGACGGTTCGGCTCTATTCATTTCCGAAGCCACTCGTTGCCGCTTGCACGGGGCACGGGTTCACCATTGGCGCGATCTGGATGGCAGCTTGCGACACGCGTGTCGGCGAAGAGGGGCCATTCAAGTTCGGCCTGATCGAGACGACGCTGGGTATGACGCTACCGGAGTGGGCGCTCGTGCCGTTGAAGGAACGGCTCAATCCGGCCCATTTCCTGGCGGCCATCGCCCAGTCGAAGATATACGACCCCGAAAGTGCACTCGAGGCCGGTTTCATTGACGAACTTGTCCCGTCCGGCCAATCGATTGAACGAGCCTGTGCCCTGGCAACGGAATTCGCTGCATTGCCTGGGAATGCCTATGCGGGCAACAAGCTCAGCATGCGCACACAGGCATTGGAAACCATGAAGGCGAGTGTGGCAGCGAACTAGACCCAGCTTCTAGGTCACCAAACTGAGGAAGCGGTGGGGGCAGTGCAGCGACTCATCCAGCAGCACGACTCGCTCTGTCCGCGAGATAGGCCCTCGTCCTTGTCACAGCCTCGCTGTCGGCGGCGAAGGGCGCGCCGACGAACTCCGTCACGCCTGACGCCTCCAAGCGATCGAGGGCCTGGTCGAGTGCTGTCTCGTCTCCGATGATTGCGACGTCTGCCGGCCCCGCCGCGCCCTCGAAGTCGAGCATGCTGCGGTAGGAAGGAAGCTGGCCATAGTTCTGAAACTGCTCAGCGGCCGCCGCTCGCGCGGCCTCCGGGTCAGTCGTGAGCGCGATCGGCAAGCCGCACACGATCCTCGGTTCCGCTCGGCCGACATTGGCGGCGGCACGACGAATCCTGGGAGCGACATGCTCCTCGACAGTCTTCACGGCCGTCATCCAGAGCGTCGTCCCGTCGGCGACTTCACCGGCTAGCCGCAACATCACAGGGGCCATGGCGGCGAGCAGGCAGGGCACCGGTGCCGCGTCGGGGACGCTCAATTGCCCTCGCAGCGTGTATTGCTCTCCCTCGTGGCGCACTGCGTCGCCATGTAGCAGCGGCATCAGCACCGCGAGGTACTCGCTCATGTGTCGCGCAGGTCGGCCATAGGAGAGACCGAGCATTCCTTCGATCACCACCTGGTGCGAAACGCCGATACCGAGCGTGAAGCGCCCCCCGGAGACCGCCTGCGCAGTCAGCGCCTGCTGTGCCATCGCGAGGGGATGACGCGGATACGTCGGAACGATGTTGGTCAAGAGCTCGATGCGACTCGTCTGCGCGCCCGCGAGCGTCAGAGCGCCGATCGCGTCATGCGAGAAGATGTTCGCGAGCGAGAACGTGGCGAAGCCCTCGTCCTCTGCACGCTTCACGTCATCGACAATCGACATGACGTCAGGCGCGCCCCCGGTCGTGCCCGCGAACAGTCCAATCCTCATCTGCTCCCCCTCTGTGTCGCAGCATCTAATGATGCTGCTCGTCATCAGACCCCCGCGATCGAGGTCCGAAGTGCCAGCGACGATGGTACAGCGCGGGTACACCCCTGCCGCACTTCCATCATCATGCGCGAAGGCTCCGACCCTGCCGGGGAGCAGGCGTCCCTGCTTGTCAGTGAGGACCGGCGGGTCGTCGCCGCCTGACGGCTCGATGATCACGTCACCGGCGCAAGTGCCGCGGGTCAGTCTGCCGACCCGCGTCGCGCCTCGATCTCTGCCCTGCGGCGAATGTTCTGGGCCACGATCGGGCTTGGCTCTGACGGCTGCCAGTCGCGATACGCGGTGCGGTCATCGATCGGCCA
>PVBE010812767.1_pt1 | contig 14287 bp, 12 predicted proteins | sample 1631181 | NCBI WGS metagenome assembly PVBE01 (sample SAMN08397723, study PRJNA350692) | Marine metagenome, whole genome shotgun sequencing project. | isolation source: water | place: Pacific Ocean | collected 2012-04
AGTCGCAACACCGCTCGTGACTTGTGAAAGGATTAGGTTATGAGGTGAACTTTCAACGTTCGCAACGGTGTCATCAATTTCTAGACCGCGATTCATTGGACCCGGATGTACTATAGCCCCCCGGAAATTGGCGAACCGTTCTTCTGTTAATCCAAACTTTTCCCGATAGTCCTCACCTACTTTTGCGTCGCGTTCAAACTGTACGCGGAGCATCATTGTTGCACTAACCTCCGCAAGTACAGCATCGAAATCAGTCGAAGTCTCACAACCCAACTCGTCGGGTAACAATTCTGGTGGTCCAACGAGTGTAACTTTTGCACCAAGTTTTGTGAGACTAATCACATTAGACCTGGCAACTCTACTGTGTGCGATGTCACCAACGATTGCAACGTGCTGCCCCGTAAGATCCTCGGTGCCGAAGTAACGAGTAAGTGTTACCGCATCGAGTAGCGCTTGCGTTGGGTGCGATGTTGTTCCAGAGCCAGCGTTAATGACAGGAATGCCAACTTGTTGTGCAATTTCTTGGGGACCATTTTCTTCCGAACACCTTACAACAATGCCAGAAACTCCCATCGCTTCTAAGTTGAGCGCGGTGTCAACAAGAGTTTCTCCTTTGGATGCGCTTGACGTTGAACCAAGCAAGTCTATGTAATCTCCACCAAGTCGTTTCGTTGCGACGGTGAAACTGCAACGCGTTCGTGTAGAGTTTTCCATAAAGAGGTTCGCAACAATTTTTCCAGCAAGCGGTGCGTTCGGTTCATACCGATCGCCCGCGTCGAGGAAGTGTGACGCCCGCTTCATCAAGCCAATCATGTCCTCGCGGCTCAAATCCTCAAGTCCTAAAAAATGTCGTCCATTCCACGCCATTGATCGACCATTGTACCACCCCCAGAACGTTTCAAGCGTGCATGTGTGTTATTGAGTAATTACCGCTTCCCTGCGGTTTAACACATGCATGGAGGAGGTGCTACTATGGGAGTCTTGGTATTTGTTCTAATAATATAGTCTTGAAGAACCATGTCACGTATTAATCTTAGGAGAGAGAGATGAAACGAATACACACGACGATTTTTGCTCCGGCAATTCTACTTTTTGCTGGAACTTCTTTTGCAACCACGTGGACTGTTGATGATGACGGGAAGGCAGACTTTGATAACATTCAAGCAGCGGTAGATGCCTCTAGTGATGGCGATGAGATTATTGTGATGCCGGGGATATATACAAGCACTGCGGATGAAGTTGTGAACATGTTGGGAAAGGCCGTGTGGCTACACAGTAGTGATGGACCAGAAGTAACGATTGTCAATGGTGAAGATGTGCGACGCGGGATTCTTTGCAATGGCGGGGAGACAAGCAAGACGATTATCGAGGGGTTGACGATTACCCAAGGGAATGCCGGTTTAGGCGGCGGGATGTTCAACTACCAACCCACCAACCAAGATGTTTGCGATCCTACGCTCATCGATTGCAGATTCTTATCTAATGCCGCGGACAAGGGCGCGGCGGGATGTACAACTACAGCGAAAGCACCCCCACGCTAGAGAACTGCACATTCAATGACAATTCAGTTGGAGTTTACGGTGGTGGGATGCACAACTACAACAGTAGCCCCACACTGACAGACTGCACATTCACGGGTAACACCTCGACTGATGATGGTGGTGGCATCTACTTGTCATATGGAAGTAATGCCACGATTTCCAACTGCACGATCATCGGCAACACGACCACCAAAGATGGCGCCGGCATTGCGTGTATTGACAGCAATCCTGATATTTCCGACTGCCTCATTGAAAGTAATGAGATTACTGGGAATACCCCTAACGCGTGGGGTGGCGGCATCTACTGCCTTAGATCTAACCCTACACTCATTCGCTGCGAAATCCAATACAACTCCTCAGTATCAGTTGGCGGCGGGATGTACAACGATCAAAGCACCCCAGCGCTGACAGACACAACAGTGTGCGGCAACACCCCCGATCAAATTGTTGGTGGATGGGATAACAATGGTGGCAACACAATTGCAGATGAATGTCCTATTGAAGATTGCAACGAAAACGGCATCGACGATCTTGAAGATATTGCAAATCAAACGAGTATGGATTGTGATCAAAATAGTGTTCCAGATGAATGCGAACCCGATTGCAACGGCGATGGAGTTCCTGATAGTTGGGATATCGAGACTGGTGCAGCAATAGACTGCAATGGAAATGGCATTCCTGATTCATGCGATGTTGCTGCAGGCTGTGTTTCCGACTGCAACTTAAATGGTGTACCAGATGAATGTGACATTGCAAGCGGTACATCCGAAGATATTAATATGAACAATATTCCTGATGAATGCGAATGCATTGCAGACATAACAGGCGATGGTGTTGTCAATATTCATGACTTGCTTGCACTTATTGGATATTGGGGTTCTCCAGGGCCACTGGGCGATTTCAATGCTGACGGTATCGTGAAAATTCACGACCTTCTCATTCTGATTGCTGGCTGGGGTGAGTGTATGAATGTTTCTTGTGGTCCACCCATGGCTGGCGCTGTGCAATGGCCAATTTCAGAAGGTGGGAATGGGCATTGGTACGGACTTGCTCAAGCTGCTGGGGGCGAAGTTTGCTTCGACGAAATCAGGCTCCTTGCGTTGGATCTGGGCGGTGATCTGGTAATCATTCAATCAGATGCAGAAAATAGTTTTGTAACCGATTTGCTCACTCCATCTGGTGACTACTGGATTGGACTAATACAGAACCTGCCGTCACCAGATTATTCCGAACCAAGTGGCGGATGGGAGTGGATTGATGGAACTCCCCTTGATTACTCACACTGGGACTCGTCCGAACCAGACGATCCCGGTAACACTGAGAATGTTTGTGGAATTAACAGCGGTGGGTGGTGGTATGACATGGGCTCTTGCGACAATGGGCCGCCTCAATACGCTGTTGTAGAATGGTCAAACTGAACGCATAAAGAAATAGCGATAATAAAGAAACCCTGAGTCAATTGATTGGGGTTTTCTTTTTCATTTTCTCAATTTAACCCCAATTGCCAATGGCAATCAACAGATCAGTGACGCTGACATAACCGTCATCGTTGAGATCGGCTGGGCAATCTCCAGTTGTTGGGCATTGACCCCACTCGCTAATCATGATGAGAAGGTCCGATACGTTCACAACACCATCACCATTGACATCGCCCAGAATTGGCTCGGTGCCATCGACCTCAATCATTGAACTGTCCATTACAACAGGCACGCTCATGCCACCTATCACCCATTGGTCATACGCGATTTGACCTTTATTATTCGTCGTGTTTGCATCGCGAAGAAACTCGATGTATTCCTTGCTTGTCGTTTGGTGGTACAACGTCGCAACCGCCTGTGTCGCGTTTGGAGGAACTTCGTACAACGTGTCGTCCCAATATTGACCATCGTCGTAAGAATAATTCACAGGGGCAGATTGAATTGCTTCAAAGTTAGCATTCGTAAAACCCATCGGTGGAATTCGGTTGTCTTTAATAACCGTGTTATTGAGGACAAGGTGGAAGGACTCCCCTGGAGGAAGATTTACAATTTTGCCCATTTCGGGCGTCATGCCAACGTGCACTTCGTACACCTTTGTATTACTTGTTACAAGATCCGCTGTCGAGTAATCGTATGCACCGCGTTCTTCAAGAAGCGCACCACTTGCATCAAGGAATTTCACGTTTAACCACATTCGTCTTCCTTCTGGATACCCAGTTGGCAAACTGTGACCAGACATATTCGTAATGCGAACATTCAACTGATCACCCTGTTGCGAGAGCGCCATGTCAGATGCTTTTTGCATCAACGTTTCTGTGCGCGTGTGATTGAGTGCAACAGATTCTGCACTTAGACCAGTTTCATTGTCATCATATAAATTTCGAATGGCACCAAGTACCCAACTGTTGGAACCGACAAAACTGTGTTCTGGAATGTGCTCACGTAAACCAACATTATCCATTTCCCAGAAGACGCAAAGTGCGCCAGGGTTATCTGGCATGTGACAATCTTGGCAACTGTTTACCGCGTTTCCACCGTTGTTGTCTGTAAATCTTCCATCTGCAAACACAACACCCTCCGGCTCTGCAAAAGATGAGTTCAGCCATTCGCTGTACGTGCGTTGCTCAGGCATCATTTCATGAATGTTTCCAGTTGGGTGCGCCGCGTCCATTGCGTTTGGCATAAATGAGCCATCTGCTTGAAGGGAGAGCACTGGGTTTGAAAGGTCATGGCACGAACCGCAAAATGCAGCCTCTTCATGATAAGGCGATTGCAACATTGGAGCTGCGTGCATGTTTTGAATAGCATCATCATCAAGCGGACTGCGTCGAACATTGACAGGATCAACAATGTAACTCGCGTTCCCCGCTTGCCAAGGAAGATCACCACTGTTGATAAGATCTGCAAGAATATCAACATCCTCAATGGGGTTTGCTGAACTTGCAACCGGATCAACCATCCTGTGGCAGAAGTCACAACTCACACCATCAAAATCATCATCGATAAGTGCAGAACCATCTGCTGGCATGGCACGTCCGTGTAAAAAACCCCCGGGCATGTGACAACGAATACAAAGAGTGCCCGAATCGTTTACATCTTGGTTTGCAATTGTCATCGCAGCATGAAAAATAGGATCACGTGACGACTGTGCCATCATGCTCGATACCCAGTTGTTGTAAGGAGGAACGACTTCCTCTTCGTTCTGATCGTCATCAAATTCGTGACAATTCAAACAATTAAACCGACCAACGATGATGTAATCGTAGCCAGTTGGATCGGGCTGTGATCCCTCGTGATAAAAATCATGTTCGGTTGTTGGAACTTGAACCTGCCCACCACCCCGCGGTGGCTTCGCCATGGCGAGTGTTGTTAGCGATAGCGTCGCAATGAAGATGGTTCTACAGGTGTTCATAAGGTCCTCTATGCCTATTTTCGTCGCAATGGAGCGTCGGATGCAACGAATTAACAGATTCGAGTATACCTCTCATGAGCGATTTCTCCAAGAAGAATGCCTTTGAAAGCGAATAATTCGAGTGGTTATCGGTATCCTATAAGCGATGCGACCGGTTTTGCTTACCCTGTTTACCATGATGATTGGCTGTACATCAAGCCATGGTCCAAGCGTACTACGCCTTGATTCCGCTCAATATGCAGCGGTATTTGATGTAGCGGCATCGGTTGCAAGTGATGATGGAATGAAACCATCGCTTCTTGACCGCCGAAGTGGTGTTATTTCTACAGATCCTGCAATTGCAGGAAGCCTTGTTGAACCATGGAAACCACGTGCATCTACACCCAGGCAAGGGCTAGAAAACACACTTTCTTTGCAACGCAGAACGGCTCGTTTTGAGTTTTCGCCAGTAGTCTCAATGCCAGAACAGGGTGATGAAGAAGGGGAATTGCTCGGACCTGATTTGTTATCGAGCGTAGGTCAAGATCTAACAAACTACGATGGTCCGTTGGAACTACGAGTGTGGGTCTATGTGGATCGAAAATATACACAGGGGATTCGTCGTGGAACATGGACATTGAGCAGTGAATCAAGAACGCAAATAATGCCAGCAGAACAACCCTGGGAACAAGTTCCAGGAACCTTTTGGGCACCAATTACTCGTGATGTTGCGTGTGAACAAGCAATTCTTGCAACCATTGAAGCATCATTAGAACGTAATTAACCCCTCTTTTCCCGGCAACTTTTTCAATTTTCATATTGGACGTTGATTCACGCCAAAATGCTGTTACCCTTTGTATCGGAGAAGATTCTTGCGGTATCAATATATACATGCTTTTGTGATAGTTTCGCAACTTGTTTTTGCAACGACGGTATTTTCAGATGTGAGTTCGGATCATGGGCTTGATGATTTGATTGTGCGAGTTGGAGAAAGCAATATCCCAACGGGCCTAAATGTTCAAGTTGGTCAAGTCGAAGCAGTTGCTGCAAGCGAACAGTATGGTCCCGATATAACTGATGTCGACATTTCCGGAAAGTCATTTACATTTCATAGCGGAAATACTGGAATATCAAACCATGCTACGAATGTTGGAAAACGAATGTATGGGTTTGGTAATGTTGGAATTGCTCCGGATGTGAATTTTATTGACGTATATTCTGCGGAAGGCTGGGCACTTAACGATTTCTTACGCGTTGGAACAGGAAGCAATCCCTCTACTCCTCCGGGTAATTTGGAATTGTTTAATAATAGTTGGATTGCATCGTTTGGAAGCAATTCAGTAGACAGTCAAGCATTACGCCGTGCTGATTGGTCAATTGATACACATAACGTCACAATACTCAACGGAGTTCCTAATAGCGGGAAATACATGCCGCTTATGTCGTTCGGGTTTAATTGTGTAAGTGTAGGGTTAAGCGCAGGGAGCCACGTTTCAGGAGTTGTACCAAGTGGGTTTGACCAAAGTGGGATGCAAATACCACTCATTGTTGCTAACCAAGGGACAACGAGTAACGCTACTGGAGTTGTTTCTGCAATCATTGCACTCCTTGCGGAAACGAGAGATACGCATCCAAATACACAGGGTAATTATTTCGCCACTTTTTCGGAAACGATGAAAGCGGTATTGCTTACGGGCGGAAATCACCAAGCCGGATGGACAAACAATCCAATTGCAAGTGGAGCGAATCGCGGAAGGACAAGTCAACCTATTGACGCAGTTTTTGGAGTTGGAACTGCGAATATAGATCGCTCACACCGCGTATTTACAGGCGGTCAACATGCATCAAGCCCTTCGCCAATTGGATTAAGTACAGCACCAAATGCGGGGTGGGAAACCGCTGCGATTTCAAATAATCAAAGTAAATATGTAAGATTTCATGTTTCGGAACTTGCAGACGAAGTTTCAATTTTGTTGACATGGCATCAAAAAGTGAACTCCGGCTTCGGAAGTTATTCACTTGCAGATTTAGATTTAGAGTTACTGAACTACAACAACGGGAAGCCAACACCACTTACTGGTGATGCAGGATTAAATGTTTTTGAAAGCGGTAACGTGGTGAGCGAAAGTGAAATCGATACCGTTGAACACTTGTACATTGAAAATCTATCTGCTGGCGACTATGTTTTAAAAATCAATCGATTCGATAGCGCAGGAAGTTCTAGAGTCTTTTGTGTTGGTTGGTTGTTCCCAGAACAAAATGATATGCCTGGTGATTTTGATGGTAATGGTGTTGTCGATGTGAACGACCTTCTCGTCATTATTGCTGCGTGGGGCTCTTGCACTGGAGATTGCCAAGCAGATTTAAATGGCGATGGTGTGGTGGACGTACTGGATATCCTAGAAATCCTCGCCCTGTGGTCATAAAGCATTTGGTGACTGTCACCAAGCGTCAGACACCGAAGGTACACTGCGTGGATGCGACGGAGGAATCTCACTCCGAAATTCATTATGATTGGTCTGTTTGCGTTTTTCGCAGCATTTCTGCTCTATCCAATTTGGTTAACCGTTCAGGGTGGGTTTGAGAGCCGAAATGGTGGTTTTACAATTCACCATGTATTGACAGTTTTTGAAGATCCCGTGCTTCGAGAGGGATTTTTGAACGCTTTAGGTATTGCAGTGGGAACAACCATTGTTTGCCTCATCATCGCCTTGCCACTTGCAACCCTCGCTGCGAAATATACGTTCCCATTCAAAGGGGTATTCTCAGCGATGGTGTTGGTTCCACTTATTCTCCCTCCATTCGTTGGGGCGATTGGGTTGCACCACTTACTTGGAAAGTACGGTGCAGTTAATACGCTACTTGTTGATATTGGGATAATTTCAGAGGGATACGATTTTATTGGGAATGGGGGTTTTTGGGCGATTATTTTTATTGAAGCGTTGCACCTCTATCCAATTTTATATTTAAATGCAACTGCAGCACTCGCGAACCTAGACCCAGCACTTGAAGAAGCAGCCGAGAATCTTGGCGCATCGTCTTGGCAACGATTTCGACAAATAGTGCTTCCACTTATTCGTCCAGGATTATTTGCAGGCGCAACAATTGTTTTCATTTGGTCATTCACCGAGTTAGGCACTCCACTTATGTTCGATTACCAAACAGTGACTCCAGTTCAAATTTTTAATGGAATTAAGGAGATGGATACCTCGCAACAACCATACGCGCTTACTGCGGTGATGTTGTTCGCTGCCATTATGTTTTATCTCCTTGGTAAAATGGTTTTTGGTGGAAAAGCGTACGCGATGTATTCCAAAGCATCTGTTCAGGCTACGATGGAAAAATTGTCACCTATTCGGGGATGGCTTGCCATGCTTGCGTTTACAGTTGTGATTGGATTAGCAATTTTGCCACATATTTCTGTTCTGTTCACAAGTCTTGCGGTCGAGGGTTCTTGGTATAAATCGGTGTTTCCTGCAAGTTGGACCTTCGGTCACTTTGAAGGTGCATTAAGCCATAAACTTGCTGTTGGCTCGATTCGCAATAGCCTGTTGTACTCAACCCTAGCAGTTGTAATGGATTTATTTATCGGTATTCTGATTGGATACATCATTGTTCGAACTAAAATTCGCGGGCGCAGTTTACTAGATGCATTTTCCATGTTACCACTTGCAGTTCCAGGGCTTGTGATGGCGTTTGGATACGTTGCAATGACATTGCGTTGGCCATTTGGAGAGGGCGATCCTCTTGAGGGTTGGATTGATGTTCTTGGAGCAAACCCAAATCCGTTGCTCCTACTCGTTATCGCGTATGGAGTTCGTCGATTGCCCTATGTCGTTCGATCTACAGTTGCTGGTCTTGAACAAACAAGCGGAGAACTCGAAGAAGCTGCAATGAATTTAGGTGCAGGTCGTATTCGAGCAGTCCGAACAATCATTATCCCTCTCATTATGGCGAACCTTATCGCAGGTGGCTTGCTCGCATTTAGTTTTGCGATGTTGGAAGTCTCTGATTCACTCATTTTAGCGCAACGAGAATCACACTATCCAATCACCAAGGCAATCTATACACTCTTTGAGAGACTCGGTGATGGTCCCTATATTGCGAGCGCGATGGGTGTTTGGGGCATGGCACTGCTTGCAGTTACCCTCATCGGAGCAAGTGTATTGATGGGCAAGAAAATGGGTGCAATATTTCGTGTCTGACACCGGTGTCTGACACCAGATGTCAGACACCAAAAGCGGTTCTGCACCACTATAATGCTCGGTCAAGATGCCTTACACTCTTTCCCCAATTACAGATGCGTACGATTTAGATATTGAAACGCTTGATGAACTCCAAGATCGCGCGGAGTGCGACGATCGATGGATTCTTAATTTTGGTCCACAGCACCCCGCAACGCATACGACGCTTCGCCTCGTTCTTGAACTTGACGGCGAAAGGGTTGTGCGAGCAACCCCCCATATTGGATATTTGCACAGCGGCTTCGAAAAGTTAGCAGAACACCATAATTTTAATCAATACGTCTGCACAGTAAGCCGGATGGATTATGTCAGCCCGATTGTGAATGACATCGCATGGCACCATGCTGTTGAGAAACTACTCGACATCGACTTAACGCCGCGATGCAAAGTCATCCGAACCATTTTGTGTGAACTTGGAAGAATTCAAAATCACTTGCTCTGTGTTGGGGCTGCAGCCCTTGATCTTGGAGCGTTCACTGGTTTTCTCTATGGTTTCAATGAACGTGAACACATTTACGACATTATGGATTACATTTCAGGGCAACGGTTCCATCCAGATTACACACGAGTGGGAGGTTTAATGAATGACCTTCCGTGCGAAGCAACGTTCCAAAAAATGGTGCATAACTTTATTGATATTCGTATGCCAAAAGCAGTTGGCGATATTGAAACACTTTTAAATACGAATCGCATCTTTATCGATCGTGTTGAGGGAATTGGAACAATATCAAAAGAAGAGGCGACCGCTTGGTCACTCAGTGGTCCGCTTGCCCGGGCATCTGGAGTGACCCGAGATTTACGCAAGGACGATCCATTCTTATGCTTTGAGGATAACTGGGATAGTCAAGGTTCTTCCCCAGTTGAATTTCAGGTTCCAATTGCAACAACCGGTGATTGCCTTGCGAGATATCACGTTCGGCTAGAAGAAATTAAACAATCATGCCATATTATTCGGCAACTCATCGATAACATCCCCCAAGGAGCAGTTGATGTACTTCCAGGTGGTGGGATTCAAATGCCACCAAAAGAACAAGTGTACAACTCCATTCAAGGCACCATCCAACAATTCGAATTGGTTATGCCAAATCGTGGGTGGGAATCTCCGATTGGGGAATGCTACGGAGCCATTGAAGGACCAAATGGGGAATATGGATTCTTTATTGTTTCCGATGGTGGTCCATGTGCATGGCGAGCGGCACCAAGACCATGTTCGTTTATTAACTTCCAAACATTTGCAAAAATGTTTGAGGGACATCAACTCGCAGACCTTGTTGCAATACTTGGTTCGCTCAATATCATCGCAGCAGAGTTAGATCGATAAGGAAACCCATGGCTTGGACACCAAAACAATCTGCAACCCTTACTATTGAGACAAGAAGCGAACCTTATCTTACTCCTGAGTTAATGGATAAAATTACAAAAGACATCATGCCGCGATATGCAACAAGTCGCGGGGCACTGATGACAGCACTCCATGAAGTGCAGCATGAATATGGCTACATTGCTTGGCAAGCGATGGTTGAACTTGCAAAGGTATTACACATCACCCCAGCTCAAGTTGCAGATGTTGTTTCTTTCTATGAAGATTATCACAGTGAGCAAATGGGCAATTATATTTTTGGTGTTTGTCAATCAGTGGCGTGCGAAGTGTGTGGACACCAAGCAATCATTGATCACCTAAAACGCACATTGGGAATTGATGTGCATGAAACAACAGATGACGGCATGTTTTCATTATTGGGAATGGAGTGTATTGGCGCTTGTGACATGGCACCATGTGCACTTGTGAATGGAACACAATACAACAAACTAACAATTTCTAGAATTGACGAACTTCTAAGTGAGTGTAAAGAAGAGGGATGATGTCTACGGAACACAACAAACCATTGATGCGATGCCTGGGCGAATTTGTAGGGTATATTGCCCGTGCTGTTAAATCAGATGTGCAAACAAAAGAGGTTAACCGAACGGTTGAAGAAAAAAAAGAAGGTGCTACGACACTCCGTCGAACAACAATTGACGAAATAGAAATTCATAAAGAGGATTCAACTCGTGGATGAGCACTTTTTAACAAGGAATATTCCAGCGAATCGCGAGGAAAGAAAAACAGTTTTACTACAAGAGTATGTTGCAAGAGGGGGATATGAAACGCTAAAGCTATCCTTGCTGAAGAAGCCAGAAGAAATTGTTGAAATTGTAAAAGCAGCCGAATTACGCGGTCGGGGCGGAGCAGGATTTCCATGCGGAGTGAAGTGGACCTTTCTACCTGAACCAGATGGCGAAACACGCTACCTTTGCGTTAATTGCGATGAGGCGGAACCCGGAACATTTAAAGATCGATTACTTGTTGATTTCGATCCACACTCTGTCATTGAGGGCATCGCCATTGCATGTTATGCCTGCAAACTTGATACTGTTTTCTTCTTTATACGTGGCGAGTGGGAAGCGCAAGCAAAAATTATGCAGCATGCCATAGATGAAGCATACGAATTCGGAATTTTTGGTCCGCAGGGAATACTTAATGGCTCAACAGATTTTTCAATCGAATGCACCCTGCATCGCGGAGCTGGGGCATATATCTGTGGCGAAGAAACAGCACTACTCGAGGCAGTTGAAGGCAAACGGGGTTGGCCGAGAATAAAACCACCCTTCCCCGCAGTAAACGGCTTGTTTGGTCGACCAACAATTATTAATAATGTTGAAACACTCGCAGCGGTTCCGCTTATCGTTGAAAAGGGAGCTAATTGGTGGAAATCATTTGGATGTGAATCAACAATTGGTGCACCCGCAAGTTATGGTTTAAAACTTATGGGTGTTTCGGGGCATGTCAATAATCCAGATGTGTTTGAAGTACCCCTTGGCATAACGCTTCGTTCCCTTGTCGAAGATCACGCTGGCGGCATGAAAAATGGACGCGCGTTTAAAGGTGCAATTGCTGGAGGGGTGAGCATGGGTATTCTTGGCCCAGACCAATTCGAAGCGGGAATGGACTTTGATATTGGTGTGAAGTATGAAGTGATGGGACTCGGGACAGCATGTCCAACAGTGTTTGATGAAGACACTGACATGGTTGCCGTTGCCCGCAACATTGCTCGGTTTTTTAAAAATGAATCGTGCGGACAATGCACACCATGCCGCGAAGGTGCGGATTGGATTTATAAACTTCTGTGTCGAATTGAAAATGGCGATGGCTCGATGAACGACCTTGACCAAGTGTTAGAAGTGGCAAGTTCAATGGGAATCATTCCCGGTACGACAATTTGCGGCTTATCTGATGGGAACAATTGGGCTGTACGAACCATCGTAAATAAATATCGAAGCGAGTTTGAAGCACGCTGTAAGCCCTATTTGGTTGCTGTAACCCCATAAATGCCCCTTCATTTGTTTTTTTACGTTTTGTATGTATGCTGTACACACTGAAATGGAAGAGATTTTAGAACAATCCGACCAACCTCCGCCGAGTGTCACTATTCAAGGTGACGCCACGGAACACCACGCATATATAAAAGAGAACACAATTGCCGCCCTGCAATTTTTAAAGAAAGTGAAATCAGAAGTTTCGGTACTTATTGTGAATGACGAAACGATGTGCAACCTCCACTCAAAGCATTCAGGCAATGACAGTTCAACGGATGTGCTGACATTTGATCATGGAAGTGACGAAGATGCAGTTTGTGCAGATATCGCAATTTGCTTCGATGTTGCACAACGAGAAGCAGAACCAAGAAACAATTCGATTCAAAATGAGATGATCCTCTATGTTTTGCACGGACTGTTGCACTGTTGTGGTTTTGATGATCATAACGATGCAGAACACCAAAAGATACACGCAGAAGAAGACAGAGTACTCACAGCCATTGGTGTTGGTGCTGTTTGGAGCAACGTTCGATGAGCCCGGCGGTATGGATTGTTATAATTTTTCTTCTGTTTATTTGCACTTGGACTGCAATCATAGAACGAGCGATGTTGATGACAACACCACTTGTGTTACGACATGAAATGGAAATACGCGGAACCCCCTCTCGGGGTTTCTGGATCGAACAGCAGTATGAATCTTCATTACAATCATTGGCTCTTGTAAAAATTATTAGTTTTACTTTGACGATTTTTGGATTTGCCCTACTGCCTAACACAGAACTCATTACTCTGAGCAACTTCGTTGTTGGAGCCGCATTTGCAGCAGTACTGTATTGGTTCTTTGCTTGTCTTATTGCAGGCTCTATTGCAAGAGCAGTACCAGTTGGTTCGGTCATCCGAAGTTGGTATGCGCTTCGGTTAGTCTCATTATTGAACCCAGCGATTCAATGGATTGTTGAAGGCATTGCCGAGATAGCACGACGGCTCACTGGCGCAAACTTAAAACAGGGCGATGGTTTGAATACGGTGGAAGAACAACTTCTCCGTTCAATCGAACACTCCCAACGAGAAGGTGGCATTCCTGCCGAAGCTGCAGAGATGATGGAAAATGTTGTTGACTTAAGCGATACCGATGTTGGTGAAATCATGACACCACGAACAGAAATTGAAGGCATCGAAATGACAAACGACATTTCCGAAATCCGAAAGTTTGTTTTAGAATCTGGACGTTCACGAATTCCAATTTTTGAAGAGAACCTCGATCAAATAATGGGGATTCTTTACGTAAAAGATTTGGTTGGTTTTTTAGGTTCAGAAACAAATGGATTTGAACTAAAAAACATTTTACGAAAACCTATTGTTGTTCCTGATACGAAACCGGTACAAGAACTTTTGGCGGATTTTCAAACAAGTGAAGTGCACATGGCTGTTGTCATCGATGAATATGGTGGAACTGCGGGTCTGGTGACCATTGAAGATGTACTGGAAGAAATTGTTGGCGAAATACGTGATGAACATGATGATGGCGAATCTGATGAACCAGAACTGACGCGAATAAACGAAAAAATTGTAGAGGTTGACGGCCGATATAACCTCGACGATTTCAATGATGAACTCGGAGTCGAGTTACCAGAGGATGAAGAATACGACACAATTGCAGGCTTTATCCTTGCTACGATTGGACACGTTCCGCTTCAGGGCGAACTTATTGAAACACATGGAATGAAAATTACAGGTGATGCCTCCAACAATTAATCTCGACAATCCAGATGAAGG
>PVBE010300350.1_pt1 | contig 14286 bp, 10 predicted proteins | sample 1631181 | NCBI WGS metagenome assembly PVBE01 (sample SAMN08397723, study PRJNA350692) | Marine metagenome, whole genome shotgun sequencing project. | isolation source: water | place: Pacific Ocean | collected 2012-04
CGAATGCTCGAAGTCGAGCTCGAGCAGGTTGTTGAAGAACACACCCTTGCCTTTGGCGACCGGCATGGTCTCCGCCCAGTGGCCGGCGCAGGCGCCGATGCCGAGCCCTTCCGGATGAATCGACTGGGTCAGGCGCACCCGGCCCTCGACGTGGCGACCGCCTTCGTTCTCGATCCGCACCAGATCGCCCGACTCCAGCCCCATGCCGCGACCGACGTCCTCGTTGATCGCGACGTTGTACGAGAACGGATCGAGACGCGCCGCCTCGTCGAGCCACGGGTTCTCCATGGTCAGGCTATTGGTGTGCAGGATGTCGCGATAGTAGAACCCATAAAAATCGAACCCTTCCCGTTCGCATTGGTGCGACGGGCAGGGAAGCCAGTCCGGTAGCGGCTCGTAATACTCCTTCGGGATGTCGAGACCCCTGGGCGCGGCGATCGCGTTCGCCGCCTCCCAGGTCGTCGGCATCCATTCCCAGTAGACCGGGACGCGGACGTCCACGAAATGCCGCCAATAGACCTCCTCCGGTTTTTTCGGCCATTTGATGAGACCATTTTCCTTGAACCAGTCGTAGCCCTTGTCGGGCCCGAACTTGTCCTTCAGGTCGGCGTCGCAAACCTCCTCGAACGTGTAGCGCTGGTCGTGTGCCAGACGGTGTGGCGGCTGAAGGTCGAGCAACGCGTTCATGGCCGCGTTGAGATCGGGGATGATGCCGATCCGGTCGGCCAGCTCGATCATGACGTCGGCCAGCCTGCGCCGCTCCCCCTCGGGCTCGACGATCGGCTGGCGGATCGGCCAGCACCACTCGCCCAGCCCGCCCGGCAGGCTGAAGATGAAGGGGAAATTGGAGCGTGAATCCTGGACCTCGAGATAGCCACAGTCCGGCAGCACGATGTCGGCGAACTGGGACGTCTCGGTCAGGAAGAGATCGATCGAAGCCATGAAGTCGAATCGCTTGAGCGACGCCGCCACCGCCTCCTTGTTGCCGACGCTCATGACCTGATTGGTGCCGAGATTGATCAGCATCTCCGGCCGGTACGGTATCTCCAGGCTGTCCCACATCTTGTCCTGATCGGCGGACCCCTGAAAGACCGAGCTCAGCGCCATCGGGAACAGGTCCTGCAGGCCGAGCCTTTGCGGCTTCTTGGGCTTTTCGATGGGGAACGGCCGGTGCGGCACGAGCCACGACCCGGTGATCATCATCCCGTCGGGATCGGGGTGCGGCAGATAATGCAGGCGCCCGGTCTCGGGATAGCCGTGACATGCCGGGTTGAAGCCGAGGCAGCCGCCGGCCATGTCGGCCGAGCCCACCAGATGGTTGAGGAGATCGACCGACAGCATGTTGTAGGCGGCGTTCTTGTGGCCCTGGGCGCCGCGAAAAGCGATCGCCGCGGCCGGCCGGTAGGGAACCGTCACGCCGTCGATGACGATGGTGCTGCCGATCCGCGCCGCGCTGACGAACTCCTTGGCGAGACGCCGGATCGTGTCGGCCGGGATGGTCGTGATCTCCTCGCTCCGTTCGGGCGGATAGGTTTTCAGATGGTCCCTGAGAAGCACGAAGCTGGGCCGGCAGGTCACGCCGTCGACGTCGAACTCGCCCTCGAGCGCCATGTTTTCCCCGCCCGTCGCGTCGAACGGCACCGCCTCGCCGGCGACCTCGTCCCACACCAGGGGCTTGCCGCTATCGGCGTCGCGCACATAGAGCTTGTCGGGGCCGATGAGATAGGGCGCGTTCGTATTGGCCTTGAGATAGGGCGCGTCGTAGGAATCGAGCTCGTTGACCATGACGTTCGCCATGGCCAGCGCCAGCGCCGCATCCGTGCCGACCCGGATCGGCACCCATTCGGTGCCCTTGGCGCCGGCCTGATTGGCGATCGGGTCGACCACCACCATCTTCATGCCGCGCACCCGGGCGTCGGCCGCCATTCTCATGTTCGAATTCGCCGCATGCCCCGCCGCGTGACCCTTCGAGGCGCCGAAATACATGGCGAGATTGCAGTACTGAAAATCGGGCACGATAGACCACGACGCATGCATGATACCGCCGACCAGATGCGCCCCGTTGCCGCAATGAAGCCCGCCGCCGGCGGACGCGCCGTTGGGCGTTCCGAAGGCGGTAATGAACGAGGTGAAGGGAACGTGCATCGACCAGACGGTCGTCGTCCTGAGGACGAACAACTTGCGCGGGTCGTCGGCGTGGATCCGCTTCAGGCGCGTGGCGATCTCGTCGAGCGCCTCTTCCCAGCTGATCTCGACCCATCCGGGATCGACGTCCAGCCCCTTTTCCGGGTTGGTCCGGCGCAGCGGCGTGGACACCCGGTGAGGGTCGTAATGGGTCATGATCCCGCTCACGCCCCGACCGCACAGGCGGCCGTTGCCGACGGCGCTTTCGGGATTGCCCTCGATCTTTGTGACGACGCCGTCGACCCTGTGCGCGAGGATCGAACACGATCCGTAACACAGGGCGCAGGACGAAGGCACCCAGGCATCGTCCGTGCCGCTGGGACGGGCTTTCTCGATGGGACGAACTTCGTTCATCGCGGGCTTCCCTCTCTAATCATATTGCGCCGTCGCTCATGAGGACCGCTTGAAATCGTCGGCGGCCGCCAAGCAGCACGTCCAGTCGGGACATCTTCGAAAGGCCGGTCGCGGCACGTCATTGATATGGATCAATCGCGATTTCTCGGATCACGGAGAAATGCTTGGTGGGAAATAGCTATCGGGCTCCTCCCTCGGTTCGAGCCCGACAACGCAAGGACCGCGGACGCCAGAGGCTCCGGTCTCTGAATTGAGAGTTGGGAATCCCATGCGACTGCAATCCGCCAACATATCGGGATCCTTACAGGGCGTCCTCTGGATGACCCTGGCGAGCGTGTTCTATGCGCTGATCTATGTCGTGGTACGCGGCCTGACCGAAAGCTTCGCGGTCCACCAGATCGTCTTCCTTCGCGCGGTACTCGGATCGCTATTCATGATGCCGTGGCTGATGTCGGTCGGTCTCGTCGGGCTGCGGACACGGAAAATGCCTCTTTATCTCTTGCGGATGCTGCTCAGCTTCATCGGTGCGGTGGCATGGATATACGGCATATCGGGAATGCCGCTTGCCGATGCCAACGCGCTGATGTTCACCATGCCGCTGTTCACCGTAATCTTCGCGGGCCTCTGGCTGGCCGAACGACCCGGCCGGAACCGCTGGATCGCGACCATCGTAGGCTTTGCCGGAGCCCTGATCATCCTGCGTCCCGGCCTGATCGAGATTTCGATGGCGGCGCTTGCAACCGTTCTCGCGGCGGCCACTTTCTCGGCCGCCCAGATCGGAACCAAGGTGTTGACCCGAACAGAAGACCCGAACGCCGTGGTGTTCTATCTCTACGCCCTCATGATTCCGCCATCGGCGATCGGCGCCATGTGGGACTGGTCGAATCCGGTGCTGGCGGACCTGCCATTGCTGCTGGCGCTCGGCATCTGCACGGTCGGTGCGCAGCAGTGCCAGACGCGGTCCTTTCGCGTGGCGCCTGCCAGCCTCGTCGTCATCGTAAACTACGTTCAGCTGCCGCTGATCGCGTTGCTCGGCTACCTGGTATTCGGCCAGTCGACCGACATCTGGACGTGGGCGGGCGCGGCGGTAATTTGCAGCAGCACGTATTACGTCAGCTACCGGGAGACCCGGTCGAGCCGGGCGGCGCAATCCGGTAATTGAAGAAAACCGTCCGATCGACCCCGTCTGGATTTATGCCTTTTCTGCCGTCCACCGGTGGAAATTCGGCACGGTCAACGACAGGGCCATGGCCACTACGATCGCGATCGCGGCGCCGGTCAGGATCTCGATCCAGCCGTCGGGCCGCGCCACGCCGCACCAGACCATCACCGCGGTCATCGGGATATCGAGAAAGTGGGTGAAGATGCCGAGGGGGCCGTGCGCCTCGCGCCGAACTTCGGGCGTGAGGGCGCCGGTTTCGAGTGCCTGTCGGGCACATCTGAGGGTCTGGCGATTATGCCTCCGCGCCACCAGATTGGCCTCGAAGAACTCGCACGCGAAAAGCCCCCACATGCCGACCAGCCAGGGCTCCTCGAAGAAGCCCATATCGAGTTCCAGGACCAGGTATATGCCGGTGATTGTGACCACGATCGACCCCGGCGCGATCAGGCAGTTGCGGAAGATCAGGTTGTAACGGGCCGCATCGGCGAAGACCCGAACGTCGTGGGTCGTATGGCTCTGCCATTCGGACAGGAAAATCGCGAAAATTCCGCCGAAGATCAGAAGGAAACCGATGGCGTGGAAGAATTTGAGTAGCGTGAAAGTATCCATCGTTGCAATCTTCGGCGAGATCCGCCAACCGGAATACCGCCTAATCCATTGCCAGGTCGCCGGCAAGGCTGGACTGCATGTGTTCCATGACGCGCGACCGAAACAGGTCGACGTGGTCGCGGGCGAGGCGGTCCGCCGCCCGCGCGTCCTTCTTTTCGATCGCGCCGACCATCGCCGCGTGCTGGCGCACGACCTCGTTGTAGTAGCTGCGGTAGGGACGGCCGGTCAGGGGCGCCTGGGCGAAGACGAGGCGGGCGAGCCGAAGACTGATGGCGAGCTGGGATTCGTACAGCTCGGCAATATATTTGTTGCGGCACGCACCGCCGATCGCGACGTGGAAGTCCCGGTTGGCCTCGGTCATGCGGTCGACATCGCGGGATCTCGCGGCATCGGCGAACTCGGCGTTGGTCTGACCAAGGGCCTCAAGATCGGCGTCCGAGCGCCGCTTGGCGGCCCAGCGCAGCGTCGCGCGCTGGGCCAGCTCGAGCGCCTCGAACATCGCCGGCAGGTCGCTAACGTCGAGGGTCGCGACGCGGGCGCCCCGGTTGGGCAGAAGCGTGATCAGCCCGTCGGAGGCGAGGCGAATGAGGGCCTCGCGGACCGGCGTGCGCGAGACACCGAACTCGTGCTCGAGCCCGGCCTCGTCGAGGGTCGCGCCCGGCGCGAGATCGAGCTTCAGAATGGATTCGCGGACGCTGTCGTAGACCCGCTGGCTGCCGGTCCCCTTGGGCCGGCCCGCGCGGCGCTTGCCGCGAGGTGGGGCCTCGGGTCCGGCTCCTCCACCAACGTCCGAATCTGCTGCCAATCGACAACTCCGCGTTTCCGCGCCGGGCGAATCACGTCTGGACAGCCCCCGGCGCGCCTAATAATATACTCAACGTATAAAATACGCGATGACAATTCACATTGCGGGGCCCGGGCGGGACGTCGATGCCTTTCGCACTACTGAAACAAGGGCTCTTCCGACGGCGTCGGCCCGAGCGCGCCATCCCCGCGACGCCGGATCTAAAGAACAGCTACGACGTCGTAATCATCGGCGGCGGCGGCCATGGTCTGGCGGCAGCCTACTATCTTTCGACGCGCCACGGTATCACCGATATCGCCGTGATCGAGAAAGGCTGGCTCGGCGGCGGCAACACCGCACGCAACACGGCGATCGTCCGCGCCAACTACCTGACCCAGGAAGGCGTCCGCTTCTACGCCGAATCCATGGAGCTGTTCCGTGGATTGTCGGGCGAGCTCGGCTTCAACATCCTTTATTCCGAGCGCGGCCACCTGACGCTCGCCCATACCGACGCGACGCTGCGGACGGCGCGCTGGAGAGCCGAGGTCAACAAGCATCTCGGTGTCGATTCGCGGCTCATTGGCCGCGACGAGATCGCCGGGCTGTGCCCCGACATGAACCTGTCGCGTGATGTCCGTTATCCGATCCTCGGCGCGCTCTATCATCCGCCCGGCGCCATCGCGCGCCACGACGCGGTGGCCTGGGGCTACGCTATCAACGCCGCGCGCAACGGCGTCGAGATCCACCAGGGCACCGAGGTCACCGGTGTCCGGATCGAGAGCGGCCGCGTCACCGGGGTCGAGACGACACGGGGCGCGATCTCGTGCGGAACGGTGCTCCAGGCGGTGGCGGGCTCGAGCTCACGGGTGGCGGCCCTGGCGGGCTTGCGGCTGCCGATCCGATCGGTGCCGTTGCAGGCCTGCGTCTCGCAGCCCTTGAAGCCGCTGCTCGATCCCATCGTCGTATCGGGCAGCCTGCACATGTACGTCTCGCAGAGCCCGCGCGGCGAGCTGGTGATGGGCGCCGCGGTCGATCCCTATGCGCTCTATCGGCCGCGCTCGACGCTCGATTTCATCGAGGCGATGACCATGCACATGCTCGAGCTGTTCCCTTGTCTGGGTCCGGTCAAGCTGATGCGGCAATGGGCCGGGATCGCCGACGTCACGCCGGATTCGAGCCCGATCATGGGCGAGACCCCGGTCGCCGGCTACTACATCGACGCCGGCTGGGGCACGTGGGGCTTCAAGGCGACGCCGGTCGCCGGCAAGCGCATGGCCGAGGCCATCGCGACCGGGCGGATACCCGACCTCATCCGTCCCTTCCGCCTCGAACGCTTCCACGAAATGGCCGAGATCGGCGAGCGCGGCGCCGCCGCGGCCGGTGCCTGAGGGCGCACGATGAAGCTCTTGCGATGCCCACTCAACGGCGAGCGCAACATCTCCGAATTCATTTGCGGCGGCGAAGTGCGGCCCTCGTCCGACCCTGCCACGGCCGGCGACACCGAGTGGGCGGACCATCTGTACCTGCAGGACAATCCAGCCGGGAAGGTACGCGAATGGTGGTTCCACGTGCCGTCGGGCTACTGGTTCATCGCCGAGCGCGACACGGTGACCGACGAGATCCTCCGCACCTACCCGCCGGACGGGAACGGGGGGACCTGAGCCGGTGGCACAGCCCGCCCGCCTCGACGGCCTGCTGGTCGATCCGTCACGCGAAGTCACCTTCACCTTCGAAGGCGCGCCGGTCAGCGGACTCGACGGCGACACCATCGCCTCGGCGCTCGCCGCCAACGGGCAATGGATGCTGTCGCGGTCGTTCAAGTACCGGCGACCGCGTGGCGCGTTCTCCATGGCCGGGCACGACGCCAATACGTTGGTCCAGCTGCCGGACGAGCCCAACGTGCTGGCCGATCTGTATCCCATATCCGATGGTCTCGCCGTATCAGGTCAGAACTACGAGGGCTCCCTCGCCAGCGACCGGGGTGCGTGGATCGGCCGCTTCGGCCGCTTCATGCCGCCTGGGTTCTACTACAAGGCCTTCTTCCGGCCGCGCGGCGCATGGAAGCTGTGGGAGCCGTTCATCCGCCGTAAGGCCGGCCTCGGCCGCGTCAATCCGCGCGCCCGCCACGAAGAACGCGACAAGGCCTATGCGTTCGCCGCCACCGTCGTGATCGGCGGCGGGCCGGCCGGCATGTCGGCAGCGCTGCGGGCGGCGGCCGACGGCGGCGAGGTCGTTCTCGTCGACGATCACCCGGTGCTCGGCGGAGCGCTCGGCTTCGCCCGGTTCGACGCCGCCGGCACGCGCGGGCGCGCGCTGCGCGAGGATCTCGTTGCCCAGGTGGCGGCAACGCCCGCCATCGACGTGTGGACCAACGCCACGGCCCACGCGATCTACGAGGACAACTGGCTCGCGGTCGTCAGGGATGGACAGCTGATAAAGCTGCGCGCGAGGAATGTCGTCGTCGCGACCGGGGTGATCGAGCTTCCCGTCGTATTCCGCAATTGCGACCTTCCCGGCATCATGCTGTGCTCTGCGGCGCAACGGCTGCTGCGGCTCTACGGCGTGCGCCCGGGAGACCGGGCCGTCGTCGCGACCGCCAACGAGCATGGTTATGGCGCGGCGCTCGACCTCGCCGAGGCCGGCGTCGCGGTCGAAGCGGTGTGCGATCTCCGCGCCGCGCCGCCCGATGGCGAGCAGCGCCGCGCGGTCCGCGATCTCGGGATCACGATCCATGACGGCCATACCGTGTGGCAGGCCACCGGACGCGGCCACGTCGAAGGTGTCGAGCTCGCACCGATCACCGGCGAGGGGGAATGCGGCCGGCCGACCGCGTCAGTCGCCTGCGACCTGGTCTGCCTCGGCGCCGGCTACACACCCAACGCGGCGCTGCTGCATCATGCCGGGGCGCGGTTCCGCTATGACACACGAGCCGCGACGCATGTCCTGGACTCGGCGCCGGTCAACGTCGAAGCATACGGATCCGTCGCCGCCTGTTACGATCTCGACGGGGCACTTACCGGCGATAACGGGCGCTCCGATGACGGCCTCAGCCATCCGTGGCCGATGTTCGCCCACCCCAAGGGCATGGAGTTCCTCGATCTCGACGAGGACCTGACCATCGCCGACATCGAGGCGACGGTCGCCGAGGGCTACGACCACATCCAGCTGCTCAAGCGCTTCTCGACCACCGGCATGGGGCCGTCGCAGGGGCGGCTCTCCAACGTCGCGGCTATTAGGCTCGCCGCACGCGCGACCGGAAGACCGCCCGACGCCGTGGGCTCGACCACCACGCGCCCGCCCCACGGGGCGCCCTCCTTCGCCACTCTCGCCGGCCGGTCGTTCCAGCCGGTGCGGCGGACGCCGATGCATGATCGTCATCTCGAGGCCGGGGCGGCGATGATGGTGGCGGGCGCCTGGCTGAGACCCGCTTATTACGGCCCCGAGGCGGAGGCCGAGACGCTGATCGCCGCCGAGGCGCGCGCCGTGCGCGAGTCGGTCGGACTGATCGACGTGAGCACCCTCGGCAAGATCGAGGTGCGGGGACCCGATGCGGCCGCGTTTCTCGAGCGCATCTACACCTTCGCCTACGCAGCGCAACCGTCGGGGCGGCTGCGCTACGTGCTGATGACCGACGAGACCGGCGCCATCGTCGACGACGGGGTCGCCTGCCGCCTGGCCGACGACCATTTCTATGTCACCGCGACCACCGGCGGCGTCGATGCCGTCCACCGCACAATGCTGTGGTGGAACGCCGAGTGGCGGCTCGACGTGGATATCGCCAACGTGACCGGGGCCTACACGGCGATCAATATCGCGGGGCCACGATCGCGCGCGGTGCTGGCGCCGCTCTGCGACGGTGTCGATCTCGGGGGTGAAGCGTTTCCCTATCTCGGCGTGCGCGAGGGGCGCGTTGCCGGCGCGCCGGCGCGGCTGATGCGCCTCGGCTTCGTCGGCGAGCTCGGCTACGAGCTGCACGTGCCGGCGAGCCAGGGCGAGCATGTGTGGGACGCCCTGATCGAGGCGGGACGCGATGGCGGGATCAGGCGGTTCGGGGTCGAGGCACAGCGACTGCTGCGGCTCGAAAAGGGCCACATCATCGTCGGCCAGGACACCGATACGCTGACCCATCCCGAGGAGGCCGACATGGCGTGGGCGATCTCGCGCCGCAAGCCGTTCTTCGTCGGTGGCCGCGCGATCGACATGCGGACGGCGCGCGGCATCTCGCGCAAGCTCGTCGGATTCCGGCTCGCCGACCCCACGGCGGAGATTCCCAAGGAGTGCCATCTGGTGATCGAGAACGGCGACATCGCCGGGCGCGTCACCAGCTGTGCCCGCGGTGTCGGCACCGAGGGGGTCATCGGTCTGGCCTATGTCCGCCCGCACCAGGCGACGCCCGGCCAGGCCATCGAGATTCGTGGCGACCGCGCGCCGCCGATCGCCGCGGTCGTCGTCAAGCTTCCGTTCTACGACCCCGACAACCAGCGCCAGGAGCCGTGACCGTGGCCGATCCCGCCACATTGCCGCGCCGAAGTTTTGTCTACCGCCGTCTCATCGAGCGCGGTGTATCGTTCGATGCGTCCAGAAACGCGGTCCGAAAGAGCGAGGATGCCGCCCACGCCGGGATCGTTCTTGGCGATCTGTCGTTGGCACCGCGATGCGGCTTCAAGGGTCGCCATACGCTTGACTGGCTGCGCGGCCAGAAGATCGTCGTGTCCGACGAGAACAACCGCGCCACGCGCCTCGGCGAAGTCGGCCTGACCTGCCGCCTTGCGGACAACGAAGCGCTGATCCTGTCCGATGCCGGCACCGTCGACCGCCTCGACGCGGCGTGCGCGCGAGAAGTACCGTTCGGTTGCTACACGATGCCGCGGGCCGACAGCCACGCCTGGTTCAGGATCGCCGGGGGCGACGCGGCGCGCATGCTGGCCAAGCTATGCGGCGTCGATCTCCGGCCGCGCAGCTTCGACGATCTCGAAATCGCCCAGACCATCGTCGCGCGCCTCTCGGCGATCGTCGTTCGGGACGACATCGGCGAGACCCTCGCGTATCATCTCCTGGCCGACAGCGCGAGCGCCCTATACCTGTGGGATTGCGTCGTCGAGGCGATGGCCGAGTTCGACGGCGTGGTAGCCGGAGCCGAGGCGCTCGGGGAGGATCGATGATCGATCTCACGCGACAGCCGCGCTACGACCCGGACGTCGAGCGTCGGTTCGTGGCCGAGGGCTATTGGACCGACGACGTGCTCGGCGACTGGCTCAGCGACCGGGCGGAGCGGAACGGCGCTGATCCGGCGATCGTGGCGGGCGGGCGCACGGTGAGCTACGCCGACGGCTATGAAAAGGCGTTGCGGTTTGCCAATGCGCTCCTCGACGCCGGTTTTCGCAAGCACGACGTCATCGCGATCCAACTTCCCAACATCCCGGAATTCCTGATCGCCTATTGGGGCATGGCGCTCATGGGCGGCGTCATTTCGATGCTTCACATGCCGTATCGCAAGCTCGAAATGGCGCCGCTGTTGCGCCACGGCGGCGCGCGGGCGGTGATCTGCGGCGGCGCGGTAGAGGGCTACGACGCGCCGGCCACGATGCTCGAGCTGCGCGACGAGCTTCCGGCGCTCGAAACCGTGATCGTTGCCGCCGGTGAGGCGCCGGCCGGAACGCTCTCCTTCGATGCGATGGTGGATGCCGCCGAGCCGCAAGACATCGCCGATCCGCCGAGTGCGCAGGATCCGTTGGCGCTGGCTTTCACGTCGGGCACCTCGTCGGCGCCCAAGGCGATCCTGCGCGATCACCGAACCTTGCTCGCCAACAACCGCGCCGTCGTCCCGCTGTTCGGCGTGCGCGCGGGCGATGCCGTGCTGTCGGCGCCACCGTTTTCGCACATCTTCGGCCTGTGCTGCGCCAACCTGATCGTCCGGGCCGGCGCGGCCAACGTCCTGATGCCGTCGTTCGCGCCGCCGGTCTTCGCCGAGGTCATCGAGCGCAACCGCGTCACGGTGATGTTCTGCGCGCCCGCTCACGTCGCCGCGACGCTCGGGGCGGGGCTGCACCGGACGACGGACCTGTCGTCGCTACGCACCGCCTATATCGCCGGCTCCGCCCTGCCGGTCGAGCTTGCGGAAGCCTGGGAGGCGGCGATGACGGACGGCCGGGTGAGCCAGATGTTCGGCATGACCGAAACCGTCATGTCGATGGTGGTGCCGGAGGACGATCCGCCCGAGACCCGGCTCCACAAGATCGGCCGGGCGATCGACGGCATCGAGATGCGGATCACCGACGACGACGGGTCGGCCCGGCCGGCCGGCGTCGAGGGCGAGCTCGAGATCCGGGGATATACGGTCTTCCCAGGCTATTTCGGCAACGAGGCCGCAAACCGCGAGGCGTTCCGCGACGGCGGCTGGTACCGCACCGGAGATCTCGGGATCATCGACGAAACCGGCCACTTGATCCTGACGGGGCGCATCAAGGACATCATCAACCGCGGCGCCATCAAGATAAACCCGAGCGATATCGAGACCCTGATCATGAGCCACCCGGCGGTCGCCAATGCCGCCATCGTCCCGGTGCTGGACGACGTGCTCGGCGAGCGCGCGTGTCTCTGCGTGACGCTCGCACCCGGCGCCGCGCTCGACCTCGACGACGCAACGACCTGGCTCGCCGAGCGCGGCGTGGCCAAGCTGCGCTGGCCCGAGCGGCTCGAGATCGTCGACGCCATGCCGATGACGCCGACGCGAAAGGTCATCAAGGGTGAGCTCGCCAAGCGCATCACGCCGCAACGGTGACGGCGGAAGGAGGAAACAATGAGTGGCTGGGATCACGCGCCGCACTACACGGAAGATCAAAAACGACGCTTCATCGACCAGGGCTTATGGAACGACGACACGGTGGCGACCTACCTCGAGAAATGGGCGCGTGAGACGCCCGACAAGGCGGCGATCGTCGCCGGCGAGCGAGTACTCAGCTACGCCGAGACCCATGCGGCGGCGCTTCGCCTCGCCAATTCGCTTCTCGGCCTCGGGCTCGGCAAGGGCGACGTGGTCGGGATCCAGCTCCCCAACCTGCCCGAGTATCTGATCGCCTATTTGGGCGTGACCATGATGGGCGGCATTCTGGGCACGCTCCACATGCCCTACCGGGCGGCCGAGATGGCGCCGCTGATGAACCACGGGGGCATGCGCGCGCTGATCTGTGGCGCCGCCACCGAGCGCTACGACGCACCGGCGACCGCGATGTCGCTCAAATCCCACGTGCCGACGCTCGAGCATGTGATCGTCCTCGGCGCGCCGGTGCCCGACGGCTGCCTCGACCTCGCCCGGCTGATCGCCGACGGGCCCGAGCGCGACATCGCGGACCCGCCGGGGCCGGACGATTTCGCGCTGCTGTGCTTCACGTCCGGCACCGCGGCGGCGCCCAAGGCGGTTCTCCGCAACTACCGTACGATCACGGCGAATGCGCGGACCTATTCGCCGACGATCGGGCTTTCGGCGGACGACGTGGTGATGACCGCGCCGCCGTTCACCCACGTGTTCGGGCTGTGCTGCTACGCGTGCACGCTGTGGGCCGGCGCGACCAGCCTGTTGATGGACCTGTTCACGCCCGACACCTTCATCCGCGGCATCGACGACGGGCGGCCGACTGTCGTGTTCTGCGCGCCGGCGCACATCGCCGCGACCCACAAGGCCGGCCTGTTCGACAGCCACGACTGCGGCTCGATCCGCGATGTCGTCGTCGCCGGCGCGGTGTGCCCGCCCGATGTTGCCGCGACCTTCGAGCGCTATCTCCCCAATGGCCGCGTCGGCCAGTTGTTCGGCATGACCGAGGTGATCCTGGTGATGCAGACGCCGCTCGATACCGGGCCCGAAATCCGTCACACCTCGACCGGCCGCGTGACCGTCGGCATCGAGGCGCGCGTCACCGGAGACGACGGCGCGCCGCTCGGCCCCGGCGCGGAGGGCGAGCTCGAGATAAGCGGCTACACGGTGCTCGCCGGCTATCTCGGCAACGACGAGGCCAACCGCGAATCGTTCACCGACGACGGCTTCTTCCGCACCGGCGATCTCGCGACCATCGACGCCGACGGCAACGTCGTCATCACCGGTCGTGTCAAACACGTGATCAACCGGGGCGGCATCAAGATCAACCCGACCGATATCGAGAACCTGATCACCGCGCACGAGGCCGTCGTCCAGGCGGCGATCGTCGCCATGCCCGACGACGTCCTCGGCGAGAAGGCTTGCCTGTTCGTCGAGCTCGCCCCGGGCACATCGTTCGGCTTCGACGACATGATCGGCCATCTCGATTCCCACGGCGTCGCCAAGATGCGCTGGCCCGAGCGCTTGGAGACGGTCGACGAGATGCCGATGACACCGACCCGCAAGATCATCAAGGACGAGCTGGCGAAGCTATTAGGGTGACGGACCGTGCCGCAACTCGGCAGAAGTCGGCGGTCAAGGGCTCTGCCGATAAAGTTCGCGACACGCCGTACGACCGGGTGTAGCGAGGAGCGGAGATGCAGCGTCCTTAATGTCGGGAGCTGGACCTAATGCCGACCTAGCGCGCGGTGAGTCGAACGACCGCTTGCCAATATCAGACATTCGAGGAGCTAAGGAACACGTCGTTGAGCTAACTTATTGATGATGACGCCGACGAACGCTATAAGAATCGGATGAATGAAAAGCAAGAAGACGATGATTACGAAGAAGAGCCACGGCGGTTCGATGTAGATATTCTTATTCATCACCCGACCATGACGCCCGACGAAATATCTGAAGGGGTGGGACTGGAGGCGCATTACTCCCGCTGCGTTGGCGCCCCATATGTCAGACTCGATGGAACAGTCGTTGAGGGCAAGAAATATCCTGAAACTTTTGTACGGAACTGCTGTCGATTTGAGGTCAAGAATCAGCATTTCGCTGACGAGATCGTTAAATTCGTAGATAGTTTGGAGCCTCACAAAGCATTTCTTACTCACCTGCGAGCTACGGGCGGCACTGCACAAGTGATCGTTCAGTTCTTGGGCGACGGGTACTTTGGAGACACCGTCCCCATTGATACGCTAGTGTTCCGCTCGAAACAAATGATTCCCATCGAGCGGGTTTGATGCGAATCTGCCGGCATGAGCAAGAAAGTGAGGATCCAGCTGGCACCCGGGGATCGGGACAGACTGGAGGCATTGATCGGCAATGGCAACACGC
>PVBE010564755.1_pt1 | contig 14286 bp, 11 predicted proteins | sample 1631181 | NCBI WGS metagenome assembly PVBE01 (sample SAMN08397723, study PRJNA350692) | Marine metagenome, whole genome shotgun sequencing project. | isolation source: water | place: Pacific Ocean | collected 2012-04
CGTTTGCACGCTGGAAACGCAAAGGATTCTTGGGTACAGTTTGTCACGGGCAGAGCCTCTTCCGGTTTCAGACTAAGCAACTGAATTTTACCGGATTAAAGGGGCTTTGCCTTTCTTATTCGTGCAATATTCAGGCTAGGCGTGTATTGCGGGTTCGTGTTGACTACCACGCCGCCTGCGCGGAGGACTCCGAGTAGCGCGACCGGATACTGCAGCGTGTTTGGCATCATGATCGCGACTCTATCGCCGGGGCGCACGCGAACGCCGCGTTGCAGGTAGCCCGCAAACGCTTTTGAAAGTCGCTCCAGATCGGAGTAGCTCAGATAGCTGGAAAAGTTACCGAATGCAGGCTTGTCCGGAAATCTTCTCCACGCGGTTTCGCATAAATCGACAAGGGAGTCATATTCGCCGGTATCGATCTCATGGGGAACGCCGGAGGGATATTTCGCCAGCCAGGTTTTCTTCATGTCGGGCAGATCATAATGCGTCTAAACTGTATCATACGATTCTATCGACCGTAACGGTCGTCGCCATCGCGAAAGCCTCGATGAGTCGTTCAACGCACCACAGGATATCTCGACGAAGTGTCGGCATCGGTTATTGATTCAAAAGATGAGGGCGCGGCCGCCGACCCGCATCCTACCGATGTTCATGCCCGATACAGCTGGCGCTACGTACTTTCAATATTCCTCCTCCTTCATCCGCGCGAGTTGATCGTTGCCCATCTGGTCGCGCTGTTCGCCGCGATTCTGAGTGTTCCCGTTCCGCTGCTGATGCCGTTGTTGGTGGACGAAGTCCTGATCGGCGAGCCCGGCGGATTGGTTAATGCGATGCGGATGATGCTGCCCGCCGAGTGGCACCATGCCGCCGTATACATCGCGCTGGTGCTGCTCTTCACTATCGGGCTTCGGCTTGGAAGTCTGTTGTTGCAAGTATGGCAAACGCGGCAATTCACGTTCGTCGCGAAAGATCTGATCTTCCGGATGCGGCGTTCACTGATAGAACGATTAAACCGGGTCTCGATGTCCGAGTACGAGTCGCTCGGCGGTACAACCGTCGCCTCACACATGGTTGTCGACCTGAACACTATCGATGAATTCACCGGAGTGACGGTGAGCCGTTTCTTGATTTCGGTGTTGATGCTTATCGGCGCGGCCGGCGTACTTTTGTGGATGCACTGGCAGCTGGGTCTTTTTGTCCTCGTGATGAATCCGGTTGCCGTCTATTTCACCGTTGTCATCAGTAAGAAAGTAAAAGAACTCAAGCGGCGTGAAAACACGGCGTTCCAGGTGTTCCAGGAGGCGCTGACCGAAACACTAGAGGCGATCCATCAGATCCGGGCGGCGAATCGGGAACAGCATTACCTCGGCCAAATTACTTCGCTTGCGCGCGACATCCGCGAACATTCGGCCGCTTACTCGTGGAAGAGCGACGCTGCCGGACGCTTGTCTTTTGTCGTATTTTTGATCGGTATCGACGCCTTTCGCGCGGTGGCCATGCTGATGGTGCTGTTTTCCGATCTCAGTCTGGGGATGATGATCGCTGTGTTCGGGTACCTGTGGTACATGTTGGGTCCGATTGAAGTGATCCTCAATCTCCAGTATGCGTTCCAGTCGGCGACTGCGGCGCTTGAACGGATCAACAATCTCGTGTCGCTTAACGATGAACCGAAGTACCCGCATCTAAGAAATCCATTCGCGGACAAGCATACGACGTCTCTGTCCCTTCACGGCGTGTCTTTTCGTTATGGCGACGGTCCGCTGATCTTCGACGATTTGAGTTTTTTCGTCAGAGCCGGCGAGAAGATCGCGGTCGTCGGGGCAAGCGGAGGCGGTAAATCGACGCTGGTGCAGATCATTCTCGGCCTCTATCCGCCGGCATCAGGCGATGTTCGATTCGACGGCATTTCTGTGCGCGAGATCGGAATGGATGTCGTGCGCGAGCATGTCGGCACCGTGCTGCAGCAACCCGCCCTATTCAATGATACGGTCAGGGCAAACGTCGCGTTGGGTGGCACCGCAAGTGATCGGGAGATATGGAAAGCGCTGAACATCGCCATTATCGGAGACCTGATAGCCAAATGGCCGGACGGTCTCGATACGGTCGTCGGGCGCGACGGGATCCGTCTATCGGGTGGCCAGCGCCAACGCCTCGCGATTGCGCGAATGGTCTTGTCCGATCCGCGTATCGTCGTTCTCGACGAGGCGACTTCCGCTTTGGATGCCGCGACCGAAGCGCAGGTCTACCGATCGCTCGACGAACATTTCCGTGAGCGGACCATGTTGATTATCGCTCACCGGCTCAGCGCCGTGAGGCAAGCGGACAGGGTTCTGGTATTTGATGCGGGGCGCGTGGCAGAAGAGGGCGAGCACGGCGAACTGTTGCGCCAGGGCGGACTATACGGACGACTCTATGGTCATCTGCAGATGAACTGACGTCCGCAAGACCGGTTGTCTTACTCGTCTGTATAGTCGCGCGCGCCAAGTAAGCCGCGGATATGGGTTACGTGACCACGATAGATTTTGGCGAGACCGGTGAAGTCCAGCGGGTCCAGCTGTTCGAGGTCGCGCAGTTTGGCCTCGAAATAGTCGAGATCCTCGCCGAGTTGGCGGCGACGGTCTTCGATTTCTTCGGTGTAGTAATTGACCATATTCACGAGCGGGGCAATAGTTTCCGTGTTATCAACAGCTAGATAAACTTCGGTTTCTTTTTCGTCGAGCATATTCGTATCTCCTTGTACGAACTGTCTGCAGGTTCCATGCCAAGCGAAGACGCAAAAAGAAAAGATAATAACTGATTGAAATATATATAATTTTATATATTTGAGAGTCGTTCGCCCAACGGGTAACTGCGAATACGCGAGCGTCTGAAGTCGCAAAGCGTCTCTCTGTGGCGACGTCTGCGGTCGGAAGTGTGAGAATCAGCTCGTTTTCTTACGGCGTCTGCAGCATCTGCTTTAGGGTGGACAAGGTCTTTTCTCCCGCAGCGCGGTCCGTGGCGCCGCCTTCGCTATCACCGATCCACCTGAGATCGTCCGCCGGCAGTTCCGCTATGAACCGACTGGGCTCGCACGCCATGATCTGACCATAGCGGCGCCGTGAGCGCGCAAATGACAAAGTTAAAGAGATCTGCGCACGGGTAACGCCTACGTAAGCAACGCGGCGCTCTTCCTCGATGGTTTCCTCTTCAATGCTGGATTTATGCGGCAGGATGTTTTCTTCCATGCCGGCTAGAAAGACATGCGGGAACTCGAGGCCTTTAGCGGCATGTAGCGTCATGAGAGCGACTCTATCACCGATCTCCTCATCTTCTTTTCGTTCCGCGATATCGAACAACGTGAGTGCCGCAACGATGTCCTGTATCGACTTGTTTGGGGCATCAGACTGGATGCGGGTGATCCACCCTATGAGGTCCTCGACGTTTTCAATTCTCCTCAGGGCGTCTGCCTCGCTCTCGCTCGTTTGTTCGATCCAGTCCCGATAGCTGATGTCGGATACGATTTGTGCAGCGATCGTCGCCGGCGCTTCGCTGTCCGCCGCCCGGTGGGTCTGTGCTACCCAGGAGAAAAAGGTTTCGACACCTTTTGCGACCCGCGGCGAAAGTTGGTCAATGAATCGTGCGTCGCTGCCGGCGGCGGCTAATCGCAAGCCTTGCTCCCGCGCGTGCGCCGTCAATTTCTTTATGGTTCCAAGCCCGATACTGCGACGCGGCGTGTTCACGATTCGCAGCAAAGCATTGTCGTCGTCCGGGTTCGCAATCAGACGCAAGTAGCAGATAACATCCTTTATTTCGGTGTAATCGAAATATGAACGTCCGCCGGATAGCACGTACGGAATGTCGCGCTCTCGAAACGCACCTTCGAAAAGACGTGCTTGATGGTTGCTGCGAAACAATACGGCGTAACTGCTGAAATCACGACCGCCGATTTTGCGTTCATGAAGTATCTCATTCGCGATGAATGCTACTTCGTCGTGCTCGTCTTTGGCAGCGTTGACGCGAATTTTTTCGCCGTACCCACGTTCGCTCCACAATCGTTTTTCGAATAAGTGCGGATTATTCGAGATCAGATGGTTGGCTACATTGAGTACAATGCCGACTGACCGATAATTCTGCTCGAGTTTGATGACCTTTAATTCGGGAAAATCGTCGCGCAACGCGGCCAGGTTTTCGGGGCGTGCCCCGCGCCATGCATAGATAGACTGATCGTCGTCGCCGACGACCGTGAACCTTCCTTGCTTGCCGACCAGCAGGCGGACTAACTCGTATTGGGATGAATTCGTATCTTGATATTCGTCGACGAGCAGGTACCTGATTTCGTCCTGCCAGTGTGCCCGCGCTGCCGCGTCGTCCCGAAGCCGAATCGCGGGTAGCATGATAAGGTCGTCGAAGTCGACTGCATTGAACGCTCGTAATGCTTCGTCATACTGGCTGTAGCAGGCCGCCGTGAGCCGCATGATCTGATCTTGAGGTGCCGCAGCCAGCGCCGCTTCCGGCGCCATTAACGCCGATTTTAAGCCCGATATCCGATGTTGAATCGCCCTTACTTCCGCTAGGTCATTGGCCGCCGTACGCCGGAGAATATCGGCGATAACGTTCTCGCAGTCTTTGCTGTCCATGATCGAGAAGCCGCTGCGATATCCGAGTTGTGAGTATTCGCGCCGCAGGATCCTCAGGCCCAGGGTGTGGAACGTCGATATCCACGGTTTCGGCGCCGATTGCCTGCGGCGCAGGCGAGTCCTCATTTCGTTCGCCGCCTTATTCGTGAAAGTGATCGCGGCGATGTGTTCCGGATCCGCCAATCCGCGCTTTATCAGCGACGAAATCTTTTCGCTGATGACCCGCGTTTTACCGCTACCGGCGCCCGCGAGGACTAATAGCGGGCCGTCGGTGTAGCGGACCGCGGCCCGTTGGCTGGGATTCAACTTGTTCACGTTGCTTCAGCCGCCGCGCGGCGGGTTATCGATGGACTCTATGAAGGGAGCTGGCGATTCTAGAATGTTGCGTGCCGCGTTGCCAGCTTCAGCGGTGTTTGCCCTCAGTGCGCGTGCTGGTGGTAGTGGAGTGAGCGAGGATAGCGCCAGGTAGGCGACCAGTAGCCGTGCATGTCATAGTAACGGTAGTGCTTTGGGGTATCGCGATGCGCATCGTGCGGTGCATAATGAGCGCCCGGCGCATTACCCCAAAGATGACCGCGATGCGGACGCTGCGGGTCGAGGTCGTGGTAGTTGTCGCGACCGTCCGCATAGATGGTCGAGTAGTGTGCAATTCCGGGGGATGCGAGCCCCACGGTCTGCGCCGACTCGCTGCTGCAGGGTATGCTGAAAACCAAGATAGCGAGCGCTAACGCGCCGGTAAGAATGCGCATGATTCGACTCCTCAACCGTTCTTTACGCTGCGCAGTTTAGAGACCGATTGCTGAATCTAAACTGAATCGAGATCGGACTAAACATGCGTTCCAAAAGATGGTTCACTTTCGTGCTTATACCCACGCCCGTCGCCCCGGGCTTGATCCGGGGTCCAGTTAAACAATGTCCGCCAGCGGCGGGCTTTATCTGCTGGATACCTGCTAGGATTGCTCCCGCAATCCTTTTGCGTTTCCTACGTCTGATGCGCATGGATGCACAAATGCCGCGATGGCAGGATGCCAGAGAGCGGCCCTGTAGGTCGCAAGCCCGGTATGACGGTGATGATATACAGCAATCGGCCTTTAACTAGAGACTGATCGATGTTTCGGAACGCGTATTCGGAAGCGATCGCAAGAATATTCACGGCGAATATTTTCGAGACCGCTTCTAAGACGCGTGATCACGATTGTCCTCTGTTGGTACCTCCATGTCACATGGCCGCTGATATCCTGCCAAGAAAGGTCTCCGGCAGTTGGTAATCACGCAGGCCGCGGCGAACAATCAGCCGCCGGATCGCGCTTACGAGCCATTTTCCCTTTTACTTTTCCCCCACGCCTTCTTACTCTTGCGGTTTGCGCTTTGATCAAGCAGGGGAGCCACGAATGACGCGGTCGGTCGAGATTTTGGGGATCGATGCCGGTGGCACGATGACAGATACGATATTCGTCGACGCATCGGGTCATTTCACCGTCGGCAAGGCGCGCAGTAATCCCACCGACGAGGCGCAGGCGATCGTACAATCGGCCGACAATGCGCTCGGCTATTGGTCGATGGACAAAGCGGCGGCGCTGCCGGGCCTGAAGGCCAATATCTATTCGGGCACCGCGATGATCAACCGGCTCGTCGCGCGGACGGGACGCAAGGTCGGTCTCGTCATTACCAAAGGACTAGAGGACTCACTCAGGCTCGAACGCGCGGTTCAGGTCTGGCTGGGTCGCTCGTATATCGATCGGCTGCATTCGGTCACCCACGAGCACAACGAGCCCTTAATCCCACGCGCCCAGATCCGCGGGGTGCGCGAGCGGGTCGATGCGCTCGGCGAGATAGCCATCCCGCTCTATGAAGACGACGCTCGTGAGGCGGTTAGCGAATTGCTCGACACGGGGGTCGAATCGATCTGTATCTGTTTCCTCTTCTCTTACCTCAATCCCGTACACGAGCAGCGGATGAAGACCCTCGCGCGCGAAGCGATGCAGGCGCATGGAACCGAAGTGCCCCTGTTTCTGAGTACCGAAATGCACCCGTTTCGCGGCGAATTCCCGCGCTTGAATACCCTGATCGCGGAGGCCTATGCCGCCGAACCCTCGCGGCAGCAGGTGTTGGCTGTGGAACAGCGCATGAAGGGGCACGGTTGCCGAGCGGATCTGCGCATCATGGCGAGCCACGGCGGCACCATCGATATCCAGACCACCCAATTGACGAGGTCCCTCGTTTCCGGCCCGATTGGCGGACTGGTCGGGGCGCGTTATCTGGGCGAGGAACTCGCGATCGATAACATCATCGCCACCGACCTCGGCGGCACGACGTTCGAGGTGGGGGTCGTCACCGGCGGCCGGATCGGGATCAATCTGCGGCCCGTGCTCGATCACTTCTATTTCAATCTGCCGATGGTCGATCTCACTTCCGTCGGAGTCGGCACCGGCGCCAATTTGAGCTTCGACGAATATTCCCGCCGTGTCCGGATCGGGCCGGACAGCGCCGGCGACCAGGTCGGAATGTGTTTCGAGGCGGGCTCGGCGACCCAGCCGACCATTACCGATTGCGCCGTCATCACCGGTCTGCTCAACCCGGACAATTTCCTCGGTGGCGAGATGCAACTCAACGTCGACCGCGCGAAGGCTGCCTTGAATGAGCAGCTCGCATCCGAATTTGGCAGTGAGGTCCACGAAATGGCCGCCGGCATCCTCGGCATGCAGGAAGCCAAGATGCGGGACGAATTGCGCGCCGTAGTGCTCGGTAAGGGTTATGCGTTTTCCGATTACGTATTGCTGTCCTATGGGGGCGGCGGACCGTTGCACGTCGGCAACTACACCGACGCCCTCGGTTTCCGCGAGGTGCTCATACCCGCGTGGGCCGCCGCATTCTCCGCTTTCGGTTGTACCTGCGCGCCCCACGAATACCGCTTCGATCAATCGACCCTGTTGGCGCTACCGCCGGATGCGGACGACGCCGAAAAGAGCGCCGTGGGCGACGCATTGAATCGCACCCTCGAAGGACCGAGGGCGCGCGTGTTGGAGGAATTCGCGCGCAAAGACTACGACCCCGACTCGGTTCGTATGACCTCGATCGCGCGCATGCAATACAAAGGGCAGGTGACCGACATGGAGGTGGCCATACCGGCTTCGCGTATCGAGGCGGCCGCTGACATCGATGCCCTGGTCGCGGCTTTCGAGACGCATTACGGGGAAGTCTATACTTTGAGCGCCCAGTTTCCCGAGGCCGGCTTCCAGATCACCGGCGTCGCGTCGGTCGGCGCGGTGTCGACCACGCCGCCGGTGCTGCCACGCGAGGCGACGGGTCCCGAACAACCGCCGGATGCAGCGCACAAAGGGACGCGAGAGGTTTACTGGAAGGACCATTGGACGACCGCCAGCATTCTGGAAATGGATGCCGTGTGCCCGGGTAACCGCGTGCACGGTCTGGCCATCATCGAGGATCCGGCGACGACACTTGTCGTACCGCCCGGCAAGAACGTCTACTTAGACGAGTACCGGATCTTTCACCTGCGGGACAATTGAGCGCGCCGATCGGCGACACGACGGAGACGACACGATGGACAGGAAAAGCGAAACCCCGGTCGGTTGGGACGGCATGACGCTGCAGCAGATGTTGGCCAAAAGCGAGCAGCTGTTTGCCGATACCGGACACTATTACGGACTCACGGAGCTAGAACTTGCGGCGGGAGAACCGTTGTTGTTCGAACGCACCCACCTCAAGCTGCGTGGCGCGCTGGTCAGCGCGCGGGAGATCGCACGTAATATTTCCGCATCACCGATCGTCAAGGAACTCGGCGAGCTGTGCTTTACGGTCTTCACTCCCGAGGGTGATTCGGTCGCCATGTCCACCGGTATCATCGTTCACGTCCACACGATGAGCGACGTCGTTAAATTCATGATCAACGGGGACTTCGAAAGCGATCCGGGCTTCGCACCCGGCGACATCTTCTGTAACAACGACGTGCTCGCCGGCAACGTGCACAACTGCGATATCCATACGATTATCCCATTTTTCTGGGAAGGGGAACTGGTCAGTTGGATCGCCGGCGTCACCCACGTGCCCGATATCGGCGCCCGCACGCCGGGCAGTTCGCCGGTCGGGCCGATGAGTACCTATGATCAGGGTCTGACGATCCCACCGCAGAAGATCGGCGAAGACGACAAGGTGTTCCGCTCGTTCAAGGACATGTACAAACGCAGCACGCGCACGCCGCTGCTGCTCGAGCTTGACGAAAAGACGCGGCTTGCCGGCTGCATGATGATCCGCGATGCCCTGCAACTTCTCATCAAAGAAGACGGCATCAATACCTATAAGCAGTTCATGCGCGAGGCCATCGAGAACGGCCGCCGCAGCTTTGTGCGGCGCGCCCGTCGCATGCTGGTGCCGGGGCGCTACCGGGTACCGTCGTTCTGCGACGTACCGTGGGCGGATGAACGTGGGCACTTGCCGCAGGCGGCGCGCAATACGCTGATGAACGCGCCGCTGGAGGTGACGGTCAACGCGGATGGGACCATCGATACCAGCCTCGACGGCGCCAGCGCGTGGGGATTTCATACCATGAACTGCTCGCCGAGCGCACTCCAGGGCGGGATGTGGGTGATGCTGAGCCAAAGCCTTGCCGATGCCGAAAGTATCAACGACGGTAGTTATTATGCCCTCAACCAGCATTTTCCGGCCGGCAGCTGGAGTAATCCGGACAACCTCGAAGCCGGCACCGCGCACGCCTGGCATTTTCTGTGGTCGGGTTTGAACGGCTTGTTCCGTTTCCTCAGTCACGGTTATTACGCGCGCGGATTTCTCGAGGAGATCGTTGCCGGTTATGGGACGACCACGAATATCCTTTACGGCTCGGGGCTGAATATATTCGGTGAGCCCTTCGCCGCAACCAACATGGAGATGACCGGTGCCGGACTCGGCGCGCGCGGTTGTTGGGACGGTCTCGATTGCAGTTACGCCATGTGGAATCCGGAGTCGGACATCGGCGATATCGAAACCTCCTGGGAGTTATGGGAGCCGATGCTGTATCTCGGTCGCACGGTGAAACCGAACACGGGCGGCGCCGGAAAGTATCGCGGCGGTAACGGTCTCGAGTCGATCCGGCTCGTCTGGAAGGCTACCGACGCCGTATTCCAACACGTCGGTCATGGCATGGTATTCGTCAACTCCGGTCTGTTCGGTGGTTATCCGTCGAATACCGGTTACCGGCGGAGCGTACACGAGACCGACGCACTGGCGCTCATCGAAGCGCGCAAGCCGTTGCCCACGAACGACCATGACCCGGAGTCCTCCGAGATCGAACGCTTGCTCACGGGCCGCCATCTGGTCGACGACAAAGCCCTTACCTTACCCGAGTCTTACGAGGATGGGGACATCTATGTGAGCGTGATCCAGGGTGGCCCGGGACTCGGCGACCCGATCGAACGCTTGCCGCGACGGGTTGCCGCGGATCTCAACGGGGAGCATCTGCTGCCGCGATACGCCGAGCGTTTGTACGGGGTCGTCGCCGCGCAGGACGAAAACGGAAGTTGGCAGGTGGACGAAGCGGCGACGGCACGGCGCCGCGAAGGAATCCGTCACGAACGCGCAGAGAAGGCCGTGCCCGTAAAGGAATGGCTGGCGCGAGAGCGCGGCCGCGTGGCCGCAGGTGAATTCCCGGAGTGGGTGCAAAGGATGTATCGCGAGAGCATCGCGCTGTCGGCTGACTGGGGAGCCGAGTTCAAGTCGTTTTGGGATATCCCGGATGACAGCCCCGTCTACGGACCGGCGAAGCAGGTTGGATCATGAGCGCCGTCACCAAAGACACTTTGTCCAGAATGATCGACGGCACCAGTTCGTGGGAGGAACTCGTCGGCGTGATGCGCGCGGAAAAGGAACCGGGGCGTTTCAAGATCTACCTGCAGGTGTTACAAGAGAAGGTTTCGTGGTCGGATCGGATCCTGTTGCCCTTGGCTGCCCATCTCTATATCGTCGAAAATCGCGACGGCGCCCGGGTGGTGAAATGCGACTGCGGCCGGGAGTTTGGCGACTACCGCGAGAACTGGAAATACGAGGCGCTGATCAACGTCCGCACTACCGAAGCGGCAATCAACGAACTGTATCCGAACCCGATGGGATGCAACCCCGAATGGATGGAACTGAGGGAGTACTTCTGCCCCGGATGTAAGAGCCAACTCGAAGTCGAAGCGGTGCCGCCCGGCTACCCGATCGTATTCAGCTTTCTTCCGGACCTCGAGACGTTCTATGCCGAGTGGCTCGAAGAACCGCTGTAGCCGGGAGTATCGAACCGGGTTCCGGTAATATCGCGCTAATTCAAAGCTGGCAGGTGGATTGGCGGGCTAAATAGGTGTTTCGAAAGATGCTTCACTTTCGTGCTCATACCCGCTCTCGTCACCCCGGAATCGATTCGGGGCCGGTATGACGGTGACGATGCACGGCCGTCAGCCCTTATTCCCAAACTGATCGATGTTTTGGAACGCGTATTTAGAATCGTATGGGATCTCAGTTTTCACTCCTCAAAACCGTTTTGGGTCGATTTTCCCGTTTCACATCGGTTGGTGCCGTCGGCACCGGGTTCCACTACTTTACGTTGATCGTTTTAGTTGAGGGCGCGCGATCCGATCCAGTGCTGGCGACGACAATTGGTGCTGTCGTCGGCGCCCTGGTCAACTATCGTCTGAACCGGCAATTCACCTTTCGGAGCAGCAAGCCGCATCGCGAGGCACTGACGAAGTTTTTCGTCGTCGCGACGGTCGCGCTTTGCCTCAACGCGACGGCGGTGTTCTGGCTCGTTTCGATTGTCGGCCTTCAGTACCTGATCGCGCAGATAATCTCGACGGCGCTGGTGTTGATCGTAACGTTTAGTGGAAACTATCTTTGGACTTTCGACGATGCCCGCTAGCAGCGCCACCGTCCCGATTTCATCTTGGCGATTACCGGTGTTTCGATCGATAGGCTATTGCGCCGTCTCGATCCGTGCGAATAAGCTGGCGGCGTCTTTTGCGGAGGTTGACTAGGGCCTGTTTGTCTTTCATGTACGCCTGTGTTATCGCTCGCTCATGTAGCTCGGCTACACTACGCTCACTCCGCCTTGCCGGGCCACAAACAGGCTCACAGCAGAGGCGTACATGAAAGATAAACAGGCCCTAATGAAAGACGAGAGTATTGATTCGCCATTGGTGACCGAAAGGCGACTCAGCGTCGTCGTACCGGCGAACAATGAAGCAGCCGGGAAAGGTGAGGCGATCGATAGTTTGTCGGGCGTTCTGGAGCGATGCGCGAAAGATTGGGAAATCATCGCCGTCGATGACGGCAGTGAGGACGATACCTACGAAATCGTGCGCGAAGCGGCCCGCAAGGACCAACGGGTGCGCGGGATCCGCTTTACGCGCAATTTCGGTAAGGAGGCGGCGATCCTCGCCGGGTTGCGGCGCGCAACCGGCGATGGCGTGATAACGATCGATGGCGATATGCAGCACCCGGTAACATTGATCCCCGACATGGTCGAAGCCTGGAACGACGGTGCCAAGGTTGTCAGCGCCGAAAAGCGCCGGCGAACGCCCGACTCGGTGGTCGCACGGTTCCGCGCCGGATGCTTCAACTCGATAGCGTCCCGGTTGACCGGCGTCGAGATCCGAAACTCATCGGATTTCAAGCTGCTCGATCGGGAAGTAGTCGACGTTATGATCCATGAGTTACCTGAGCGGCAACGATTCTACCGGGGCCTAAGCGAATGGGTTGGTTATCGCGACGTCAAGCTTCATTTCGACGTCCAGGAGCGTTCCGGCGGAGAGGGTAAATGGTCGTTTCTGAAACTGGCCGACTTGGCGGTGACCGCCTTGGTGTCATTCACGAGTGCGCCTTTGAGGTTAGTCACGATTATGGGTCTGCTGACCTTATTACTCGGATTCATTATCGCTGTCGATACCGTGATCTCTCTTTTTCGGGGCATCGCGGTTTCCGGTTTCGCCACGATCATTCTTACGCTCCTGATAATCGGGAGTTTCATCATGATTAGCCTCGGGATCCTCGGCGAATACATTGCCAAGATCTACGAAGAGATAAAGCAGCGGCCCGTCTATTTGATCGAGGATACAACCGATCCCGAATAGTGCCCGTTACAATCTCAGTCCGCATCGGATCGGACGCGTCGGTCCGGGGTGCTCTTTTTCGGTTTTAGCCGCGAAGAAGCGGACCATTACCGTTTTTCCTGACGTCCACGGCTATCAGTATCCCCCACAGGCCGAGGTTCGCCCAGAACGCGGGCCCGGCCGACAAAGTGGCGTAGAGCGCGATCGCAGCGCTGACCAGAATCACCTGGAAGTCGGTCGCCCTCGCGCGTTGCGAGAGTGCGAGCAGCGGAATCATCGCGAGCACGCAATAATGCTTGGATGTACTTGGGTACAACAGGAGTGCGGCTTGAATCGAGATCGCCAATCCGAGCACATCGTCGCGGGACCGTAACAAACGCCAACCCGTCAGCGCGAAGATCGGCGCCGCGCAGATAAAATAGTAGACGCCGAGTGGTAGACCGGTCTCTACGCCGGCCGATCGGTGCAGACGCGCCAGTATGGCCAAGAGCGATTGGTTGATGGGCTGTGTCAACACCCACGCAGGAAGTCGGGAATGGACTCCGCCAAGCAGGTAGTCAAAGAAGATAGAAAGGCCCTGGAAAGAGGCCACGATGAGACTCGCCAAGACCACCAGGATTGCCGCGTGGATCAGATGCGAAAAGCCGCCTCGTCGCCAAACCCACGGCACGAGAAATACGACCCAAGGCTTGATGATCATTCCCGCTCCAACCAAATAGCCGCGGAGTCGCGGCTGCGACCAGAGGGCCGCGGCGACCAACAGCAACATGAAATTGGTCTGGCCAAAGCCGATCGTTTGCTGCGTCGCGGGGATCCACAATAGCGCGCACATGACGAGCAGTGCCCCCGCCCATTTCTCGCCGGGATCCGCGACAGCGGATCCCAACAACCAACCGGCGGCACCGAGGCAAGCCAGATGGACCGCATACCAGCCGACTTGAAAGTCCACAAAACCTAGAAATCCAAATGGTGCCACGATCACGAGAAAGGGGGGCGGATACACGAGACCCACTTCCAGTACCTCACGGACGAAGTCTTCACCCGGGCTGAATGGTAGCGCCAGACTGCCGAAAGAGGCCGGGTCGTACACACTGTTCCCGCTGACTGCGACCTGGGCGTACATCCAGAAGGCAAGGAAATCCCATTGTTGAGGTTCGACCAGCCGCAGCCAAATGAGGGTTGCGAGGCCCGTAATTGCCACTACGGCCGCAACGACGGCGAACCCTCGCCAGGCGGTTCGAGCAGTTGTTCCTCGATCTCGAAAATGGTAGGCAATGAAAAGAATACCGACGACGAGGCCAGCAGCGATCGGCGACGTGAAAATACCGATAATGACTTCTAGAAGTGGTCTCAACATTATCCGCGGCCGCTAACCCATTGTGGGGTTGGCAGTTCGCGGGGTTGCGGTCCCCCGTCTTTCCGATCCGTCGCCACGAACTAGGGAACCTCTGAATAAGTCTGGGTCGAGCAGCTTGTGTCCAGAATATTCGGATACAAGGCGCGAAGCGCACGGAATAGTGGTGCTATTTCGAAGCTTTGCAACGCGGTAGCCGGATATTCTGGGCGCAAAATGCCGA
>PVBE011540012.1_pt1 | contig 14285 bp, 2 predicted proteins | sample 1631181 | NCBI WGS metagenome assembly PVBE01 (sample SAMN08397723, study PRJNA350692) | Marine metagenome, whole genome shotgun sequencing project. | isolation source: water | place: Pacific Ocean | collected 2012-04
GTGACCGTGATGGTTTCGCTTCCCGCGTTGTGGGCGGTGTAGGTATTTGTTTCACCATTTTGGAAAACGGCCGAAAGCGGATGGTCGCCTCGGATGGCCGAGGTGGGTGTACCGAGGTTGGCGAGTGTTGCCATCCAGTAGTAGGTGAATGCCGGGCTTTGTCCTTCTTCTTTTTGATCCCCATCGAGGGAAAAGTTGTTCCACGCTTCAACCGGGTTCACGAGCGCTTCATACTGACTGATCAGGCTTTGCCAGACATCGGGCGGGCCATCGTTGAGTTCCGTGATTTCGTCGATGACCGCTTCCCCATCGCGGGCCATTTCACTCAGGTAGAGGGAACCGCCGTGGAAAGGCAGAAAGTTGATCGCCTTGATCATTTCTACCTCGGCCGAAAACCAGGTGGCATGCGCCGCGCCATCTCCCCAGACCATTCCAACGCTTTCGACATCGAACTCTTCTGGATAGGTGGTTCCGTATTTATCGAACCAATATTCGGCAATCGCTTCTGCCTCGAGCGAATAGAGGGTTTGGCCGAGAAGCGTGGTATCGGATTGGCCGGTCACCTCGCCCCAGAGGATCAATCCAGTGGCAAAGTTCATTGCCTCGGATGACGACTCGTGGTTGTTGCCGCGGGAAAAGGCTCCATGTCCCGAGGCCCAGGAGTGGCCCGCCATCGGACTGAAGTTTCTCAGTCGCGGCAGATTCGGGTCGCTCTTATCGGTACCGGCCACGTCTTTGACGATTAAGTCAATGATCGCCTGATTATCAGCCGCCCACACCGGGTCGCTCATGCCGAGCAAGGCCGCCGAGTGGACCAAATAGCCCATATGGAAGTGGTGGTCGTTGAGCATCTGGCCGGAATAGAACGCATCGGGATATGCCTGGAGGGTGTCCCACTGAGCGTTGTAGGCGAAGTGACGATCATTGGAATTGCCGTCGAAGTGAAACCAGTCATTGAGTCCATCTTTAACTGCTTGATGGATGTCGGCGCGGATGCCGGTTTCGCCCACAAGTTCGGCGACTTGCGAGAGCTGCATCAATTTCAGGAGCGATTTACCCGACCAGTAGGGATCGGCAAACCGACTGAAATAACCGGCCGGGTCCGTTGCGGCCTCGTCCGTAATGAGCAGTTGCCGCAGTGTTTCCTTTTGCGCATCATCGAGCGTCGAAGGGAGTGCGGGGAGTACTCCGCGGGCGGCAAGGTCGGCTTGAATCGAACCTGTTTTGACCGGGGTCATACTCCCCCGCGCACTGGCATATGCGGCGGAAGGAAGTGTGTCGATTTGCGTATGCCGGGCCAGATGCGGATAGAGTGCGACGATGGTCTCTCCGCTGCTGCCCTCGCCACTGAGGCTGTAGTCGTAATTGAGTTTCAGTGAGTAGGGGTCGGCACCCCGGCTATAGCCAAACTGGGTGCCCGAAATCGGATGGTTCGCTACCTCGCGAAAGGAGGCGAGTGTTTCAGGCTCACTTCCCGGGAGCAGCGCTATGGCAACCGTACCGGAACCCGCGACGTCGAGCGTGACACTTTGGCCTAAAGCTTGCCACGAAGATCCTTCGGGCGCGTAGAGACCGTAGGTGCGGTCGGCGACGGTAAAGATGGCGGTTTCGCCCTCTAGGGAAACCGACCCCGCACCATCGTCCCAGCGAACGGCTACCTTGTTTAGTTCCGCATTTTCAATCCAGACGAACGGTGATCCCTGTGCCATCGTCGTCGAGGGGGAATTGCTTACGCCGTTCCACTTTCCCGTAAATGCCCAGTCGGAGTAGGAATCGAGGGCGAACTCAGTTGCCGACTCCGAGCCGAACAGGTCGACGTGCAGGTCTGCAACAATGGCAACCTGATACTCCCGTAGAGTAGGACCGGTTTCAAAGGCCGATTGGATCGTCTGGGCGGAGATTGACATTCCCGTTTCACTTGCCTTCGCGGTGATCGGGTGGATGAACAGAGGTGCGGAAAACGAATCTCCATACTCCGCAAAGTGGACCGAAGACCACCAGTCATTGCTCGGAACCGCCTGGGAAAAATTGTTGGTAACAATCGGCTCAAGGGGATTGCCCTGATAATCTCCCGGGGTCGGCAGACCGGGTGACGGAGAGGCTGCAATCGTACCACTTTCAATCAGCGATTGAATGATGGCCGAAGTCTCCTCGGTCGTTTCCTCGGGCGAGGAAAGGATCGTATCGAGAGAATCGGGATTTACCGTATCGCCAGCGAGCAGCGATCGGACCTCGAGCGACTCCATTTTAAGATCGGTATAGTCTATGCGCTTCTTTTGCTTGCGTCTTCTGTTATGAGATAATTGAAAAAGATATTTCCAAGGTGTCATGTTGTTCCACTCGTCTGTTCTGTTTTTGCCCTTCAGTTGCTCCGTACTGCTGGTCCGCCCAATGTGATGCTAAAGAGCGATATCGATGCGATAGCGCCTTGTCCGGTCGCCTCTGTTCTGCGTAGAGATGTTTCATCATTAAATTTCGTGCTTCTGCAAAATGGACCTCTTCATTGAACAGGCAAGACGCGATGTATTAAAGTGAAGACAGTGCTTCTTTTTCGCACTTGGAAAATACATTAGTTGGTTTAATTGTTAGGTTAATGCAGAGCCTCACGGTCGATCGCAACATGGGTTTCTCAACGCATGAGGCGGTGTCTATCTGAATGTGATGCATTTACGGTCTTCTCGTTAGGCGAGATTATCCTTTCCGGTAAACACGATGTCTGTTGGTAAACTGTCCTGGCTACCGACAACCGTGAAACCAAAGGTCACCTCGCCTCCGGCAGCGACCTGGGCATTCCAGTCCGCGTTGGTAATCACATACCGGTCACCCTCTTGCGAGGTGATCGATGCATTCCAGATCGCGTCGATCTGGCCTGCGAAGGTGAACTCGAGCGTCCAGCCGTTGATGGCGTCGGGGCCTGCGTTGCGGATGGTCAGGTTGCCTGTAAATCCACTGTCCCAGGTCTCGGCGAGGGCAAACGTGACGGACGATGTATTTCCGGGATCGGCCGGTGTTTCATCGACTGGCGTTTCATCGACTGGCGGATCAGTAACCGGAGGTTGTGTCGGTGCGGGAGCGAACTCCATGTTTTCGCCCACCGGGTTGCCGAGGACGACCATGCTCTGGAAGTACTCGATCACCCCGGAGCTTGAAACATCCAGGGCATCCCACTGCGGCCAGTCGAACGTGTCGTTCATGAACGGCTGCGTCTGATCGGAGCTGAGCACCGTGAGGTGGTTCACGTCGTGGGCAATCGCCACACCTTCAATCGAACGCCAGCCATGAGTGCGTCCGTGCATCCAGCCACCGTAGTGCGGTTCCATCTTGAGGGTGTTGATGAAGGTATCTTCAATACCGTAGAGCTCGAGATAATCAGCAAATCCCTCGTAGCCAAACTGACGGACCATCTCCATCACCGCGGCCTTCATCTCGGCCGGATCCTCGACGGTTCGTGCGGTCCGCTGGATATCGGCCAGGATCTGTGGGTCATAGGTCTCATCGGTAATCCAACCGACTTTGGCACCCTGCATGGCGTAGTAGAGTCCCACGCCTTGGATATCATTCCCCCAGGCCTCGGTGTTGTTGGTCAGTTCGTTGGCAAACGCCCACTCGCCGACATCCTCAATCGTGAGCGCCGAGAGTCCGAAGAATGCACGCAGGTTATTGTAGGCCTCGGTCGCCTCGGTGGTGATTGCCGTTCGGCCACCCACCAGCTCATCGTGCTCGGAGTTGTCATTCGAGTCGTGGAACGTTCCCCAACTCGTAATGTCAATGTAGTCGCCACTCGAAGCGGGAGGATCCATCGGATCGTGACCATCGTGGTCGTCCATCGGAGGGGTGACCGGATCGGGATCCGTGTCTACGGCACCGGGCCACGCATAGGTGGTCACCTGCTCGTAAAGGCTGGTGGAGGGCCACTCGCCTGGATGGACACCGTCAGCGCCGGGGACAAACGAACCGGTAAAAGTAACGTTGCCATATTCGGCCGACAATTCTGCAAGAAACTGGTTCTCTTCCACATATGGATCGGCCGCACCCACCAGGAGCACTGCCGCCCCTTTCTCGGAAAGGAGGTCGAACTGCTGGCGAATATATTCACGTTCACCCTGTTCCCAGGAATCGAGGTAACCATCCGCATTGCTCGCATTCATGATCCCTGTCGATAGCATGATTTTTGCGCCATTTACAGCATCACCAAGGGACAATAGTGCGTTGTAGATAAGCGAAGGTTGCCTACCAGAGACGGCATCCGAAGTAATGGACGGATCCACCGCTGAGAGGCCGACGGCGATACTGTCACCCACGATCAAATCAGGCGCGGGCGAATTCACATCCGCAGGTGGATCTGCCGGTGGTTCATCGACTGGCGTTTCATCGACCGGCGGATCGTCAACCGGTGGTTCGACCGGAGGTGTGGTGTTGTCATCATTCAGGATCGTTCCGGTCGCAGTGAGATCGACAGCCGCATCGTCACCGGTGATCGGCGGCGGTGTGCTTGGTGTGGTGTTGCTTTGGACGACCGGATCGAAGATGCCATTGCCACCGTAGATGGTATCGAACACCAGATCGGATGCCGATGTGATTTCTGCAAAAGTCTTTCCAGCAAACCAGCTGTCGGCTGCTGCTCCAATCAGACTTTCATCTCCGCCGGCATCGTTTGAGAGATCCCAGAACATCATCCCGCCGAGCCCGGCATCCTGCGCCCATTCGCTCTTGAGAGAGATGCTGCCGGGTGTTTCAAAGGAGCTAAAGATCCCTTCACTTGCGCTGTAGAGGTAGGCAGCCTGGGCGTCATCGTCCCAGTTCAGCTCCCAGTCGCTCGTGCCGGACAGGTATTGCGAGGCCAAATCTTTGTAGTCGTAGTTCCCGGTTTCAAAGGTGCCGCCGGCCGCGCCGGAGGCACTCTCTGCGTAACCGTTGTCTCCACCATCGGCCACACCGCTCCAAGCACGGGTGTAGGCGGGTGCACCGAGTATGATCTTCTCAGGCGAAACACCCGCGTCGAGATAGAGATTGACGGCCGTTTCGATGTCGTACCCAGCCGGATCGTTCATCAAGGCAGCCTGATGGCCTGTCGTATTTTCCCACGTGCCGTGGAAGTCATAGGTCATCACGTTGAAGAAATCAACATACTGATTGACACCCGAGACATTGAAGTTGGCAACCTTGTCGGGCCCTCCTGGCGATGCGAGGGTGATCTCGTAGTACCGATCATTCTCGGTACCGAGTTGGTCGAGTTTTTCGCGTACCAGTTCAAGGACAGAAGCGTAGTTTGCGCCGTCTTGCGGGCTTTCACTATTGCCTCGGAGTCCACCACCACCGGGATATTCCCAGTCAAAATCGATGCCATCGAACATCGTGTAGGTGCCGAGGAAGTCGTAGATCGAGCTTGCGAGCGTCTCGCGTCCCTCAGAGGTTGCACAAACAGAGCTAAAATTGCCGGAGAGTGTCCAGCCACCGAGGGCAATGCTGGTGCGCAAATGAGGATATTTGGCTTTGAGTTGGGCAACCTGATTAAAGTTGCCCCAGACCGTTTGCTCAGAGCGCGGGTCGTCGGCCGGATACGACCAAAGATCCGCTTCGCCACTGACCGATTCGGCCGCCGAAAATCGTTTTTCGGTCGCGGCAAAGCTGTCGAACAGGACCATTTCACCCTCTGCGGTGAGGTTCGCAAAGGCGTAGATGAAATGCGAGAGATCGTCCCCCGGAACGTCGCCGATCTGGTAGTTGCGTCCATAAATACCCCACTCGGGATAGTAGGCGGCGACAACCGGTACTTCGACCGGATCCTGGGGAGTCGATGCCGGCGGTTGATCCGATTCGAGAGAACGAACATGGAGTGCAAAACTCTCGTCGGCTTCAAACTCGATGTCGCCGAGGATCGTTACGGCAATCTCCGCAGTCGATTCACCAGCCGCGAGGGATACCGTGCCGCTTGTTGCGAGATAATCCTCACCCGCCAGAGCCGAGCCATCTTCGGTCTCATACGTCAGCGTGAGCGGTGCATCGGTCGCAACGCGGCTTATTGTAAAGATTGCCTGTGAAGAGCCACTATCCCCTTCAATCACTTCAATATCGGAAACGTAAACCGGATCGTCATTTGTCGGTGGATCAACCGGATCGGCAGGTGGATCGACGGGTGGATCGACGGGGTCCGTCGGGGGATCGACCGGATCGGCCACATCGTCGTTCAGGATGGTTCCGAATCCTGAGAGTGTGCCGGTGCTTGCGCCCGTTCCATCGTCGGGCAATTCGTCATTTTCACCCGAATCGATTGCGCTGACCGCTGCATAGAGGTCCTCGTATTGGTAGTTTGGCGGATGCACACCGTCCGCACCCGGGGTAAATCCACCCATAAAGGTCACGCCGTACTGCTGAGCCAGCGCAGCAAGCTGTTCATTGTGGGAATCATAATTTCCATCGGCGGCACCGACCAAGCGGACGCTCGCACCTTGGTCAGTGAGATACTGCAACTGGTTCTCAACGCCAGCGAAATCGATCGTGTTGTTCATGATTCCGCTCGAGAGCAATACCCTTGCACCGTCGAGTTGGTATCCACCGGCGATGATCTCGTTGTAGATCGTGGTGGGGTTACTGCCGACCTGTGCGTACCCCAGGGCTGCCGGGTTCTGGTACCCGAGTCCCACGGCGATACTGTCGCCGATGATATGGGTCTCCCAGCCGGTTGTCGCCACAGAGTCGTCATCCTCCGAAGGATTCTGCGGAACACTTCCGGAAAGAATTTCGATGGATGCGCTCGATCCGGTCGCTTCAAAACCGAACACGGCGGTTTGTCCTGCAGCGACGTCGCCGTTATATTCTCCGTTGCCGATCACGTACACAGAGCCATCCTCCGAGAGGATTTCAGCATTCCAAATGCTGTTGATCTCACCGTCGAGTTGAATCGTGACCTGCCAGGTGCCAGCGGCTGTCTCCGGGGCATAGGTCCACTGGCTCACGTAGCCGGTATCCCAGGAGCCGGTAATCTCAAAGCTGAAATCACTGCCGCTCGTCACGCTATCGGAGGGATTTGAGACCGGCTCATCGATCGGCTCGTCTGGTGTGGTTTCAAAAATAGCGCCAGATGGTGTGGTCAGCACGACCTCAAAGCGTTCGTCGTTTTCAACCACCAAGTCGCCGTACACGCGTACGTCGATTGTTTTTGAGGTTTCACCGGGAGCGAACGTTACAGTTCCTTCGGTTTGCGCAAAGTCGGTCCCGCTGCTTGCCGTGTTGGACATTGTGTAAAAATCAACACTCACCATGTCTGAAGAAGACTCTGAAAGTGCGATGGTGAAAGTGGCAAGCACAAAACCGCTGTCACCTTCAGTGACCTGGGCATCAGAGATCGTAATGGTCGGTAGCTGGTCCGGATCGGTATTCGCCGGTGGATCGACCGGCGGATCCGTGGGTGTTTCATCGACCGGCGGATCGACGCCGTCTGGTGGAGGATCGACCGGATCTGCCGGAGGATCGGCGGGCGGTTCAATCGTGGAGCGGTCCATCGGCACCGGGTTTTGGTAATACTCCTGAACCTGAGTAATCCACCAGTAGTCGTCGGTCGGTTCGCTACCGATACTGTCGGTGCTGATGCCGACCCCCGCGCCGAAGAGGATCTGGCGAATCCCCGCATCGCGGGCTTCTTCCATGTGAGAGCCCCAGGTGATGGTCGATCCGTCGACGCTCAGCTTGGGATCGCCAGAGTCGTTGCTGGAAAAATGGTCAAATCGTGTTCCGGTCGCTCTAAAACTGTCTCCCAGGAAAAATGTGGGCGCGGAGTCTTCGTACTGCCTTGTGGTGTTCGGCAAAACGTCAAATGTTCCATCGGCATCGTAGGGATTGGGTGCCAGGCTCTCGTTAATGTGACCGGCGGGCAGTTGCCAGAGGATCATCTCTTTTTCGCTCACATCCGAAAGTGTCTCGATGATTAGCAGATAGTTGTTCCAGTGATCGCTGTTCCAGAACCAGGTACTCGAGGCCGGATCGGCGGCCGCACCATTTTCTGCACCGGCATCGAGTCCGTATTTATCGATCGAGATAAAGTTCGCACCGTAGCTGAGGACCCCGGCGTCGATATAGTACTCGGCAATCAATTCCGCCTCGCGTGCAATCGCTGCGCGGCCCGCCTCCATTCCCATCGTGTCGGTGAGGTGGACGATGCCACCGGATCCAATCGGCGTTTCGATGCCGGGCGATGCCCAGAGGTTGAACTGCCATCCGAACTCCACGTTGGCAGTGTGGCTGCTGATGGTGTAATTGATCGCTTCGATCAGACCGGTAACCGTGTTCTCGAACTGAGGGTCGACGCCCGCCTCCAGCACGCCACTGCTGTATGCCGCACTGGTCATCGCCGAGAGTTGGCTGGCCGGTGCGCCTGCGTTCTGCATCAGGTAGCCGATAAAATCGGGCTCCATGATGAACTGTACCAGCTCATCGCCCGCCTCGGTGGCAATCGTATCGAGGGCAAATTTCAGATCGGTGAAATAGGCCTCCATGTACTCGGTGCTGGCAATATGTTCGTTGTTGGTAGCATAACTTTCGCCGCCGTCGGGGATGTTGTAGTAGACAAACTGTGGGATCATTCCAAGTTTAAGACTCTCACGCAGGTAGCTACCGACCCGGTCGCCCCAGGTCCGCCAGCCATTGACCGGTCCGCCGTTGAGGTAGATGTAGCGAGAGTCGACGTATTTTCCAGTAAGTGGGTCGCCGTTGTCAAAATCGTGCCAGAACGCCAGATCCCCTTCGGAATCCTCGCTCACCGATCCGACCGTCAGGTAATCGGGCAGGCCGGGCAGTTCACCTTCGGCGGTGCGGACGCGGAATCCGATGTAGCGCCTCTCGCCGGTCGCCTGGTCTGTGAGTTTGACCGACGCGCGTCCCGCATCGAGGCCGGTAATCTGTAGCGTGTCCCCGTCGACGATCTGCGCGCTAAGCACGCGACTGTTGTTCGTTGCTGCAGAGAAGGTGGCACCCACCGAATCGCCAATCGACAACTGGTATTCTCCGGTGCCCTGATCGATAGTGACTTGCAGCGCTTGTCCTTCGGCGTCCACTTGGTCGATTTCGATCTGACTGGCACCACCGACGACGTGCGTCGTCACATCGCTCGTTGTCGATCCTGCTGCGTTGGAGACTTCGACTTGATAGTAAAAGACGCCATACGTTCGATCGCTAATGTGGATACTTGCCGATTGGGGTGTACTCGTCGCCGAATCGAATGGTTCTTGACCGATAAGCTCACCGTTCTCGTAAAGCTTCCAGCTTTCGGCCGCCTCGCCGCTCCAGAGATTGACCGTGATGTCGTATCCGCCAACTTCTGAATTTGTTAGGACACTGACGCTGGGCGTATTAGGTGCGCTATCGACAGGCGGTGCCGTGAGAGGATCATCCCCCACTTCATCTCCTGGTGGAGTGTCGGGAGTATCGGGCGCTGTGTCACCCGTTCCGTTGAACGTGATATTGCTAATGCCGCTCGACCCGCTGGCGCACAATCCAATGGCGAGAGACTCACCTGCATCGAGGGTGTTGTCCCAGCTAGGTGGTGTGATCGCGTAGCGGCCACCGCCGAGATTCCTAACCGTGGCATTCCAGAGGTTATCGATCTGCCCACTGTAGTCGAACTCAAGTTGCCAGTCTGTGAATGAAGAGGCTTCGTCGTTGGTCAGTGTGAGTTCAGCGGTGTGGCCGGTACTCCAATCGGCCGTGATTTGATAGTCGACGTCCGGAGCGTTTGCGATGGGATGGGAAGCGAGGAGGGAGCGGACCTCGAGAGTTTCGAGATGGAGATGTGCGGTAGTGTTTTTGAGTTTCTTGTTGTTTGACGCGAAACGTATCTTACTGAATAACTTCTCCTGAGCCACTTTCCAGACCTTCATATGATGTTTCTCCCTCGTTCCTCGCACGCCCTTCTTCTGTCCCGTATTGCTGGCCTCTCACCACATCCGCCCACACACAACCGTCCATGACAGCAAACGGCAAATGATCCGCAGACCAAACGATCGATTGGTAGAGTTTGTTGCTCATGGTTCGTGAGTGTGTGCGATTGCTATAAACAGGGTGGACAGTGTCATTAAAAACAGGCTCTCAGGTTGTGTACATTGTTCGGAATGCGAGTTTTTCGCATAAATGAAAAGTTCCCGAATTGGTCTCCGTCCGCTCTTCTTCCTCTCCTTCTGCCGCTGCCCCAAGAAAGAAAAAGGATGGCTGTGACACCTCAATAGGAACTGCCAGAGATTGCATACGGATGCCGCGAAGATCGGTTTTTCGAACCGTAAAACGGCCGCCGGGCCGACCGGTGCTGCTTGCGGATCTGTTGCGCCGGTAGTACGTTGCGGCCCGATAGCTACCGGCCCGGCAGAGGGGCAGATTTGCATGCTATAATGGGAGAGAAGTGATCGAGAAATGTGTTTTTCCCCGCCGATTTCTCCGCGGGTGCTCCTCCCCGGGCCCTTTGCGACTGTGCGGCAATCGGATTGCGGAAATACGGGCACGTTTTTCTTGGTCCACGAGAAGACTGTTTTGAAAATCCATTAGCCGATAGGGTCAGTGACATACCATGCAACTTTCCGTTTTTTTGCGCTGCTGCACTCTTCTCTGCGCCTTTCTGTTTTGTGAATTTGCAGCCGGCGAGGCGGTGAGCAGCGCCGAAAAGTCCGATGTCCAGAGCAAACGCTGGATGCGTTACTGCTCCATTTCGCCGGATGGAAAGACCATCGCCTTTAGCTGTCACGGTGATATCTGGCTGGTCGATGCTGGCGGAGGCAATGCCCGTCTGCTCACCACGCACTCGGGGTATGAACGGTCGCCGGTCTGGTCGCCGGACTCCGAGCAGATTGCCTTTGCGAGTGACCGGCACGGCAATTTTGATGTCTTTATGATTTCTGCCCTCGGTGGCCCGGCGCGTCGTCTAACGTTCAACTCCGCGCAGGATATTCCCTCCTCCTTTACTCCCGATGGTGAGCGGATTCTTTTCAGCTCTCGGCGGATCGATTCTGCCGCCGCGGCGATCGGCTCGATGCGGATGGGCGAACTCTACTCGATCCCCACTGCCGGCGGACGGCCGCGACAGGAACTCTCGACCCAGGCCGAATACGCCAGTTACAATCCGGACGGTTCGCAGCTTGCATTCCACGACTACAAGGGGATCGAGGATCGCTGGAGGAAGCACCATACCTCCAGCGTTACCCGCGACATCATGCTCCGCGACTCTAAAACGGGCAAGCAAACGCGGCTGACGGAGTATGGCGGTGAAGATCGCAACCCGGTCTGGTCCGCCGATGGAAAAACCCTCTACTACCTCTCCGAGGAGGCTGGAACGTTCAACGTCTGGAAGATCGATCCTGCCGATCCTGCCAAGCGGAGCCAACTGACCCACCATAAAACGCACCCGGTCCGTTTTTTGAGCCTCGCCAAGGATGGTACCCTTCTCTACGGGTTCAACGGCGAGATTTGGAGCAAGCCGGAGGGGGAGCCCACCAAACAACTTGCGATCAATGTGGCCGCCGATCAGCGGAACAACGATGCCCGCCGGGAAGTTCGTAGCAGCGGAGCCTCCACGTACGCCGTTTCCCCCAATGAGGAGGAGGTCGCTCTGATCGTACGCGGGGAGGTGTTTGTCACGTCTGTTGAATTCGGTACGACCAAGCGGATTACCGATACGCCCGAGCAGGAGCGGAATGTTACCTGGGGCGAGGATGGTCGCACGCTCTATTACGACAGCGAACGCGGCGGTTCCTGGAACCTCTACAAGGCCACGATTGCCCGCGAAGAGGACGAGTCGTTCGCCGACGCGGCGGTAGTGACCGAAAATGCGCTCCTGGTCACACCCGACGAGACGTTCCAGCCGGTGGTCTCTCCGGACGGCAAGAAGCTCGCGTACCTGAAGAATCGCGACGAGATCATGGTGATGGACCTGGAATCGAAAAAATCGAGCACGGTCATTCCGCAACGCAAAAATCACTCCTACGCCGATGGCGACATCGAATACGCCTTCTCGCCCGACTCGCGCTGGCTGACCGCCACGTACCACGGCCACCAGCTTTGGACACCGGAGGTGGCGGCGGTCAAACTCGCCACCGGCGAGATTGTGAACATTACGCAGAGCGGGTACGCGGAGGAACTGCCCCTGTTCAGCTCCAACGGCAAGGTTCTCCTCTATGCGAGCAACCGGTACGGTGAGCGGGGTCACGGCAGCGACGGCCGCGAGGCCGATATTTTCGGGCTCTATCTGAATCAGGAGGCGTATGACGAGGCCCATCTGAGCAAGGCCGATCTTGCACTCAAGAAAAAGCGGGCCAAGAAGAAAAAGGAAAGAGAGAAGAAAGAGAAGGGCAAAGAGAAAGACAAAGACAAAGACGACGACGACGCAGAGGAAGAGAAGGAGGAGGACGCCGATACAGAGGACGAGGAAGATTCCGAAAAGGAGTCGCCCGAGAAAAAAGAGGACTCAAAAGACAAAGGCGACAAAGAGAAAGAAGACGATGAGGAGAAAGCATCCGATACAGATGAGAAAAAGAAGGACAAGAAGAAGGTCGACCCGATCAAGTTCGAACTCGAAGATCGAGACGCACGTCTGAGGCGAATGACGGTGATGTCCGCGCCGATCGGCAGTTTCGATCTTTCGCCCGACGGGGAACATCTCCTCTTTACGGCGAAGTTCGAGAACAAGTGGGGCCTCTGGGTCAGCAAGTTGCGCGATCGCTCGACCACCAAGGCGATGAGCCTCAGTAGCCCGGGCGCGGTCCGTTTTTCCAAAGACGGCAAAAGCGCGTTCATCCGGCAGGGTGGCGGAATTTCCAAGCTGAGCGTCGCCGGTGCCCTCACGGGCGGTAAGGCGACTGCAAAACCGGTGAAATTTTCAGCGGAGCTGAATATTCACGGACCGAGCGAGCGGAAATACATTTTCGATCACGTCCACCGGCAGACCGCCGAAAAATTCTACGATCCGAAGATGCACGGGATCGATTGGGACGCGATGCGCGACAATTACGAGGCGTTTCTCCCGAGCATCACCAACAATTATGACCTCTGCGAACTTTTGAGCGAGATGCTCGGTGAGTTGAACGCCTCGCATACCGGTGCCCGCTACTATCCGAGGCTCGGGGGCGATTCGACCGCCGCGTTGGGACTTCTCTTTGACGATGCGCACGAGGCCGACGGGTTGAAGGTGCTCGAGGTGATCCCGAGGGGACCGTGCGACAAGGCAGAAGTGAAGATCGGCCCAGGCCATCTGATTACGCACATTGACGGCGAGCGATTGACGGCGGATATCAATCCTTTCTCGCTATTGAATCACAAGAGTGGAAAGCTGGTGCGTCTCACGCTGCACGACGGCGAGGCGGACGAGGAGTGGGAGGAATTTATCCGGCCCACATCGGCGTATTCCCAGGCCAATTTGATGTACCGCCGGTGGATCGAGAACTGCCGGAAGCGGTGCGAAGAGCTGTCCGGTGGTCGGATCGGCTATGTGCATGTGCGGAGCATGGACGAATCGAGTTTTCGGCACGTCTTCTCTGAGGTGTTGGGCCGCAACTACGACAAGGAGGCCCTGGTGGTCGACACCCGCTTTAACGGTGGCGGCTGGCTGCATGAGGATCTTGCGACATTTCTCAACGGGGAATTGTACTGCTATTTCATTCCCCGGGGACACGAACTGGGCGATCTCGGCGGTGAGCCGGTCGACAAGTGGACCCGCCCGGTCGCAGTGCTTCAGAGCGAGAGCAATTATAGCGATGCCCACTTCTTTCCCTGGGCCTTTAAGCAGAAAGGGATTGGCAAACTCATCGGTGCGCCGGTTCCCGGAACTTCTACAGCAGTCTGGTGGGAATCGCAGATCGAACCGAGACTCATCTTCGGGATCCCGCAGGTGGGGATCACCGATCTTTCCGGACGCTATCTGGAAAACTGGCAGCTCGAGCCCGATGTACTGGTCATCAACGATGCCGAGTCGGTGGGCCGGGGCGAGGACAAGCAGCTTGCGCGTGCTGTCGAGGAGCTCATCAAGGAAGTCGACGCCGAGAAGAAGAAGGCAGCGAAAGTAAAGAAATAGACAAGCTCGCCGCTCTATTTTAGGTTTGCCCTAGTCGCTTCGCCGCCTCGAGCGCGAAATAGGTCAGGACCCCGTCGGCGCCGGCGCGTTTGAAGCCGAGCAGGCTCTCCATCATCACCTGCTCCCGATTGAGCCAGCCCCGCTCCGATGCCGCACTGAGCATCGCATACTCGCCACTCACCTGATAGGCAAACGTCGGCACACCGAAGCGATCTTTGATCCGCTGCACGATGTCGAGATA
>PVBE010804711.1_pt1 | contig 14283 bp, 12 predicted proteins | sample 1631181 | NCBI WGS metagenome assembly PVBE01 (sample SAMN08397723, study PRJNA350692) | Marine metagenome, whole genome shotgun sequencing project. | isolation source: water | place: Pacific Ocean | collected 2012-04
CAGTAGGATTTTCTAAACCCTTGAAAAACCACAATATCAGTTACAACTTTGTAAGTCAAGTACTGCTGACTATTATAAAAATCATCATAAATAACAATGACTTATAAAATGTCTGTAACTATGAAACTACTCCCACTCGATGGTGCCGGGGGGTTTCGAGGTGACGTCGTAGACCACCCGGTTGATGCCTTTTCCCTCGTTGATGATGCGCCCCGCCACGCGGCTCAGAAATTCGTGGTCGAAGGGATAGTAATCAGCGGTCATGCCGTCGACCGAAGTGACGGCACGCATGGCGCAGACGTAATCATAGGTGCGCGCATCGCCCATCACCCCCACCGAGCGCACCGGTAACAACACGCAGAACGCCTGCCAGATCGTGTCGTAGAGGCCGGCGATACGGATTTCGTCGAGAAAAATTGCGTCGGCGCGGCGCAAGATGTCGAGCTTGTCTTGCGTCACGTCGCCGGGAATGCGGATGGCCAGCCCCGGTCCCGGGAAGGGATGGCGGCCGACGGCACTGGCCGGTAGGCCCAACGCGCGGCCCAGCACCCGCACTTCGTCCTTGAAAAGCTCGCGCAATGGTTCGACCAGCTTGAGGTTCATGCGCTCGGGCAGGCCGCCGACGTTGTGGTGGGACTTGATGGTCACCGAAGGCCCGCCGGCGAACGAGACCGATTCGATGACATCGGGATAAAGCGTGCCCTGGGCCAGGAAGTCCGCGCCGCCGGCCTTCTTCGCCTCTTCGTCAAAGACGTCGATGAAGGTGGCGCCGATGATCTTGCGTTTGTCCTCGGGGTCCGTCACTCCGGCCAGGCGGTCGAGGAAAAGCGCCGATGCGTCGCGGTGGACCAAGGGGATGTTGTAATGGTCGCGGAACAGCGTCACCACCTCGGCGGCCTCGCCCAGGCGCAAGAGCCCGGTGTCGACGAAGACGCAAAGAAGCTGCTCGCCAATGGCGTGGTGTAACAGCGCCGCCACGACCGACGAATCGACGCCGCCCGAAAGCCCGCAGATAACCCGGCCCTTACCGACTTGGGTGCGCACTTTTTCGGTCTCTTGCTCCAGGAAGGCGGCCATTGTCCAATCACCCGTGCAGCCCGCCACCCGGTGGGTGAAGTTCTTCAACAGCCGCGCCCCTTCGGGGGTGTGCACGACCTCGGGATGGAACATGAGGCCATAGAACTGCCGCTCGTCATCGGCGATGGCGGCGAAGGGCGAGCCATCGGAAGTCCCGACGACCCGAAATCCGTCGGGCAGGGCGTTCACACGGTCGCCGTGGCTCATCCACACTTGTTCGCGTTGGCCGACCTGCCAGGCGTCGTGGAATAGCGCACAGTCGTCAGTCACGTCGACGAAGGCGCGGCCAAATTCTCGGTGGTCCGAAGACTCCACCTCGCAGCCGAGTTGCGACACCATCGCCTGCTGGCCATAGCAGATGCCCAATACCGGTACTCCCATCTTGAACACCTGATCGGGCGCGCGGGCGCTTCCGGCCTCAATCACCGAGGCCGGGCCGCCAGACAAAATAACGGCCTTGGGCGCGAAATCGTCGAGGAAGGTGTCGGTCACGAGGTTGAAGGGATGGATCTCGCAATAGACGCCGCTTTCGCGCAACCGCCGAGCGATAAGCTGGGTCACCTGGGAGCCGAAATCGATGATGAGGATGCGCTCGGTCATGGGAGCGCGACCATACCCCATCGGCGGAACTCTCGCCAAGGCCTCAAGCCCGACGTTCGAGGACGGCGCAAAAATATCCATCGGTATCCGTCGCCGCCGGGCTGAGCCTGAGGGACGGCCCGTCCACGGGGCAGGGGGTGGCGAGGATTTGGCGCCACACCTGGGCACAATCGAGGGCGGCGAAATCGGGGTGGCGGTCGAGGAAATCGGCGACGGGCAGCTCATTTTCCTGAGCGAGCACGGAACAAGTGGCGTAGATCAGCCGACCACCCGGCATGACCAGGCCTTGGGCATCGTCCAACAATCGGCGTTGGCGTTCGGTCTGGGCCTCGACGTCATCCGCCGTGAGCCGCCAGCGGGTGTCGGGGCGCCGCCGCCAGGTGCCGGTGGCACTACACGGCACGTCGAGGAGCACCCGGTCGGCCGACGCCGCTTTCTCTTCGAGCCAAGCGTCACTGTCGTCATCCAGCACGCGGCATTCGACACCTTTTACCCGGGCACGTTTCAAGCGGCCCTCCATGCGTCGGAGCCGGCCGGCGGCGACGTCGCAGGCGGTAAGACGGCCGTCCAACTGTCCGTTTCGGGTCATTGCGGCGGCCAGCGCCAGGGTCTTGCCGCCGGCACCGGCGCAGTAATCGACGACGGTCATGCCGGGCTCGGCATTGACCAGCAAGGAGATCAATTGCGAGCCTTCGTCCTGAACCTCGATCAGTCCCTCGCGGAAGGCCGCCATACCGCCCAGGTTGGGGCGGGCGGAAAGACGGAGGCCGATTGGAGAAAAGGGTGTCAACGAGGCCTCGACGCCGCCCGCCGCCAGGGCCTTCCGTGCCTCATCGGCGGTTGCCAGGCCCGTGTTGACGCGAAGGTCGAGTGCTGCCGGCCGGTTGAAGGCCTTCATCTCGGTGTCCAATCGTCCGCCCCAAAGCTGGCGCAGGGTGAAATCCAGCCACTCGGGGTATTCCAAGCCTACCCAGTCTGGCATCTCGGGGTGGTTCAGGGGCTGTCCGGCAAGGTCAACGGCCAGGGCAAAATCTTGAGCATCAAGGGCGGCGGGACAATAGCGGTTTCCGTCGAATAGCTCGGCGATGTCGTCTGCCGTGGCGCTGTCGCCAAGGGCCAGGTCAGCGACGATCCGGTGGCGGTGCGAAGGCGCCAGATTAGGTGCTGCTCGGGTGATCCACCAGTTTAGGCGGGCGCGGCGGCGGACAAGGTTGAAGACGCGCTCGGTAATGGCCCGGCGGTCCTTGGCGCCGACGTAGCGCCGGTGTCGGAAATAGCGGTCGCGGACAGCATCGGCTGGTTCCGTCGCTGTCTCGATGTGCTGATAAAGCTCGATTGCCGCCTGTAATCGGGCGCCTGGAGTCATTATCGAAGACCGTTGGTACTAGGTATCGACCCTGTAGTTGGGCGGCTCACGCATCACCGTGACATCGTGGACGTGACCTTCGCGCAGGCCCGCAGCGGTGGCGCGGCGGAACACGCAGTTGGTTTGCATGTCGGCGATGGCGCGGTTGCCCGTGTACCCCATGGCCGCCTGAAGTCCGCCAACCAACTGGTGGACGACGTTGGCGGCGGGTCCCTTATAGGGGACGCGGCCCTCGACGCCTTCGGGCACCAGCTTCAGGTTATCGGCCACCTCTTGTTGGAAGTAGCGGTCGGCGGAGCCCCGCGCCATGGCGCCGATCGACCCCATTCCACGATAGGCCTTGTACGACCGCCCCTGAAAGAGGAAGACCTCGCCCGGGCTCTCGTCGGTGCCGGCGAGCAAGGAACCGATCATGACGCAGTCGGCGCCCGCCGCGACGGCCTTGGCGACATCGCCCGAATACTTGATGCCGCCGTCGGCGATCAGGGGAATATCCTTCGCTCGGCAGGCCTCGGCCGCGTCGCGGATGGCGGTGAACTGAGGAACGCCAACGCCGGCGACGACCCTTGTCGTGCAGATGGAGCCCGGACCAATGCCGACCTTGACGGCGTCGGCGCCGGCGTCGATCAGGGCCTTCGCACCGTCGGCGGTGGCGACGTTCCCGGCCATTACCTGGACGGAGTTGCTCAGTTTTTTGACGCGTTCCACCGATTTTAGGACGCCCTCGGAGTGGCCGTGGGCGGTATCGACGACGATGACGTCAACTTCGGCATCGATCAGAGCTTCGGTGCGTGCAAATCCGGCGTCGTCCACACCCGTGGCCGCCGCTGCTCTAAGCCGGCCCTTGTCGTCCTTGCTGGCGTTGGGAAAGCGTTGTGCCTTTTCGATGTCCTTCACCGTCACCAAGCCGATGCAGCGGAATTCGTCGTCCACTACCAAGAGCTTCTCAATCCGGTATTGGTGCAACAGGCGTTTGGCTTCGTCGCGGTCAACCGCTTCGCTGACGGTGATTAAGGGTTTGTCGTCGCTGTGGCGGGTCATCAATTCGCTGACCGGCTCCGCGGGGTCGGTGGCGAAGCGCACGTCGCGGTTGGTGAGGATGCCGACCAAGCGGCCATTGCCCGCTTCGACCACCGGTACGCCTGAAATCTGATGGGACTGCATGAGACTCAGGGCTTCGGCTAGGCTGGCGCCGGGATGGATGGTCAAAGGGTTGACCACCATGCCCGATTCGAACTTCTTCACCTTGCGCACCTCGGCTGCCTGTGCCTCGGGCTCAAGGTTCTTGTGAATCACCCCGATACCGCCCAGTTGGGCCATGACGATGGCCAGGCGTCCCTCGGTCACCGTGTCCATGGCGGCCGACAGTACTGGAATGCCAAGCTCTATGGTTCGGGTCAGGCGCGCCTGGGTGGAGGTTTCCGAAGGCAAGACGTTCGAGTGGGCGGGAACCAGAAGCACATCGTCGAAAGTAAAGGCCTCAGGTATGTTCATGCCGCCCTCGCCCGCACAGTCAGGAGGCGTATCTTACACATCCCGAGCCCCATGCCAAGGCGCATCGCCGTAGCCATTCGTCGGTCTTACTTGGTGGTGCCCCGAAACCCCTGGGCGACGACATACATTTCCGCCGAGCCGGAACGGCTGGAGGGTGGCTTGGCGTGCTTGACGGTCGCGAACAAGCGTTTGATCTGGGCCAAAATCACCTGTTCGGTGCCGCCTTGCAGTACTTTGGCGACAAAGGTACCGCCCGGCGCCAGGACTTCGGCGGCGAAGGCCAATGCTGATTCCACCAGCCCGATAACGCGTAGATGATCGGTAGCTGCGTGGCCGGTGGCGGGCGCCGCCATGTCACTCAGCACCACGTCGGCTGTCCCGGCCAGCGCGTCGCGTAGCGCCGTCGGTGCCTCGGCGTTGAGGAAATCGTGGTGGAGGACGATGGCGCCCGCCACGGGGTCAAATTCGGTGACGTCGATGGATACCACCCGGCCGCCGCCGCTGTGCCCGGCTCGGGTACGCTCGACCGCCACCTGGGTCCAGCCCCCCGGCGCGGCGCCCAGGTCGACCACGCGTCCACCGGCGGCCAGGAAATGAAAACGGTCGTCGAGTTCGATGAGCTTGAAAGCGGCACGCGAACGATAACCCACGCGCCGCGCCTCGGCGACGTAAGGGTCATTGAGCTGACGTTGCAGCCAGCGGGTGGAAGAAATCTTGCGACCCTTGGCCGTCTTCACGCGCTGGCTCATCCGCCGCCCACCGGGCTTTGATGTACGCTGGCCCCGACCTTGGCCCCGGCCCCGGCTCACGAATTTCGTTCCTGGACGGTTTCTTCGGCCATCATGCCGGTCAACAGTCCCTCGCGGATGCCGCGATCGGCGACACGCACACTGTTCACCGGCCAAAGCCGGCAGATGGCCTCGAGGACGGCGCAGCCGACAACCACCAGATCGGCCCTCTGCGGGCCGATGCAGGAATGATCGACGCGGGCGTCGTAGTCCATCGCGGCGAGCCGACGGCAGACCTCGGCGATCCTTTTCCGACCGACGGCGAGGCCGTCCACTCGTGCCCGCTCATAGCGCGTCAGGCCAAGATGAAACGCCCCCACCGTGGTCACGGTGCCCGACGTTCCCAGCATCTGCACATTGTCGCCGGATACTTGACCGGTGATGCCGTTGTGGGCATCGAAGGATGCCAGATCGTTGGTGACGCGTTCGGCGATCTTTTCGTAATCCGGGACGGTCAGGGATCCGCCGCCGTACTGTTCAGCCAGGCTCACGACACCGTAGGGAAGGGACAGCATGTCGAGAATCTTCGTCTTTCCGCCTTTCGAACATTCAGTCCACATGACTTCGGTGCTGCCGCCGCCAATATCGAAGACAACGGCGCGAGGTCGCTGTTTATTGAGTAGGGCGGAGCAACCGGCGAGGGTCAAGTCGGCCTCCTCGCTGGCTGAGATGGTTTCGAGGTGGAGCCCTGTTTCGGCCTTTACCCGGTCCAAGAAGGCATCGCCGTTGAGGGCGACACGGCAGGCCTCCGTGGCGACACCTCGGATGCGGCTGGCGGAACGATCGCGCATCCTCTCGGCGCAGATCCCAAGGGCCGCAATGGTGCGTTCAATGGCGCTGTCGTCCAGGTGGCCGGTGGTGGTCAGTCCCTCGCCCAGGCGTACGATACGCGAGAACGATCCGACGACTCGGAAGCCATCGACTGTCGGGCGAGCCATCAGCATGCGGCAGTTGTTGGTGCCAAGATCAATGGCGCCGTAAACGGGAAGGCGAGGCTTCGACCGACGGTGCGGCCGGCAAGGTCGACGACTCTCCTTGACCCTACTCTGGCCCACGGCACCAATCCTCCCCGATCGCGATTTCTACGTTTCTTTGATTTCAACATAGGATACCCCAGGAGGCACCCACCGCGAAAGGTTCTGTTCATCGCCTGGCAAGTCGGGTAATCATAGCCGCCGCAAGTCCAATGGGGCGTCGTATAAAGGTATTACGCTCGGCTCTGGACCGAGTAATCGGGGTTCGAATCCCTGCGCCCCAGCCATTGTTCGTGGTTCATGACAAATCCGATGAGCGAAGATATTCCCCCGACTGGCGAAGGCATCCGCGACTTTATCCGCGATGTGGTGCGGAGCGACCTTGACGACGGGCGGGTAGACACCGTCGTCACCCGCTTTCCGCCGGAACCCAACGGCTACCTCCACATTGGCCACGCCAAGTCAATGTGCTTGAACTTTGGCGTTGCCCGGGAGTTCGGGGGGCGCTGCAATCTGCGCTTCGACGACACCAACCCGACCAAGGAAGAGCGCGAGTATATCGACAGCATCCAAGAAGATGTGCGCTGGCTCGGCTTCGACTGGGGGGAACATCTCTATTTTGCCTCCGATTATTTTGAGCAGCTCTATAGCTGGGCCGAACATCTGATCGGCGCCGGCAAGGCTTATATCGATGATCATTCGGCCGAAGAGATCCGCACCTATCGCGGCACCTTGACCGAGCCGGGCCGCGACAGCCCCTATCGCGATCGGCCAGCGGATGAAAACCTGGACCTTTTTCGCCGCATGCGGGCCGGCGAATTCGAAGACGGCGCACGGGTGCTGCGCGCCAAGATCGACATGGCTTCGGGCAACATCAATATGCGCGACCCGGTGCTCTACCGCATTCTTCATGCCTCGCATCCGCGTACCGGAGAGGACTGGTGCCTCTATCCCACTTATGATTTTGCTCATGGCCAGTCGGATGCCATTGAGGGCGTGACCCACTCTCTCTGCACCCTTGAATTTGAGGACCACCGCCCGCTCTATGACTGGTTGACCGATAACCTTCCGGTGCCTTCGCGGCCGCGGCAGTACGAATTCTCGCGCCTAAACCTGACCCATACGGTGCTCTCCAAACGCCGGCTCATCCAACTCGTTGAAGATGGCCACGTAGCAGGCTGGGATGATCCTCGCATGCCGACGCTCTCGGGTCTGAGGCGGCGCGGCTTTCCGTCCGCCGCGATCAGAGACTTCGTGGGCCGTGTCGGTATCACCAAAAGCGATAACGTGGTTGAAATGGCGTTGCTGGAGCATTGCGCCCGCGAGCTATTAAATAAAACCGCGCCCCGCCGTCTGGCCGTCCTTAGACCGCTGAAGGTGGTCATTGAGAACTACCCCGAAGGCCAGACCGAGGAACTAGAGGCAATTAACAATCCCGAAGACGCCGCCGCCGGTACGCGCAAGGTCCCGTTCTCGCGCGAACTCTACATCGAGCGCGGCGATTTCATGGAGGACCCCCCTAGAAAGTTTTTCCGATTGGCACCGGGACGCGAAGTGCGGCTGCGCTACGCCTATTTCATCACATGCCGCGAAGTCGTCAAGAACGATGCCGGCGAGGTGGTCGAGTTGCGCTGCACTTATGATCCCGCCACCAAAGGTGGCGACGCGCCCGATGGGCGCAAGGTCAAGGCAACCCTTCATTGGGTGTCGGCCGACCATGGGGTGTCCGCCGAGGTGCGGCTGTACGATCACCTGTTTGCGCGCCCGGATCCGGGTGCCGAAGGTGATATTCTCGACGATATCAATAGTGAATCTCTAACCGTACTCAATGAATGCTGCCTTGAACCGGCATTATTGGACGTGCGTCCCGGAGATCCGGTGCAGTTCGAGCGCCAAGGCTATTTCTGTCTCGATCCGGATGCGTCAGCGGACCGCCCGGTCTTCAACAGGACCGTCGCCCTGCGCGATACATGGGCAAGGATTCAGGCGAAAGAGCGGCCTAAGGCATAGGTCGGCGGGACGGAGGAAACACCATAGTCATGCGGTTGGGCGAGGAACTTCTGTATCTGTCGCGCGCCGAGGTGGAGGCCACCGGCGTCACCCTGGCCGAAATTGAAGAAGCGGTCGAAGGGGTCTTCACCGGCCAGGCCCGGGGTGGCGTAGACCCGGTTCCCAAGACCAGCTTTCGTCCGACCCCGGACGCAGCCCACTTTCTCTCCATGCCCGGCGCCCTCGGCCATCCGCCTCTCGCGATGCATAAATGGGTCGGCCTTTCCGACGCCAATGCGGCGCGCAAGCTGCCCCATCTGGGCAGCTTGATTGTCCTTAGCGACCTGGCCAGCGGCATGCCGGTGGCGTTTTTGGACGGCACCTGGATTACGGCGGCGCGGACGGCGGCAATGAGCACGGTGGCGGCACGGCGCTTGGCGCGGCCCGACAGCAAGCGGATTGGCTTTATTGGAAGCGGCGTCCAAGCCACCGGCCATCTGGCGGCTCTCCTGGACGCCTTTCCGATAGAAGAGATCGCTGTGTTCGACCAGTTTCCCGACAGCGCCCGTGCATTTGCCGCCGCCTCCGACGGCCTTGAGGCACGTGTCGTCGATGAGGCGCGCCTGGCGGTCGAGGGCATGGATATTGTCGTCACCACCATCCCGGCGGCTCCCGATTTGAAGCCCTTTCTGGAGGTGGCCTGGCTTGGCTTGGGTGCCTTCGTCACCATGGTTGATCTTGGCCGTTCGTGGAAGGCGGCGGGATTTGAAACCGTGGAATGTATCGCTGTCGACAGTTATGGACAGGCGGATCACCTGCCGGCGGATCGTGGGTTCCCTTATAGCGGCCCGTTCCATGCCGATCTTGCGGAATTGGTCGGTGGTATCCATCTCGGGCGCCTGGCGGCCGGTGATCGGACGATCTTCCTTCATCCCGGTATGGCGCTTCCCGACATGGCGGTGGCGGCAGTGATTTACCAGAGAGCGCGGGAAGAGGGACGGGGAACCGTTCTCCCCCTGTAAACTGGGTCCGCCAGCCTGAGCGTTGACACGGTTTCGGGGGGCGGCCTACACTAGAATTCATACTGCAATTCTAGATATTGCATATAAATATTGTGCGGCGCCGCACCCAAACGGCGACCGAATGAGGCGCGTCCCATGTCGACCTCCCTCATGGTTTCGGACGAGGGTCCAGTGCGGATTCTTACCCTCAATCGTCCTCGGCAATTGAACGCCCTCAGCGGTGAAATGCGCCATTCAATCGTCAGCGTCCTTAACCAGGCGAAGGACGATGACACCGTCCGCGCGGTTATGATCACCGGTGCCGGGGATCGGGGTTTTTGCTCTGGACAGGATCTCAATGAAAGTGCCGAACTCGACGCCGGCGAGGGGCACGAGTGGCAAGGCGCGTGGAAAGATTATCTCCTTGGCTTCCTGCAGTTTCCCAAGCCTCTGGTGGCGGCGGTCAATGGTGTTGCCGCCGGCGGTGGATTCGTGACAGCACTTTTGTGCGATATCCGCTTGGCGGTGCCGGGGGCGCGGCTCATCATGCTCGAAATCAATATCGGCCTGCCCTGCATGTTGGGAAGCTTCCTGCTAGCCCAGGAGTTGTTCTGGTCCAGGGCAAAGGAGATGGTACTCAGCGGCCGCGATATAGAGGCGCGGGAGGCCAAACACATGGGCATCGTCCACGATATCGTGGAACCCGATAAGCTTGCCGCCCGTGGCCTGGCATTGGCCCGCGAGTTGGCGGCCAAGCCGCCACACGCCATGCGCTTGAACATCCAGCGCTTTCGCCATATGCGACGGCAGGCGATGGAGTACAACAACGTATTCGAGGCCCTGGAAACCTATCAAGGTGAGGCCATAGCATCGGGTGAACCGCAAAGAGTGATGGCTGAATTCCTAGCCAAGCGGGCAGCGCGCAAGAACTGAACGGTAAGGACTTATCTCATGGAGGAAAGTGACGTGTACAAAAGCATTCTGGTCGAGATCGAAGACGCGATCGCGGTGGTAACGTTGAACCGGCCGCAAAAACTTAACGCATGGGACACACCGATGCGCGAAGAAATCAAGGCGGCGTTGGGCGAACTCAATGCCGATGAAAGCGTTCGCGCCGTCATCCTCACCGGTGCTGGTGACAGGGCGTTCAGCGCCGGCCAGGACCTTGAGGAGACGCAGAAAATTTCCTCGGGCGACGAAGGCCTCGATTGGTTCAAGAGCTGGAAGGATTTCTATTCGTCACTGCGCAACATGGATAAGCCCCTGATCGGAGCGCTTAACGGGGTCGCCGCGGGCTCCGCCTTTCAGGTCGCCATGCAGACCGACGTCCGGATCGGCCACGAAGGGACCCGCATGGGCCAGCCAGAGATCAACTCGGCCATTCCCACCGTGCTTGGGTCATGGCTGATGAACGATCGGATAGGCCTGTCCCGTACCATCGAACTGACCCTGACCGGGCGCATGATGGAGGGGCGCGAATGTCACGATATCGGCCTCATCCACTATCTGGTGCCCGCCGATCAGGTGTTGGCTAAGGCCAAGGAAATTGCGCAACTGCTGGCCGGCAAGCCGCCCATTGCGATGAAGCTGAACAAGAAGCGATTTCGTGCGATCACCCAGGCCGGATTTGACGAGGCGATGCAGGCCGGGGAGCCGATCCAAAAAGAGTCCTATGCCACGGGCGAACCGCAGGAGTACATGGCGAAATTCTTTGCTGAGCGCGCCAAACGCAAGCAAAAATCCTAACCCGGCGTAATCATGAATCTTCTTGAATTCCAAGCCAAGGGCCTGTTTGCGCGCCATGGCATCGCCGTGCCCAAGGGGGCGACCTGGCCGGACCTGCCCGACAGCGTTGAGAGTTACGTTGTTAAAGCGCAGGTCCCGGCTGGTGGGCGCGGCAAGAGCGGTGGCATTCACTTTGCCGAGACGGCGGCGGAAGCCCGTACCGCGGCAGAGGCTCTGGAAGGCTCGACCATCGGTGACCATACGGTCGATAGCGTCTATGTCGAACAGCGCCTCGATATCGCGCATGAGCTTTATCTGGCCGTGGTTATTGACCGCGACCGGCGGTGCCGGACTATCGTCGCCTCGCCCGACGGTGGCGTCGATGTGGAGTCAGTACCCCAAGAACGGATCCTCAAGGTGCCCGTGGACCCCTTGTTGGGAATCCGGTCATTCGTCATTGACCGGGTCGTGCGCTTCCTGGCCCCCCCACCCGAGGCCAAGAAAGCCCTCGCCGCGACGGTGCGGGCCCTCCATGACATGGCGATCAGCGAGGATGCGGAATTGGCCGAGATCAATCCCCTGGCCGTGACCGCCGCCGGCACCGCGGTGGCGGCCGATGCCAAGGTGGTGCTTGACGGACGCGCGAGGCATCGCCACCCGGAATGGGGAGACTTGTCGGCGCCGGCCGAGGGCACCGAGTTTGAACGCGCGGTCGCCGCCGCCGGGGGCGTGGCGGCGGAGATGGATCCTGACGGAGACGTGGTGGCCGTGGTAAGCGGGGCCGGGTTGATGATGGCGTCCCTTGATGCCCTGGTCGACATGGGAGCGCGCATGCGCTGTGTCGTCGACATGGCGGGAACCCCCTTCGGCGAGGCCCCTGGATTGGTCGGGGTTTTCCAGGCGGTGGCCACCCTGAAGCCAAGGGTGACGTTCATCAATGCCTATTTCCACACCGCGCTGGCCGATAACGTGGCGCGCAGCATGGCCAATGCCTACGCCAAGGCACCCCTTGGCGGACGCATCGTTCTACGCCTCGTCGGGCGCAATGCCGAGGAGGGCCGGGCGCTGCTTACGCCGCTGGGATTCGAGGCGCACGGCGATCTGGAAGCGGCACTCAAGGCGGTCATCGCCGCCCAGCGGAAATCGGGTTAGGAGCGCGCCATGGCAATCTTGGTTGATGACTCATCGCGCGCTATCGTTCAGGGCATTACCGGCACCGTCGGCAGAAACGTCGCCGGGCTTATGGTTGAAGGTGTCACCACCGTGGTCGGGGGCGTCACCCCCGGCCGGGGCGGCCAGGAGGTCCACGGTCTGCCGGTATTCAATTCATGTCATGAGGCGGTCGCCGAAACCGGCGCCGATTGCAGCTTCATGGCCGTACCGGCGCCGTTCGCCATGGAGGCCTGTCTTGAGGCCGTCGATGCCGGTATCAAGACGATTACGGTTTATACCGAGGAAATCCCCATCGCCGACGGCATCACCATGGCGGCCTACGCCCGTGCCCGCGGCAGCGTGGTTCTGGGCACCAACGCCGCTGGCTGCGTCAGCGTCGACATGACAAACATCTCGGACCTCAATGATCGTTACCTGATGCGGGGTCCGGTCGGCGTCGTCGCCAAGAGCGGCGCCATCACCTACGAGGTGGCGGAGTCCTTACGCAAGTCCGGTCTGGGTGTGAGCACCGTGGTATGCCTGGGCGGCGACCCGGTATTGGCCACCTACCACCGCGATATCTTGGAGCGCTTCGAGGCCGACGCGGAAACCGAGCTGGTGGTCATGCTGGGTGAGATCGGCGGGCGTTCTGAACTTGCCGCGTCCAAGTTCGTGGCGACCATGAAGACGCCGGTCGTCTCTCTCATCCTTGGGCGCGCCGCGGTCCCCGGCAAGTGTATGGGCCATGCCGGTGCGCTCCTTGGCGGGGACGACGAGAACTGGGAATCGAAGACCGAGGCGCTGCGCGGTGCCGGTGCCGTCATCGCTGGCAACATCTTGGAGATCGGCGAAAAGGCGCGCCAAACGATGGAGAAGCGATAGATTTCCCAAAACGCTTGAGGAGGGTTGGCCCGATGAAACGGAACAAGCTCAGAGCCGCCATGCGCGACGGCCGGCCCATTGCCGGTATGGTGGTCTTTACCCGCAGCCCGGCGGTGGTCGAAGTCATCGGTTATTCCGGATTTGATTTCATCTTTCTTGATACCGAGCATTCGCCGCTGGCGTCGGGTGCCGACTTGGAGCACATGATCCTGGCCGCCGACGCGGCGGGGCTCTCGGTTGTCGTACGCCTCAAGGGCAATGATGAGAACCAGATCCGCAACGCGCTTGAGTGTGGAGCGGAAGGCGTCGTCATCCCGCGCCTGAAGACGCGGGCCGAGGCCGAACAAGCGCTGAGCGCCGCCCGGTTCCCCCCTCTCGGCGGGCGCGGATCGGCGACCGAGGTGCGCGCCGCAAGCTATGGCGCCGGCGATTTCGACTGGGTGGAATATGTCAAGAGCTGCAACGAGGATACCGTCGTTATCGGCCTCGCCGAGGACAAGGTGTTTTTCGACAACATCGACGACATCATGTCCGTTGACGGCCTCGACATGATCAGCTTTGGTCCCACGGACCTGGCCATGTCACTGGGCCTGCCGCTGGTCTATGACATGGAGGCGCCGCCCATCCAGGAGGCCTTCCAGACCCTGCTCGCCAAGGCGCGCCAGCATGATACGTCGATCATGTCCTTGGTCATTCCGCCGACCTTGGAGGAAGCCCGAAAACTCTACGGACAAGGCGTCAATGCCGTCCTTCTACGCAGCGACATCGGCGTCCTACAAGCGACCTGCCGCCAGATGATGGACGAAGTGGTCAAGCCGCTGCGCGCGGGTGCGTAGATCGTCCTACGTCGCCTCGCCAACGGCGCGTTCGATGCGTGGGTACATGGATCCCATGGTTACCGCCCGCGTGATGCTGAGGAAGGTTACGGCGAGCCATAGGCCGTGGTTGGCCATGGCGGGCACAAGGAGCGTCACAGCGCCAAAGTAGAGGATTACCGTGACCACCATGGCGTTGCGCATCTCGGCGACCCGCGTGGCGCCGACGAAGATGCCGTCGAGCATGAACCCCCAAACGCTGACGATGGGAATGATCAGGGCCCAGGGCAGGAAGACCCGCGCCGTCTCGCGGACCGCCGCCACGTCGGTAATGATGTCGATCAAGAGCGTGCCGAAGACCAGGTAAGCCACGGTAAAGCCGCTTGCCAGGGCCAGCGCCCAAATGCCCGTTACCCGGAC